>WNGA01000555.1_pt1 | contig 55970 bp, 48 predicted proteins | sample 5400061 | NCBI WGS metagenome assembly WNGA01 (sample SAMN13153366, study PRJNA577476) | soil metagenome | isolation source: 100 cm soil or saprolite under grassland replicate 2 | place: USA:California | collected 2016-06-15
TTGAAAGAACTGCGCGGCTGCGGATCAAACTACAACTCGGCCCTGGCCTTGGGCCAGGACCAGCCGCTTCGAGGATCTCGCAGCCGCACTGTTTTGCAGCACATCGGCTCAAATGCCAAGATACAAGCCGCTTCGCTGCCTGCCACGCCGTAGCGCCTCGAAGGCGGGTGCGAAGCGTAACGCTGGTATGTTTGCGCAATGCGCGAGGCGCGTCTCACAGAGACGCGGCTACAGGACTACAATCCTTTACTCGAGAGTGGCGCGGCTACGTGCTCAAGCGAGCGTCGTTCGGCGGGAACACCAATCCACGCTTCAACGATCGCTCCAAAAATCATCAGCGCCGCAGCCAGCAAATAACCAATGAACAATGCCGTGATCGATCCGGTACCGATGATCCATCCGAATAACAGCGGGGCGCCAACCCCACCCGCCAGCGTCCCGATCGCGTAGAAGATCGCGATCGCCAGCGCGCGGATTTCCAGCGGGAAAATTTCGCTCACGGTCAGGTACGCCGAACTCGCCGCGGCGGACGCAATGAAAAAGATAATTGTCCAGGCAAGAGTCTGCGTTTGTGCTGTGAGTATGCCTGCATGAAAAAGCCACCCGCTCAGCGCGAGCAAAATGCCGGCGAGCCCATAAGTGGCAGCGATCATCTGTTTACGTCCGATTGTGTCGAAGAGATGTCCGAGAGCTAATGGCCCCAGCACATTTCCCAACGCAAAGGGGAGGAGATAAGCGCCCACATTTTGCTCGGCCACGCCGTAGAACCGCATCAGAACCAGCGCGTAAGTGAAAAAGATCGCATTGTAGAAAAAGGCCTGTGTGGACATGAGCACGAAACCAAGAAATGAGCGCCGGCGATGTTCGTGCACGATCGCGTCCCAAATTTCCTCCCACGGCGTGTGCGTGCGCGTACGAATGCGCGTGGGCAGCGCTTCGCTGTAGCCGGTATCGGTGATGCCGGCCGCATTCGCGCCCCGAATCTTTCGTTCGACATCAGTAACAATCTGTTCCGCTTCATCATTCCGTCCGTGAATCATCAGCCAGCGCGGACTCTCCGGAATCCAGCGTCGAAAGAAAATGACGATGAGCCCCAGCGTTGCGCCAATTGCAAACGCGCATCGCCACCCCAACCAGATCGGCACCCTACGTGGATCGAGCAGTACAAGCGTCGCCGCTGCGCCCATGGCAGCGCCGATCCAATATGAGCCGTTGATAATCAAATCGACTCGTCCGCGCACACGCGCCGGAATGAGTTCGTCAATTGCCGAATTGATGGCTGCGTATTCGCCGCCAATGCCCGCGCCCGTGATTGCGCGAAAGAATGCGTAGCTCCAGAAGTTCCAGGAAAAAGCAGACAGCGCCGTTCCGAAGAGATAGACCGCGACTGTGATGAAGAACAATTTCTTGCGACCAAACCGATCCGTCCCGTAACCGAAAAGCAGCGCGCCGAGCACTGCGCCCGCGAGGTAGCAGGTGGCGGTTGCGCCGACCCGAGCAGGCGTTAGTCCGAGTGTTTCGGGTCGCGTTAAAATTCCGCCCAGCGCCCCGGCCAGCGTAACTTCCAGACCGTCGAGAATCCAGGTGGCGCCCAGCGAGACAACGATCAACCAATGCCACCGGCTCCACGGCAGCCCATCTAACCGCGCCGGCACGTACGATTCGATCGTCTCGCCGTTTGCCATTGTTCCGGTCTTTCGCGCAAAAAAACGCGCGACGCAAAGACGCGATCTGGTTTAGAGGCAGCCTGCGTAAATCAACGGCGTGCAGAGGACTGCCCGCCCTACCTTGGCGCCTGTGTTTGCCTTGGCCGGTAGGGCGCGTCACTCCGTGCGGCCGCCGCGTTAATTACACATGCTGGTTCTATATGATCGACGGTCTTGTGCAATGGTGAACCTTCACCTGGCGCTGACGCGTCCGCCTCTCCCTGCCAGGGAGAGGATTGAGGTGAGGGTCCGCGGCTATGTTCGCTCCGAGGGAACTCGGCTGTTGGAACGCTAATCTATCAGTTCGACTGGATCGCCTTTGTGCAGCATGCCTTCCACTATGACCGCGCCATAAACGCCCGCCATGCCTTCGTGAGCTTGCGCTACTTTCTTTAGTATCGCAGGCGTTTTCTCTCCGGTATCGGGATCGAGCGTGATCATGACGCAGCGCGCGTCGCGCTCCAGAATCGTGACGACTGCCTTGGGCCCAATGCGCAGTGATCGGCCGACAAACGCATTCTCGCCGAAACCTTGAGCAGATACTAGATCGACATACACGTTTGCTCGGAAACGCCGCTTGTCTATCGGCGTGCCGGTCTCTTCAGCCAATTGCCGTGCCGATTGCAAACTGAAAATCGACACGGGACGGCAATCCGTCAAGGCGCGCTCGGATCGCATCAACGTGAGCTGATGCTTTTCATCGATGTCGGTCCGCACCATCTCGATCAGAGCTGGATCATCAATCTCGAGTGTTCGTCCGTCCGGAGTTTCAACATCGACCATTAACTCCGAAGGATCGGCCGAGACGGGATTCGCGCCCATGCTCTCCGCTTCACTCAGGTTGACGGGCCGCGCCGCTTTGTCGGGATAACGGAAACGCGGCCGATACTGCAGAAGTTTTTGCTGCTCGCGCGCTGTGAAATAGGGGAATCCCTTGGGGCTCGCCGAACTTTTGAAGGCAAAGAGGCGATCACCGTAAACTCCTGAGAAACCTGCGAACGCTTCATCTAATTCTTCGCCACGCATGCTCTTAACGGGATACCGCCAAAGGCTGTCAATTTTTCCGACGATACTCATGGATTAAATGTCATTTTGAGCGAAGCGAAGAATCTCTGATCCCTGCTGTCATTCCGAGCGAAGTCGAGGAATCCCGTGGCATAACCGGTCGGCATGATGACGGGGTGTCTCGACTTTGCTCGACATGATCTGAGATTCTTCGCTTCGCTCAGAATGACATTATAAGCTAGTAGATGTCCTTCGGAATCGCGGGCGTCGTTCTAATTACGATTTGCCAATTACAATGTCGCCGTACGTGCTGTTGACGATTGCCTTCAACTCCGCTTGCTCCGCGGCGGGTACGCTGAATTTGTCGAGTGTTTGTTGAAAATCGTCCATGAACGCGTCCCATTCTTTCGGCGTGATATTCAGGTGGTCGTGAGACTCACGCATTGGGCGTCCAGTATATTTCTGCGGGCCGCCACTTGCCCAGCCGACCATTTCGGTAACCAGATATTTGAAGCCCGCTGGCGGAACCTTGTGATGCGCTTCATTCACCGCGGGGTTTGCGTTCAGGCGGGGATCAGTCATGACGCGATCGATAAAGTCATCGACCACGGTCGCGATGCTATAAATTCCGCCGAGGCGTTCGTAGAGGGATGGCTGGCTCGCGTCTGCTGGCATACGTGAAAACAGATACCGCGATCGGCACTTAAAAACGAAGATTTTTCGTCTGTCCGACGCGCTTTATTTTCTGTCCAGAAAGGACACTGAACCTGTATCGATGCTGTAGTAGCCGCCGATTACCTGTATTTCGCCGGAATCAACTTTCGGTTTGAGAATAGGCGTGGACGTCCGCAGCGCTTGCACAACATTTTTCACATTCGCTTCGGTCGTCGCTTCAACATCGCCGTTCACCGTGGCCTCGACTGCGGGCCGGATGGCGTTAACCAACGATTGGATGTGCGCGGGCGCTTTGGCTTTTGCAGCAATCGTCTCTTTTGCCGCTTTCACGGCGCCGCAGCGCTGATGTCCAAGCACGACGATGAGGCGAACCGCCAAATGATCGACCGAGTACTCGATGCTTCCCACGCTATGATCGTCGATCACATTGCCTGCCACTCGCACGATGAATAAGTCGCCGAGGCCCTGGTCGAAAACGATTTCGGGCGGGACACGCGAATCCGAGCAACTAACAATGGCGGCAAACGGATGCTGGCTCTTCGTCAGTTCTCCGCGCCGTTTTGCCGCCTGCTCAGCGGTCATGCCCAGGAAAATCATGCCCGCGTTTTCGTAGCTGTTGGCCGCCATGTATGCTCGTTCGTCGCTCGACTCGTGTGGATGCTGTAAATTGCCGGCGGTGAAACGGCCATTGCCTTCCTTCAACCGGGCCATCGCCTCCGCTGGGGAAACAATCGGCTGATCGGGATGCGCGGGATCAGCCGCTCGGGCAAAGTGATTTCCGCAAAGCAAACTGACCACGATGAAGCAACAGATGATTTGTGACTTTCTCATGCCGCGATTTATGAAGGACTGGGTTGTTTGTTCAATTCGAAAGTCAGAACAGAACGAAAGGAATCAGTGCATGTTTATACGCCTAACGAGACGGAGCTCAGCCACCGCTCTGGGAGCGAGGCTGCGCTACAGTTGAGGATACGCTAATCAAAATCGACATGGACGCGCAACGCCAAAGAGCGGTTGGCTGGAGCGATTGGTTAGGTCTGTTCTTCGTCATACCCAAAGAAATATGGCCTCTGCTTCCGCCACCAGCTGGCCCAATAAAGCGCGATAAAAGGAGTAAACACCGTAACAGCTGTGGCGCCGACCCAGCCGTACGGCTGAGGAAGAAGCATGCGCCAAGCCTGAAAAATGAAATCCGCGGCACCGAGATACCAAACGACAAAGCCGAGCTTCCAAACGATGTGATATCGACGGTAAACCCCGTAAAATGCGACCGCCAAGACGGCGGCGTACGCAAGCGCGAGCAATCGACCGTAGCCGTGCCAGTATGTAATGATTGTGCCACGCGGGTCAGTATGAATCGACTGGATGCCGGTGATTGCAGATGCGAGGCCGAAGACCACGCCAGTGAGCAGAAGGCCGAGGAGGACGGTCATAGACCTACCGAGAAAGAGATAAGCTACAGCAGGGTGTCGTGACAAGCACACTGAACTTATTTCGGGGTGGGGCCGTTGGCTTCATCGATTGGTTAGATCGTTGTCCCATCGCGCAACGATGCGCGCCAGGCTCGAAGGACCCACGCGACGCACCAAATGAATGTGAAGAACAGAACATATAAGAAGACGTTCCAAGCAATGCTCCACGCTAAAATCGCGAAAGCCTGCAGACTATGACCTAGAGTTTCTGTGGCCATCAGCATGATCGAACTGGGCCAGACCAAAAGGACGACTCTCTCGGGAACACTGAAGATGTGCAACTCGGAGAGCGCTGTGACAACCAACGGAATGATGAAACCAAGGACGGCGCCGACTGCGATGGCGTAGCGAAACTTCGGAAGGCGCATACGATCTAACGAGAAAAAGCTGAGGCGCCGCTACCGACAGCGCGGCTTGCCTCGGGCGTGAACGTGGAAGTCATCGAAAATCAATTTTCTCGCCGGGTAGCGGTTGCCTCCAGCGCATGGTTAGGTCTCATTGGGGACGAGGCCGAAACGCTGTAAGAACCTCAGAAGCAACATGCCTGCAAACAGGTCGACTGCGAAGTGCCCAGCGATAGAGGGGACAAGTGAGCGTACGACAAATACCGGAATGGTAAGCACCGCACCCTGCACGAATGCAGCGACAATCGCAATAGAGTCTTGCAGGCCGTGCATCAAAGCGAATGAGAGACAAACTAACCCTGTCGCAAGCATGCCCGACTGCAGCCAATCCCGCAAAGCGGCTAGGGCGAATCCACGATAGACGTACTCCTCGATCACGGCGACGAGAATACAGAGCAAAGCGAACGCTGACTTCTCGACTGCGCCACGCGGGAGCAGCGCGAGGATCAACGCCTTGGGCGAGCGACGCAGAGCGATGCGCACAAGGAGTGTCAAGGCGACCACTGCAATACAAAGCACAGCGATAGCCGCGCTCCAAATGGAAACCCTGCGAACATCTGTAGCCAATACGAGCAGTCCGAGAGCAGCGCGTCCGTGTGTGATATCTACTGCCGCTGTGATTGCGCCGAGCACGATTAGGTTTAGCGCGTTGCTCAGGTAGATCAATCTTCGCGACGGAATGCCGCTGAGCTTACGTCCACCAATAGCTCCAGCTACCGGCCCGAGTACTAGGATGAAAATAGTCCAGACAGCGCGCATGAGACCTAACGAGACACAAGATCAGCGACGGCTGGCGAGAGCGCGTGTGGCTGCGAGGAAGAGGTTGTAGCTATCATGCGCTAGACATCGGAGCGGCCAGCCGTTCGCTGCATCGCTTGGTTAGGTCTGGTTTGGTGGTGTAAGGATAACGCGTTTCGACTCGCCTTCGCTCACGTGGACTTTTCCGGTGAGTGCGGTGCCGGTCTGCTCGATGGGAAAGAACTGCATTCCGGTGGCCACTCCCCACGTGACCTGAGTAACCACATAATAATCTCCAGCTGGAAGGCCGCTGAACTCGAAGTTGCCGGTGCCGTCCGCAACTGTGTGCCGAGAATGCTGCATCATGCGGTCATCGCCAGCCTTCATCGGCTTGCCGCCCTTTATCGCGGTCTGGTACCACTCTTTGGTCATGGAAGTAACCGGATAGAGCCACACGGTGTTGCCGGCCGCGTATTTTACGTCGCCACCAACGGTTTTCGCAAAAGCTTGACCTGTGATGCGGGCAGTGCCACTGCCCGCATAGCGCGCGTATTCAGCTGGGTCGTATTTGGCGACACGCTCTTGCGGTGCCGCACACCCAGCGAGAGCAACTGTCAGGAGTGTCATTAGTGTTTTCATTCGTTGCGATGTTAGCACGCGCGTAAAGACCTAACGAGAAGTAGACGAATGAACGTGTAAATGCATGTACATTTTGAAAAACGGGGGCAGATTCCACTTTTTGCTCGTCATTTAGTCGGTGCCTCGGTAGCGCGGGGGTAATGTCCCAATCCGACGTCCATTATACTCTCTCCCTAATAAACCACGAAACCGGTCACCAGCTCAAACTTGAATTAATCGATCTGCCATTTCCCGCGCGCAGTTACCGGTGTGCGGGTTCACCCCGTGAGATAATCAGTGCCCAAATATTACGTTTACGTGCTACAGTCTTTGTCCGATAAACAGTTATATGTCGGATTGACCGACAACCTGCTTGCGCGCTTGGAGGAGCATAATGCCGGTCGAGTCGTTTCTACTGCACGTCGGGTTCCCTTTGAACTGCTGTATTGGGAGGGATGTCTGAACCGTAGTGACGCTGCACAACGAGAGAAGTATCTCAAGACCGCATGGGGAAAGCGTTACCTCAAAAATCGTCTGCGGAGATATCTCACGAGGTAAAATGGTGAGTGGGCGAAAAAGCTCCCGGTGGCGAGCAAAACGGCCGTGATGCGGCAGCTTCGCACCTGGTGGGTGGCGCATTGAGAGTGTCGCGGCCGCCTCGCCCTGGGTAGGCGTCATTTCGCGGCTACACGTCGTAATACATCGCGAACTCATAGGGGTGGGGGCGAAGGCGGAGTGCGTCGTAATCTTTTTGTTTCATGTCGACCCAGTTGGCGATGAAGTCTTCATTGAAGACGTCGCCGCGCAACAGGAAGGCGTGATCGGCTTGGAGCGCTTCGATTGCGCCGCGAAGTGAATCGGGGACGCTGGCGACTTGCGCGAGTTCTTCCGGGGGCAGTTCGTAAAGATTTTTGTCGAGCGGATCGCCGGGGTCGATGCGGTTTTGGACTCCGTCGAGGCCGGCGAGCAGCATGGCTGAGAACGCGAGATATGGATTTGCCGCGGAATCAGGTGTGCGGAATTCGAGCCGCTTCGCCTTGGGACTCGCGGAATACGTGGGGATACGAATCGCAGCGGAGCGATTGCGCGCCGAGTAGGCCAGGTTCACCGGTGCCTCGAATCCTGGCACGAGACGCTTGAAACTGTTCGTCGTTGGATTGCAAAAGCAGGTAAGCGCGGATGCGTGTTTCAAGATCCCGCCGATAAAGAAGAGAGCCATTTCACTCAATCCGGCATAACGGTTTCCGGCGAACAGCGGTTTGCCATCTTTCCAAAGGGAAATGTGGGTGTGCATGCCGGAACCGTTATCGGCAAAGAGCGGTTTCGGCATGAACGTGGCCGTTTTGTTGTGCTTCCTCGCGACGTTGCGGATGATGTATTTGTAATACTGCATCGAGTCGCTCATCACTTTCAGCGGCGCGAAACGGATATCGATCTCAGCCTGGCCGGCAGTGGCTACTTCGTGGTGCTGTTTATCAACCGGAATGCCCGCTTTCTCCAACTCCAGCGCCATTTCGTTGCGGATATCTTGCAGCGAATCCATCGGCGGCACTGGGAAATAACCTTCCTTCGGTCGAATCTTGTATCCGACGTTTGGAAATTCTTCGCGGGCGCTATTCCAATGGCCTTCGACGCTGTCCACGAAATGGAATGACGAATTGCCCGAGTAGCTGAAGCGCACGTCGTCGAAGATAAAAAACTCGGCTTCCGGTCCGAAGAACGCCGTATCGGCGATGCCGGTGCTCTTTAAATAAGCTTCCGCTTTTTCGGCGACACCGCGCGGGTCGCGATCGTACGGTTCGCGCGTAATCGGATCGACAATGGTACAAATCAAACTCAGCGTCGGTTCGGCATTGAAGATGTCGATCCATGCCGTGGCCGGATCGGGAATCACGAGCATGTCGGAAGCGTTGATCACTTTCCAGCCGCGGATACTCGAGCCGTCGAACCCGAGTCCGTCCGTAAAAATATCGTCGCTATAATCACTGAGGGTGGTGGTGAAATGCTGCCAGGTGCCAGGCAGATCGGTGAACTTGAAATCCACGAGTTTTACCTCGTGGTCTTTAATCATTTTGGTGACGTCGGATGGGGTTTTGTCTTTGGCCATATTCAAGAGTTGTTAGTTGATAGTTGAGAGCTGATGGAAAAGCGAAATGACGAAATCCTAATGACGAATGTCGAAGGAATGACTAAATGACGAAGGCCGCATGTACCGAATTACGTCATTTGAGTTTTGTCATTGTTTCGTGATTCGTCATTCGAGCTTCGTCATTAAAATCACACCGCTTTTTCGCCGATCTCTTCCGTCCGGATGCGCACCGCGTGTTCCACCGGGAGAACAAACACTTTTCCGTCCCCGATCTTGCCCGTCTTGGCTGCGCCGACGACCACATTGACCGCTCTGTCTACCATATCGTCCGCCATCACCACTTCTACTTTCACTTTTGGCAGGAAATCCACCGTGTACTCGCTTCCCCGGTAAATCTCCGTGTGTCCTTTTTGCCGGCCGAAGCCTTTGACTTCAGTAACGGTCATCCCTTCGATGCCAAGCTCAGCCAACGCTTCCTTGACCTCTTCGAGCTTGAACGGTTTGATGATGGCCTCCAGTTTTTTCATGTCGAAGTAAACTCGGTATCGCGCGATGCTTTGCAATCGAAAGCTATGCGCAGCACGCGCTCTCATAGCAATGCCGCGGTACGAATGCAATCACGAAATTTGACACTCCGAGTGTCCGCCTGAGCGTGGTGAAGGAGCTCACGATTGCGCCGGGTTGGCCGCGCCCGGCGGTCGCGCCCTACCCAAGCATGATTCGGCGCTCGGAGAGCGCCGCTACAGTAACAATGCGGTGACATCCCTCGTAAATTTGCCAAAAATTTTTGACGCTTATACTCAACGTTTAATGCCGCGCGACTCTTTCGTTCATCTGCATCTGCACACCGAATACTCTCTCCTCGATGGCGCAATCCGGATGAAAGCGCTGATGAAAAAAGCGGCCGAATTCGGAATGCCGGCAGTTGCGATCACCGATCACGGCAATTTATTTGGCGCGATCGAATTTTATCAGGAAGCGATCCGGGCTGGAGTCAAGCCTATCATCGGTTGCGAAGCGTATGTTGCGCCCGGATCGCATAAGGATCGGCCGGCCTCCCGCCGCGATGCCGCGTATCACTTCACTCTTTTGGCGGAAAACGAGACGGGCTATCGCAACCTAGTTAAATTGATGACTGCGGCGCATCTCGATGGATTTCATTATGCGCCCAGAATCGACAAAGAGCTTTTGGCAGGGCATGCAGCGGGGCTGATTGGTCTCAGCGGATGCCTTGCGGGCGAAATCAATACCGCGATTCAGGCGAACAACATCGAGAAGGCAACACGGAGCGCCGCCGAATATCGCGACATTCTTGGTCCGGAAAATTTTTTCATGGAAATGCACGACCATGGCATGGAAGCGCAGCGCCTGTGCAATCGTGTTCTCCCGCAGATTGCTCGGGACATCGGCGTGGGACTGGTTGCCGCGAACGACGTTCATTTTTTGCGCCGGAGCGATCACGACGCGCACGACGTGATGCTGTGCATCGGCACCGGCAAAATGGTCCAGGACGAAAACCGGATGCGGTATGTGCCAGAATTGTATTTCAAATCGCCCGATGAAATGCGCGAGGTGTTCCGCGATTTTCCACAGGCGATTGCGAATACTCTCGAAATTGGCGAACGCTGCCATCTCGATTTTGAATTTGGGCGCTCCAAATATCCGGAGTATCCGGCGCCGGCCGGAAAAACGCGCGAGGATTATTTGCGCGAGCTTTGTTATCAGGGCCTGCGCGAACGCTACGGCGAGCGGGCAACGACCGACGCTGAATTGCTTAAGAGACTCGATTACGAACTTGGCGTGCTCGAGAAAACCGGTTTCGTCAGTTATCTGCTCATCGTCTGGGATTTCATCCATTTCGCCAAGGAGCGAGGCATTCCGGTTGGCCCGGGTCGCGGTTCGGCTGCAGGCTCGATGGTCGCTTACGTTCTGGGAATTACCGACATCGACCCACTTCAATTCGGATTGATTTTCGAGCGGTTTTTGAATCCGGATCGCGTTTCGCCGCCCGATATCGACATCGATTTTTGCGAAGCGCGCCGCGGCGAGGTGCTCGAATATGTTCGCCAGAAATACGGCGAACGCCGCGTGGCGCAGATCATCACTTTCGGCAAGCTCAAAGCGAAAAGTGTGGTGCGCGATGTCGGGCGAGTAATGGGGTGGAGCTATCGCGATGCCGATCGCATCGCAAAGATGATTCCAAATGAATTGAATATCACGCTCGATTCAGCGGTGGAAAAAAATCCGGAGTTGAAACGAGCTGTGGCTACCGAGCCACCGACCAGGCAGCTTTTCGAGTATGCCAAAGTTCTTGAGGGTTTATCACGCAATGCAGGTGTGCACGCAGCGGGCGTAGTGATCGCGGATCGGGACTTGTCTGATTACATCCCGCTTTGTCGCGATGTGAAAGGCAACGACGTGATCAGCCAGTACGCCATGGGGCCGCTTAATGACCTTGGGCTTCTAAAAATGGATTTCCTCGGGCTGAAAACGCTCACAGTGATTGAAGACACGCTGACGCTTATTCGAAAACGAGAGCCAGACTTTTCGCTTAAGAATATTCCACTCGACGATCCGGCCACATTCGCTCTCTACAACCGCGGGGAAACGATTGGCCTTTTCCAGATGGAATCGGGCGGGATGACGAGTTTGTCGAAGCAATTCGATGTAAAGAAGCTCGACGACATCATCGCCTTGATCGCGCTTTACCGGCCAGGGCCGATGGAGCTTATCCCTGAATACGTGAGAGCGAAAAAAGGCATTACGCCGATCAAATATCTGCACCCATTACTGGAAGATATCTGCGCCGATACCTACGGCGTCATGATTTACCAGGAACAAGTGATGGCCGCCGCGAGCAAACTTGCCGGCTACTCGCTCGCGCAGGCAGATCTTCTCCGTCGCGCCATGGGCAAGAAGGACAAGGAAAAGATGGCGAAGGAACGCAGAAATTTCATCGAGGGCTGCGCGCGCACGAACAAAATCCCAGAGAAAAAAGCAAACGCGATTTTCGATTTGCTGGAAAAATTCGCCGGTTACGGATTCAATAAAAGCCACAGCGCAGCCTACGCCGTGATCAGTTATCAAACGGCTTATCTCAAAGCGCATTACCCTGTGGAATTTATGGCAGGTTTGCTGAGCAACGAGATCAATAACACGGAAAAAATTTCCGTTTTTGTTGGCGAATGCAAACGGATGGGCGTTTCCATCCTGCCGCCGGACATCAACAAGAGCGGTCTGAAATTTATGCCGGAAACTGTAGCCGGCATCGCTGATGCCGGCAGCCCAACCCGAGAATCACAGGCCGGGATCACCGATCCCGGCTACAGCGCCATTCGTTATGGTCTTGCCGCGATCAAACACGTCGGCGAAAGCGCCATGGAAGCGGTGATTCGCGAGCGCGAACAGCGGGGCAATTTCGTTTCATTGGAGGATTTTTGCACCCGGCTGGACTCGCGCATTGCCAACCGGAAGATGCTGGAAAGCCTTATCAAAGCCGGGGCTTTTGATTTCCTTGGTCGAGACCGCGCCGAACTTTATGGCTGCATCGATGATGCTGTGGGCGCATCTGTGGCAGCACAGCGGGACCGGCTGGCTGGTCAGGTTTCACTGTTTGATCAAGCAACTGCATCTACAACGTCGAGAAAGAGGCCGGTTACGCGATGGAGCGAGCATGAAAAGCTTTCGTACGAGAAAGAGCTTCTCGGTTTTTACGTCAGTGGGCATCCACTCGATGCATACGTGAATGTTTTTGCAGCGAAAAATTATCGGTCAATTGCCTCGTTAGCTGATCTGGACGATCGCGCGCCCTTCAAGATCGCTGGAGCGATTGTGCAGGTCGAAAAAAAGTTTACCCGAAGAGAGGGCAAACCTTTTGCGCTTCTTTGGGTCGAAGACTTGACCAACATGTTGGAGGTGATCGTGTGGAACGAGGTTTACCTGAAGGTCTCGGATGCGCTCGCGGCGGGACGCGTCGTTGAGATAAAAGGAACGCTCGATAAACGCGAAGAAGTCCTGCGCGCGACGGCGCTGGAAATCAGATCGCTTGCGCTTGGAAAGGCCAATGGAGCCAATGAAGGATCGAGAGATTCATCCGAGGAGCCGGTTGTTCTTCTGCAATTTTCGCCCGCAACGACAGGTGATGAACTGCACCAGGTACGCGAGATACTGGTCAGCTCACCGGGCCGGCGTCCCGTTCAATTGTTATTTGATCGCGAAAATGGCAATTCGTTACGCCTGGATGCCGGCGCGGAGTTTCGCGTGAATCTTACACCGGATTTGGAGGAAAAACTTTCGCGCTGGCTGGTGAGGGGCGGATGCGCCAACAGCGCGAAAGTGCTGTGACTCTCAAACTACTATCGGCGCTGCTTTTTTCCTTTCGGGCGCGTGGGTTCGCGACCTGCTTCAGGCCGCGGGAGCCCACCAAGCACTAACGTATTTTTCTCCGAGCTTGTGCCCAGGCAGAGCGCAAATGGACCAGCGCCACCATTCAGGTTTGGAATGCCGAAGGACTGTGCGCTGACGCCTTCTTGCAAGCTGATGCTCCAGTCAGATTGAAAAAGTCCACCGCGAAATTCTACCGCAGCTACCGGAAGCGCGAGGGGCAACATCGCTGGCGCAATTTCAATTTTGTGCACACAATCGATCTGGCGCGGCGTCAGATCGAAGATTGGCCTCGCTCCAGTTATTCTGACCGTCACATCGTTCGTATCCTCAAAATCAATTTCCCCGCGGAGTGAAAGATCCACATCCGTGGTCGAAACATTGAAAAACTCCACGGATGCGCGATTTCCTTCAAAAACGATCCGGCTGCTCGCAGCGATAAGATTGAAAGCAGCCCAGCCTTCGCCGGACAACCTTCCGTTCACAAGCTGCAGGTGGCCAACGATGCGCGGATGTTGCAGTGTTTCGGAAAGAGAAATGCTTCCACTCAGAATGCCGTCTTGGAAAATTTGTGGATGAAAGAGCTGGGGAGTCTTTCCCAGAAAGATTGAGGGAAAATCGAGCGTGATGTTGAGCGGAGACAACTGGAAGACGCTCCAATCTGTTCCGATGCGCAATGGGAAATTCGCTGTGAAACTAATCGGGCTTGAATCGGGCATACGGATCACGCCGCGCGCATCCCATTTATTGGACGCGATCATTGCCTGAACATCTACCGGAATTGGCTTTGCGCTTTTTCCGGTTAATCCACGAAAGCCGGAAAGATAATCGAGCAGGTTATCGGCTCGGGCATCCAGCGTCCCTGAATAGCTGTGCTCGCCGGACATTTCAATCTTGCCGTCTGCGGTAAGAGAATCGTTTTTGCGTTTTAGGTTGAGTTGTTCAATCGCCAGCTCCCTTCCCTGCAACTTCAGCTTCGCGCTCAAGCTGTCGATTGCTGTTTTGAAAAGTGTTAAAGACGTACCTTCAACCGACAGATTTCCACCAAGTTGCCGTGCCTGTGTGTTCAAAGCCCCTTCGACGAAGAGTTTCCCGGCGAATTCACCGGGTTTCGCGCCAAATAGAGTAGTGAAATCATCGAGGTTGTTGATTATAGCCGCGATGTCGCCTCGAAAATCGGGGCTGAGCCAATCGGATGATTTGGAGGAAAACGAGGCCTGGCCACTCAAGGTGAGCTGATTGGTTTTCTGCTTGATGTAGAGCTGCTGGAGCTGGATTTGCTGATTGTAAAGCGAAGCGCCGAACATGATTGCTTCGGCGGTGCGATTACGCCAGGTGACCCCGATCACTTCAGTCCAGAGCGAGGCTATTACGTCAGCCGGATGTGCCAGATTTCCACGAAAAGTAAAATTGCAGGCGCGAATCAAGCCGCCGAAGCGATCAGTCAATCCGATTGCTTCTGAAGTTTGGGCGAGGGAAATATCGGTGGCAGCGCCAGCGACCTTCCAGTTGTAGCGCGGAGAATGCCATTCATGGGCAATGTTGCCGCGAATTTTTCCACCGAAGACATCAGCATCGAACTCTAATCCAACTCGTTGACTACCGAGGCGCGAGAAATCGACTGAAACGGACTCAAGATCGAGGCCGCGTGCCAGGGTGAGTCCGGCGAGTGTGAGGCGATCGTCTTCCCAGCGCGTCGCGCCGCGTAATTGCGAAAAGGTTTGGCGCAACCACGGCGACGCGATCATGAGTTCGCCCGCGCTGAAGCGGCCGGCTTCAATCTCGCTGGCGGAGAAAATTCCGTTGCGGAGCAAGATTAGGGTCGGCCCGTCCTGCACGCGCATCTCGGAGCTGCGCAGGCTGCATTTCTGCGGGAGCAGTCTTTGGAGTGTTCCCCAACCGGATTTGGTTATCCCTCGGATGTTCGGATTCTCGCGGCGGATTTCCCCATGTAGATCTTCAATCGACAGATTGCGAACAGCATGACCTCGTCGGCGCAAAAGAATACGGCTGAAATTCAAATCGAGTTGCGCCTGTGTCGCAGTGAGGTCGATGTGCAATGCATCCGCCCGGACGCTTTTCATATGAAGGCTGCGAATCACGACCGGCTGGAGAAACGGCGCGTCGATCTTATCAATGCTTACGGCGAGCCCTTCCTGTCGGCTTTTCCACCAGACCCACAAGCGGAGACCATTAGCAACGGCAAATGGCGCAAACGCAATTACCAGAAGCGCCGCGAGTAAGAGCAGGAGGCTAAACAGAAATAATCGGTTCTTACGTGACATCGGGTGAAGAAAAAGTGCTCAGTGACGAGTGATCCCTGATCAGCAAACGGCAAGCACGCGTCCAGATCAAACTCTGTTCAGCGTTCACTGATGACTAGTCGCTTTTCCTTCTTCCTTGAAGATCAAATGCAGTGGCTGCGGTGTGTGCAGCCGTTCGTCGAGTTGTCGCTGCAATGTGTGCTCGGCTTCGGCGCGCAAACCGTTCTCTATCGCTCTTTTCCAGGCTAGCTGAGGCAGGACAGACAATTCGCCTTGGAGATCCTGCCCGGAAATTCGGTTCCACAAACCGTTTTCGAACGCGAGAACGTCCATCTGCTCCTGCTCGACACCAAGAATTTGAGCGTGTGGGAGCTGAACAACGATTTCCTCGGGGCGAATATCGATTGAGAGGTTCTGCTGCAGATCGAACCCGGCTTTGGCGATGAATGTGCCATGCAGTTTGACGCGCTTCGAGCTGCCCACCCAAGTATGGAGGAATTCATGTTCGACTTCGATCCGTCTTGATAGGACCACCAACTCACTCACTGGCGTGGTTTGTTCCATATAGACGCGGTTGTTGATAGTGATGCGCGGCTGCAGGTGCGCGATGTCGATGAAAGCAGAGCGCAAGTCTTTGCCCAGCCTCTCGAGTTCGAGAGCGCTTTGCCGCGCTGTACGCGCCGGCCAGGTTTCGACGCGCAAAAAGATGACCAAGGCAACTACTGCGATGATTAGCGCGATGAGCGCAAATGCAGCAGGCCAATAGACATGTCCCGATCTTGCTGACTTCGACATTGGCGTTGGACGTTGGGCGTTGAGCGTTGAGCGTTTTTCCTTTGCTCAGGCTGTAATCGAGCAAGAGCACGGGCACAGGCAAGAGCAAGAAGAAAGAGGTCAGACTTCGTCTGCAAAAAATTACCGCCCCCCACGCCCGATAGGGCGTGAAGGGCGGCTGTTCCCCCCAGAACAATCGTGAAAACCTTGAGGCTACTAAACGAGCTTTTGGCTGGTGGCAACAAGAATTTATTTGAAAGTTTTCGCGTCCTTCGACACGGGGCCACGGCGCGCCAGAAAAAGCGATAAATTAGGGAATGAATGACGAAACCCGACCCGGCGAAGCCGTTGGCAATGCGAAATCGCCAGCGAGATTGGGTTGCATGAGCGCGCGTCGCGGTTTCTAGTTTTACATGCGTCAGTTGGGTGATGACCCGTTCTCGCGCAGGTTTGCTGGTTCGTTGCTGGTTGCCCATCCCAATATGCTCGATCCAAATTTCCGGCGCGCCGTGCTTTTCATTTCCGAGCATGACCCAAACGAGGGTGCCCTCGGCGTAATCATCAATCGCCCGCTCGACAGGCAAGTGGCCGACCTTGTGAGCGACACACCACCAGCGAGTCTCGCCCAGGTACCTGTGTTTCTCGGCGGCCCAGTCGGAAAAAATCAACTGATGTTTGCGGCGTTTGAATGGCAGAAGGACGAGGGACTCAAACTCAATCACAACGTCGCTCTTGAACAAGCGAGCGACGCAACCGGGCAGAAAAGCGTGGTTACAATTTGCGCGTTTGTAGGCTACGCCGGCTGGGGAGCGGGTCAGCTTGAAAGCGAGCTGAAGCAGAAAGCATGGCTTCTTCAAAAAGCCAATCCTTCGGTGCTCAAGCTTGATCGCCTGCCAAATCTCTGGTTCGACATTATGCGCAGCTTGGGACCGTGGTATAAAATGCTGGCCGCCGCTCCGGACGATCCGTCGCTAAACTAAAAAATAAGCGATGGGTGACGAGCAGGCGTTTTTGTCTTGTCACTCTTCACTCGTCACTCTTCACTTTCTTGAATGATCATTGGCGTCCCGAAAGAAATTAAAGAGCAGGAGCAACGAGTCGCCTTGCTGCCGTCAGCTGCGAATCAGCTCACCCGGCGCGGCCATTCCGTGCTGGTGGAAAAAAATGCCGGTATCGGCTCCGGTTACCCGGACGAAGAATACGTCAAGGCCGGGGCAGAGATTGTGGATCAGGCGAAAGAAGTTTTCGCGCGCGCCGACATGATTGTGAAAGTCAAGGAGCCTCGGGAAGCCGAGTTTCCGATGCTGCGCAAGGGCCAAATCCTTTTCACATATCTGCATCTGGCTGCGAGCAAACCTCTCACTGAGGCGTTGCTGAAATCGGGCGTAACCGCGGTCGCCTATGAGACGATCCAGATCAACCATCGTTTGCCGCTATTGGAACCGATGAGCGAGATCGCCGGTCGCATGTCGGTAGTGATGGGCGCTAATTTTCTGGCCAAATACAATGGTGGCAGCGGAGTTTTACTGGGCGGCGTGCCCGGAGTTTTGCCCGGGCGAGTAGTCGTCGTCGGCGGCGGAACCTCAGGCGTGAACGCGTTGCGCATGGCGAAAGGTCTCGGTGCGGATGTCACAATCCTCGATATCGATGTCGAGCGCTTGCGATTTCTCGATCTGGCGATGGACAACCTGCACACGCTCTATTCAAACGAAACGAATTTGCACGAATTAATGCCCGATTGTGATTTGCTTATCGGCGCCGTGCTTTTGCCGGGAGCGAAAGCGCCGAAGGTGATTACGCGTGGAATGTTGCGAAAAATGAAGCGCGGCAGTGTGCTGGTGGATATTTCGATTGATCAAGGTGGCTGTGCCGAAACATCGCGACCAACGACGCATCTGGATCCGGTTTACGTTGAGGAAGGGGTCACGCACTACTGCGTGGCAAACATGCCCGCAGCATACGCGCGCACCGCTACGCAAGCTCTTATCAACGTGACCTATCGTTATGTGGAATTACTCGCCGATTTCGGCCTCGAAGGCGCATGCCAAAAACAACCGGCGCTGATCGGCGGCATCAACACCCGCGATGGGCGGCTCACTTGTCAAGCGGTAGCGGGAGCACACGGCCTCAAATACGAGCCGCCTCTTTAATTAGCGCTCTTCAAGCATTTCCCGATGGAAAAGAAATTCCGATGCCGCACAAAAACCCTCTTGCTCCGATTATTCGATTACAGCAATGTGCGTTTCGAACTAGCACTATGAAAAAATACATCTGCATTCTGGCCGGTGCCGCACTCCTCGCGGCGTGTGAGCAAAAGACCGAGACAACTGAGCCGGCGGCGAGTCCAGCCGCCACTACTCCGCCCGCGGCGACTCAAACAAGTCCTGCTGCCGCAGCGGAATCTCCGGCTACAACAACTGAATCTCCTGCTGGAACTGAATCGCCTGCTGAGTCACCACCCGGTTCGTAAATTCTGGGCTTTTCTTATTGCAAAGTCTTCTCCTGGGGTGTGCCCTCGGGGGAAGACTTCTGCTGTACGGTCGCGCGAAATGCAGCCAGCAGGTTCGTTCTCGTTTCCAAAAGCGTGCCGCCTGACGCGCGCGTCAGAATATGAGCGCGTGAGACGAGAGGGCTTCATGCGACGCGGCAGACTGCTAACGCTCAGTGTGGTGCCGGTAGAGGATTCTGGCCCGTGCCGTGTAGGTTTTATTACCTCACGTCGCCTCGGAGGCGCGGTCGTTCGCAATCGTGTTCGGCGCCGTCTTCGCGAAATTGTGCGCCAGTACCAGCATGGCTTGCGAGAGGGCTTTTGGATTGTGCTCGTTGCCAGGAAAGATGCCGCACACGCGGGCTATCGCGCGCTGGAACATGAGTGGTTGCGTCTGGCAAGGCGCGCTTCTATCCTCCTTTGATGCTCGGTCTGGTTCGTTTTTTCATTCGCATTTACCAGTGCACGCTCTCGCCGTTGCTCCATTTGCTTTGCGGTCCTAATTCCGGCTGCCGATTTACGCCGACTTGTTCGGCATATTTTTTGGAAGCAGTCGAGGTGCATGGGATCCGCCACGGAAGCTGGCTGGGATTGAAGCGTCTCGCTCGATGCCGGCCCTGGGGCGGATGTGGATATGACGCCGTTCCCGGTGGCAAAAGCGCTGCATCTGGGATCGAAGGTTTGGGATCGGAATTAAATGTCGGGTCCAACTGCGCTGAGTAGCCCTCTGGCCAAACTTACGATTTATGGATCGAACTGCGTGGATTGTCGTTGCCCTTTGCGTGATTGGCCTCGTCCTCTGGGAAATCTATCTGGCAAAACACATGGCTCCGAGGCCCGCTCCAGTCGGGGGTGGGCCCGGACAAGTCTCTCCGAGCGTCACCCCGACTGTTATGTTGGCTTCCCCATCGCCAACAGCCACGCCCGAGGTCGCGCCCAAGACCGCTGAGCCAACTCCAAGCTTTGCCGAAAAGATCGAAACATTGCGCAATTCAGATGTCGAAGTGCGTCTGACAAATCGCGGCGGTGGAATTAAGGAAGCGGTCCTGCTCAGGCAAATAGCCGAGAAAGGGCAGCGTGTTGTTTTGAATTCAGATCAGAGCGCACCGATCGGCGCAATTTTGGAGCAACCATCCACGCCAACGCTCCCCGAGTTTACTGCATCTGCACAATCGAATTCTGTCGTGCAATTTGAGCGTACGACCGCCGAGCAAGTCGCGGTTCGGAAGAAGTTCTTCTTCGAAAAATCTCCAGAGAACAAAGACAACTACGTGATCGAAATGGACGTTGATCTCGAGAACCGGGGCGATAAGCCGTATAAAAGCAGCGGCTACTTTGTGGCGCTTGGATCCGCGGCCCCAATTCATACCAGGGATTATCCTTCCTACACGCGTCTGGTCTGGTGCATTAACGGAACAGCAAAAGGAATTGACGTCGGTTGGTTCGGAAGCAGTAGCGGTTTTCTTGGCCTGGGGCAGCGCGCTGCCCGGCCCTATTACCAGGAGAGCATCGCGGGCGCTGAGTGGGTTGCGGTGAGCAATCAATTTTTCACAACGCTCCTGGCGCCGCTCACAGCAAAAGCGACTGGCGTTTGGGGTCGGCGTTTCGATATCGAGCGCGCGCCGGATCAAAAGCTGCTCGGAATTGAGGACGCGCTTGGCATGCCGGCATTCGAACTGCAGCCCGGCCAAACCTACAGCGCTCGCTTCGAAATCTACGCTGGCCCGAAGCTTTACCATCGTCTGGCGCAGCTCCCGCACAATGAGGCCGAGGTCATGGACTTCGGGATGTTCAAAATCGTGTGCCAGTTTCTGCTCAATTTCATGAACTTGCTGCACAGTTGGTTGCATGACTACGGTCTCGCCATTCTGGCACTCACCACCATCATCAAGCTCACGCTTTGGCCAATCCAAAACAAAGCGAACCGCTCCATGCGCCAGATGGCTGCGCTCTCGCCGAAGGTGCAGGAATTAAAGGACAAGTACAAAGACGACCCAACCCGGATGAACCAGGAGATGATGAAGCTTTACAAGCAATATGGCATCAATCCGGTTGGCGGCTGTTTGCCGATGATGATCCAAATCCCGATTTTCTTCGGTCTCTTCAAAATGCTCGGCCAGGCTGTGGAATTGCGAAACGCAAAGTTTCTTTGGGTAAAAGATCTTTCCCAGCCGGACACGGTCGCGCACCTGCCGTTGCTCGGTTGGCCGATCAACATTATTCCGCTCTGCATGGCTGCGACCCAGATTTGGCTCATGGCAATGACGCCCAAGACGGGCGATCCCACGCAGCGCCGAGTGATGATGTTTACGCCGCTGATCTTTCTATTTATCTGCTACAATTTTGCGGCAGCTCTAGCATTGTATTACACTGCACAAAATCTTTTCAGCATCCTGCAATTTTATCAGAACAAACGACAACCCGCGCCGACGCTCGAAAAAGTTGCACCTGCCGGAAAACGAAAACGATGATGACCCCGAAAGATCTGCTCGACACCATGCTCGGCTTTCTCGGTTTCGTTGTGCAAATCGAGGAGACGACGAACGAAGGCGGCAATCCGACGCTGCAGATTTATACCGAAGAAAGCCGGCGCCTCATTGGACGCAACGGCGAGACGCTGGAGGCGATCCAGTTTTTGCTTAACCGGCTGCTGCAAGCCAAAGACAAAGACGCAGAAAAAGTGATCGTCGATTGCGAACACTACCGTTCCATGCGTGAGGATCGCATCGTGCAACGCGTGCGCGAGTTGGCCGATCGCGTGCGCATCACGGGTCGTGCACTTCAGCTCGAACCGATGAATTCCTACGAGCGCCGCCTCGTCCACAATGCTTTCAAGGACGATCCCGAGGTCGCAACATGGAGCCCATCCGATTCGGCGCGCATCAAGCAAATCACGTTGCTAAAACGCCGGCCAAAAAAGGAGACAGCGCAAGGGGCGACGGCTTCCTAGCTATTGAACTTCGCTGTAGTCGCTTCGCTGTGCGAGGCGTGGTCGTGATTTTGCAACAAATCTATGTGTCGCGTCGCCCACACGGCGACGGCTACAGTTTTCTCTGAAACCGCGCGACGTCCGTCCCGCTTCCTGCGCGCACATCCGGTCGCCACCCAAATTTTGCCAGCAGCGGGTTGTCTTTTCTTTCTACGGCGTCGGCAATGATTTCGCCAAGCACCGGCGCAAACTTAAAACCATGTCCGCAATCGCCCGCAGCAATGACTAATCCTTCACGCTCCGGGTCGGGCGCGATCCAAAAATGGCCATCGTGCGTGTCGCAATACATGCAGATGCGCGTGTAAACGATCGGCGCGTCCGCCAGCGTCGGAAATGTGGATGACAAAAACTCGCGCAAGTTCCTTTCGTCTTCGGAAGTGACCGCACGTTTAGGAGATTCTGGCGACATCTCCCGCCCAGGGCCGTGATTTGCGATCTTTACGACACCGTCGCGATTAATTGGAAATCCATAGTAGCCAGTCGTTGTAATGTCCGCGCCAAAGACCGGGAAATGCTCAGGCGCGAATAACTCGGGACGCTGAGGCTTCAAGTGAAACACCGGCTGACCGTTGGTGCGAAAGAACTTTTTCGTAAAAGGCAGCAGATACGGTGTCCATGCGCCGACGGCTATCACGACAAAATCGCCAGCGACGCGTTGTCCATCACTTATCACAATTCCGTTCACGCGATCATCACCCTCATCCAATCGCGAGAATCTGACTCCTTCGCGCAGCTCAATGCCGAGCGATCGGGCGCGCTCAATTAGTTTTGCAATCACGCGACCGCTTTCCGCATATCCGGCCTCCAATTCAAGAACGCCATCTCGATAAAGTTCCGGATTCCACGCGGGAAAACGCTTCCAGACTCGCGCCGAGTTTATGCGCTCGATCTTGTGCCCGTGCCTTTTCAAGATTTTGAAACTTTCATGTTCAAAATCGCCTGGCTTCATTTTCTGCCGACGCACGAACATCACGCCGACTTCGTGGTACAATTTCGCGCCGAATTCCTCATTCCATTTGCGCCAGAGTTTGATCGAGCGTTCGGCCAACGCTGTGTAATCCTCATCCGCGCCATAAGCCCTGCGCACGGCCTTACTGATATCGGTCGACGCCGCGAGCGGGTGCGGCAGCGGCCCCGGATCGACCAGCGTCACGTTGTGACCGCGTTTCTTTAATTCGATCGCAGCGGTTACGCCATTAACGCCCGCGCCAACGACGATGACTTTCGACATTTTTACAACAGCGCACGTTGTGGCGGCGCTCGCCGCGGCGAGCGCCGATGTTGTTTGCTTGGCAAAACGCGGACCCATGGCCACTTACGCTAAACTGCTATTCGCAGCGCCCGTTCCCGTTCGAGCAAGGTCGGATGCGAATAGTAAAAGCCGCTGTAGAGCGGGTGTGGGGTAAGATTGCTCAGGTTCTTTTCGTTCAATTTGCGCAGTGCATGAATGAGCGGCTGCGCCTGTCCCATTGTCGCACGCGCGAACGCATCTGCCTCGTATTCGAAGCGGCGCGACCAGATGTGAAGGAGCGGCGAAAGCCAGAAACTTATCGTCCCCGCCAGCAACGCAAACAGCAGAATTGCAGGGAGAACATTCGCGGCGGAGAAGCCTGCGCGATACTCGAACGCGAACGCACGATAAAACCATTGCTGACGCGCCAGCCACGCGATCGCGGCGAACGCCACAAGAACGCCAGCGATGGAAACGCAGAGCAACTTAATTACGTGGCGCTTTTTATAATGGCCAATCTCATGCGCGAGCACGGACTCCAGCTCTGGGTCGGTGAGCTGCGCGACGAGAGTATCGAACAGGACGATTTTTCGAAAACGCCCGAACCCGGTAAAGAAGGCGTTGGAATGGCGCGAGCGTTTGCTCCCATCCATCACTTCGATGCTGCGCGTGGGAAAGTCGGTGCGCTGTGCCAGTGCAAAGAGGCGCTCGCGCAATGCTCCTTCCGGCAACGGTGTGAACTTGTTGAAAAGCGGCATGATGACCGCGGGCGCAACGAGCAATACAAGTAACTGAAACGCGATGACCACCACCGCCGCCCAGAGCCACCAGGTTGCGCCAGTCCATCCGATCAGTTTCAACACCAGCGTAAGCAGTGGATAACCGAGCAGGACCGCAAGCAGCAATCCTTTCACACGATCGAGGATCCACGTCTTCATGGTTGTGGTGTTGAAACCAAATCGCTCTTCGAGCTTGAATTGCGCGTACCAGGCGAATGGCAATCCGAGGATGCTCAAGGCGGTGCCTGTGGCGAAGAGAAAACCAGCCATCGCCCAGATCGAGGTGCCGACGCTCGCGCTGAATCTTCCAAATGCCCATGGCAACACGCCGCTGAAAAGCACGACGACTAGCACCAAAGTGTCGAACACGCCGGCGATATCTCCAAAGCGGCTCTTGGCTAGCGTGTAATCGACCGAACGGCGAAACGTCGCCTCGTCGATGATTTTACGAAGTGCAGTCGGCACCTCGTTCGCGTGCGCGCGCACGTGACGTTGGTTCAGTCGGCTCAACCACAGTTCCGTGATGGCGCGCGCGAGGATCAGAACCAAAGCAAAGATGGCGAACGGCGGCACGTGTTCAATGGGCTCTCATTCACTCGCCGAACTCGAAAATGATTTTTCCGCTGCGTTTGCCCTGCGCAGCATGCGTAACTGCCGCTTTCGCTTCGCTCAACGGGTAGGCTTTTTCGACCTTCGTCTTTAACAATCCGCGTTTTGCCATTTCAAAAAGTGGCCGGAACGCCTCCATGCGCTGTTCCCCGGTCGCGTTGTCGTACCATTTGTTTATCCAGATGCCGCGGAAACGCAGATCCTTGAAAATCAGTAAGCCGTTCGGAATTTTCAGTGGCTGCAAACTCATCGCTCCGAAAGTGACCAGGGTTGATCCAGGCGCGAGACAATTTGCAAGACGTAGCGCACTCTCGCCGCCGACGGCGTTCAATCCCAAACGGATCGGCGCGCCGCCGGAAGCGTCCTTCACTTCTTCGCGAAGATTTTCGCCATCGACGAGCACGACGTCGCCGCCTTCCGCGCGCAGTTCGTCAATCAATTCCGCGCGTCGGACGACATCCACCGTTTTATAATCGAGCTCGCGCGCAATTTGGATCACGGCGCGGCCGGCAGCCGAATTTGCTGCGTTTTGGATTAGCCAATCTCCTTTTTTGAGATCGACATAATCGTGCAGCAATCGCCACGCGGTCATCGGATTGATTTTTAACATTGCCGCATACACAGGCTCGATGCCCTCAGGCAGAACGACCAGATCTTCTGCTTTCACAGCAACGGCGTCACGCCATGTGCCGGCGTTGTGCGGCAAAATTACCAGGTCACCCACGGCGACATTCGTCACGTTCACCCCAACTTCGGCAACTATCCCCGCGCCTTCGAATCCGGGCGTCGCCGGCAACTCCGGTCGCACCGGATATTTTCCTTCGATCTGATTTAAGTCGGCCGGATTGATCGGTGCCGCGCGCATTTTCACGACGGCTTCGCCTGAGGCTGGCGTCGGCCATGGCCGCGATTCCACACGTAAGACGTCCACCGGATTTCCGTGCGTATCATAAACAGCTGCGCTTATATTTTTACTCATCGATGGCACCGCAAGCTCACGCGTCTCAAAAGAATCTGCAAACCGGCGCGCGTGTCGCGTTGGTTGGTCTCCTGATCAACGTCGTGCTGGCGTCTGGAAAAATTCTCGCCGGCGTCTTTGGACACGCATATGTTTTGATCGCCGACGGCATTGAATCCGCGCTCGATGTCGGCGGGTCGATAGTGATCTGGGCTGGACTAAAAGTTGCCGCCCGCCCGCCTGACGCCACCCATCCTTACGGTCACGGCAAAGCCGAACCCGTGGCCACCATTGCGGTCGCGATTGGCGTTCTCGCCGCTGCGCTGGGACTTGTAGTTGTCAGCGTGCGTGGACTTTTTCTGCCACATACCGCGCCGGCGCGCTTCACGCTACTTGTTCTGATTGTCACTGTGGCGGTGAAAGAAATCTGGTTCCGTTACGAGAATCGCTTTGGTCGCGATATCGATAGCACCGCCGTGCAAACCGACGCCTGGCATCATCGCATCGATGCGATCGTTTCAGCAGCTGCATTCGTGGGCATTACCATCGCCCTTCTCGGCGGCGCAAAATGGCGTAGCGCGGATGATTGGGCGGCGCTGTTTGCTTGCGCGGTGATCGCGGCTAATGGCGCACGTCTGCTCTGGCCTGCATTGCGAGAGATCATGGACACGGCACCGCGCGGAAAAATTGTCGATGCGGTACAAAGGGCGGCGTGTTCCGTCGATGGCGTGGAGGAAATTGAAAAACCCCGCATTCGCAAAATGGGGCTGAAGTTTTATGTCGATCTTCACGTCGGCGTGGACGGCGACATTTCCGTCCGCGAAGGCCACCGCATCGCGCATCGAGTGAAGCGCGCAGTGCAGGAATGTGACAAACGCATCGCGGATGTGCTCGTCCATATCGAGCCGAGAGAAAGCATGTAGCCACCGCTACAAATTACGCACGAGATCGACGATTGCTTCGGTCAAAGCTTTGCGTGCATGCGCAACTTGAATCCCAAAGCGAATCAAGCGCCAGAGCGTCGCCGGATTTTTCAAAACATATGACGACAGTTGGCGGTAGTCAGTTCGCTGTCGCTCCATGTCGAACAAGATCTTCGGCGGAGCCGGCAATGGTTCGCGCGGTGTATCGGTAATGACGCGCAGCGAGAGTAGGGGGACGCCATGCTCAGCACAAACGCGCGCAATAAACTCCGTCTCCATGTCTACCGCGGCCGCACCCGACGTGCGTGCAATTTTGTTTCGCTCCTCGCCCGAATCGATCAACACCGCAACGGTTAACAGATCGGCCGTATGAATCGGAAATCTTGAAAAGAATGAGCGCCTCTCGTTCAGGTCAACGGTCGAAAAATTCTTCGCCAGCAAAAGATCACCGACTTTGAGTTGATCGTTGAGCGCGCCCGCAAATCCGGTGCTGATCAAAAGATCAAATTGCTGATCCTGGAGAAATTCTGCCACTCGTTGCTGGCAAACCTTTTCTCCCACGCCGGTATGAAGGATTTCGATCATTCGATCATCTATCTTGCCGCGTACTATCCGCACGCCATTGCGATCAATGCCGGTTCTATGGCGCAGACGCCGCAGGAATTCCGAGCTTTCCGTCGGCAAAGCAAATGTGACTGCAATCATCGCCTAATTTGCTGCGATATTGCGGCGATCAAACCACAAAGCGCGAAAGTTTATCCTTAGATGAATCAGGAAAACAGGAATTCAGGAAAGGATCAGATGGGAATCTCGAATCTAGGAAACCAGGAATGGTCGGCGGAGGTTGCTCCGCCTTCTTGGCTTCGTGGTTTCCAGATTGATTTCCTCTCCCGCCTCCTGTTTTCCTGCTTTCCTGATTGATAAGGCTTGGATGAAGGTCAATTTGACTTTGACGATTGCTCGACGATCTGCACGACAAAGCTCTTCTTCTCTGCTGTAGCCGGCGGCGTCAACGCCGATTGCGGTGCTGTAGCCGGAGTTGACGACTCCGGCTTTTCCCTGGCGATCGACGCAATTGCCGCTCGAAATTCGGACTCCTGATTCGATGGAAGATCGAGAAGAACGCTGAGTCGGCCTTGGTCTGGGAGTCCCTTTGTCGCAGAACCGCCGAAGCGAGAAGCGACCGTGACTACTTCGTCTGCGATGGCGTCCAGCTTACCCGCTGCAGCTGGGACTGTGATTTCGCTTACGCCTAAAGCGTTCGAGGCTGGCGTGAGAGTCGCCGCAGCGCGCTCGATCGATTTGGCGATTTGTTCTCGCATTTGCGTTTCAAGCAGCGCGCGATTTGGATTTCGGGTTTCGTGTCTCGCGATTAACCAGAGACCGAACCCCACGTTGACGGCCATGAGAATGATAAAGGCCGCGCCTACCCGAAGCGCCATCTTGCGGCCTTGTTGCGTTACGTCCGGCCTCGGTGGCAACAGAACTTCGCGAGAATCGCCGCGCATTCCCGCGTGAATCTGCCGCGCCACTGCCAACTCGCGTTGCAATTGCTTGTCCGAGATCAGTCGCTGCTCCAGCGCGGCCAGCTCCGTCGCCGATAGCCGGCCCTCGAGATAATCAAAAAGCTTGTCAGGGTTCATTATTTCGCGATCGAGAAAGCGTCACGCGGGAGCCCCTTGCACGCAATGACTAAGTAGGAAGCCGCGTCGGGCTGCAGCATTTGCCCTTTGCTCTAAGGTAGAGCGGCAATAGAATCGCTCTGTGGTCGAGGACGATCAGGCAGAGGAGCCGCGTCACGGACGGCTTTGGCGTCGTGTCATCGCCAGCCTGGCCATTTGCGCGGCCCTTCTAATTATTTTTCATCGGCCAATTTTGCTGGCAGTGGGGCGGCAGATCGCGCTTCGCTACGCGGCAAAAGAGAACCTAAAGATCGATTTCGTTGTCGAAGGGAATCCGTTTACCCGTCTTACGGCGCGAAATTTTCATGCGTTCCCGACTGGGCCATCGGCGATTGAATCTATCGACATCGACCAACTGCATGTTGATTACAATCTGTTTGCTTTCGCAAGGCACGGTATCTCGCGGTTGTTTGATAATGTGGACGCGCGCTCGGCGCGCATTGTATTGAATCCGTCAAGGGCGCCGCTCAGAACGCGCCCGCCAAAGCCGCACCTGAAGTTGCCGAAGTTTTTTCCGGAACGGCTCCGCGTGACCGACGCGACTGTGATCGTTAGAAATCAGCCGTACGATTTCGAAGCCGAGGGTGTTGATCTTGCCTTGGACCCCCGTTATCCCGGCGAGCTGCGGATCCATGCGCTGCAATTACCTTCGGGAGACAGTTGGTCAGACGTTTCCGGCCAAACATCCTATGCAAACAAGAACCTGATTGTCCGTGATGTCGTGCTCAGTGATCAGGAGCAGCTTCATCTTCTGAACGTTGATGCCTCGCATATCGACACCAACAAGCTGGGCATTAATCTTAAATCCACGCTTGGCGGCGGAAAATTATCAGCAGCGGCTGAGCTGACCGAAACGCTGTCTTCGCTGGATACGAAGATAGATGTCGCCGCTGAGAAAATTGCGACGGAATCGCTGAACAAATTCCTTGTTCTTCCAGAAAGTTATCTTTCCGGCGAAATCGAACATCTCGCGATCACTGGCGCGGGCGTGATTGATCAGCCGCGCACCTGCAACGGCACGATGTCGTTGCAGATGAGCGATGTGCATCGGCCAGAACTCAATTTGGGTCGAGTCGTCGTAGAAATCTCAGCGGAGCAAGGCAGGGGAATCCTGCGGTCAGCCGACATCGTTCAGGACATGAACGAACTGCATTTGCGCGGAGGAATTGAATTGCCTTCCAGAATCGAAGATTTTGGCCGCACACCAGCAAGTCTCGAAATTTCCGGCACAGCACCTGATTTGGAACGACTCACCGCGGGGACCTCTGTCGCGTTGACTGGCTCCGCTCAGTTCACCGGCAGGATCGACATTATCAATGCAACCATACAGGCGACGCTCGGCGTGACAGCGGGCGCAGTCGGATTTCAGGATGGAATAATTGACAAGCTGAATTGTACGCTTCGCGCGTCCAAGGGCGTTGCGGGCGGCGATAATAAAAGACCGTGGTTCGCGGAGCTTCGCACAGCAATGGAGTTCAACTTAACCGGGATACGTTACCGGGACTACGTAGTCGATTCAGCGGAAGGATCGCTCAACTCGAGCGATGACATTCTCGGCCTCGACCGATTAAATCTGCGGCGAAAACAAAACGAACTGAATGTTCGCGGCCGTTACCAGCTTCCGGCCGAGGTTGGCAAATTTGCTGCGCAGCCGGCCGAGGCGGATGTCGCCATGAGTGCGCCTGAAGCAGGTGACTTCTGGGTTGCTGATTCTCCAGACAGAGTGAGCGGGCCGTTGCAATTGCAGGCGCAGATTCAATGGAAACAAGAAACCGCCAATGGCCAAATGTGGGTCGCCGGGTCAAATCTCAGGATGCGGGATTTGGTTTTCCAGCAAGTCAGCACTCAATGTGCGATTTCAAACAGCATAATTTACGTCAACGATTTCAGCGCGAGTTTGAACGATACCGATTTCGTTAACGCGACGGGGACGCTGGGTTTGCGGCCCCCGCATCATTACCGTGGCAAGGTGTCCGCAAGCGTGGCCGACTTATCAACGCTTCAGCCGCTGCTTCGCGCTTCCGGCAATCAGAATGAGTTGGCCGGCGCAGTCAAACTGGACTGGGAAGGAAACGGTAACGCGCAAGCCTTCAAAAACACCGGCATCCTGAAGCTCATTCTTGAGCAGGGACGCTACGGCAATCTGCAGTCAGTCCGGGCAAATGTTGATGCGTCGTATTCACCCGATGGTCTCGATGTGCCAATCATCTTTTTCGCGACCAGCAACATGGATTTTCAAGCGGTCGCCCAAGCAAAAGGTGACACGCTCGAGATAGACAAGATTCAACTTGATCAGGGCCAGGCGAGGTTTGCATCCGGATCCGCCTCCATTCCGTTTGTGTGGAGGAATCTCGGCACTAAGTCAGCGGTTGTCCCATCGTCTGGCAAGGTGTCCGCGACGTTTCAATCTGAGAACCTCGATCTTAAAAAATTGTTCGACGACCTCGGAATCAAAGCGATGACGTCCGGCATCATGAACGCGAGGCTCGATGCGCAGGGAACAGTCGCCGACTTGAACGCGCGACTGGACGTGCAGATGCACGATTTACGAAATGAACAATGGCCGAAAATGGAGCCGGCGACTTTTGAACTAAGTGCGCAGGCCGCACAGGATCGGCTGACAGTCGCGGGGAAACTGCAACAGGCCCGGCTTCAGCCGGTGGAAATGAACGCGAGTATGCCTTTCGACATCCCCAAAATTGTGCGAGCCCGGAAATTGCCGGACGACACGCCAATTGCTGCAAAGGCGCGCGTCCCGCGTACCTCGGTGAATTTTGTTCGACAATTTGTGCCGGAGCTTGAGCAACTGGATGGCGACCTCGGACTCGATGTTGATGTGACTGGAACAATCGGTCATCCCGTTTTGAGCGGAGCAGGGGACCTGACGGTCAATGTGGCGCGTTTTACCAACGCCACTCTCCCCGCGGTGAGGGGTTTTAAGGCGCGCTTAACGTTCGCACAGAACGCGGTCACCTTGGACCGCTTCGGAGGCGATCTCGCTGGTGGACCATTCACAATGAGTGGTCGAGTCACGTTTCCCAAACTGACCGAACCGACCCTCGATTTACAACTGAAAGCCCAGAGCGTGCTGCTTGCGCGAAACGATACGCTCACCGCGCGGGCGGATGCTGACGTAAAGATCGCGGGCCCGTTCGCGAGCGCGACAGTCAGCGGCAACGTCTCGCTGACGAACAGCCATGTTCTAAAGAACATTGATCTGATTCCCATCGGGCTGCCCGGCAGACCCGCCCCTCAACCGCCGGCCGAGCGTCCTGAATTTTTTTCCCTGCCTGGCCCGCCGTTCCGCGACTGGAAATTTGATGTCGCGATCAAAACGAAAGATCCGGTGCTGATTCGGGGAAATCTGGCAACCGGCGAAGCGAAGACTGATCTCAAACTGACAGGGACAGGGCTAGATCCTGGCTTACAAGGCGTGGTGCAGATGGAAGATGTGGAAGCCACGTTGCCTTTCAGCCGGCTCGATGTTTCCCGCGGATCTCTCACTTTCAGTCCGGACGATTCGATGAATCCGACAATCGATCTGCAAGGCACATCAGTCATCCGCGACTACACGGTGCGGGTTTACGTTTACGGAACGTTGCTTTCGCCAGAAGCGATTTTCACGAGTGAGCCGCCCCTGGCGCAGGAAGAAATCATTTCGCTGATCTCTACTGGCGCGACAAGACAGGAACTTTCGACTGGCAACGTCTTGGCTGGGCGGGCGGCCATGTTACTGGTGCAACAGCTTTACCGCAAAATCGTCAAAAAAGGCGAGCCGACCGAGAGCAACACGGTGTTTAACCGGTTAGATTTGGATTTGGGAACGGTTGATCCACGAACTGGCCAACAACAAGCTACCGTGCGGTTCAAGATCGACGATCACTTTGTGCTAACTGGTGATGTCGGCGTTCACGGCGATTTCCGAGGGAAGCTAAAGTATCTGATTCGTTTTCGCTAAGATGCGATACAGGGTCCTTTTCTCTCTTGGAAGTGTGGCCCTTGCATTTGAAATCGCAGCCCAGAGTGCGGTCGACGTTGAGCGACCCGAGGAGCGGCAGAGAGAGCGGCGAGCGGTTGTAAAAGAGCAGGAAAAACGCGCGAAGCACGCGAGCATTATAGAATTTCGTGGTCAGCAAGCTTTCGCTGAAAAAGAATTACGTTCGGCGCTGAAAGAGGAGATCACCACGATCGAGGATTTTGGCTTAAGCCCCGCGCGGGCCGACGATACGGCCTTTTTCCTTGAAGTTTTTTATCGAAAGCACGGCTACGCAAAGGTGAACGTGCATTACGTCATCGAACCGGGGAGCCGGCTGCGTCTGGACACTACCGAAGGCCCACGATTCATGCTGCGCACGATCGTCTTCGATGGAAACGCGCGGGAGCCAGCGGACAAACTCTTCGAATACATGGTGGGGCCGACCCGCGAGCGATATTCGCAGCTCGAGAAAAAGCTGCCGTTTGTAGCCGCCGACATGGAAGAGGGCGTGCACCTGGTGCAGCGCTTTTACGTGGCGGAAGGATTTCTGGACGTTGTAGTCGATCCGCCGCGTTACAAGTTTCAGGGCCAAAGCAATGAAGTTGACGTCGTCGTTCCGGTTCACGAAGGGCGACAATATTTTTTCGGTCACATCTCATTTGCTGGACAAACTATTTACGGTGCAGAGGCGCTCCGAGGACAGATCGTCGATCTGCTGCAGCGGCCTTACACCGAAGCGCGCGTAGCCGATATTCCCCGCCGTCTCGAGGCATATTTCAAAGCGCGCGGCTACTACGACGTCAAAGTGGAAGCCACTGGCGCGCCGGAGGAGGCACTAAATGGTCGGGTGCCGGTGCAAATCGTGGTCTCAGCCGGACCCGTTTATCACTTCGACGGTGTGACGGTTAACGGACTCACTCGGCTGCATCCCGGTTTTGTAACCAAACGCTTTACCAGATTGCGAGGAAAAACTTACAGCCCGGATGTTCTCGATGAGCGTTTTCGCACGCTTATGAAGACGGGCCAATTCAATCTGCTGCAAATCAAGCCAGTGCCGGTCGATGGACATTTGTTGCGCCTCGACATTTCAGCGGAGGAGGCCAGGAGCAAGGAATTTGGCTTTTGGATTGGATACGGCACTTACGAAGGCGGAATCTTCGGCGTTCAGGCCGGCGATCGCGATTTGTTCGGCTATGGCCGTCCGGTGACTGCGTCGATCGAGGTTTCGCAGCGCAGTTATAAAGGGGAAATTCTGTACCAGGATCCGTTCTTCTTTGATACAGATTTTGTTTTCACAGCACGAGCGTTCGCCCTGACTTTTGATTACGATGGCTATTCAAAATTTGAATTGGGCGGACGGCTCGAACTGAGCCGCAAAATCACCAAATATGACGAGGCGGCCCTGATCTTTTCAGTGCGCCGTGTAAAGATCAGGGACTCCGAGATCAAGCCGGAATTCCTCCTCGGGCCGACAAAGTACCTCGTAAACACTATTGGCCTTACCAACACGCTTGATTTTCGCGAGAGTCCATATGTGAACCCGCGCGGATTCCTCATTGGTAACACATTGGATTTGGCCACCAGCGCGCTCGGCAGCGACATCGAATTTATCCGCGGTACGATGCGCGTTGGTTATTACCTTCCATTTGGACCCAAACCACTCACGCCGGGTGTAGTGGCGGATGAAGCGACGGGCACGCCGTTCCAGCGATGGTTCCAGCAGTCCTCAATCGCATTTGGCGCGCGTGCCGGGATTATTCATTCGCTCACCACCAGCGGCCCCGACGAAGCGACTGCCATCCCGATCGACGAACGTTTTTTCAACGGCGGCGCCACAACCGTGCGCAGTTTCGGCGAACGCGATCTTGGCCCACACGATAATCATGGCCATCCCGTCGGTGGAGAATTCTTTACCGTGTTTAATATCGAATACACCTTCCCGATTTTTGGAGAACTCCAGGGCGCCATCTTCACGGATGCCGGCAATCTTTTGCCGACGTCGGAAGATGTTGGTCTCAACGATATGCGCTACGCCATAGGCGCGGGCTTGCGCTACAAGCTGCCCGTGGGCCCGATTCGCCTCGATTACGGCGTCAATCCCAATCCGCGTCCAGACGAAGATTTCGGCGCGTTTCATTTCAGTTTTGGTTTTGCGTTTTAGCTAACGTGGCGCAGGCAATCGCGTCTGCGTTAATGTTCGTTTGCGCTGTGAATACTTGCAGGCAGGATTGCCTACATCACGAATGAAGGATCCGCAGAATCTTGGTGACACGCCGCCGGAGGAATTCCGCAAACAGTTGCATGAGCTTGCGGACTGGATCGCAGATTTTCGCGAAAATATCGAATCGTTGCGCGTCGCGCCTAACGAGAAGCCTGGCGCGGTTCGGGCGCAGCTTCCGCCACAACCGCCCGAAGACGCCGAGCCGTTCGAGAAAATTCTCAGCGACGTCGATCGCCTGATCGTTCCCGGCATGGTGCACTGGAGCCACCCGATGTTTCTGGGCTATTTCGGTTGGACGACCACTGCGCCCGGAATTCTCGGCGAGATTCTCAGCGCGCCGTTAAATGTAAACGCTATGACATGGCGGACCTGTCCTGCGGCGACCGAGCTGGAAACGGTCGTTATCGATTGGCTGCGGCAATGGCTTGGTTTGCCTGACGAGTTCGGCGGCGTGGTTTACGACACGGCGTCGGTGGGAATCATGCACGCGCTGGCGGTCGCACGCGAACAGGCGGCGCCATCCACGAGAAAACTTGGCTTGACCAATCGCGATCTGCCTCGGTTTCGCATTTACACTTCCGATCAAGCGCACAGCGCTGCCGAAAAATCGGCGATCGCCCTCGGAATCGGCGAGGAAAATCTGCACCGCGTTTCGAGCGACAAGGAGTTTCGCTTGGAAATACCGACGTTACTCCAGATGATTGCGCGAGATCGGCAAGAAGGGTTCCAACCGCTTGCTGTCGTCGCCACCGTGGGCACGACCTCGAGCGCAAGCGTCGATCCCGTTCCTGAGATCGCAAAGATTTGCCGGGAAGAAAAAATGTGGCTGCACATCGACGGCGCTTACGGCGGCGGGTTCGCGATGTTGCCGGAATACGAATGGATAAGCAACGGATGGGAGATGGCCGACTCAATCGTAATCAATCCGCATAAGACGCTTTTTGTGCCGCTCGACTTCAGCGTGCTTTACGTACGCGACCTCGAGCGTTTGCGCCGCGTCTTCACCCTTGTACCCGAAGTCCTACGTGGCGACACCATCGAAGGTGAAAAGAACTACATGGATTACGGAATCCAGCTGGGCCGAAGATTCCGCGCGCTCAAAGCGTGGGTGATCTGGCGCTCGTTAGGCCGCCAGGGAATCGTGGCGCGCCTGCGCGAACAGATCCGCCTTGCAAACCTGCTCGCCAGCTGGATCAAGAGCGACAATCGCTTCGAGCTCGCCGCGCCGGTCAGCATGGGCGTGGTGTGTTTTCGGTTTGTTGGGCCAGCTGTAGCCGGCATCGGCGATGCCGGCCCGGGGTCAGCGACCCCGGCTACAAAATCAAGCATCGACAGGTTGAACAGCGAAATCGTGGAGCGAATCAACGCTTCCGGACGCGCTTACCTCACACAAACAAAATTGTGCGGCCGAACAGTGATGCGAATTGGCTTCGGTAACGTGCTCACGACCGAAGAGCATCTGCAACGCGCGTGGGAATTGATTCAGAAAACAGCTAGTAAACTGTAGCCGCTTCGCTGCGCGAAGCGTCAGCTTGAATAGACGCGGTTCAGCCCAGCGCCGCCCGCAGGGCGGCGCCTACGCATTTGCGGGTAAGCTCCGGCGCGCTACAATTTTCATCTGTTATGATGAAGGCACTGCGCAGGCACAAGGATTGGCTGATGATCGTCATCGCCATTCTGGCGATCCCGTTCATTTTTTATTTTGTGCAACGGCCGGATTACGGCGCGATGCGCTCCGACCAATTTGCTCACATGTACGACCGAAATGTTTCGATGCTCGAAGCGCAGCAAATTGCCCGGCTCCTCAGCCTGGCGCAGGCCCTCGGCATGTCCGAATTTGTGCAGACACTCGCGGGCGGGGCCGGGCTGAACCAGAATCAGGTCGCGGTCCAATTCATTATTAACTTGCTGGTCCTCCGGCACGAAGCAGAGCGGCTCGGTCTTCGTCCAGACGCTTCTGAGGTCGCCGATGTCGTGCGCAAGTTGCCGGCGTTTCAGAGCGAATCGGGGTTCGACATGAATAAGTTCAGCGATTTTGTGCGGAACGGCTTGGGCCCGATGGGCCTCGGCGAAGAGCACATCGAACAGCTCGTGCGTGATGAGCTTCGCCTCAATGAAATCAAGCGGCTCTTGGCCGCGGGCATTTCAATTTCTAAAGGCGAGCTCGACGAAAATTTTCAGCGCGGTTACGACAAATTCTACGTGAACGTCATTCGATTTCACTCCGCGGATTTTGATAAGGGCATCACCATCAACGACGAGGACGTGCAGAAGTATTACGACGCGCACAAAGCCGAGCTCAAAACCGACGAGAAGCGCAAGCTGCAGTTTGTGAATCTCGGCTTGAGCGAGGACCAGAAGAAGTTGACGGGGAAAGAACGAATCGACGTTTTGCAAAAGCTCGCCGATCGCGCAACCGATTTCACGCAGGCGCTGTTAGAGAAAGGCGCGGATTTCAAGCAGGCCGCTGAGAAATTTCAGTTGTCAGTGCATGAAACCGGCGAATTTACGGCAGCGGCGCCCGACCCGCAGTTGAAAGTGGATGCGCAGCTCGGCGCCGCAGCTTTCAAGCTATCGGCGCAGGAGCCGAACAGCGATCCGATTCAGGTGGCGGATGGATTTTATATTTTGCATTTCGTCGGGATCACCGAGGTGCGTCCTCTCACGGTCGAAGAAGCGAAACCAAAAATCGTGGACGCCCTTAAGAAGTCGCGGGCCCGTGAGTTAATGTCGACGAAAGGTGCGGAGTTAGTGCAGCAACTTCGTGAAGCAACGAAGTCTGGACAGTCAACTGAGGCGACTATTCAAAAGGCAGGCGCAAAACCTGAGAAGCTCCCGCCGTTTTCGTTGTTTGAGGAGGAAACAACCAAATCCCAAGGCAAAGAGCCGAAGAACGAGCCGCCTTCCCAAAGCAAGGAATCGAAGAACGAGCCGCCTGATCTTACAGCCATTAAAGATGCCGTGGCCTTCCTCAATCCTGGCGAGATCAGCGATTTTGCCCCTTCAGGTAATGACGGATTCATCGTTGTCTTGGAGAAGCGTGAGTCGTCCGCGGATAGTGATGCTGGCGAGAAGAAGGCGGCGTTTGAGAAAAGGCTTCTCGGTAACAAGGAGCGCATTGTTTTCTACGAATGGTTGCGCGACCGGCAGCAAGCAGCCGGCCTTCAATTTAGCAAAGGCTAACCACGAATTGACACTAATTACGGTTTCTCTGTCATTCTGAGCGAAGCGAAGAATCTCAGTTTTCATTTCTTAACCCTACAGCAGCGGAAATAGTTAGAGATGTCTCGCTTCGCTCGACATGACAGAGCATTCTATTGATGAAATTTTTGACGCGGCGAGCGGCGATCTCGCCGTGGGCGATCTGGAAAGCGCCGCGGCAAAATACCGGCAGTGCGTTGGGATGGCGCCGGATTTTTTTGACGGCTGGCACGCGCTTGGAATGGCGCTGATGAAACTCGGGCGCTTTACCGAAGCGATCGAAGCGGGAAAAAAAGCAGTCGAGTTAAAGCCTAACGACCAAATCGGTTGGACCAGTCTTTCATTATTTTACAATCGCGCCGGCAACATCAAGGAAGCCGAAGCAGCAGGCGCGAAGGCGAAAGTACTCTCTTGGGGCGGAAAGATCGCGCGCGAATAAACAATAGCGCGTCATCCTGAGCGGAGCGAAGGACCTCCCACAGGGTGATTGATTACGCTACGTAATTTGTGTTATCCGCGCTTCGATTGTGAGATTCCTCGCTCCGCTCGGAATGACGAACCGGGGCGGCAAGAATGCGAAGGAATAGAAGGCCGTTCGATAATTCAAGAGATCCCTCCAGCCTTCGCATAAGGCTACGGCGTGGCAGGCGACTTCGCTCGGGATGACAAGAAAGTGGGGCGGGAAGATCCCTTGTAGCCGCTTCGCTGTGCGAAGCGCAACGCGAGTTGCCGACGCACCGCCCCCAGGCCGGCGGCTACAGCATTACCAAATGTTCACGCGCTTATCGGTCGCGCGCACCATCGGTGAGCCGTCAGGAACGTTAAACGCTTTCTGAAATTCCGGCAGGTCCGAGAGTGGTCCATTCACGCGAAATTGCGCGGGCGAGTGCGGATCGGTGGTCAGGCGCATTTTCTGGTCTTCATCACGAATTTTCTGTCGCCAGATCGCGGCAAAGGACAGAAAGAACCGTTGCTCCGGTGTGAAGCCGTCGATCTTTTTGTTCCGCTCCTCGGGATGTTTGTCGAGCGCCTTTTGCAATGCAGCGTAGGCGAGTTTCACTCCGCCGATGTCCGCGATGTTTTCGCCCTGGGTCAGTTCGCCGTTCACGTGCAAGCCCGGCAACGGCTCGTATTCGTTGTATTGCTGCACGATCGCAGTCGAGCGTTTCTTGAATTCCTCGGCTGATTTCGGTGTCCACCAGTCGCGCAAATTGCCTTTGGCATCGAACTGCCGTCCCTGATCATCGAAGCCGTGCGTCATCTCATGGCCGATGACGGCGCCGATCGCGCCGTAGTTCACCGCGTCGTCGGCGTTCGCATAGAAGAACGGCGGCTGCAAGATTCCTGCGGGGAAGACGATCTCATTCATGTTCGAGTTGTAGTACGCGTTCACCGTTGGCGGCGTCATTCCCCATTCGGTGCGATCGACTGGTTTGCCGATCTTCTTAATGTCACGATCAGCCTCGAATTGTTCAGCCCGCAGCGCGTTCAATACGTACGGGCCGCGGTTGATCTGCAGCAATGAGTAATCAAGCCACTTATCGGGGTAACCGATCTTTACCGTGAACGCCGCGAGTTTCTTGAGCGCTTCTTGTTTGGTCGGCTCATCCATCCACTCGAGCGTTTTGATTCGATCGGCCAGCGCCTCCTTCAGATTGTTCACGAGCTCGAGCGCGCGCGCTTTCGCCTCGGGTGGAAAATAAAAGGCGACGTATAATTTTCCGAGCGCTTCGCCTATCTCGTCATCCTCGGACAGGACCACGCGTTTCCAACGCGGCTTAATCTGCTCTGTACCGCGCAGGACCCGCTCTTTGAAACTGAAATCTTCGTCCACGAAATCCTTCGAAAGATGCGTCGCGGTCGCGTTGATCAAGTGCCAGCGCAGGTATGCTTTCCAATCCTCCATCGATGTCGATCCAAACAAGTCGTTGGCCGTTTTGAAAAACTCTGGCTGATGCACGTTGATATCGCCGGGCTCGACCAGGTCGATCGTCTTGAAGTAATCGCTCCAGTTCCAGTCTGGCGTCAGGTCCTGCAGCTGTCGCATACCCATCTTGTTGTAGTTTTTGATCGGGTCGCGTAATTGCACACGAGTGCGCGACGCTTCGGCCAGTTTTGTTTCCAATGCCAGGATCTTTTTTGCGTCTTCGGCCGCTTTGTCTGCCGGCTCGCCTAAGAGCGTCAACATCTTCGTCACATGCGCGACGTACTTCTCGCGCTTCTGCTTCATGTCGGCGTCCTGCTTAGTGTAGTAGTCGCGATCGGGCATGCCGAGTCCGCCCTGCACCGCCTGCGCGATGTCGCGGGAGCTGTCCTTCGCATCCTGACCTGCGCCAAACTCAAAAAATGCGCCGACACCGATTGTGTGCAGATGCGCGATTGCTTTCAACAGATCAGCGCGGTCTTTGATAGTGTCGATGCGCTTGGACTCTTTTTCGAGCGGTTTCGTTCGCGCGGCCTCGATTGTTTGCTCGTCCATGCCGCTGGCGTAGTAATCGCCCACCTTTTGTGTTTCCGGCGCTAGCTTTGGATCAACCTGCGTTGTCGAGGCCTGCTCGGCAATCGCGTGCAGCGCGTCGTTGTTGTGCTCGATCAACTCATTGAACGCGCCCCATCGGGAATACTCCGGCGGGATCTCGGTGCGCTTGATCCAAGCGCCGTTGGCATAGCGGAAGAAATCATCGCCGGGTTTGACCGACGTATCCATGTTCTTCGGATCGAGCGGTGGCGGATTTTGCTCGGTCTGCGGCGGCGTTGCAGCTCGCAAGTTGAATGCACAAAAGATCGAAATGATGATCGGGATGAATGACTTCATAGTTTTGAAAAGGCAGTGAGTGGCTCCGGGTTGTGTGATGCGAATTAGACCTTCTAAATGCAGTTCCGTTGAAGGAGCGGGTGAATCTGGGTAGCTATTCGGCGTGCAGAGGACTGCCCGCCCTACCAGTTCGCGTCGTTTTCTTTCGTCGGTAGGGCGCGTCACTCCGTGCGCACCGCGTGCCGCGCAAATGGGAAAATTGCTGGATAAATTGGCAACTGAAGCGGTCGCTGCTACAGCTGCTCGATTTCGTAGCCGCGTTTTTGCAACAACGCAATGACGCTGCGCGGACCGGCAAAATGAAGCGCTCCCGCAACAATCGCTGTCGGCTTGCCAGTCTTCAGTTCGGCCTCGATTCGCGAAACCCATTTCACGTTGCGATCTTCGACAAGCCGGGCCGCAATCCTGGGCGCTTGATTGCGCAATCGTGCGTCACCGGTCCAAAGCGCATTGGTATCGCCCCTGCGCCATGCCTTGTACATCCTGCTGAATTCCTTTGCGCCATCCGTCGGCTGAGTAAGCGCGTCCCGCAGCATGAATTCGCCGTCGCGATCTGACAATCCGCCAAGAACCGCCACATGTTCGTCAACCGATTCGAGGCCTCCTATCTCTTTTCCCGCCATTTTCGCATGGTCCACGAAATAATTGTCCAAACCGTGCGAGGCGGAACTCTTGCTGTAGCTAGCCGGGGCGGCCAAGTGCTGTGCAATCCACCATGGTTTGTAACGAAGCTCGCTGTCGAAACGTGCAACTCGTGCCCGCGTTCCGCGGCGAGAGTCGGCTTTGAGGGTCAAAATATTTTTGCGGAGCCAAGCCAGGAGCTCGGGGTCAATCTTCGAGCGGATATCCTGCCCCGGCGGATATTTTGCGGCAGCTTCAAATTTCCTTTCGAATTCGGCATGCCGGTTCGGATCGAATTCGAAAACGAAGCGCCTGCTGTGTCTTAGCGCGACTTCGTACGGCGAAGGGAGCGGATAATCACTTTTGCTGAGCGCATGAATTGAGCCCACCAGGTAAAACGGCGCTTTGGCATTGGTCACACGCCAGACGCAAGATTTTGGAAATTTGTGAGCGGGGGAAACTGCGATGGCCGATAGAGGTGCGAAGCCGAGCAGGCCTAATGCAATCCAGACACCGAAAGCACGTCGAGTAGGCAAAAACATTTCCGGTTTTTACCAGAAAAAACTTGGAAGTCAATTGGTAGTTCGAATGATTGAGCAGATAGGGATTAGCTGTGAGCCCGGGTCGCCTCGCCCCTTCCCTCTCTCCCGCTGGGAGAGACGGACGCATCAGCGCCAGTGAGGGGAAAGGAGTGGGTTTGGGAGAGGGGAGGGTGAGGGTTTGTTCAGACAACCGTATCGGATTTGGCCTCGAACCCCTCACCTTAATCCTCTCCCCTTTAACGAAAGGGAAGAGGCGAGAGTCAACCGGGCCTATTGAGATCAGTCCGATTTTTGATACCCTAGCGCAGAGATGATCGGAACGGTGCGATGTTGGTTGAATGTAGCATTACTCGCGGCCGGGATCGCCCTCGCGCAAACAACCACGTTAGCCGTCGGCGATTGGGAGGTGATCAAAGTAAGCGGTCGCGATTATCTGACCGTTGAAAATATTTCGAGCTTTTACGGTTTGCCCGCAGGCGTCGTCGCACAGGGTGAGAAAATGCGATTCGAGACAGTCAAGAATCCGCTGGAATTTGTCAGCGGCAGCCGCGAGGCGATGATTAATGGCGCGCGCAGTTGGCTGTGTTTTCCGTTAATCGAGCAGGATGGAAAATATTTGGTCTCGCGCACTGACGTGGCCAAAACCATCGAGCCGCTGGTGCGCCCGCATCGTGTTTCAAACATTGGCAAGGTTGAGACGGTCGTTCTGGATCCGGGGCACGGCGGGTACGATAAAGGACAGGTCAGCCGTTGTGGATACGAAAAAGATTTTGTGCTCGACGCGGCGCGAAAGCTGCGCCCGCTTTTGCAGACCAAAGGCCTGCGCGTAATCATGACTCGCGAGGGCGATTATTTTGTGCCGCTGGAAGTGCGCGCAAAGATCGCCAACGCCGCGCGCAATTCAATTTTCGTCAGCATTCATTTCAACGCGACGAATGATAATCCGAACGCTACTGGGTTCGAAATTTTTTCATTTACGCCGCGCGGCGCGCCATCCACGTCCGACACCACGCTGACTTCGAGTTCTTTCAACATGCAACCCGGGAGCGAGGTGGATGCGCAAAGCATGGCGCTCTCGGCTTGCATTTATCATTCGCTCCTCGGTCATATCCCCGAGTACGACCGCGGCATCAAACGCGCGCGGTTTGCTGTCCTGCGTCTGACCAAAGTGCCGGCTGTGCTGATTGAAGGAGGCTTCCTGACTGAGCGCGGTGAATGCAAATTGATTGCGAACAAAGATTGGCGCGGCAAGCTGGCAGCGGCGATCGGCGTCGGGATCGATAATTATAGGGCTTTGGGCGTCAAAAAACAGCCGCCAATGCTCGTCGCGGATTATCGCAAGCAAACCAAGTCAGTGCCGATCGAACCCGTTATTCAGGAAGGGCAATTGAAGGAAGCAGATGCAAGTTTAATCAACCTGGTTGGGAAATCCGCGTTTCCTTCGCCGCAGCAAACTTCAACTCCTTCACAAAGAATATCTCTCGAATCCGACGTGATCGTTCCGTGAGATTCTCTGTAGTGGCAGGCGTGCCGCCTGCATTTGATTGGAGTCGCAGCCGGCACGGCTGCTACTACAGCTTACAGTTGAGTGACTTGGCTCGTAAGCCGTTACCGGATTAACGAGACCGATTTTTTAATTGGCCTTGACCCTGCGTCTGAATACATCAGGATGATCGAATTACTCAACTTCAACGAAAAGACACCATGAAAAGAATGATCGCTTCCACAATGATCGCGTTGCTGGCGACGGTCGCCATTTCGACCGCCGCGACAAACGACGACGCAATGCAGGAAAAAGAGAAAGCAGCCTGGCAGGCGTTTAAGGACAAAAAGCCGGACGACTTCAAAAAGCTTGTTTCCGCAAACATGATGGGTGTCTATGTCGAAGGCGTCTCCGATATGCAAAAGGAGTTGGCGGACATGCAAAAGTGGGACATGAAATCGTTCGCGATCAGTGACTACAAAGTGACACCTGCTGGCCCGGATACATGTGTGACGACGTACAAAGTGGCAATTGAAGGCACGTACGACGGCAAGGACCAAACCGGAACTTACAACGCCGCTTCTGTGTGGAAGAAAAACAAGGGAGGATGGCAGGCGATCTTTCACACGAACGTGAAACAGGCACCAGCCGGGGGATAGTCTCTCGTTGCAGTTTGGCTGCAGGCATTGGGCTCGCGGATTCCGCTGTTGTGCCGCGATGCGCAGCAGATGCAATGGTTGACTTCCCATAGCTGCGTCTTATTCTGACCGAGAAAGAAAATGCGGGGGAGCCGCTTGGCTGAGATGTCGTTGAGACGAACCCCTTGAACCTGATGCGGGTAATGCCGCCGAAGGGAGCGAGGGTCCGATGCCGGACTGGCGATGTCAGCCATGCGTTCTTCTGCGCATGGCTTTTTGATTAACCACGAATGGACACGAATCGACACGAAGCTGTAGCCGGGGTCGGTGACCCCGGCAATCAACGCAACGGTGAAGAGACCACGATCACCGATCGCGGCTACAACTTTCCGAATTCGCGCAGAGTTTATGTGGGCGGCCAAATTCATCCCAACATTCGTGTGCCATTCCGCGAAATCTTGCTGGCGCCGACGAAGCCGCTGAACGGCGAGATCGAAGTAAACGAGCCGGTGCGCGTGTACGACACGAGCGGCCCGTGGGGTGACCCGGATTTTCACGGCAATGTGGAACAAGGCCTTCCGCCGCTGCGGGCCAAATGGATCCGCGGCCGCCGCGACGTTGAAGAATGCGAAGGACGCAAAGTTCAGCCGATCGATGATGGCTGGCTTTCGGAGGTTCATGCGCGTTCCGCGCAGCAGAAACGCCCAACGCCTAACGCCCAACGCCCAACGCCGAACGGACAGAAGGAGAATCTCTCAACTCTCAACTTTCAACCATCAACTGCGGCCCAGCGCCGCCCGCTCCGCGCGCACTTTGGCCGCTGCGTCACGCAGCTCTACTACGCGCGCCAGGGAATCATCACCCCGGAGATGGAGTTCATTGCAATCCGAGAGAACATGGGACGCGAAGCGCGCAAATCCGCAATCCGCAATCCGAAATTCGAGTTTGCCCGCAACGATCTGCGCTTCGCGCATGATGGAAATTCGTTCGGTGCAAACATCCCAGACGAAATAACACCGGAGTTCGTGCGGGCTGAGGTAGCGCGCGGCCGCGCGATCATCCCCGCGAACATCAATCACCCGGAATCCGAGCCGATGATCATCGGCCGCAATTTCCTCGTCAAAATCAACGCTAACATCGGCAACAGCGCCGTGGCGTCATCGGTCGAAGAAGAAGTCGAGAAGATGCGTTGGGCCACCAAATGGGGAGCCGACACCGTGATGGATCTCAGCACCGGCAAAAACATTCACGCCACGCGCGAATGGATCATTCGCAACTCGCCCGTGCCCATTGGCACTGTGCCGATTTATCAGGCGCTCGAGAAAGTTGGCGGGCGCGCGGAGGAACTGACTTGGCAAATTTATCGCGACACGCTCATCGAACAGGCAGAGCAAGGGGTCGATTACTTCACCGTCCACGCCGGCGTGTTGCTTCGCTACATTCCGCTCACCGCGCGCCGCGCCACCGGCATCGTCTCGCGCGGCGGCTCGATCATGGCCAAATGGTGTCTTGCACATCATCAGGAGAGTTTTCTCTACACACATTGGGACGAAATCTGCGAGATCATGGCCGCCTACGACATCAGCTTTTCCATCGGCGACGGTCTCCGGCCGGGCTCGATTGCCGACGCAAATGATGAGGCCCAATTCGCGGAGCTATACACTCAAGGAGAACTCACGAAGCGGGCGTGGGCGCAACACGTGCAGGTGATGAACGAAGGCCCGGGCCACATCCCGATGCACATGATCAAGGAGAACATGGAGAAACAACTGGAGTGGTGCGACCAAGCGCCGTTCTACACGCTGGGGCCGCTCACCACCGACATCGCGCCTGGCTACGATCACATCACCAGCGCGATCGGCGCGGCGATGATCGGCTGGTACGGCACAGCGATGCTTTGCTACGTCACGCCGAAAGAACATCTCGGCTTGCCTAACAAGAAGGACGTCAAAGACGGCGTCATCGCCTACAGAATTGCCGCGCACGCCGCTGATTTAGCCAAAGGCCATCCCGGCGCGCAATATCGCGACAACGCGATTTCGAAAGCGCGCTTCGAATTCAGATGGGAAGACCAGTTTAACTTGTCGTTAGACCCTGAAACAGCTCGTGAGTTCCACGACGAAACTCTTCCCGCCGAAGGCGCTAAATCGGCTCATTTTTGTAGCATGTGTGGACCCCATTTCTGTTCCATGCGAATCACCGAGGATGTGCGCAAGTACGCGGCCGAGCATGGAATCACAGAAGAAGCGGCAATCGCAGAGGGACTGAAACAGAAGGCAACGGCGTTCACGAAGGCAGGCGCTGAGATTTACGTAAAGGCGTAAGTTGTAGTGTCCGCTGTCTCAGCGGAAAATTCTGGGGAGCACATGTGCCTCCATGGCTCGCCCGTAGCCTTGGCGAAGGCGGCGCGTGTTGCTTTCGGCGCCCTCGCCATCACGAACTTGTTAAAAGATCGACAATCAATTTTCGCTCCGAAGAATATTGAAGAATGGGCGAGATAACCCGGCGCGGATATCGAATCGAGTGGTTCATCGGCGATCACGGCCCTAGGCACGTTCACGTTTATGACGTGAAGGAACGTTTTCTCGGCCGGCTTGACATTGAGCGAATGCGCGGAATCGAAGGTTGGATGCCGAGCCGAAAGTTGATTAAAGTGATAGAGGAACTAAAACGAGAAGGCCGATTGTGAAAACTGTTGTCACCGCGAAGAAGCCATTTGGGAAGGCGAAATTCTCGCCTGTGAAACACGCACGCTATCTGGACTGGGAAGATGCGTTCGACGTCGAGTTTGACGACGGACTTTCGTTTTTAGAACCGCATGCAACGATCAAAAAGTCGAACAAGATCTCGGCCATAGCAGTTCCAAAACGAGTAAGCGTTCCGAGGAAGTTTCGGACGCACTTCAAAATAGAATACGATACTGGCGAAGTTGCGGAGGTTTCCTGGTCATTCATTCGTGAATTTCCGCCGAAACGGTAACATCCGGTGAGAGTGCGATAATTTTTATGAGCACAAGAGAACTGATCGATGAGGAAGACGCGTCGAACGCGCGCGATGAAATATTTAACGGGGCCGAGCTGAGCGAATCCGTTCTCGGGCGCGATTGGAATTCACCAGAAGAGGATGCCGCGTGGTCAAACCTGTAGCCGGCGAAATCGTTGTCATTCCTTTTCCGCGCGCTGATGGCAGCGGCAAAAAACGGCGTCCCGCTTTGGTGATTGCCGATCTTCCAGGCGCGGATTTGATTTTGTGTCAGATCACGAGCCGCGCGCACTGGGATTCTTTCGCCGTTCCACTGGATAGTAGCGATTGTGAACGCGGCGAGATCGGCCAGCCATGCTTCATTCGTCCGCAACGACTTTTCACCCTTGAACACCACATCATTCTTCACTCTGTTGGAAAGGTGAACGCCGCGAAATTCGACGAGGTGTTTAAGAAAGTGCGCGGCCTTCTCGTTGATTAATCTTTCACCGCAGAGATCGCAGAGATCACGAAGTCCGTTCTGCTGTAGCCCCGAACGCATTCGGGGCTGTCTCAGCGGAAAATTCTGGGAAGCTCGTGCGCCTCGCGCGCTGGCGATGGCGCCTTCGCCATCGCGAACTTTATCTCTGGCTCCATACCTTTCACCGCCCGCTTTGCCCACAGGTGTGGCGCCGGAGGCAAAGAGGTCACGAAGTCGAAGCAAAGAATATTATTTCGTGTTCTTCGGGGTTAGACCAGTCGTCTACGAATCGTCACTTGTACAACGTCTTTGGTTCAGGCTCCGCGAGGATTTTTTCAAACCGCGGATCGTTTCGCAATGGATCCCATTCCCAACGTTGCCGCAGATCCGAAAGGGTGATGCTTTCGTCGGCATAATCGACAGCGAAAGGCGTGGTGAGGAGGCGCTCGAGTCGGCTGATCGCCTCATCCGTCTCCCCGAGCCGGGCGCACGTCAAAGCGTAGAAATCTTCGGCTACCGCGCCCTCGATCACGTCGTGCGTGATCGGTTTCAGCTCCATCGCTCGTCGTCCTTCCCGCAGCGCGTCTTCCTTTCGTCCCAGAAAAGCATAGAGCAGTCCGAGCTGCGCGTGGCGTACGCCATCTTGGGGACTGTTCGCCACTGTTTTTTCGATGGATGGTTGAGCGGCCTCGAATTCCGCCTGCGCCTTCGCCGAATCACCGCGCACCAGATCCACACAAGCTTGTAGGTAAATTTTCGGGAGGGGCACTCCTGTTTGCGAAAGAATAGTATCGAGCTGGCAGGCGGCCAGGGCTTTCTCAGCGGCAACTACATCGCGGTCCATCAAGCTCACGTCCCAGCGCGCGTAAGTGACGATGCCGTCAGGATCGAGATTAGGCGGCAGAGATTCCAGCGTGGCTTTAATTCGCGCCGTGCTGCCTTTCCAGAAAAACTCGATGTAGGCGCGCTGTATTTTAACGTTCAAAGAATCAGGGAAGAGTGCGAGCACTCGGTCCATTCGCTCGGCGGCGATGCGCCAATCGCGCAATCCGAAGTAAGTCTGCGATGCATCATAAAGCATCACGGAATTGCGCGGGTCGATCTCTTCGGCGTGTTGGTAAGCAGCGAGCGCTTGCGTGATTTTCCCACGGCGTCTTTCAACTGCGGCGGTAAAGAGGCCCACATCACCATCGTTGGGAAGCGCGTCCGCCGCGAGGCCCAGCTCACGCAGCGCTGACTCGTAATCGCCTTCTGTATAGTAGAAGTAAAGCCCCAGCGCGAGATGGCCTTCACCGAGGTTTGGCTGGAGTCGCAGCGAGTCCAGCGCTTCCATATGCGCCTTTTGCTTCCACGCCTCGGTTGGTTCGTAGAAATGATATACCTGACTCGTCGTGGCCGAGAGCCGCGCGTGAGCAAGAGCGAAGTTGGGATCGAGCTTGATCGCCTGATCGTAAAGATTTATCGCTGACTTAAAATCCTGCAGCAGGTTATCAGGCCGCGTCTGATAATCGCGTGCGCGCAAATAGAGCACGTAAGCGTCAGCATTAGTTGTGGGTTTGGTTTCGACGCGCGCTTTTCCTGCGGTGAAAGAGTTGCCTGCAACGAATCGGCGATACTTTTCGCCACCTCGGCTTCCACGCTGAAGATGTCGGTCAATTGCCGGTCGTAACTTTGTGCCCACAGATGCGCGTCGGTGTCGGCCTGGATCAGCTGCACGTTGATGTGCACCCGGTCGCCAACCTTCTGTACGCTGCCTTCGAGCACATTGCTCACGCGCAACTGTCGCGCGATTTCGGACAGGTTTTCCGGAGCGCTGTTGTAGCGAGCAGTGGAAGTGCGCGAGATCACGCGCAGCCCGCTGATCTTCGAGAGCGTGGTGATGATTTCATCCTGAATACCCTGCGCAAAAAACGCGTTCTCCTTGTCCGAGCTGAGGTTTTCGAACGGCAGCACAGCAACTGATTTGTCCAGCGTCGCAGTTGGCGCGGTTTGTCTTGGCAGTTCGGCAGTCGGCGATGTTCGTGTTCGCGCAAATTGAAATGCAAGCAGCGCAGCCGCCAGCACGGCGGCGGCCACAATGATCGCGGTCCATTTGCTGCCGGCTTTGCGCGTCTTCGATTCTCGCGGCGCTACTTCTTCCGAGCGCCGAATTCCTTCCGGAGTCAGCTCGAATGCCCACGCCAGGATCAGCGCAACCGGAAAGCCAAGAATTACTGCGGTGACAAACACTTTCATCACCCAGAGAGGCGCCTCGAAAGTGGGAAAGAGAATGGAAGCTGCCTGGATCAGCAGCCACGCCACGATGGCGTAAGCGACAGCGACCCTATAAACCTTGCGTCGTTTCAGCTCGGTTAAAAAAGTAGCCGGATCCATGACGATGGCGGGAACGTTACCGCAATCGCCTTCTTATGCACAAACAGGAATACGCATTGCGATGCGGCCGCTCACAACGACTTTTCATAGTCGAACACCACATCATTCTTCACTCAGATGGACTGGAGCGAATGGGATGAGCAACGATGCGCTTGAAGTCGGGCTGAAAGAGAAGGCGAAAGAGTTTAAAGAATCCGGCGCCGAAGTTTACGCCAAGGCGTAACGGGGCTCGCTGTCCCGGTAACTTATTAAGACAGCGGGAGCGGAACGACATCCAGCAAAGGTCGGCGAAAGCGCCAACAAGCTCTGAGGCGGAAAAGAATTCAGAAGGCCTTCCCAAGACGCTAACACTTGGTTGCCAGGTAAAGAGAAGTCTACAATTACTCATATCCCTCCCTTCAACGATTGAGGTAGACCTCTAAGGCAGGCCCAGTTCAGCGCGCGCGGCCTCAAAGTGTCGCCGGTCCCGCGTTCCGCGATTCGTTGGAAAACGGCAGGGACCGTGGTTTTGCCCTGTAGTCAAGCTCAGAGGCTGGGCACCTACTCCAGACAGCGGCAGCGGAACGACATCCAGCAAAGGTCGGCGAAAGCGCCAACAAGCCCTGAGTCGGAAAATAATCGAAAAGGGTTATAAAAGAGAATACTCTTCTGAGCAACAACTTGATCTTACTGGTTAATCACCTGATAGATATGGGATTAAAATTGCTCAACTCCACGCAACTCTACAAATATCCTGCCAAGCAGTTGGTCGAATCGTTGATGAGAATGCCATTCGTAATCCCAAGGAAATCAGGAAGCATAGAGTAGAAAAAGACTAAAATATTGCGTTGACTTGATGTTGCAGTTCTGGTAGAAGTGGAGCATGCCAAAACCAAATATTGCTGAAGTAGCTACTAAAATCGTGGAACTCCTTACGCCGTTTGATTCCGACGAGCGTCGCCGCGCGACGCACGCGGCGTTCACTCTTTTAGGTGAATCTCCGAACGGAACGACCAAGGATGCTTCCGTTGTAGGCGCGACCAGAAATGAGACAATACCAGCGCGTGCTCAATCGTGGTTGAGACAGAACGGTCTCACGCGAGAACAACTTGAACATGCCTTTCAGATCGAAGGTGACGTCGTAGAACTAATCGCGGCCGCGGTCCCTGGTAAAACGGACAAGGAACGAACATTGAATGTTTATGTCCTAATCGGTATCGCGCGACTGCTTGCCACGGGCGACGCTTCGTTTGATGACAAGACAGCGCGGCACGCGTGTAAGAATCTTGGTTGCTTCAACGAGGCCAACCACTCGAGCTATATGAAAGATAAAGGAAATAAGATAACCGGCTCGAAAGATGGAGGATGGAAGTTAACCGCTCCCGGCCTGGCACATGGGGCGGGGTTAATTAAGGAGGTAACGGCCTCCAAGTAATCCGGGCCCCAAATTCTCACAAAACCCCTTTTCACAGAAATTTTATGGAAGAGACCGCTGCAACTGATCCCACAAGAGCCGGGCAAATCGCCCAAAAGATAGTTAGTTTATTGACCAATGAAGATTCCGAAACTCGGCAGCGTGCGATTCATGCTGCGTTGATGCTGCTCGGAGAGAAGCCACTTGTTGAACACCACTCCGAACAGCAGTTGAAGACGCGGCACGGTTCTTCAGAAACAACTTTAGAGCTCGGTCAGTTTTTCAATCGAGGTGACAAGTTAAGACCTTCCGATAACGCACAATTGTGCGCCGCATACCATTACGCCATTTACGGTAGCGCTCCGTTTTCATTGGACGAGATCAGAGCGATTGCTAAAGAGGCTGGAGTGGTCTTGCCCAATCGTCTCGATATGACGCTCAGCAGCGCAACTCATGCTGGAAAAAAACTGTTTCAGACCGCAGGACGAGGAACCGTGAAGCCAACGGCCGCTGCAGGCGTTGCCTTCCACGAACGATGGAGCGTTCGTCCTGGAACAAAAGATAAGACCTAACTTCGGCCCGGATCGGCGTCAGAAATGCTAACGCTTGATGAAGCAAAACGCGTCGTCCACGGCCAACCGCTCGGAAATCGCGACATGCTGCTCATCATGCTTGCAATTCAGCCGATGGGGCCGTTGTCCGTTCAAACAATTAAGGATCGCTGCGTCGCCAGTGGATTGCGCAAACTAGCTAGCAAAAATATTTCCCAGATTCTGTTAGATTCGAGCGGGTTCGTCGCGAGAACGGCACAAGGCTGGGAACTTCAACAAAAGGGAATAGAGCGTGTTCGCGACATGGCGCACGCCGTGAACGTGAATCTCGTCGTGACACATTCGAGTAGATCACTTCGAAAACATGCCGATACGATTTCTGATGGACTAACAAAATCGTTCGTTATGGAAGCGATCGAATGCTTCGAAGCAGACCAGTATCGCGCTGCCGTTGTATTTTCATGGGCAGGTGCGGTCGCGGTTCTGCATCAACACGTTTTTTTAAAGAAACTCTCCGAGTTTAATGCCGAAGCGGTGCGTCGTGATTCGAAGTGGCGCACTGCGAAACAGCAGGACGATTTGGGGCGAATGAAGGAGCACGATTTTCTCGATGTCTGCGAAGCGATCGGTGTCATTGGTAAAAACGTCAAACAAATCTTACAGAATGAATGCCTAATTCTTCGCAATGCCTGTGGACATCCAAACTCGCTAAGGATTGCAGAAAACAGTGTCGCCGCTCACATCGAAAAACTGATCAAAAATATCTTCGCGCGATTCTAAAATCTGGCGGCCGGTTCGAGCGTCTTCATCGCGGCGTCCGCCACCAGAAATTTTGGTTGGCAGGCATTTTTTCCAAGACCTTGTCCATGAACCCTGCACGGAAACTAGTCGCGCTTCTGTTGACGAGATTGCGCTTGCACTCGTTCAACAGAATTACGCTGACCGGTCCGCGGGATGTTGCTTGGAAAATCTCACATCGGTCAAATAGGTCAGGATTGAGAGAATGCGCTGCGAACGGATTATGATAAACCCTAAGACCGTCGAGAATGTTTTCTGTGTATTTTGAATTTGGTCCTTTGAAAATATGTTCGCCGCCTTTGTCTCGATCTTCGTAGATCGCTGTGATCATCACATCGGGATCGCCGCTGAGAACCCTAACCTTCGACCAAGTTGCGGCTGTGCTATGAATTATCGCGCTGATTTGGGCCATCGATCTGTCGCAGAAAAGACCTAAATGCACCGGTTCTCCAGAGTCCTTTCGAAGCAAAGGCAAGTCTTCTGGCAAAAGCGGTGCATTTCGATCTGGGTGTTCCTTGAGGTAGGCATCTTCGTCGATGTAATAGCGATACAGGACAGCCTCGATGGCACGTTCAGCTTGGAATTGGAAAAATGGCCTGTCGAAGGGAGCGAGAGCCAATACGAACGGTTTTCCGGCTACGTGCGGCAACTCGGCGTATGACTCCAAATACTTCTTGTATTTGGAATGGATCGTATTCGACAACCGGATGATGGCTTGAAAATTAAATTCGCGAAAACTCTTTGGCGCCTCCAATGGGTTTGTTTCCGTGACGGCTGGCGTGCTCTTAGCATGCAGTGCGACGGCCGCTTCAACTACGAATGGCTCAGGCAACCGGATGCAAAAGTCCGGACGTGACCATTGGAAGTCGCATTGTAGTCCAAGTTCTTTGAATGCGGCGTTAAGATAAAGCTCCCAGAATGCTGAATCGAACGTCGTCTGAAGCTCTTTCACGAATTTTCCGTCGCGGTCTACGAATCCCTCAGCCCACTGGTTCAAAACTTTCCTATCGTACGAGTTCGGCCGTTCGGTGATGTTTTTGAATGCCGGATGAAATCGCTCGGCTGGGACAACCGGGGCAAACAGATCCAAGGCCATAGTCAATCGTCGATCCGTTCGACGGATCTCCAAACGAGAAGTTGGGACTAACTAGCCAAAGAACAGGAAGCGTTGACTACGTCGCGACTCAAAGTCCGAGCGAACCCGCTAAGCAAGGTCCGATTTCGGACCAATTATTGATCCAGACCAATCTCACGCCAAGATGTTCGACGGACGATTCAATCCAAGTCTCTTCTCGTCGTGTTTTAGGTCTTCTATTAATCCAATAGTGACCGTAAGGCGTCGGCAACGGACTGGCCAAACCCTTGATTCGGGCTTGGTGTTCGAGCTCAGCACGCTTGTTTTCTTGGACCCAGGCGAGCCAGCGCCGAAGATTTTGATCTGTAAAGGAGAGACCGATGAAAACCATAGTTCGAAGGACCGCGTGACTTAGGAACATTGAAGAGGCCCACGAGAACGACGTATTGGCCATAGCGAGATACTCCCCCTCAGAAAATACCAGTTTTTCGGCCGATAGAATGCGACCATAGCGAGGAAGAGCGTCGGGAATTGGCAGCAACCCGTGACAGAAGATATAGGGAATACGGTCGGGCGATCGATACGATATCCCGCGGTTGACGCGATCGAGCAAACGTCGAGATGACAACGAGCTCTTTGATCTTGTATCGGTAGCTGCATACGCATTGACTAGCGAAAACAAAAGTGGCTCCGCGTTGAAAGACAGGATTGCCGAGGGGCCGATTGAAGGCGACGACGACGTCCTTGCTCGGAGCCTGTCCTTTTTCAACGCTGCATATATCACTTCGGCAATTGCGAGAGCAGACGCTCCGCGAAGTTCCCGCTTCGCAATTGCAAGGTAGCTGTCCCACTTTTTTCGTGTGAGCAACTCACCTGGTGATACTGCGCTTAAAGCCTGGGCACAGATTGACCACGAAGGGGCGTCGAGTTTCGCTCGTAGCCGTTGATACAACGAGTCGGCAAGAGTCTCTGCAAAAATCTCGTCAGTGAGTCCGAGCTGATTCTTGCTCGCCTGCACAAGCGCTTCAGGTGTTAAGGATTTCCATAATCGTTTGAGCGCAGCTTTGTTGGTGCGCAACACCGCATGATTGGTGATCAAGGTTTCAACTAGAGCGTTCCAATCCGGCAAAGCTCCGAGAGATGTTCCAGCGCCGATACAAAGCACCCAACCAATGTCTTCAGCTCGCTGAACAAGCACGTTCGCGAATGCACCGCTTGTTAAACCTGGTTCAGCCATGCTGCAATTAGCTTTACACTAGAATAGGTTTATGGGAACGAAACCTGATCGCAAAGGGAGGGGAAGGGGGAAAAGACAGCGTGGGAGCACATGGGGTCAGATCTAAACATTTAACATTTGCTTCGTGAAACAGTGAAACGCTGAAAAATTAGAGCTGACCGAGGCACTCGCTAACGAAATAAAATGGGACTCACTGCGGAGCGATCGCAGGCCGTTGCGCTCGCAAAATGTATTTTTGAATCTTGCCGGTCGCAGTTTTGGGTAGCGTTGAGTCGCTGCAACTGCAGCCAAGTAAGAAGGCAAATTAAGATTTAAGAGGTTCTAATCGGATTAGGATTGAACAGAAGGAAACAAAGAAAACCAAGGCAGGCTCAGACTTCGCTTACTTCGTTGTCTTCTGTTAAAGCGTTTTTGAATCCTGTCTAAGAATTTTAACGACTTTCTCGAACGACGAAGTCCGAGCCGGACTGGCGGTAGCATGCATCATAAGCGGCTTGCGATTGGAAGGAATTTCCTTCGTTTAATCTCCACACCGGATTAGCGGCGTTGGAACTCCGCTTTGGCAGGCGTATAGAAAGAAGATGGCCGACGAACCTTCAGGCATTCCACTGGCCGATGTCTTCCGCGCCGCGAATGAGCTCGTCTCCGCCGGTTTGATCAAAGATTATGCACTCGGCGGCGCGCTCGCCGCGATTTATTACACCGAGCCATTCACGACCTACGATGCGGATATCATCTTTGTCGCGAGCGACAAAACTTTGAGCGCGGACATTCCTGCGATCTATTCGCATTTGCAATCGAAAGCTTGGCGCGTCGAACGCGAGCATCTTTTAGTTAAAGATTTTCCGGTTCAATTTCTTGCTGCGTCTGGATTGACCGAGGAAGCCGTGCGGAAAGCGAGAGAGATCGAATACGAAGGTGTCGCCGCAAAAGTTTTTCGGCCGGAATACATCATCGCCATCGCAGCGAGCGTTGGCCGCCCCAAAGATCTGGCGCGAATCGCGCAACTGCTTGAACAGGCGAAGATCGACAAGCCAATGCTGGACGACATTCTGCGGCGGTATAACTTGAAACTGCCGACAAAATGAAATCTGAATTCCGAGAAAAACTCGCGCAGCTGCCTTTCGAAGAAAAAATTCGCAAAGTGGGTCAGCTAATTCGACTTTCGCAAAACGTAAAGACTCAGTGCACTGCCGATCGATCTTCCAGCGATACGCAATCGGATCTCGCAAATCCACAATCATTGAAGGGTACGAAGGCGATGAAGATCTTCATGTCTGAGCGTAAGCGCGAGCGGGAACTGTAATCGGCAAGGCTTCAGTCGAAAGGGCAGGCGGAGCGCTTCCCCGATAATTTTGCGCTTTGAGAACTGGAAGCGATCAAGTTGAAGGGAACTCAGAAAATGGAGATCAAAATCAGCGCTGATCGCGCAGTGATCAGTGATTAGTGATCGGTGGTCCTCAGAGGTCAGAGTCAGAAGTCAGAAGCTACTTGACGCGTTTGCCGTGTTTGATAATCAGGTCCACGCGCTGCAGGAGATCGATGTGCTGAAGCACGTCGCCGCGGACCGCGATGATGTCGGCGACTTTGCCTTCGCTGATTGAGCCATAGTCTTTGTCCACTTTCATCATCACAGCGGGCCAGTAGGTCGCGGCGCGAATAGCAGTCATCGAGTCAACGCCGAGATGATTGACCCACGCGTCCAGTTCGTGCCAGGTGGATTGGCTGTGAAATTTCATCGGGATCCCGCTGTCGGTGCCGATCAGCATGACCACGCCGGAATCCTGTAGCTGCTTGAACTTGTGCGCGACGGTTTT
>WNGA01000556.1_pt1 | contig 55958 bp, 58 predicted proteins | sample 5400061 | NCBI WGS metagenome assembly WNGA01 (sample SAMN13153366, study PRJNA577476) | soil metagenome | isolation source: 100 cm soil or saprolite under grassland replicate 2 | place: USA:California | collected 2016-06-15
CGAAGGCCGGGCGGATCCGCCCGTGCAGACGCCGTACCGTCTCCAGGTTGTGGGCGAAGACGTCGGGCTCGGCCTCGACCACGGTGGCGATGTCGCGCGCGCCTCCCTTGAAGTCGGCGGGAAGCACCTCCACCCCGCAACCTGGCACCGCTTCGCGCACCGCGCGGACGGACGAGGCCCAGATCCGGGCGCCGCCATCGGGAAGGTCGTCGCGAGCCACTCCGGTCAGGACGACGTACTGCAGCCCCATGGCCAGGACGGCTTGACCGATCCGGGCCGGCTCACCCTCATCGACCTCTTCCGGCTTCGCCGTCATCACGTCGCAGAAGCCGCACCGCCTCGTGCATCGTTCTCCGAGGATCAGGAACGTGGCCTCCCGGTCCTCCCAGCACTCGAAGATGTTCGGGCACCCGGCCTCCTCGCACACGGTGTGCAGCGACAGGTCTCGCATGATGCGTTTCAGGTCCAGGTAGTTGGGGCCGGTCCGCGCCTTGACCTTCAGCCATTCGGGACGACGGGGCAAGGGCAGTGCCGTCTGTGCGCACCCCACGGATCGGGCCACGTGGGTGTCGTCCAGGGTCGCCGAGGCCACCGGTGGATCGGATGAACGTGCGACGAGCGGGAGGTAGAGGCGCCGCTGGTGCGGATTGTGATCGCGACCGGCCACCAGGCCAGTCTAGCCCGCGCTCGCCGCATCGAGGGGTGGCGGCGATCCGGCCTCCTCGACCTTGCCATCACCGTACGGCTGCTCCGAGGGCAGGAACACGCGGAAGGAGGCACCGCCGCCCTCTCGCTCCTCTACCCAGGCCTTCCCGCCGTGCAACTCGGCGAACATGGCCACGAGCGAGAGGCCGATGCCGGTGCCGGGGGAATAGGGCGAGGCCGTCGGTCCCTGGCGGAAGGGCTCGAAGATGGCCTTCTGAAGGTGGCGGGGGACTCCGGCCCCGTCGTCCTCCACCATCAGGAGCACGCCGCCGTCCTCGGTTCGGACCTGGACCCACACGCTCACGTTGGGAGGCGTGTGTCGGATCGCGTTCGACAGGAGGTTCTCCACGATCCGCTCGATCTTCGGCGCATCGGCTTGCACGGTGACAGATGTCTCGTCCAGTCGGACGGTTCGGCTGGCCGGCACGTCGAAATTCTCCACCGTTCGCCGAACGAGCGCCCCCAGGTCGATGGCGTGGTACTGCGGCGTCATGATCCCCCGGCTCAGGCGGTCGATGTCCAGCAGGTCTCGAAGGAGACGATCGAGCTTGCGCGCGTTCACCGCCAGACGATCGAGGAGGTCGCGCCGCTCGGCCTCGGGGAAGTCCTGGTGCTCCAGGGTCACCGCGACCCCCAGGATCGAGGTCAGGGGGCTACGCAGCTCGTGGGAGACGGCCTCGAGGAACGTGTTCTTCATCTCGTCCAGGTTCCGCATGCGTTCGGCCGCCTCGCGCTCGCGTTGTTCGCTCTCGCGGAGAGCCTCCTCCGCCAGCTTTCGCTCGGTGACGTCGAACATGACGCCTTGGGAGACCAACGTGCGCCCGTCCTCGCTCCGAACGATGGTGGCCTGGTCGCGGACCCACAGCCACCGGTCGTCCGCGGTCCGGATCCGGTACTCCTGGTCGTAGGGCTCGCCGGTCTGGTTGTGCCGACCGGTGGCCTCGACCACCCGGTTCAGGTCGCTGGGGTGGACGGCCCGCATCCACAGGGTGGTGTCCTCGCGCCAGTGCTTGGGGGTGTATCCGAGCATCGTCTCGATCTGAGGGCTGACGTACACAGTGGTGGACAACTCGTCCGCGAGGTCGACATAGGTGACCGCAGGGATGGTTTCGACCAAGGACCGGTACCGTGTCTCGGCCACCAGGAAACGTTCCTCGGCCTCCTTCCGCTCGGTGATGTCCATGAGGACGCCCTGCCAGACGTTCCACTGGCCCCTGCGACCTCGCTCCACCACCACGGCCTCGTCGCGGACCCACACGACCCGACCGTCCTTGGCCACCATCCGATACTCCATGCTGAAGGGAGCGACCGAATCGTGGGCCCGGTCAGCTTCGGCCGCGACGTCATCCCGGTCCTCGGGATGCAGTCGTTTCTTCCAGATGTCCGGATCGGCGATCCACTCCTCCTGCGAGTAGCCGAGGAGCTCGCGGATGCCCGGTGCGACGTACCGAAGCGGGGCCGTCGCCTCGTGTGGGGTCCCCGCCACGTAGGTCACCACCGGCATCCCCTCGACCAGGGTCCGATACCGATGCTCGGCGGCGTTGCGAGCCCGGATCTGCCTGCGAGCGTCCCGCCACCGGATGATGGAGAACACGAGCAAGACCAGGGCGACGAGCCCGATGGGCGCCAGGATCTCGTCGTACTGCCCGGGGTAGCGTGAAGAGATCCATTCGCGGACTCGCTTGAAGGCGTCCGTCACCGTGCCCAGCCAGAACACGACGAGGCCTGCCAGCGAGATCAACAGCAGATCCCGCAGGGCCATCGAGCGGTGGCGACGCGGCCTCGTTCCTTCGTCCATTGGTGAAGGTCGTTTCCCGTCCTATCGGCGGGCCCGAGGGCGTGCCTAAGCGGACCTCAGAACCGGGCAAGCTCCAGCATCCGCTCGTAGATCCGGTCCGTGTCCGGCATGAAGGCGTGCTCGAGGTCCGCGGCAAAGCCCATAGCCGGGGCGTCCGGACCCCCCAGCCTGACGAGGGGCCCGTCGAGGTCGAACAGCGCCTCCTCGGCGATGGTGGCGGCGATCTCGGCGCCTGCGCCGTAGGTCCGGTTGTCCTCGTAGACGACCATGGCCTTCCCGGTCTTGCGGACCGACGCCAGGATGGTTTCCTTGTCGAGCGGAGCGATGGTCCGAACGTCCACGACCTCCGCCGAGAGGCCGGCTTCCTGCTCCAGTCGCTGCGCGGCCTCCAGGCACAGATGGAGCATCAAGCCGTACGCGACCACCGAGATGTCGGAGCCTTCGCGCTTCACGTCGGCCCGGCCGATGGGCACCGTGAACGGCTCGTCCGGCACGTCGCCCTTGATCAGCCGATAGGTCTTCTTGTGCTCTAGGAACAGCACGGGGTCGGGATCCTCGATGGCGGAGCGGAGCATCCCGACGGCGTCGTACGGGGTCGCCGGCACCACGACCTTCAAGCCGGGGACATGCCCGTAGAAGGCCTCGATCGATTGCGAGTGGTAGAGCGCTCCGTGGATCCCTCCACCCCACGGGCACCGCACCACCATGGGGAGCTCGAAGTCGCCGTTCGTCCGGTACCGCATCCGAGCGGCCTCTGAGACGAGTTGGTCGAACGCCGGGTGGATGAAGTCGGCGAACTCGATCTCGGCAACGGGGACCAGGCCGTGCAGGGCCATCCCGATGGCCAGCCCCACGATCAGGGATTCGGCGAGCGGCGTGTCGATGACACGCCGCTCGCCGAACTCATCCAGAAATCCCTGGGTCACGCGAAACACGCCGCCGCGCGCGCCGACGTCCTCACCCAGGACGACGAGGCGCTCGTCGGCCGCCATCGCCCCGTGAAGGGCGTCGTGGATCGCCGTGACGACGTTCTTCTCGGTCATCTCACGACTGTTCGCGGAAGACGTGCCGGGTGACCGTGGCCGGATCCGGATCGGCGGCGTTCCACGCCTTGTCGATGGAGACGTCGAGCTCCGCCTTGACCTCCTCTGCCATCGACGCGATCTCCTCGTCCCGTGCCAGGCCCTGCCCCGTGAGGTAGGTGGCGAATCGCGACACCGGATCGTGGAGGCGGGCCTTCTCGACCTCTTCCCGGCTGCGGTAGGTCCGGTCGTCGTCGTCGGAGGTGTGGGGCTGGAACCGATACGTCTTGCACTCGATCAGGGTGGGACCCTGGCCGGACCTGGCCCGAGTCACAGCCTCCTTCATCGCCCCGAAGCAGGCCAGCACGTCATTGCCGTCGACCACCACGCCGGGGAAACCGTAGGCCGCGGCCCTGTCGGCTACGTTCGCCACGGCCATCTGTTTGGACTGCTCGACCGAGATGGCATACCGGTTGTTCTCGCAGATGAAGACGACGGGCAGTCGGTGGATGCCGGCGAAGTTCAACCCCTCGTGCCAGTCGCCCTCACTGGTGGCGCCCTCGCCGAACCACGACGCCACGACCGCATCCTCCCCCCGGTACTTCACCGCGTAGGCGATCCCCGAGGCGTGAGGGATCTGGGTCCCGATGGGCGAGGAGCCCGAGATGATCCCCAGCCGCCGGGAGCTCCAGTGAGCGGGCATCTGCCTGCCGCCCGAGGCCGGGTCGTCCGCCTTGGCGAACAGTCCGAGGAAGACCTCATACGGGGTCATGCCGGCCACGAGCACCACACCGAGGTCGCGGTAATAGGGCAACCACACGTCTCGTCCTCGCTCGAGGGCCCAAGCCGTGCCGATCTGACATCCCTCGTGGCCGGAGACGGGGACGACGAACGGCGCCTTCCCCTGGCGGTTCAGCCGGAAGGCGGCTTCGTCCACCAGGCGCGCCGTCAGCATGGTGCGGTACATGGCGAGGAGGTCGCCGGGGATGAGCCCCAGGGCCTCGTGCGAGGTGTCGCTCAACCGGGTCGCCACGGTCAACCCTCCTCGGCATCCGAGTCTAGCATCGGCCATACCCCCTCGGGGTATGTAGGATGGGAGGTCCCGAGCCGGAAAGAGTGATGCTCGGCCGGGGCTTAGCCGTCAAGCGGGTGATCGCCCCCCGTCGATGAAGGGGACGAGCGTGGTGTGGCGGTCAACGCACTGCTGTTGGAGCGAGCGAAGGTAACCTACCTGGGAGACATGGACATGGAACAGATGGCAGAACAGGTCGTGGAGCGGCAGACGGCCGTCGTGGACGTGACCGATACCGACTTCGCGGACAAGGTGATCGAGGAATCCAAGCGCCGCCCGGTCGTGGTCGACCTGTGGGCGTCGTGGTGCGGGCCTTGCCGGACCCTGAGCCCCATCCTGGAACGGGTAGCCGAACAGCGAGGCGGTGATGTCCTGCTGGCCAAGATCGACGTGGACGCGAACCCCTACACCGCGGGCCAGTTCGGGGTGCAGAGCATCCCCACCGTGATCGCGTTCCGGGACGGAACGCCGGTGGACGGGTTCATCGGCGCCCTCCCCGAGCCGATGGTGAAGGAGTTCGTCCAGCGGTTGCTCCCGTCGGACGCGGACGTCGCGGCGCAGGCAGCGTTCGACGAGGAGCGATCGGGCGATGTGGCCGACGCCGAGCGACGGTACCGGGAGATCCTCACGTCCGATCCGGACAACCGGGGTGCCCGGCTGGGGCTGGGCAGGATCCTTTTCGAGCGAGGAGAAGCTGAGGCGGCGGTGGAGGTGCTCACCCCGCTCCTTCCCGATCCAGAGGCCGAGCGATTGCTGGCTCGGGTTCGCGTCGCCAAGTGGGCGGAGATCGACGGCTCCGGCACCCTTGCCTCGGCGAAGCGCCTGGCCGCTCAGGGGAGGTGGCGAGAAGCGCTCGACGGGATGCTAGGGGCCCTCGCCGACGAGCCAGAGGCTCGCGAGGCGATGCTCGACGTCTTCGCGGTGCTCGGCGACGACGACCCGCTCGTGGCGGACTACCGCCGCAGGCTGGCGAACGCCCTGTTCTAGGCCTGTTCTAGGGAGGATCGCATGGCCGAGGTCCATGACCGCATCCGCGAGTGGTGGGACCGGGACGCCGGCACGTACGACCGCTCGGCCTCGCATGCCATGACCGATCCGGTGGAAGCCGCAGCCTGGCGGGCCGCCCTCCGGCAGCTCCTGCCGGATCCACCGGCCCGCGTCCTCGACGTTGGGGCGGGCACCGGCGCGTTGAGCCTTCTCGCCGCCGAGCTGGGGCATCGGGTCACCGGGGTCGACCTCTCGCCGGGAATGCTGGACCGCGCCCGAGCGAAAGCGGAAGCGCAGGACCTGGAGATCGAGTTCGTCGTGGGGCCGGCCGAGACGCCGCCTGCCGGACCTTTCGATGCCGTGATCGAGCGGCACGTGCTGTGGACGGCGCCGGATCCCGTCGGCTCGCTCCGTGCCTGGCGCGAGGTCGCGCCCGAAGGGCGCGTGATCCTGTTCGAAGGGGCGTGGGGAACACCGGGTCTGGTCGAACGGGCCAGGGACGCGGCCATCGGCGCCATCCGTCGTATCTACGGGATGCCACCGGATCATCACGCGCCGTACGACCCGGTGATCCTGTCGTCGTTGCCACTGGCCCGGCTGGACTCGCCGAGGCCGATCATCGAGGCCGCGGTCGAGGCGGGGTGGCGCGCCATCCGCCTGTTCCGGCTGCGAGACGTGGAATGGGCGCAGCGGGCCGGGCACCCGCTGGTCCTGGGATGGCTGGAGCGCGTAGCCCGCTACGCGATCGTGGCCGAAGCCTGATACGCCGGCTGAACGAACGAGTCGACCTCATCGGCCCGCGGCTCGAGCTCGAGGCCGAAGACCCGCTCGAAGTGGCGAAGGATGGGCACGGTCATGTCCGCCACCGTGATCTCCCGCCGGGCGAGCAGCGAAAGCGAAGCGACGCCCTCGTTCGCCAACCCGCACGGCACGATGGCGTCGTACCACGACATGTCCGTGGTGCAGTTCAGGGCGAACCCGTGCAGGGTTACTCGGGCGCGCATGAGACGAACGCCGATCGCGCACACCTTCCGCTCACCCGACCACACACCCGTCTGCACCTCGTTCCGGTGCACCTCGACACCGACGTCTGCGGCGGCGCGGATGACGATCTCCTCGAGGCTCCGGACGTACCCGATGGCGTCGGGCTTCGTGCCGATGTCCACGATCGGATAGCCCACGAGCTGGCCGGGTCCGTGGAACGTGAGGCTCCCGCCCCGGTCGATGAAGTGCAACTCCGCCCCGGCGGCACGGATCCGATCCTCGTTCCACACGATGTGCTCCGGCTTCCAACGTCGTCCTGCCGTGTACACGGGCGGATGCTCCAGGAGGATCAGCGTGTCGGGGATCTCGCCGGCCAGTCGCCGACGGGCCAAGTCGTGCATTGCCTCGTTCGCGGCCGCGTAGGGGACGGGCTCCGGCGGCCTGACGAGCCAACCCGTTCGGGGCATGGCTACAGTCCCAGGTCCTCGGTCCAGTCCCAGGTCTCCATGTTCTCCTTGATCCTGCCCAGGAACTGGGAGGCGAGCGCGCCGTCGATCACCCGGTGATCCCACGACATCGAGACGTACACCATGTGCCGGACGGCGATTGCATCGTCGATGACCACGGGCCGCTTCACCACGGCGTCGAATGCGAGGATGCCGGTCTGCGGTTGGTTGATGATCGGGACCGAGAGGATGGAGCCGAACGGGCCGGGGTTCGTGATGGTGAACGTCCCCTCGTGGACCTCGTCGGGCTTCAGCTGGTGGGCACGGGCTCGCGTCGCGAGGTCGTTGATGGCCCGGGCCAAGCCGATGAGGTTCATGCCGTCGGCCCCTTTCACCACCGGAACGATCAGACCCTGATCGTACGAGACGGCGATCCCCAGGTTGACGTAATGCTTGACCACGATCTCCTCGCCCCGGAGCTCGCTGTTCACCAGGGGATTCGCAAGCAATGCGTCGACCACCGCCCGGGCCAGGAACGGCATGTAGGTCAGGTTGAAACCCTCTCGCGCCGTGAACGCCTCCTTGGCCGCGGAACGGATGCGGGCGATCTTCTCCATGTCGACCTCGACCATGTTCCATGCCCTGGCCGAGACCTGAAGGCTCCGGGTCATGTGTTCGGCGATGGCCTTTCGAACGACGGTCATGGGGACGACTTCCTCGCCCCCACGGGCGACGGTGGGAGTCGGAGCGACCTGCGGCTCGGGGGCCGCTTCCGGAACTGGCGCGGGTGGGGTCGTGGCGGGCACCGGCACGGTCGGTTCGGCAGCGGGCCGCGCTCCGGGGGCCGCCGTCTCGCGCGACACCGCGAAGGCCATCACGTCGTTCTTCGTGATCCGGCCGCCGGTCCCGGTCCCGATCACCTGTGAGAGGTCGACGCCGTTCTCCTCGGCGAGGCGGCGGACGAGCGGCGAGATGATCTGACTCCTCGGCCCCCGGTCGGGTATCTGCTCCGCCGGTACAGGCGCGGGGGGCGCTCCGGAAGCAACCGGGGGTGGTTCAGCGGCAGGCGGGGCGGAGCCGGGCCCTGCCCCACGCTGTGGCTGGGATTGGGGCGCCGCGGCAGAAGGGGGTTCGGCCTGTTCCTGGGCAGAGTCCGGCGGAGCCCCGCCGGCCGCTGCAACGGACTCAGGTTGCGCGGGCTGTTGGGCTGAGCCCGGCGAAGGCCCGGCACCCGCGGCCTGTCCAGCGCCGTTGATCTCGGCGATGGGCGTCTTCACCGACACGGTCTGCCCCTCCTGCACCAGGATCTTCGTCAGCGTCCCGGCGGCGGGGGAGGGGACCTCGGTGTCGACCTTGTCCGTGGAGATCTCGAAGAGCGGTTCGTCCTGGTCGACGTGGTCGCCCTCCTGCTTCAGCCACTTGGTGATGGTTCCCTCGACGACGGTCTCGCCGAGCTGCGGCATGGTCACGGTGGTCATGAGCCCTCCCGGGAGATCGTTACCACGCGGACAGCTTCTCCACCGCGGCCTCGATGTCGGCTACGTGCGGCAGATATGCGTCCTCGAGGGGCGGCGAGAACGGAACCGGCACGTTCGGCGGTGCGAGGCGCATCACCGGCGCATCGAGGTGCTGGAAGCCCTCCTCGGCGATCATCGCGGCAACCTCAGCCCCGACCCCCAGGAACCGGTGGCTCTCGTACAGGACCAGCGCCCGGGTCGTCTTCTCCACCGATGTCAGGATGGTTTCCGTGTCGAGCGGGTGCACAGTGCGAAGGTCCACCACCTCGACAGAGATGCCCTTCTGGGAGAGGTTCTCTGCTGCCTCGAGCGCCAGATGGGCCATCATCCCGTACGTCACGATCGACACGTCGGTGCCCTCGCGCTGTACCTTCGCCCGCCCGATGGGCACGAGGAAGTCCGGCTCCTCCGGGACAACCTCCTTGATCCGGCGATAGATCCATTTGTGCTCGAAGAACACGCAGGGGTTGTCGTCACGCACGGCCGACTTCAGCAACCCCTTGGCGTCGGAAGGGAAGGCCGGGCAGAGCACCTTCAGCCCTGGAGCGTGAGCGAACCACGGCTCGGGGTTGGTGGAATGGAAGGAGCTCGCACGGACGCCGCCGCCGGACGGCCCGCGAAGCACCATCGGCAGTGGGACGCCGGAGCGGTAGTGGTACCGGGCGGCCGCGGTGACGATCTCGTCGTAGCCGGAGGTCATGAAGTCGGCGTATTGGAATTCGGCGACGGGGCGGAAGCCCTCCATGGCTGAACCAACGGCCATCCCGACGATCGTCTCCTCGGCGATCGGGGTGTCCATCACGCGCTCGGGGCCGAACCGGTCGATGAACCCCTCGGTCACTTTGAACGCCCCGCCATAGGCGCCGATGTCCTCCCCGAGGAGGTACACAAGCTCGTCGCGCTCCATCTCCTCCCACAGCGCCTCGGCGATGGCGATGAGGTAGGTGGCCTCCCCGGCCTCGGTCCGCTTCCCTCGAGGTTCGGCCCCGTGGCCGGCCGCCCCCGATTCCACCTGTGCCGTCGCCATCAGCCGGTTCCCCCCTCGCGTGAGGGTTCGCCCCGCCAGTACCCGTCCTCCACCCACAGGCCCCTGGTCACGTCGGAGGCCACGGGGAATGGAGACGCCTGGGCGAACTCGTACCCCTCGTCGAACTCACGCTCGATGCGCTCCTGGATCCGCTTGACCACCTCGGCGTCGACGACCTCGTGAGCCAGGAGGAGTTCCTCGAACCGCTTCACGGGATCCTTGTGCTGCATGTACTCCTCGAGCATCTCCTTGGGGACGTACTTGGCGGGATCGTGCCCGGCGTGGCCGCGCCACCGAAGCGACACCGACTCGATGAGGGTCGGTCCCTCTCCGGCCCGCGCCCGATCCACGGCCTGCAGCGCCACGCGATAGACGTCGAGCACGTCGGCCCCGTCCACCCGGACCCCCGGGAACCCGTACGCCACCGCCCGCTCGGCCACCGTTGGGACGGCGAACTCGAGTGGGTTCGGCGTCGAGTAGGCCCACAGGTTGTTGTTCACCACCCATACCACGGGGAGCCGATGGACGGCCGAGACGTTCAACGCCTCGTGCCACCGGCCGTTCGACGTGGCCCCCTCCCCGCAGATGGCCAGGGCCACCCGCTGTTCCCCGCGCCGCTTGTAGGCGAGCGCCGCTCCGCACGCGATCGGGTAGGCAAGCGGCAGGTGGGAGACCGGGGTCCAGGTCCGGTGGCCGAGCCAGTCGCCGACGTGGCTGTTGCCGTCACGACCTCGGGTGAACCCGTCGATCCGGCCCCAGTACTGCGCCATCACGCGGTTCAGGTCCAGACCCTTCGTGAGCTGGGCCGAGAGGTCTCGGTGGGTGGGGAACAGGGAGTCGTCCTCGTGGAGCGTGAACGCCACCCCGACATGTGTCCCCTCCTGGCCGCGGCCCGAGTAGATCGCCCCGGGGAGCCGCCCCTGCCGGTACAGCGCCTCGATGCGCTCGTCGAAGTACCGGCACAGCTTGAGCTTGTACAGGACGTCCTTCAGCTGGTCGTCGGACAGCCCGACCCGCCAGTCCGCTTCGGCCTGCTTCTCGGATACTTCGGTCGCCATGGGCGCCCCCTCAGCCGGTGTGTAAGGGCTTGCCGGCCAGCGCGAGGTGGGCCTCGCCGATGGCCTCGGACAGTGTCGGGTGCGGGTGGATCAGGGCGGCCACCTCGGCGGGGACCGCCTCCCAGTTAGTGATGAGCATGGCCTCGGCGATGAGGTCGGTAACGTGCGGCCCCACCATGTGGATCCCGAGTACGGGGCCCCCGCCCTTGTCGGCGATCACCTTCACCATGCCGCCTTCGCCGACGATGTTGGCCTTGCCGACGGCCTGGAAGTTGAGCTTCTCCACCTGGACCTCGTGTCCCCGTTCCACCGCCTGCGCCTCGGTCAGCCCGACCGATGCCACCTCAGGGGTGCAGTAGGTGACCCGCGGGATCCCCGCGTAGTCGATCTCGGGCACCTCGATCCCCGCGATCCTTTCGGCGACGGCGATCCCCTCGGTGAAGGCGACGTGGGCCAGCTGAAGCGGCGTCGCGGCGACGTCGCCAACGGCCCAAACATGGGGGGCCGTCGTGTGGAGCTGACCCTCCACCTTGACGAACCCCCGGTCGAGCTCGACGCCCGCCTGCTCCGCCCCGAGGCCGTCGGTCACTGGACCTCTTCCCACGGCCACGAGGCACACGTCGGCGGTGACCGTCTTGCTCGCTCCGGCCATCTCGTAGACGACCTTGACCGCATCGCCGACAGCGTCGATCGACTGCACACGCGTTCCGGCGAAGGCCTGGATGCCGCGCTTGCGGAACGCCCGTCCGAGCTCCTTGGAGATGTCCTCGTCCTCGAGCGGCGCGATCCGCGGGAGCGCCTCGAGGACCGTCACCTCCGCCCCGAGCGAGCGGTACAGCGAGGCGAACTCCAGGCCCACTGCACCCGCCCCGATGACCACAGCGGACGTGGGGATCGAGGGATAGGTGAGCGCCTGATCGCTCGTGATGATCCGCTCGGTGATGGACACGCCGGGCAGCAACTTGGGCGACGAGCCGGTGGCGATGACGACATCGGCCGCGGAGACCTCCTTGCCGTCCACCGACACCGAGGTACCGGATCGAAGGACGGCCGTCCCCTGCACGACATCGACCTTTCGAGCCTTGATGAGCGAGGTGAGGCCGGAGACGAGCTTGTCGACCATCCGATCCTCGAAGGCCTTGACCGCGTCCCAGTCGGCAGAGCCGCTCGCCTTCACACCCCATTCCTCCGCCCGGTTGACGGTGTCGAGGACCTCGGCCGATCGAAGCAGCGCCTTGGTGGGGATGCATCCGCGGAGCAAGCAGGTCCCGCCGAGCCTCCCGTCGCGTTCGACCAGGGCCACGCGCTTGCCCAGTTCCGCCGACCGCAAGGCGCACGAGTACCCACCGGTCCCCGAGCCGATCACCACGACGTCGTAGGCATCAGCCATCCGAACGGCCATGTTACCGCCGCCGTCGCATCCATAGGATGCACTCATGCACTCGGCTGACCTGCTCCGGACGCCCCTGGAGCGGGTCCATCGCGAGCTCGGCGCGAAGATCGGCGCCTTCGCCGGATGGGCGATGCCCATCGAGTACGAGGGGAGCATCTCCGAACATCGGGCCGTTCGCGAACGGGTTGGCATGTTCGACCTCAGCCACCTCGGGAAGGTGGATGTATCCGGTCCGGGTGCCCTGCCCCTTCTTCAGCGGACCTTCACGAACGACCACTCGAGGCTCCAGGTTGGCCGTGCCCTGTACAACCTGGTCCTGAACGATCGGGGAGGCGTCGAGGAGGACCTGATCGCGTATCGGCTCGCGCCCGACCGCTTCTTCCTCGTGCCGAACGCCTCGAACACGGCCAAGGTGGTGGCCATCCTCCAGGAGCAAGCCTCGAGCGCCGATGTGGTCGAACACGCGGGATGGTGCTTCCTCGGGGTTCAGGGGCCGCGGTCTCCCGAGGTCGTGGGGGGGCTGTTCCCCGTGGCCGCCGACCTCCCGTTCATGGGCTGCACCGAGTCGGAATACCGGGGACGGCAGCTCGTTCTCACTCGCTCCGGATACACCGGAGAAGTGGGATTCGAGCTGTTCACCGATGGTGCCTCTGCCGAAGATCTGTGGACCGATCTGATGGAGGCGGGGGAGCCGTTTCAGATCGAGCCCTGCGGGCTGGGGGCCCGCGACGTCCTCCGCATGGAGATGGGCTATCCGCTGTACGGCCAGGACCTGCTTCCCGAGCGGACGCCGTTCGAGGCCGGCCTGTCGTGGGCGGTATCGTTCGACAAGGGATCGTTCCGAGGCCGTGATGCGCTGGAGCGGCAGCGGCGCGAGGGTGTCTTCACCAGGTTGCGCGGATTGGTGACGGAAGGCCGACGCCACATCCCACGGAATCATTGCGCGGTACTTGCGGACGAAGCCCGGGTCGGGGAGGTCACGAGCGGGACGTTCTCCCCCACCATCAAGCACGGGATCGCGCTGGCGTACCTCTCGCCGGCCGACCGGTTCGAGCCGGGCACCGAGGTCCAGATCGATGTGCGTGGAAGGATCGGCCCTGCGCGCGTCGTGAAGCCGCCGTTCGTCGATCGGAGCCCACGAGGCCGGTAAGGCTTACGGGACGCTTGCGGCTGCGATGAAGTCCGAGACGCTGGCTCCGCCGAACCTCGTTTCGCGAACGAGGATGTCCAGCACCGCTGCGGCCCCCGGCCTGTCCCGCATCACGGCGACGATCATGTACAGCCCGGAGCTCGGGATGCCGACGGTCCGGACGGGGCCGTAGCCGGGTGCGGCGACGAAGTAGGCCCACCGTGTCGTCGCGTCGAGGGTCTGGCACACCCCCTCGCCGATCGCCACGTAGTCGCCGGGAGAATTGGGCGGACCGTCCGCGAAGGATGGCCGGTGATCGACCACGGTCTCGTGCATGGTGGCGCTGCACTCGGGGGACCTGGTCAACGCGTCGAGGACCGGTCCGGTGGCGGCCAGGTAGTAGTAATCGGAGGGGACCCCGATCCGCGTGCCGTCCACCCACATCACGGCCATCCCCGCGTCCGGAGCCGGGCCCCCGACCCAATCCTTGAGCTTGGGTGAGGCGATGAACCCCTGTTGGGCGTCGCTCGCCCCGAAGGGTTGAGGATGCCATCGATCGGGGATCATGGCCGTCACCCCTCCGGCCTCGACCTCCGTGAACGGGCTCGGCGATTCGTGGATCCGCAGGATCGAGGGGCCGAGTGGGGGCGTCGACCCTGCGGCCGCGTCGCGGCATCCCGCGGCGACCAGGGCGATGACCAGGCAGCCCACAATCTTCCGCAACCCCGATTCCCCGACCCGAGCATAGACCGGGTGGCGCATCCCCGCTAGCGCGCAAGGTCGTAGGCCGCCGCACGCTCGATCGTCGCCCCCGGGCCTGGTCGGAAGGTAGACTCAGCCCCACAACTGGACAGTTCGGTCCTCGAGGCGGCCCCGGCCGGCGGTTCCGGCGGGGGCCGGAGGCGGGGCGGGCGGATTCCGTCCCCGCGAAGAGGGAAGCCGGCTCAAGCAACGGACGATCGGGGTCGGGGCCCTCCTCGCCGCGTACGCAGTGTCGGTGGCTGGCGTGATCATGCCACCGAGCTGTGGGACGCGCTCCGGATGATCTGCGAGGTGGTGGACCGTTACGACCAGGTGATCCCGGCGTGAGCTGCTACGACCAGGTGATCGGGGGCCGATCGAATCCATCGTCGGGGGGTCCGATGTCCTCGTTCGTGAGAGTGGGCAGGGTCAGGATCTTCTCACCGCGGTGGGCCGGGAGGCAGAACGAGACCCGGGTACCGCCGGCGGGGACGGGATCGGCCCAGATGACGCCGCCGTGCTGGATAACCAGGCGCCTGGCCATATGCAAGCCGATGCCGATCCCGGAGCGCTCCTTTCGGAGGATGTCCTCGCCAGTGGTGAAGGCCTCGTTGAACGCCTGAGCCACGACGTTCCGGGCCATCCCAAGACCACCGTCGGTCACCGATAGCACCACACCCTCGTCCACGGTCCGAGCCTGGATGCTGACCGACCCGTCCTCGGGGGAGTATCGGCAGGCGTTGTCTAGGAGCTGGCGGATGACCTCCGAGATCCTTACCGGGTCCGCCAGGGCCGGGAGGCGCTCTGGGATCAGTCGCTGGATCTCGATGATCGGGTAGTGGCGGTGCACCTCGTCGGCTGCGTGGCGGATCAGGGGCGCCAGGTCGACCTCGGTGAGCTTCAGCGAGAGCGTCCCCTGCTCGAGCTCGGCGATCGTCAGCATCTCGTCGACGATCATCATCAGCTTCTCCAGCGAGTCGCTCAGCTTGTCCAGGAACTCTTCCCGCTCTTCCTCGGAGACCCAGCGATTTCGAAGCACGTAGGCGATCCCCTTGGCCACGGTGATGGGGGTGCGGAGCTCGTGCGAGACGTTCGCCAGGAAGTCCGCCTTGGCCGACGTCACACCCTCCTCGACCCGTTCGCTGTCCTGGACCGCAGCGGTGTTCAGATCGCGATAGGCACGCGCCGGATCGGCGAAGCCCTCCGCCAGGAGCTCGGCGACCCGTGGGCTGATGTTGATGTTCCCCTCCAGGATCGAGCGGATGGCCCCCACGACCACCTCGGGGCCGTCGGACTTCAACAGGTACCCGGAGGTTCCGGCCGCGATCATCTCCGCAGCGGTGAAGGGGGAGTCCAGGGACGTCCAGCAGATCACCCTGGTCTGGGGAACGGTGGCGATCAGCCGTCGGACGAGCTCCGCCCCAGACAAGCCGGTCATGCCGGCTTCGACCACGACTACATCGGGTTGGATCCGCGCCGCCACGTCGACGGCCCTGAACCCGTCGGTCACTGCCTCGCTCTCGACGTCAGCGCTCGACTTGAGCAGGGCGTATTGAAGCTGGGCCAGCCCGTCCGCGGTGTCGCACAGGAGCAGCTTGATGGGCACACCTTTGGTATCGGTTGACCCGATGACCTATTGAGGAAAGCTCGTCCCCACCCGGCCCTCCGAGGCGGCCTCGGCGAGTCCGGTGTTACTCGACCAAGCCGCTCCTGATGGCGATGGCCACCGCCTGGGCCCGGTCGTTGGCCCCCAGCTTCTCGAAGATCCGCTCGAGATGGGTCTTTACCGTGTGGGGGGAGATCCCGAGGTCGTGCGCGACCTCCTTGGTTGTGGCCCCGTAGGCCACCTTCTGGAGGATCTCCTTCTCGCGGGCAGAAAGCCCCGGGACGTCGGGGCGCTTGTCGGCGAACTGGACCTCCTCGATGAAGGCCTTGGTGAGCTGGGGGTGGATGACTGCCTTTCCCTCGACGGCCAGCCGGGCCGCGTTCACCAGCTCCTCGGCCGATGCGTCCTTCAACAGGTAGCCCGACACGCCCGCCTGGATCGCCTCGGAGATGGAGGCTCTGGACTCGTCCACCGTGAACAGGATGACCTTGGTGTCCGGGGATACCTGCTTGATGGCCCTCGTGGCCTCGATCCCGCCCATCCCGGGCATCCGGACGTCCATGAACACGACATCGGGTCGCAGCTCTCCTGCCTTGGTCACCGCCTCCTCACCGCTCGCCGCCTCCCCGATGACCTGGACCCCCTCCTCCAGGTCCAGGGCGGAATGAAGTCCCTCCCTGGTCACCGGGTGGTCGTCGACGATCAGGATCTTGATGGCGGGCATGCCAGCCTTTGCCGGTCGCTTGTCGATGGTGGCCCTAGGATAGAGGGTGAATCGGCCGATAGGACGGAAGCGTGGACCAGAACGAGGGGATGGAGCAGTCAGCGGGATTGACCGAGGATCAGGTCCTCGAGGCCCTGCGGAACGTCTTCGACCCTGAACTCGGGATCAATATCGTCGACCTCGGCCTGGTGTACTCGGTGAAGATCGAGGACGGTGTCGTACATATCGAGTACACCCTGACCACGATGGGCTGCCCCATCGGCCCGCTCATCGAGCAACAGATGCAACAGCTCCTGGCCACGGTCCCGGGCGTCGATAGCGTGGACGCCGAGATGGTGCTCCGTCCGCCGTGGAGCCCGGAGATGATGTCGGAGGAGGCAAAGGCGGCCCTGGGCGTCTTCTAGGGGGGCGGCCACCAGAGACCTCCAGGGGTTCCCTTGACAGTGCACCTGCAACACGGGGAGAATCGCGGTCGAATCCGAGCTTGGGAGTCGGAATTCAGTGATCCGAACGCGCTGCTATGGGCTGGTGGGGGCCATGATCCCCTCCCGGCTGTGCTGTAGCGGCGCCGGCGCCCGCCCGGGGGCGCACCCCCACTCCCCGCCGGCCTGATCCCGCGGGAACGCTCCGGGAACGATCCATCGATCGCTTCTGTCTAGGGCTGTCATGGGCAAGAGGAAGGAGGAGGCGATGGGCGCGTACGCCAATCCCGACGCGTTGGTCGAGACGGACTGGCTCGAGCAGCACCTGAACGAACCCGGCATCCGGGTGATCGAGGTCGACGAGGACACGCAGGCCTACGAGAAGGGGCACATCCCCGGCTCCGTGGCTTGGAACTGGACCACCGACCTGCACGCGAAGGTGGGCCGGGACTACGCCTCGCAGGCGGAGTTCTCCGACCTGCTGTCGCGCGCAGGCGTGGGCAAGGACACGACGGTCGTCGTGTACGGAGGCAACAACAACTGGTTCGCCGCATACGCCTATTGGCTCCTGAAGCTCCGGGGCTTCGATGACGTGAAGCTCCTGAACGGCGGGAGGAAGAAGTGGGAGCTCGAGAGCCGCGAGCTCACCCAGGACACGCCGGCCACCAAGGCCACGGGGTTCAAGATCGAGGGGAGGGAGCACCCCGAGATCCGGGCCCTCCGCGACGAGGTCTTGACCAGGCTGGGACGGACGGCCTTCGTGGACGTCCGCTCGCCCGAGGAATACCGGGGGGAGAAGCTGGCCCCCGATCACCTACCGCAGGAACAGTCGCAGGTGCCGGGCCACATCCCAGCGGCCGCGAACATCCCGTGGGTCAAGGCGGCGAACGAGGACGGAACGTTCAAGTCGGCCGACGAGCTCCAGGCCCTGTACGAAGGTGAGGGCGTGACCCCAGATCGGGAGGTCATCGCCTACTGCCGGATCGGCGAGCGCTCGAGCCACACGTGGTTCGCGCTCACCGAGCTGCTCGGCTACGGGACCGTCAGGAACTACGACGGGTCCTGGACCGAGTACGGCTCGCTCGTCGGCGCACCGGTAGAGAAGGGTTAGCGCCCTTCTCCGGGGGCGGGCCGGGCCTCGCGGCCCGGCCCGCCTGCCTCACCCCCCACCCGCCCAGGTGAGGGCGTTCCAGCCACGAAATCCGACCACGGAGATGGACTTTCGTGGTCCGGCGAGGCTATCCTGTAGGTGCCCGGCCGAGGGGCTGAATGGGCCCGACAGCGAGGATCAGGGGACCACGTGGCCATCACTCAGGAAGAGCACCTCAAGGAGCTTTCCAAGGGATACCGGTTCGACTGGAAGGATCCCGACCACTCCGTTTTCCAGCCCAAGCGGGGGCTGTCCGAGGCCGTGGTGGAGGAGATCTCAGAGCTGAAGTCGGAGCCGGACTGGATGCGCAAGTTCCGGCTGAAGGCCCTGAAGCACTTCGAACGGCGTCCGATGCCATGGTGGGGCGCCGACCTGTCGGACATCGACTTCGACAACATCTACTACTTCATCCGATCGACCGAGCAGCAGGCCCAGAGCTGGGAGGACCTGCCCGAGGACATCCGGGGGACCTGGGACAGGCTCGGGATCCCCGAGGCGGAGAAGAAATACCTCGGCGGAGTCAGCGCGCAGTACGAGAGCGAGGTCGTGTACCACAAGATCAAGGACGAGCTGGACCAGATGGGCGTGCTGTTCAGCGACATGGACAGCGCGCTCCGCGATCATCCGGACATCGTGAAGGAGTACTTCGGAACGATCATCCCGCCGAACGACAACAAGTTCGCCGCGTTGAACTCCGCGGTCTGGTCCGGCGGGTCATTCATCTACGTGCCGCCTGGCGTGCACGTGGACATCCCGCTTCAGGCGTACTTCCGGATCAACGCGGAGAACATGGGCCAGTTCGAGCGAACGTTGATCATCGCCGACGAGGGCTCGTACGTGCACTACGTGGAGGGTTGCTCGGCGCCGATCTACACCAGCGACTCACTGCACTCTGCGGTGGTCGAGATCATCGCCAAGAAGGGCGCGCGGGTGCGGTACACGACCATCCAGAATTGGTCGACGAACGTGTACAACCTGGTGACCAAGCGGGCCGCCGCGCACGAGGACTCCGTTATGGAGTGGATCGACGGCAACATCGGCTCCAAGGTCACGATGAAGTACCCGTCGATCTACCTCCTGGGCAAGGGTGCGCGGGGCGAAGTGCTGTCGGTGGCATTCGCCGGCAAGGGCATGCACACCGACGCCGGCGGCAAGGCCATCCACGCCGCGCCGTACACGACCAGCATCATCAACTCGAAGTCGGTGTCGAAGGACGGAGGCCGCACCGGGTACCGCGGCCTGGTCCGGGTGGAGCCCGGGGCCGAGCACGCGAAGTCCATGGTCCGGTGCGACGCGCTGATCCTGGACGAAGAGTCGCGCTCTGACACGTACCCGTACGTCGAGGTCGAGGAGGAGACGGCCCAGCTCGGGCACGAGGCCAGCGTGGCTCGGATCGGGGAGGACCAGCTGTTCTACCTCATGAGCCGGGGCCTGACCGAGGCCGAGGCCTCCGCGATGATCGTGAACGGGTTCATCGAGCCCATCACCCGCGAGCTCCCCATGGAGTACGCGGTCGAGCTGAACCGCCTGATCGAGCTTCAGATGGAGGGCGCGATCGGCTAGCGGCGCGAAGGCCGCAGGCTGACGAGGGCAGGCCGCGCGGTCTGCCCTCTTGCACGGATGGAGACGAGCGACGTGATGGAGCGAACGGCGGACATCGGGTTCGGCGAAGAGGCGCTGGCGGCGCTTCCCTCCACCGCGCCCTTCGCGGAGTCCATCCGCAAGCAGGCCTTCCAGGAGTTCCTGGCTCAGCCCATCCCGTCGCAGGAGACCGAGGAGTGGCGCTACACGGACCTGTCGGAGCTCGAGTTCGACTTGCGTCCGTTCACCGAGGGGGGGGCCGCCGCCAACCTGGACGGCGTGCCAGAGGAGATCCTGAACGCGGCCGGGGTGGTGGGGGAGCGAGCCGGCCTCCAGATCCAGCGGAACTCCGAGGTCATGGTCACCCACCTGGACCCGGAACTGGAAGCCAAGGGCGTCGTATTCTGCGACCTGGACCTGGCCATCGCCGATCACCCCGATCTGGTCGAGCGGCACCTGAACGGCCTGGTCCCCACGGACCGCAGCAAGTTCACCGCGCTGCACGCGGCGTTTCGAACCGGCGGCACCTTCCTGTACGTCCCACACGGGGTCGAGATCGCGGTCCCCATCCAGACCGTCACGTGGGTCGACGAAAACGGCTCCGCCGTGTTCCCCCGCACGCTCCTCGTCACCGAGGAAGGGGCCGAGGTCACGTTCATCGACCGGTACGTCTCGCCGGACCTCGGCCGGGCCCTCTCCGACGCCGTGGTCGAGATCTACGCCGGGCCGAATTCACGGGTGGGCTACGTCGTCCTGCAGGAATGGGGCGACGGGCTCACGCACCTGGCCGTCCAGCGGGCTCGCGTGGCACGCGACGCGCGCCTGCGATGGCTCGGTGTGGCCCTCGGCGGCTCGTTGGCCCGAGCCGAGGTCGAAAGCCTGCTGGCGGAAGACGGCGGTTCGAGCGAGATGCTGGGCCTGTACTTCGGCGATGGGGACCAGCACATCGACCACCGCTCGCTCCAGGACCATGTGGGGTCCCGAACGTCCAGCGACCTCCTGTACAAGGGGGCGATGAAGGGCCGTTCGAACGCCATCAACACCGGCACCGTGATCATCGAGCAGGGGGCGCACCGCTGCGACGCCTATCAAACCAACCGGAACATCCTGTTGTCGGAGACGGCCAGGGCACATTCCGTGCCGAACCTGGAGATCCTGACCAACGATCCCACCCGGTGTGGCCACGCCGCAAGTGTGGGCCCAGTGGACGAGGACCAGCTGTTCTACCTGATGAGCCGGGGGATCTCGCGGAAGGAGGCCGAGCGCCTCGTCGTGTTCGGGTTCTTCCGAGAGGTCCTGGACCGGGTGGAGCTCGAGGAGATCCGTACCGGCCTGGAGCGGGCCATCGAGGCCGAGCTGGCGAAGGAGGACTGAGTGGGTTGGGTGCGCGTGTGCGGCATCTCGGACGTCCCGGCCGGCGAGGTTCGGCGGTTCGAGGTGGGCCACCGCCCGTTCGCCGTGGTGAACCTGGGCGAGGAAGGATTCAGGGTGGTCGACGCCATCTGTTCGCACGCCCACTATTTCTTGGACGAGGGCGAGGTGGACGTGGACGACGAGACGATCGAGTGCCCCAAGCACGGCTCCACGTTCGACCTCAACACCGGCAAGCCGACGACATTGCCGGCGACGCAGCCGGTGGAGCGGTTCGACGTGAAGGTGGAGGACGACGGCGTGCTGATCGAGGTGACGGATGACTGATACGGCGATCGCGACGGTGACGCTGGAGATCCGAGGGCTGCACGCGTCAGTGGAGGGGAAGGAGATCCTGAAGGGGATCGACCTGGTGGTGAAGCAGGGGGAGACCCACGCCCTGATGGGGCCGAACGGCTCGGGGAAGTCGACCCTGGCGAACGTCCTGATGGGCCGGCCCGGTTACCTGGTCACGGCCGGCGAGGTCCTGTTCAAGGGCCAGGACATCCTGGGCCTTCGGCCCGACCAGCGGGCCCAGCGGGGCCTGTTCCTGGCCATGCAGTACCCGGTGGAGGTCCCCGGCGTCTCGGTGGTGAACTTCCTTCGGACCGCGTACAAGGCCGTGAAGGGTGAGGAGATCTCGGCCCTAGCGTTCCGCAAGCACATGAAGGAGAAGATGAATCTCCTCGGGGTGGAGGACGCCATGGTGAACCGCTACGTGAACCAGGGCTTCTCCGGCGGCGAGAAGAAGAAGAACGAGATCCTCCAGCTCGCCGTGCTGGAGCCCGACATCGCGGTACTGGACGAGACGGACTCGGGCCTGGATATCGATTCGCTGAAGGCCGTGGCCACAGGGGTCGAGGAGCTGATCGGACCGGACCTCGGCGTGCTCCTCATCACCCATTACCAGCGGATCCTGAACTACGTCTCGCCCGATTTCGTCCACGTGATGATCGGCGGGCGTATCGTGAAATCGGGCGGGAAGGAGCTGGCCCACGAACTCGAGGAGAAGGGCTACGAGGGCATCCGCCAGGAGCTCGGGATCGAGCAGGAGAACGGCGAAGGGGAAGCGTAGAGGGGGCGAGTGCACGATGTCGGTGACGAAGGAGCGGGCGGAAGGAGCGCTGGACGTGGCTCGGATCCGGGCCGACTTCCCCATCCTCTCCCGCACGGTTGGGAACAAGCCGATGGTCTTCCTCGACAGCGCCGCCACCTCTCAGAAGCCCCGTCAGGTCATCGAGGCAGAACGCGAGTTCTACGAGCGCCATAACGCGAACGTCCACCGAGGTATCTACATGCTCTCGGAGGAGGCCACGGAGCTGTACGAGGGGGCGCGGGAGAAGATCGCCGGGTTCGTCGGGGCGAGCGACCCGGCCTCGATCGTGTACACGCGAGGCACCACGGAATCGATCAACCTCGTGGCCCACGCCTGGGGGCGGAAGTTCCTGAAGGAGGGGGACGAGATCCTGCTCTCGGACCTGGAGCACCATTCCAACATCGTGCCGTGGCAGCTGTGTGCCCGGGACACGGGTGCCGTACTCCGGTACATCCCGCTGACCGACGACGGCCTCCTGGACCTGTCCGACCTGGGATCGCTGCTGAACGAGCGGACGAAGATCCTGTCCGTGTCGGGCATGTCGAACTCGCTTGGGACCCTCCCGCCGGTTCGCCAGCTGGCCGACGCGGCCCATGACGTGGGAGCGGTCATCTGCGTCGATGGGGCGCAGCTCGTGCCGCACGTGCCGGTGGACGTCACCGAGCTGGACTGCGACTTCCTGTCGATTTCCGGCCACAAGATGCTCGGCCCCACCGCCTCCGGCGGGCTGTTCGCCCGCCGCGAGCTGCTGGAAGCCATGGATCCGTTCATGGGCGGCGGCCACATGATCGAGGAGGTCCACCACGACCATTCCACCTGGAACGAGGTGCCGTACAAGTTCGAGGCCGGCACCATGAACATCGCCCAGGAGGTCGGGCTGGGCGCGGCAGTGGACTACCTCCGGGCTCTGGGCATGGACGCGGTCCGGGCCCACGAGGAGGAGATCACGGCGTACGCGATCGACCGCCTGCTGGACGCGGGGGCGACGATCTTCGGTCCGAAGGACGTGAGCGTCCGGGGCGGAGCGGTGTCGTTCTGGTACAAGGACGTCCACCCGCACGACCTGGCCACGGTGCTGAACGAGGAGGGCGTGGCGGTCCGGGCGGGCCACCACTGCACCCAGCTGGTGATGCGGCGGTTCGGGGTCCCGGCGACGACCAGGGCCTCGTTCTACGTCTACAACACGAACGACGACGTGGACGCGCTGGTCGCCGCGCTGGCCAGGGCGGAAGAGGTGTTCGGCTTCTTGCGTTGAACTGCAGGGCCGGCCGAAGGGGCGAAACCGTGGCACTCGACGAGATCTACAAGGAAACCATCCTCGATCACTACAAGAACCCGCGGAACAAGCGCGAGCTCGCGGGGGCGGAGCTCTCGTGCTCCCGGAACAACCCGCTGTGCGGCGATGAGATCACGGTCTTCGTGCACGAGGAGGATGGGAAGGTGGCGGGGATCACGTTCCTGGGGCAAGGGTGCTCCATCTCCCAGAGCTCGGCCTCGATGATGACGGAGGCGGTGAATGGAAAGTCGGTCCAGGAGGCGGAGGCGTTGATCGGTGACTTCCGGGGGATGATGGCCGGCGACGCGGAGCCCGACGAGGACGAATTCGGCGAGCTGGTCGCTCTGAAGGGAGTGGTGAAGTACCCGATCAGGGTCAAGTGCGCCGTGCTGGCCTGGGACGTGCTCCAGGAGGCGCTCTCGGGCGGTGACGGCGAGGAGGCGGGCACGGCGCCTCGGCGATGATCACTCGCGGCGCGACGGCCGCGCTGGTGGGGCTCATCGCCATCCTCCTCGGGGGATCGGCCGCCGATGCGCAATCCTCCGAGGTCATCCACCGATACGGCGTCGCGATCCAGATCGAGCGGGACGACTCGATCGTCGTGCGGGAGACGATCGACTACGACTTCGGGACGGCCCTGCGCCATGGGATCTTCCGGGACATCCCGACGACCCTTCGATACGACGATGCTCATGACCGGACGTACCCGCTGGACGTGGAGTCCGTAACGGGATCGCCTGGCACTCCCGTCGGCTACGAGACGGAGGATGCCGGCGCAGGCAGGACGAGGATCAGGATCGGGGATCCGGGCCGAACGATCACCGGCCGGCACACCTACGTCATCACGTACCGCATGGGTGGGGCCCTGAACGGGTTCCCCGATCACGACGAGCTGTACTGGAACGCGGTCGGGCCCGACTGGTCCGTCCCCATCCAGCAGGCAAGGGTGAGGGTCTTGGCCCCCGGTTCGATCGACCGGATCGCCTGCTTCGCGGGACCGGCCGGCTCGAGCCTGGCCTGTGAGGACAGCGCCCTGAAAGGCGAGGCCGCCTCCTTCGCTCAAGCTTCGCTCGGTCCGTATGACGCGTTCACCGTGGTGGTGGGCCTTCCAAAGGGCATCGTGACCGAACCGGTCCCCATCCTCACGGAGCGGTGGACGCTTCGCCGAAGCTTCACCGCCACGCCGTTCACCGTTGGGGGTTCGCTGCTGCTGGCTGCGTTGGTCCTCGGGGGGTTCGGTCGCATGGTCTGGAGGACGGGGCGAGACCGGCGTTACCGAGGCTCCCAGGTGGACGTGCTGATGGGCGCGCCGGCGGACAACCCTGAACAGTTCGTCCCCCTGTTCGAGGGTGACGCGTCCGGACCCGTGGAGTTCGCGCCGCCGCTCGGCCTTCGGCCTGGCCAGATCGGGACCCTGGTCGACGAGGTGGCCAACCCGCTGGACGTGACGGCCTCGGTCATCGACCTCGCCGTCAGGAAGTACCTGGTGATCGAGGAGATCCCCAAGAAGGGATGGTTCGGCAAGCCGGACTGGAAGCTCACGAAACTGAAGGACCCCGACCGTGAGCTCCTCGAGTACGAACGGGAGCTGCTCGATGGCCTGTTCGAAGACGGGGAAGAGGTCAAGCTGTCGAACCTGCGGGCGAAGTTCGTCTCACGCCTCCACCGAGTGCAGGACGCGCTGTACCGCGACGCGGTCAGGCAAGGGTGGTTCGCGGGGCGGCCCGACCGCATCCGTGGGCGGTGGCTTGCCGTGGGGATCGGGGTCTTCGTCGCAGGGGCGGTGCTCGAATTCGCCGCGGTCAGGTGGACCCGTCTGGCCCTCCTCCCCCTGGCGGTGATCCTGGCCGGATCGTTGCTGATCGCCGGGGCGAGGTGGATGCCACGAAGGACGGCCACGGGAACGGGGCTGGTCCGACGGGTTCGAGGGTTCCGGACCGTCATCGCCACGGCGGAGACCAATATGGCCAAGTTCGCCGAGAAGGAGAACCTGTTCACGCGATACCTTCCCTACGCGATCGTGTTCGGCCTGACCGAGAAGTGGGCGCGAGCCTTCGAGGTCCTCGGCGAACGGCCACCGGACACGACGTGGTACGTCTCGTCGAACGCCTTCGCCTACGGCGCGTTCTCCGATGCCATGGATGGCTTCACCGTGACCACCGCGGGCACGATCGCCTCGACGCCCTCGGGTTCGGGAGGGAGCGGGTTCGGCGGCGGATTCAGTGGCGGCTTCGCGGGCGGAGGCGGGGGCGGCGGGGGCGGCGGATCCTGGTGAAACCAGCATGATCCTGGTACCCGAGGGATCGCGCTGAAGCAGTCCCGTTCGGCGGAGCCGTTAGAGTTGACCGAATGTTCTTGCGGGAGAACGAGGAGGGCAGCCGCATCGCTCCGTATCTTCAGACGGGGCAGACCATGCTCGACCTCGGAGCGGGAACGGGATTCATGGCCCGATGGCTCCGCGACAGGACCGGCGTGCGCCCCACGCTCTGCGATCTGGTCGACTACGGCAATCGGGATAGGACGATGCCCTTCGTCCTCCAGTCCGACCCCGTCCGGGTACCGTTCGAGGAAGCCTCATTCGATGTCGTCCTCCTCATGTTCGTGTTCCATCACATGGAGCGGTGGAGCGAACAGGAGCACCTACTCGATGAGGCCCTGCGGATCGCCAGGGAACGCGTGATTATCGCCGAGGACACGCCGAATTCCAAGCTGGATCGCACATTCAACACGGCCTGGGATTGGCTCCTGAACCTCCGCCACGACGTTCCCACGCCCTTCACGTTCCGAGACGTCGAGCAGTGGACGACGCTGTTCAAGGAGCGGGACGTCTCGATCGCCCACGTCGAGACGTACCGGCCGATGTGGCCGACCCTCGGCACCTACCCTCACTCCGTCTTCGTCCTGGACCGCTAGCGGCATGGAGATCGTGTTCTCCGAGGACGGACGGGATTTCGTCCGCCGGGACTGGTCGAACCTGGTTATGGCGGACCCGGCCGGGACGTTCTTCCACACGCCGCAGTTCCTCAAGCTGTACTGGGAGGAGTTCGTCCAAGGGCAGGAGCAGCTGCTCCTGGCCTTCGCGGAGGAGGACGGGGCCCAGGTGGGTGCCGTGGCCTTCGAGCGCTCCGACACGAGACTTCGGTTCCTGGGAGGGACCGAGGTCACCGACTACATGGGGCCGGTGGCACTCCCAGAGGCTGGCGGCGGCTTCGCCAAGGAGCTGCTGGCGGCGCTGGAGCGGCGTGACGATTGGTCCGAGGCGGACCTCCGGGGCCTGCCCGAGGATCGCCATTGGCTCCATCTGCTCGCCGAAGCCGCTGCGGCGCAAGGGTTCAGAGTCGAGGTGGCCGACGACTCCAATGGGATCGCGCCCTTCCTGCCGCTCCCCGGTTCCTACGACGAGTACCTGAAGGCGCTCCCAGCGAAGCTCCGTCACGAGATCCGGCGCAAGGCTCGCAAACTCGAGGCGGAGGCCGGCCCGTACCGGATCTGCCTAGCCCATGCGGACACGCTGGCCGAGTACCTCGATCGGTTCGTGGAGCTGCACAAGCGGAGCAACGGGCCCAAGGGCGTGTTCCTCCAGTCGGGTATGGAGATCTTCTTCCGTAGGCTTGGAGAGGAGTTCCTGCCTCGGGGGATCTTCAACCTGACCTTTGTCGAGGTGGAGAGGGAGAAGGTGGCCGGGACGGTTGGCTTCCGTTTCGAGGGGATCTCCTACCTGTACAACTCGGCCTTCGACCGCTCGTGGCGGCACCTCTCGCCGGGGATGGTGCTGGTGGCCGAGGACATCCGTATCGCCATCGAGGGCGGCTGCAGCGGGTTCGACATGTTGAAGGGGGAATACGACTACAAGTACCGGTTCGGTGCCTATCCGCGCCCCATCAAGCGTCTGGCCATCTCGCGCTAGTCGCCGGACACGGACCCCGTCGCGATGGTCGCCCCAGACTCGTCTCGGACCATGACGGTCTCGAACGGCCGGAGGTTCGAGGAAGTGACCAGCCAGCTCGAAGCCTCGCCACCGGAGCTGAACTCCATCTCATGCAATTCGATGGTTCGGCCGTCCCGGGTGGAGAGGGTGACGGTGGCCTGGCCCTGCATACCCGGAGCTCGAACCAGGACCAGCACCCAGGACTGTTCAACCTTCGAGTCGTAGACGACCGCGCTTCCTTCGAGCTGCTGCGATCCCTGCGGGCGGAGGGTGGCCACGCGAACGTTTTCGCCTCCGAGGATTCCCAGGAGCGCCTCGTACTTCATCGCCGCCGCCTCGTTCCGGGCGGCGCGGGCGTTGGACCACAGCGCCCAGGACGCGGAGCCGGCCACCAGCACCACGGCCGCGGCCCACGCCACCCACCGGATCGGGCGGCGACCGGACCCGCTCGGGGCGAGGTCCTCCTTCCAGTCGCCCTGCAGCTCCGACAGGACCCGCTCCTTCAGCTCCTCCGGCGGGGCAAGCTCGTGCGCGGCCCTGGCGAAGGTGCTCAGTCCCTCGGCAAGCCTGGCCATGTCCCTGCGGCAATGGGCGCAGCCGCGAAGATGGCGGCGCACCTTCAGGTTGGCCGGCTCGTCCAGTGTCCCAAGCAGATGCTCGGCCAGCTGGTCGCGCACCTCGTCACAGATCACGCCGTTCCTCCAGCTCCTCCCGCAGCTTCAACAGCGCGGTCCTGATCCTCGTCTTGGCCGTGCCCAGCGGGATCCCCTCGAGCTCCGCCACCTCGGCGCTGGTCTTGCCCCCGAAGTACGCCAGCTCCAGCGCCGCGCGCTGCCCCGGTGAGAGGGTGGTCATGGCTCGGCGGGCCCTTGCGGCCAGGTCCTCGGACTCTGCCACCTCGTCCGGGCCGGGGTCCGCTGAGACATCGACCCCGGGATGGGCGGCTTCCGCCGTGCGTGCCTCGAGGACCCGCCGGCGGAGCGCATCGATGGCCAGGCTCCTGGCGACCAGGAGCACCCACGTGTCGAGCCGCCCCCGCGCCTGCTCGAATCGGTCCGCGCTTCGCCACAGTTTCACGAATGTGTCCTGCACCAGGTCTTGCGCCGCCGGCTCGTTGCCCAGCATCACGATCCCCAGGCCATAGATGCGCGCGGCGAACCGGTCGTACAGGACCTCGGCAGCCACCGGGTCGCGTTGGCCGAACGATCGCATCAGCGATTCGTCTGGATGCTGCTCTCTCGATCGCACGCGCCGCACGGTACTCGGAAGGAGTACGCATGGGAACCGGGCACGGCTCTGAGAGACGCGGTGGGTCGTGGGCTATTCGACGTAGGCCCGGATGTGCTCGAGCACGAGGGTCGCCAGGTCCTCGTCCCCCCCGATCACGAGGTTTCCCTCGTCGAGGTAATGCTCGGCGGGAACCCGCCGCCCGGCGACCAGGGCGAACGCGGGCGCCCGGCCGTCGATGAAGGCGTCCGGCTTCTTGTCCTCAGGCGGCGACTCTCGTGCGGCCAGGCCCCAGTGCCAGCTCCCCTCACCCACGCCCTCCAGATCCACCAGGATGCTCTTCCCGGGGAAGGACAGGCCGGCAAGGCCCAGGGCATAGGGCAGCATCCGGATGCCCATGTCGTTGACGAGGAAGAGGGGCCAGTGTTGGAGGTTCTCCTCCAGGCCCGCGCCGAGACGGACGTCCTCCCCGTGGAGCCACCATTCGATGATCCGGGATTGGATGAGATACCGGACCCCGATCTCGCCGGCCACCCACGGGACCCGGGTCGTCAGCCACTCGTCATCGGGGATGAGGCCCGCCCGAGACAGGAACGCGTCGGCCCCACGTCCCCAATCAGTGAGGATCTGGCGGGTCGGGAGGTCGTTCCGCACCGCCACGGCCCACTCGTTGAACCCGTTCACCCAGAACTCGCCGTCGTTGGCCTGGCGAAACGCCTCGAACTCGGCCGCCGGATCGCCCTTCACAACCTGGGCCGCGGCGGTCTCCTGGGCGGCCAGGTGGGCCATGATGTCGCGGTTGCGCCACCCGGCGCAGACGCTGTCCTGATCCCAGGCCTCGGGCGCCGTGTACTGCACGGTACGGCCTAGGCGCTCTCGCTCGGCCTGGGCGATGCCCAACAACTCGGTGCGGTTCAGGCTCACCCGCGCTCCTCCCTGGTGGTGGATCGACTCCGGCCGGAGCCGCGGCGGATTGTACCCTCGGACCCATGCGGGTCCTGATCGCGCCGGATAAGTTCCGCGGGACGCTCACCGCCGCTCAGGCCGCTCACGCCGTGGTCTCGGGGTGGCGCCGAGCCCGCCCCAGCGACACGCTCGTCGAGGTGCCGATGGCCGATGGCGGGGAGGGCACGCTGGACGCCATGGTCGAAGCACTGGACGGGACGTTCCACCCGGCGAGCGTCCACGGCCCGCTCGGGGATCCGGTCGATGCGGAGTACGGGATCGTCTCCGGACCCTCCGGCGTGACGGCCGTCGTGGAGATGGCCCGGGCCTCCGGGCTCGGGTTGATCGCGGAAGCCCGCCGCGACCCCACACGGACCTCCACCGGCGGAACCGGCGAGCTGATCCGCGCTGCTCTGAGCCATGGGCCGGCGGAGGTCGTCGTGTGCATCGGAGGCAGCGCGACGAACGACGGGGGTGCCGGCCTGGCACAGGCGCTCGGGGTTCGGCTGATGAACGCGTCCGGCGGTGAGATCGGTCCGGGCGGCGCGTCGCTCCTCGAGGTGGAGCGAATCGACGTCACAGGTCTGGAACCCGCTGTCACCCAGACCCGGTTCCTGGTCGCCTGCGACGTGGACAACCCGCTCACGGGTCCCCGGGGGGCCTCGGTCGTCTACGGGCCGCAGAAGGGCGCCACCTCCGAGGGCGTCCTGCTGCTGGACCGGGCCCTGGGCCACCTGGCCGCCGTCATCTACCGGGACCTCGGACTGGACGTTCGCGACGTCGCCGGAGGCGGTGCGGCTGGGGGGCTCGGTGCCGGCATGGTGGCGTTCCTGGGGGCCCACCTCCGGCCTGGGGTCGATCTGGTGATGGACACGGTAGGTCTGGGCCACCGTCTGGCGAGGGCCGACCTGGTCGTCACGGGGGAGGGAGCGCTGGACCAGCAATCGCTCGACGGGAAGGTCCCCGTGGGCGTGATCGGGGCGGCCCGGGCATCAGGGGTCCCGGTCATCGTCCTGTGCGGGCGAGCCGAGGCCCGCCTCCTCGACGTCCCCGTGTTCGACCTCGTCGGCCGGTTCGGGGAGCACCGGGCGATGAACGACGCCCGGTGGGCGCTGGAGGATCTGGCGGAGGAGGTGGCCGCGGGGCTTCAGGGGCTATCGTCGGACCCGTGAGCGGGGCGATCGACCGGTTCCTCGAGGCCGCCGAGGTGCTCGGGCACGACGTGGAGGTTCGCCGGTTCCCCGAAGGGACGAAAACCGCGGCAGACGCCGCTCGCGCCGTGGGATGCGACATCGGCCAGATCGTGAAGTCGCTGGTGTTCATGGCCGACGGCCGTGCCGTCCTGGCGCTCACGTCGGGAGCCAACCGCGTGGATACTGCCAAGTTGGGGGAGCTCTTGGGTGCTGTGCAGGCCAGGCGGGCGAACCCCGACGAGGTCAGAGCCGCCACCGGGTATGCGATCGGAGGAACGCCTCCGTTCGGCCATCCCCGGCCGATCCCTGCGTTCATCGACCAGGACCTCTTCGGATACGAGGAGATCTGGGCGGCCGCCGGGACCCCCGACTCGGTTTTCCGGACGACCCCGCAGGAGCTTCGGACCGCGGCCGGGGCCAGTCGCGCAGACTTCAAGCAGCGGAGCCCGTAGCGCCGGAACGTCGCAGCCAACCGCTAGAATGGAGCGGCAACGCCCCAGCCACCTAAGCAGCAGTGAGCAGGCCCGACCGGAGGACCGATGATCCAGCTGACCCAGACCGCAGCCGGCAAAGTGAAGGAGCTCCTCGAGGAGGAGGGCCGGGCGGACATCTCGCTCCGTGTGGCCGTCCAGCCCGGTGGATGCTCGGGGCTCCGTTACGCGATGTACCTCGACGACCAGGTCTCGGAGAAGGACGTCACCGCCGACCAGTTCGGGGTCTCGCTGGTCGTGGACAAGATGAGCGCCCCCTACCTGACACAGGCGACGATCGACTTCGTCGACAGCCTGGAGGCATCGGGCTTCACCATCGACAACCCGGCCGCGCAGGGCTCGTGCGCCTGCGGCCACTCATTCCACTAGAGCGTCCAGCGCGGCGCCGAACCCATCGCGGAGCTCATCGAGTTCGGCCCGATCGATCACCAGCGCCGGCGAGACCTGCAGGCCTCCCGTCGCGAGCGTCCTGGTCATGACGCCGGCATCCCGGCATGCTCGAACGGCCCGCGCCGGGAGCGTGGGGTCCTCGGCGATGGCCTGCGTGGACAGTTGCACCGCCGCGAGCACGCCGGTGCCGGCCCGGACCTCGTCGACGATCGGGTGAGCCGCAAGCGGCGTCAGCGCGTCGGCCAGGTCGACCTCCAGCTCCAGCGCTCGTTTGGGAAGCGCCTCACGCTCCAGGATGTCGAGGTTGGCCATGGCCGCGGCGGCCACCGTGGCGTGACCGGAGTAGGTGTACCCGTGCCGCCACAGCCCGGCCGTCCCGTTCCAGAACGGCTCGGCCACGCGGGGCGACGCGACGACGGCGCCCATCGGCAGGTATCCGCTCGTGATGCCCTTGGCACAGGTGATGAGGTCGGGCTGGAGCTCCCACCGGTTGCTGGCGAACCAGTCGCCCGCTCGCCCGAAGCCGGTGATGACCTCGTCGGCGACGAACAGGACACCGGCCTCTCGGCAGATCGACCGGACCCCCTCCAGATAGCCCTCCGGTGGCGCGAGAACGCCGCCGGCCCCGATGACCGGTTCACAGAAGAACGCGGCCACGCGTTCCGGGGTTGCGACATCGATGGCATCGCGAAGGGCATCCGGTGAATCCCACGCGACCCTCGCCACGTCGGCCACGAGCGTGCCGTACCCGGAGGCGTTGGCCCCGATGCCGGCCAGGCTGGTCCCGGCGACGTGCATGCCGTGGTACGCATTCTCCCTGGTGATGAACATCGTGCGGTCTCTTTGACCCAGGAGCTGCCAGTACCGGCGGGCCATCTTGGCAGCCGTGTCGATCGAGTCCGAGCCGCCGCTCGTGAAGAACACTTTGTCGTCGGGGTCGGGCGACAGGTCCGCCACCCGCTCGGCGAGCTCGATGGCCGGCCGGTTCGAGACGTCACCGAAGGTCGAGTAGGCGGACAGCCGGCGGAGCTGGGCGGCTGCGGCGTCGGCGATCTCGGCTCGGCCGAATCCGACGTTGCAGTACCACAGTCCCGCGGTGGCGTCGATGTACTTCCGCCCGTCCTCGTCCCAGACGTGCACGCCATCGCCACGATCAAGGACGACCTCCCCGCCCTCCTGGATCTCGGACATATCGGCGAAGGAATGCCAGAACCGGCCCATGGCGCACCACGGTACCAGCCGTCGTCGGGGTGCAGGCTCAGTCGGGATCGTAGGCGAGGTTCGGACGGAGCCAGCGTTCGGCCTCGGCGACCTCGATGCCCTTCCGGCGCGCGCAGTCCTCGACCTGGTCGCGACCGATCCGGCCGACGTTGAAGTACCGGGCGGCGGGGTGGCCGAAGTACAGCCCCGAGACCGACGCGGCCGGGAGCATGGCGCAGGTCTCGGTGAGGTCCATGCCCAGCGTTGCGGCATCCAGGAGGCTGAACAGCGTCCGCTTCTCGCTGTGGTCCGGACAGGACGGGTATCCGAAGGCGGGGCGGATGCCTCGATAGCGCTCGGCGATGAGCTCCTCGTTCGTCATCTTCGGCCCGGTCTCGTACCACTCGCGACGGGCCACCTCGTGGAGGTGTTCGGCGAAGGCCTCGGCCAGGCGGTCGGCGAGCGCCTTCACCATGATGGCCCGGTAGTCGTCGTGATCGGCCTCGAACCTCGCGACCACCTCGTCGACGCCGATGCCTGCCGTTACGGCGAACGCCCCGACGTGGTCGGCGAGGCCCGCCTCGGCCGGGGCAACGTAGTCGGCGAGCGAGCGGTTTGGCCGGCCGTCGCCATGATCGGCCTGCTGACGGAGCATGTGGAAGCGGACGCCGCCGGCGCCGGCCTCGAGCACGAGGTCGTCGCCGTCGGCGTTCGCGGGCCAGAAGCCGTACACGCCGCGGGCCGAGATCCGTCCGTCCGCCATGAGTTCGTCCAATTGCTCGTTCGCGTTCTCGTACAGCTCACGCGCCGCCGCACCGTGGGCCGGATGATCCAGGATGGCCGGGAACCGGCCCTTCAGCTCCCACGCCGTGAAGAAGAACGTCCAGTCGATGTAAGGACGCAGGGTTTCGATGGATGCCTCCACGACCCTGGTACCGGTGAACGCCGGCGCCGCCAGGTCTCGCTGGTGCCACACGATGGGCGTGCGGTTCGCCCTCGCCTCGACATACGGCAGCAACGGACGACGGTCACGCTCGGCGTGCTGCTCACGGAGGCGCTGCTGGTCCTCCCGGTTCTGGCGGTCGAGCTTGGCCCTTCGCTCCGGGTCGAGCAGGTCCGAGACCACTCCAACCACCCGGGACGCGTCGATCACGTGGACGGTCGGGTTGGCGTACTCCGGCGCGATCCGGACCGCCGTGTGCTGCTTGGAGGTGGTGGCTCCCCCGATCAGGAGCGGAAGGTCGATGCCCCGGCGCTCCATCTCCTTGGCCACGTGTACCATCTCGTCGAGCGAGGGCGTGATGAGGCCGGACACGCCCACGATGTCGCACCGCTCGTTGGCCGCGGTGTCCAGGAGGACGTCGGCCGGGACCATCACGCCGAGGTCGATGACCTCGTAATTGTTGCATCCCAGGACCACGCCCACGATGTTCTTGCCGATGTCGTGGACGTCGCCCTTCACCGTGGCCAGGACGACCTTGCCCTGCGAACGGTCGGCCGCGCCCAGGCGGAGCTTCTCTTCTTCCATGAACGGCTCGAGGTAGGCCACGGCCTTCTTCATGGCTCGGGCGCTCTTCACCACCTGGGGCAGGAACATCCGGCCCGAGCCGAACAGGTCGCCCACGATCTGCATCCCCTCCATCAGCGGCCCCTCGATGACATCGAGAGGCCGTGGATACCGCTCGCGCGCCTCCTCGGTGTCGTCCTCGATGAAGTCCACGATCCCGTGAACGAGCGAGTGCTTCAGCCGGTCCTCGACGGCCCGCTCGCGCCAGGACAGGTCCCGCTCGCGTTTGGTCGCTTCGCCCCGCACGTTTTCGGCGAACGTCACCATCCGCTCGGTGGCGTCGGGACGGCGGTCGAAGATGATGTCCTCGACGTGCTCCAGGAGGTCCGCAGGGATGTCCTGATACAACACGAGCTGGCCGGCGTTCACGATGGCCATGTCGAGCCCGGCTCGGATGGCGTGATAGAGGAAGGCGGAGTGGATGGCCTCCCGGACCACGTCATTGCCCCGGAACGAGAACGAGAGGTTGGAAACACCACCCGAGATGCGCACGCCGGGGCAGCGCTCCTTGATGATCCCCGTGGCCTCGATGAACGCCTTGGCGTACCCGTTGTGCTCCTCGATCCCGGTGGCGATGGCCAGGATGCACGGGTCGAAGATGATGTCCTCGGGCTCCAGGCCCGCCTCCTCTGTGAGGAGCCGGTACGCGCGCTCGCAGATCTGAACCTTGCGTTCAACCGTGTCGGCCTGGCCCTTCTCGTCGAAGGCCATCACCACGACGCCGGCGCCGTACCGCCGGGCGGTTCGAGCCTTCTCCAGGAAGGCCTCGTCGCCCTCCTTCAGGCTGATGGAGTTCACGACGCCCTTGCCCTGCACGCACTTCAGGCCGGCCTCGATCACCGACCATTTCGAGCTGTCGATCATGACCGGGACCCGGGCGATCTCGGGCTCGGTGGCCACGAGGTTCAGGAACGTGGTCATGGCCTGCTCGGAGTCCAACAGGTCGGCGTCCATGTTCACGTCGATCAGGTTCGCCCCGCCTCGCACCTGTTCCAGCGCCACCTCCACACCGCCCTGGAAGTCGCCAGCGTCGATCAACCGATGGAAGCGCCTGGATCCGGTGATATTCGTGCGCTCGCCGATCATCACGAACCCGGTGTCGGGCCGGATGACGAAGGGCTCAAGGCCGGAGAAGCTCGTCAGGCGGCGCGATGCCGGGACCCGTCGAGGGGGCAGCCCTTCCAGGGCTGTGGCCACCCGCCGGATGTGTTCGGGCGTGGTGCCGCAGCAACCGCCCAGGATGTTGGCCAGGCCGGCCTCGGCGAACTCCCGGAGGTACTTCGCTGTGGTGTCCGGCTGCTCATCGTAGCCCCCGAACGCGTTCGGCAGACCGGCGTTGGGGTGGCACGTCGTGAAGACCGGCGCCACCGTGGCCAGCGCCTGGAGATACGGCCGCATCTCGGCGGCGCCGAGCGAGCAGTTCACCCCGACGCTGAACGGCTCCGCGTGCTCGACCGAGGTCCAGAAGGCCTCGATGGTCTGGCCGGAAAGCGTTCGCCCGCTCCGGTCCACGATCGTGACGGAGATCCATCGGGGGAGCTCGGGTGCCACGTCCATGGCCGCCGCGATGGCCGCCTTTGCGTTCAGGGTGTCGAAGATCGTCTCGATGAGCAGCAGGTCCACGCCTCCGTCACGGAGGCCGCGGATCTGCTCCGCGTACGCCTCGTAGACCCGGTCGAACGTGACCGAGCGATACGACGCGTCCTCGACCCTGGGAGACAGCGAGAGGGTCACGTTGAGCGGCCCCACCGATCCGGCCACGAAACGGTCTTCGTGGCCGGAGACCGCCTCCCGGGCCAGCCGAGCCCCGGCCAGGTTGATGTCGTACACGGCGTCCTGAAGGCCGTAGTCGGCCTGCCCGATCGAGGTGGCCGTGAATGTGTTCGTCGTGGTGATGTCTGCGCCGGCATCGAGGTAGGCGTGGTGGACCGAGGAGATGATGTCCGGTTGGGTCAGGTTGAGCAGGTCGGGGTCGCCCCGAACGTCACGGGAGTGGTCGCGGAAGCGATCCCCCCGGAACTCCTCCTCCGTGAGTCCACGGCCCTGCAACAGGACACCCCAAGCCCCGTCCAGGATGACGATGCGCTCCGACAGCAACCGCTCGAGGCGGACCAGGGCGACGTCGTTCGCCTTCGCGGGAGCGGGGGCAACCATCGAGCAATGCTAACGCAGCCCGGTGACCCTGAGTCAGAACGATCGCGGAGGCCGGTCCCGTCCCGAGGTCTCGACGCCTGCGATAGGCTCGCGGCTCGACAGGGAGCCGAGGGGGCCGATGAAGGACGTGCTCGATTCGCTGGCCGGGCTGGTACCGCCCTCTATCTCCTCCGCCAGGGCACCGTCACGACCTGCCGCGGGGCGTACCCGAACCGATCGGCCACTGGGCAAGCGGGGTCTGGACCTCCTGGCCCGGGTCCCGCTGTTCGGGGGGCTGTCCCGTCGTCACCTGCGCGCCATGGCCGATCGGGCCGACCAGGTGGAGTTCCGGACCGGAGAGGCGATCGTGGTCGAGGGGATGCGGGGAGGAGCCTTCTTCGCGATCGTCGAGGGGAAGGCCAGAGTGACCAGGGGGAAACGAACCCTGGCCACGCTCGGCCCGGGCGACTTCTTCGGTGAGCTGGCGCTCCTCGACGGCGGCGAGCGCTCGGCATCGGTCGTGGCCGCGACCCCGATGCTGTGCATCCGGATCTTCAAGCGGGCGTTCGACCGACTGATCGCCGAGGAGCCCGGCGTCTCCGCCCGGATGCTCTCGGTCTTGGCCGGCCGGCTTCGTCGGGCCGAACGGCCACCCGCCGACTGATGTTGGCGATCGCCTACAACTGGTGGAAGCTGCTGCACGTCCTCGGAGTGCTCGCGTTCGTCATGTACCACGGCGTGTCGATGGTCGTGGCCCTTCGGCTCCGCACGGAGCGCGACCGTACGAGGATCGCGGAGCTCCTCCAATTCTCGGGCTCGTCGGTACGGGGGATGTACTTCTCGCTCGCCTGGCTCACCGTGTTCGGCATCGTCGCCGGCGTGCAGAGCGGGATCTACACCCGTCAGGGCTGGTTCTGGGTCTCGATCGGCATCCTGGTTGCCGTCAGCGCGGAGATGTCGATCGTGGCTCGGCCCTACTATCAGCGACTGAAGGAAGCCGTCGAGATCCGGCCATCGGGAGTCCCCCGACGCAGCGACGAGGAGCTCGCGGCCATGCTGCGTTCGAGGCTCTCGCTGGCGAGCGCCGGCTTCGGCTTCGTCGCGCTCGTGTTGATCGCCTACCTCATGATCTTCAAGCCGTTCTGACGCCCGACTGGATCTACAGGTCAGTGGGCTCGAGCGGCTTGGCGGCGGGACCGTTCACCACCTGGCCGGAGGGCGAGTAGCGGGACCCGTGACACGGGCAGTCCCAGGTCTTCTGGGAGGGGTTCCACTTCACGGTGCACCCCATGTGGGTGCACTTGGCCGAGAGCGCGTGCACGAGGCCCTTCTCGTCCCGGTACACGGCCACCTTGTGGTCCCCGGTGGCGACGATCCCCCCGTCGCCCTTGCCGATCTCCGAGAGGCTCTGGGCCACGGTGCGGGCGATCAGTACGTCACATGGGGCGTACTCCGAGACCTTCTTTGGGACCGACGCGAGGAAGAGCCCCTTGGCCCCGGCCAGCCCTCGGTTGCCCACCACGATGAGGTCCAATCCCTCACGCGCGGCGGCTTCCATGATGGCCTCGGCCGGGTCTCCCTGGAGGATCAGCATCGTGGCCGGCGCAGCGCCCTCGCCGATCGTGGCCGCGGTGTCCTTCAGGATCAGTTCGCCGGTCTTCGGATGGCCCACGAACGCCAACGTCACTGACGCCCCGAGCCGGGTGGCCAGGGCATAGCCCTTCCTGGCGGCCCGATCCGCGGTGGAGGAGCCGTCGGTTGCCACGAGCATCCTCGCGTAGGGCATCGCCCCCTCCTCCCGCTGCCCGACCGGTCGTTCCCGAACCAAGAGAACGTCGCACGGCGCGTGGCGAGACACCTTGGCGGCCACGCTGCCGATGATCTGCGCCCCCAGGGAGAGCCCCCGGCTGCCCAGGACGATCAGGTCGGCCTCCCGGACGTCAGCCACCTCCACGATGTCCTCGGCGGGCGCCCCGTCGCGGAGGACCACCTGGGGCTCCAGCCCTTCGGCTCTGGCGGCGGACTCGGCTCGCTCGACGGCAGCCTGAGCCCGATCCGGACGCGCGTACGTGTGGACGATCAGCAGCTCCTTGGCCTTCGTGGCCCGGGCCAGCGTGGCGGCCACGTGCTCAGCGCTCTGGGCGAAGGCCGAGCCGTCGGTCGCCAAGACGATGCGTTTGTATGCCATGGAGGTCCTCCTGATGTCGGGTGGGCGACCCAATCGGGCTCCGGGAGCCTAGCGCGTCCGGGGCAAGGTGAACGGCAGGGGCACGAAAGCGGCCAGGTGTGGCTGTTGGTTCGGCCGCAGCGCGCTACGCTAGATGCGAATTCCCGAAACCCTGAGGAGGCGGCCGGGCGACGCCGGCCGGGGCAGCATGCCGAAGGACGTCGAAGAGAAAGACCGGATCGTCATCCGGTTCGCCGGTGACTCGGGTGACGGGATGCAGTTGACCGGCGACCGGTTCACCAACGCCACGGCCGTCCTGGGGAACGACCTGGCGACGCTCCCGGACTTCCCCGCCGAGATCCGGGCCCCTGCCGGTACCGTCCACGGGGTCTCCGCTTTCCAGATCCAGTTCGCCTCCGAGGACATCACTACGCCGGGCGACCACCCGAACGTCCTGGTGGCCATGAACCCGGCGGCCCTGAAGGCCGACCTGCATCTGCTCCAGAAGGCCGGGACCGTCATCGTGAACGAGGACGCTTTCGTCCAGCGGAACGTGGAGAAGGCCGGGTTCTCATCCAACCCCCTGGAGGACGGCACCCTCGACGGCTACCAGGTTTACAAGGTCCCCATGACCTCGATCACCGTGCGGGCCGTCGAGGAGCTCGGCCTGACCCGAAAGGAGGCCGAGCGGTCGAAGAACATGTTCGCCCTGGGCCTCGTGTCCTGGATGTATGGCCGACCCATCGATGTCACGCTGAACTGGCTGCACAAGAAGTTCGGCGACAAGCCACAGGTCTACGACGCGAACGTGGCTGCGTTCAAGGCCGGCTACAACTTCGGCGAGACGACCGAGCTGTTCGCCCACTCCTATGAGGTGAAGCCGGCTCCGGCGGAGCCCGGCACGTATCGGAACGTCTCTGGAGCGCAGGCTCTGGCGCTCGGCCTGGTGGCCGCGAGCCAGCGCAGCGGGCTGTCGCTGTTCTACGCGAGCTACCCGATCACGCCGGCCTCGGAGCTGCTGCACGAGCTGTCGCGGCTGAAGAACTTCGGTGTGCGAACGCTTCAGGCAGAGGACGAGATCGCGGCGGCGAACGTGGCGCTGGGGGCGGCATTCGTGGGGCAGTTGGGGGTCACCGGCACCTCGGGCCCGGGCATGGACCTGAAGGCCGAGACCCTGGGGCTGGCGGTCGCCCTGGAGCTCCCCATGGTGATCGTCGACGTCCAGCGGGCCGGGCCATCGACGGGGATGCCGACGAAGACCGAGGCCGCCGATCTGCTCCAGGCCATGTACGGGCGACACGGCGAGTCGCCGGTGCCGATCGTGGCCCCCTCCTCGCCGTCCCGCTGCTTCGACGCGGCGATCGAGGCGGTCCGGATCGCGGTCAAGTACCGGACACCGGTGATCCTGCTCTCGGACACGTTCCTCTCGAATTCCTCGGAGCCGTGGCTCATCCCCGACGCGGACACGCTTCCCACGATCGACCCTGGGTTCGCCACCGGTCCGAACGCTGGGACGGAGTTCCTGCCGTACCTCCGCGACGAGAACCTGGCGCGGCCGTGGGCTATCCCCGGCACGCCGGGACTTCGCCACCGCATCGGCGGCCTAGAGAAGGAAGACGGGACCGGCGACATCAGCTACGAGCCAGAGAACCACGAGCTGATGACCGGGCTTCGAGCGGCCAAGGTGGCGGGGATCGCCAAGGACGTCCCGGCCCTCGAGGTGGACGATCCCGACGGGGACGCGACGCTCCTGGTGCTGGGATGGGGCTCCACTTGGGGGACCATCAGGGCGGCGGCCCGGCGGGTCCGCGACCAGGGGAAGAAGGTGGCCACGGCCCACCTGTTCCATCTCAACCCGTTCCCGTCGAACATCGCCGAGGTGGTCCGGCGGTACCCCAAGGTGGTGATCCCAGAGATGAACTCGGGACAGCTCGCGCTCCTCGTCCGAGGCCGGTTCCTGGTGGACGCGCAGAGCTACACGAAAGTGCAGGGGCTCCCGATCTTCGCCGAGGACCTGGAGCAGGAGATCCTGAAGGTGATGGCTGGATGAGCGACGTCGAGCACGGGCAAGCCGGCGGCAACGGGGGGAACGGTCAGCGTCCCGTGGGGACCCTGACCAAGAAGGACTTCACCAGCGATCAGGAAGTCAGGTGGTGCCCGGGATGCGGCGACTACGCCATCCTGGCCACGGTCCAGGCGTTCATGCCGGAGCTCGGGATCACGCCCGACAACACGGTGTTCGTGTCGGGCATCGGGTGCTCCGGACGGTTCACGTATTACATGGACACGTACGGGGTGCACGGGATCCATGGCCGAGCGCCGGCCTTGGCCACCGGGATCGCCACCGCCCGCCCGGACCTGGGTGTGTGGGTCGTCACAGGTGACGGGGACGGCCTGTCGATCGGGGGCAACCACCTGATCCACGCCCTCCGGCGCAACGTGAACATGAAGATCCTGTTGTTCAACAACCAGATCTATGGCCTGACCAAGGGCCAGTACTCGCCCACCAGCGAGGAGGGCAAGGTCACGAAGTCCACGCCGTTCGGGTCGGTGGACCATCCGTTCAACCCCATCGCCCTGGCCCTGGGAGCAGAGGCAACCTTCGTGGCCCGGACCGTCGACAACGACCGCCAGCACTTGATGCAGGTCCTACGACAAGCTGCGGCGCATCGAGGAGCGGCGTTCGTCGAGATCTATCAGAACTGCAACGTGTTCAACGATGGCGCCTTCGACCTCCTTCGCGACAAGCCGCAGGGGGTCCACAACCAGATCCGCCTGGAGCACGGCAAGCCGATCCTGTTCGACGAGGACAACCGGTGCGTGGCGGTGGGGGAGAACGGCCGGCTGATCCTCGCCGGTGTGAACGACGTGGCCCCGGACAGCATCGTCGTCCACGACGCGCACGGCCGTCCGTCGCTCGCGTTCGCGCTGGCGCACCTGGCGCACGGGCCCACCGAGCCCACGTGCATCGGCGTGTTCCGAGAGGTCGAACGACCCGTCTACGGTGAGGCCATGGATAAACAGATCGAGTCGGCCACCGAGCGGCTGGGCCGGGGGAACCTGGCCACGCTGTTGCACTCCGGCGACACCTGGACCGTCGGCTAGCGACCAGGGTCGGTCGGGGAGGCTTCGGTTTCCACCAGGCCTCGCGCAGGGAAAACGTCCGGCTAGACGGCGTCGAACGGCCCGAATATGATGCCGCTGAGGCATCGACCACCGGTTCCCGGAGCTTCCAGTGGCCAAGCAGGCGCCCAAGCACAAGGACGAGCAGCCCACCGGGCGGCCAGCGACGCCGTCCACGTTCCGAAACTGCACGGTCTGCGGGACCAGACTGTCCATCTACAATCCCGGTCCCAACTGCTGGCAGCACACGATGGGCTATCCATGGAGGGGACCGACCGCCAAGCCCAAATACGAGCCGTAGCTCGGATCGCCTACGGCACGGCGGGTTCACGGTCCCGCATGAACGCCGACCAGTAGAGGACCGCCCCGATGACCCCACCGGCGACCGGTCCCACCCAGTACACCCACCAGTCGTTCCAGGTCCCGGAGACCAGGACGGGGCCGAATGAACGGACCGGGTTGACGGCCCCGCCGGTGAACGGCCCCGCGACCAGGATGTCGAAGGCGAGGACCGACCCCACGATCAGCCCGGCAGCCTGCGGGAAGGGCCCTGGGTCGTCGATGAGGGTGGCGAAGACCGTGAAAACGAGGAAGAACGCCAGGACGGCCTCGATCAGGATGCCCTTGCCCCGGCCGATCCCGGTGGCGAGCACGGGCGTTCCCAGGTTCGCCGCCTTCCACACCGCCAGGGGGACCACGAACCGGAGCAGGAGGCTGGCGAAGATCCCCCCACCGAACTGGGCCGCCACGTAGGCGAGGGCCCTGCCAGAGCCGATCTTGCCGGCAACCCACACGCCGACGGTGACGGCCGGGTTCACGTGCCCGCCCGAGATAGGAGCGGTAACCGAGACCATCACCGCGACGGCCAACCCGGTCGCCAGGGCCACCCCGAGCAGGCCGCTCCCATAGGGGCCGGCCACGATCACGGAGCCGGCGCCGACGAACACGAACCCGAACGAGCCGATGAACTCGGCCAGGGCGGCTCTCCAGACGGTCTCCACCGCTCCTCCTCACCGGGGGCCCGCCGGACGATATCCGACGCGTTGGGACAGGGCAAAGGAGACAGGACCCCTTGGTAGGATGCCGCCCGTGAAGGTCCTGCTCGTGTCCCCTGACCCTGACTCCAGGACCCTGACGCGCCTGGCAGTCGCGAACATCGAACGGCGCTTGGGTGAACGACTGGAGTTCATCGAGGCGGGGGATGGCGAAGACGGGCGAAGGAAGGCCTGGCGGGAACGCCCGGACGCCGTGGTGGCGGACGAGATCGCTTCTCGCATGGGCGCGTTCGCTCTTGCTCGGGACCTGCGGGGCGCGAACGAACCGTACCCCGGCGCCATCGTGATCCTGCTGGAGCGCCGCCAGGACGAATGGCTGGCGAACTGGTCGGGGGCGGACGCCTGGTTCGTCAGGCCTGTCGATCCGTTCGAGCTCGCCGATCGCGTGCTCGAGCTCGTGATGGCGAAGGAGAGCGCGTGAAAATCAAGGGGACGTGCAGGCGGGACGGGCGTGAGTTCCTCGTGGAGCAGGTGATCGGGAACGGCGGCCGTTGCCCTTGGGACGGGAAGCCCTTCCAGGCCGATTACGCGGTCGTTCTGGTGGATTCGCTCAGAGACGCCGAGGCCGCCGGCAACACCCTGGAGAACGCGCTGGAGAAGGTGGCCGACATGGAACCCGAATTCGTGCTGGATATCGACTCGGTCATCGGGCGGATCCGGGAGCACCTCGAGCGGCTGGAGCGCACTCACGCAACGTAGCGATGCCGACGCCCGGGAACCGAACGGCTACCGGGTCGACGTCCGCCGGGAGGAAGCGGGTCTGGTCGTGGTGATCCTGGATCCTTCCGGCCGCGAGGTCTCGACCCGTGGATGCAGCGACGAGACGGAGGCCAGAACGTACGCCTCGACGGTCCGCCAACACGTGTACTGGCTGTCGGAAGCCAAGTTCCGGGAGTACTACCGCCTCCCAGGTCCTGCCGGGGAAGGCTGAGGTGGGGTTCAATGCCATGCGGCCCGGGAGGGTGAAGGCGGCCGACCTCGTCATGTTGGTGGCGGCCATCGTTGTGATCATCGCGCTGGTGATCTGGGTCATCCGGTAGCCGTGGAGGAAGCAGAGCTCTCAGAGCTCGACTTCTGCTACGTGACCACCACGGGGAGATCCTCCGGCCGTCCCCACACGATCGAGATCTGGTTCGCCCTCCACGACGCCAGGGTCTACGTGCTCTCCGGTGGCGGCGACGCCAGCGACTGGGTGAAGAACATCCGGGTCAATCCGACGGTCGGCCTTCGGATCGGGGACCGCGACATGATCTGCCGAGCCTACGTGGTCGAAGACACGAACGAGGGCGCACTGGCTCGTCGGCTCCTGGTGGAGAAGTACCGGCCTCGCTACACCGGCGACCTGGACGAGTGGCGGGAGACCTCCCTCCCCGTCGCATTCGAGATTCCCGAGGGCTAGGACTCGTCGAAGCCGATCGAGAACAGGCGCTCGAGGTCGTGCCTGGAGTAGACCTGGAAGGCGATGAGGGTCTCGGTTCGAACGACCCCCTCGACTTTGGCGATGCCCTGGGGGATCACGTTGGCCAGGTCGTCATGGTTCACCACCCTCACCACGGCGACGAGGTCGAACTCCCCGGCCACGGAATAGACCTCGCTCACGCCGTCGATGGCGGCGATGGCCTGGGCGGCCTCTTGGATCTCGTCGATCTCGCATTGGATGAGGACGACCGCGTGGACCATCTCAGTTCCCTTCTCTCCCGCCCCGGATCGCGCCCTTCACTCGCGTTCCAAGATCAGCGCCAGGCCCTGGCCGCCCGAGATGCACAGCGTGGCCAGGCCGAACGCGTGGCCCATCTCGCGCATCTCGTAGGCGAGGGTCAGGAGGAGGCGCGCCCCACTCATCCCGATCGGATGTCCGAGGGAGATGCCGCCGCCTCTTGGGTTCAGCTTGTCGCGGTCGAACTTGAGATCCCGCTCGCACGCGATGACCTGCGCGGCGAACGCCTCGTTGATCTCGATCACGTCGATGTCGCCGAGCGACAGGCCCGTCTTCTCCAGAACCTTCTTGGTCGCCGGGACCGGACCGATGCCCATGACGGCCGGGTCCACGCCGGCCCAGGACATCCCCGCGATCCGCGCGAGCGGCTGACGGCCTTCGGCGGCGGCTCGCGACGCGGACATCAGCACCAGGGCGGCCGCGCCGTCCGTGATCCCGGAGGAGTTGCCCGCGGTGACGCTCCCGTTCTCGCGGAAGACCGGCGGCAACGCCGCGAGTCGTTCGAGCGTGGTGTCGGGGCGGGGATGCTCGTCCTCGCTCACCGTGATCGTGCCCGTGCGCTTGGGGTCGGGAGCCTCGACGGGGAAGGTCTCGGTTGCCCGCCGATCCTTCGCCGCCTCAGCCTTCTGCTGCGACTCCACGGCGAACTCGTCCTGCTCCCGCCGCGAGATGTCGTACAGGTCGACGAGGTTCTCGGCGGTCTCGCCCATGATGAGCCCGCATAGCGGGTCGAGGAGGCCGTCCCGGTACATCGCGTCGTACGCAGTCGCATCCCCTGCCCGGTAACCGGTCCGCATCCGGTCGAGGAGGTACGGGACGCGGGTCATGTTCTCCATGCCGCCCGCCAGGACCACCTCCGCATCGCCCAGCGCGATCTGCTGCGCCGCCAGCTGGACGGCCTTCATCCCCGACCCACAGGCGATGTTGACGTTGAAGGCGGAGACCTCCTTGGGGACACCGGCTCGGACCGAGACCTGGCGTCCGGTGTTCGGCCCGTTCCCTGCCTGGCGCGCGTGGCCCATGATCGTCTGGTCGACCTGCCGGGGCTCGATCCCGGCCCGGCGCATCGCTTCCTGCGCGGCGAGGGTGCCGAGTTCGACGGCCTGGACCTCCGAGAACCCGCCGAGGAACCGACCGATGGGCGTTCGCGCGCCCTCCAGGATGACCGCGGCCTCCACGAGCACAGTCTAGTGGGCGCCCTCTCGAGTTCGGTCCGTGGAGCGCAGTCGTGTCAGGAGTCTGTGGAGGGCTGCGCCCCCTTCCACCGGCTCCGCGGGCGGACGGTCGGCCCGCTCCACCCGGGCTGGGTTGTGGAGCAGCCACGATCGGACCGCCGCGAGCTCGTCGGCCCGCTCCCTCGGGCAGGGCTGCGGGATCGGCAACACGTCGCCGCCCCGCACCAGCGCGCCCCCGGCCAGCGGGAGCCGGTTGGCGTCGGCGTCGCGGAGCTCGAGCCGGCCCGGGCCGAGCAGCCACTCGTCCACGCGAGCCCGCGCCAGTGCGTCGGCCAGCGCCCGCAGCCGGTCGCGGGCAAGCGCCGCCTCCTCGAACCGTTCCTGTCGAGCGAGACCGTCCATCCGTACCTCGAGCGCCTCGAGGAGCCCGCCCGGAGACGAGAGGGAGGAGAGGAGGCTCCGGACGAGCTCTCCGTAACGCTCGAGGCTCGCGCGGCCGTCGCAGGGGGCGACGCAGCGACCCATCTCGCCGAGTGCGCACGGCGAGAACCTGGTGGAGGCCCGCATCGCTTTCGTGCATCGGCGGATGGGGAATGCCTCCTCCAGCGCCTCCTTGGCCAGTCGGGCCTGTTCGGTCGTGCCGAATGGCCCGAGGAACTCGCCTTCCCCCTTCGGCTCGCGGACCACCTTGATGCGGGGGAAGGCCTCGGACGTATCGACTTTCAGATAGGCGTACCGGCGCCACCGCTTGCCCCTCCGGTTGTGCTTGGGTCGGTGCGACCGGATCAGCCGGGCTTCGAGCACCAACGCCTCGAGCTCGGAGGTGCACCGGACCCCCTCCACCGCAGCGGTCTCAGTGAGGAGATCTTGGACCTGCTTGCGGGAGTCACCATAGAAGTAGCTCTTGACCCGGCCCCGGATGTCCTTGGACTTGCCCACGTAGAGGACTCGCCCGTCGCGGCCCTTGAACAGGTAGACGCCGGGTCCCCGAGGAAGGTGGTCGGCCAGCCGGATCTTGCCGAAGTTCGGGCGTCCCCGTGACTTCACAGCCTCGTGGAGGTCACCGATGGTGAGGATCCCCAGCCGCCTGCCGAGGTCGAGGAGGCCCTGGAACACCTCGGCGCACGCCTCGGCGTCGGGGAGGGCTCGGTGGGTGGGACGCGCGCCCGTCCGGAAGTACTCGGCGAGCGTATGGAGCCGCACGTTCGGCACGTCGGGCCACACGACGCGGCGAGCCAGCCGTGCAGTGCACACCGGAGGGGGTGGAAGTGGTTCGTAGTCCAGGCGAACCAGACTCGCGTTCAGGAACGTGAAGTCGAACCGGGCGTTGTGTGCCACGAACACGCACCCCTGGGCGAACTCGACGAACCCGGGGAGCGCCCATTCCAGAGGCGGTGCGTCGCGGACGAGGCCGTCGTCGATACCGGTGAGGTGGGTGATGAACCTGGGGATCGTCGTCCCCGGAGCCACGAGCGTCTCGAACACCCCGATCCGCTCACCATCCCGGTACTTCACCGCCCCGATCTCGGTGATCCGGGAGTCGGCCGGGGACCCACCGGTGGTCTCCAGGTCGACGATACAGAACGTCACCTCACGGAGAGGGATCCCCTGTTGCAAGGTCGTTTGAACCGGTTGGCCCAGCACGCGTCAGCCTCCGCCGGGGCCGCGGGCGATCGACCATACCGAACAGGTGTTCGATGGTCAAGTCTCGGCCGGATGTGAAGGCTGGGCGGGCCCAGCGGGCTATCGCCGCGGGTAGAGCTCGTCCTCCACCAGGAAGGCGATGAGCTGCTCCACCGCCAGATGGGCCTCCTGAACGTGGGAGGTTTCCGAGCTCGGAACCCGGATCGAGATATCGGCGAGTTGCCCGAGCTTCCCGCCGGACTCGCCGGTCAGCGCGACGGTCCGCATCCCCTGGCGCGCCGCCTGCTCCGTGGCCAGGACGACGTCCTCGGAGTTCCCGCTCGTCGAGATGCCGATCAGCACGTCGCCGGCCGTTCCCAGGGCTTCCACCTGGCGAGCGAAGACGCCCTCGAAGCCGAAGTCGTTGGAGACCGCCGTGAGGATCGACGTGTCGGTCGTGAGCGCCAGGGCCGGGATGGCCGGGCGCCGGCGGTCCACGGTCAGGGTGCTGACCAGCTCGGCGGCCAGGTGCTGGCTGTCCGCGGCGCTCCCGCCGTTCCCGCAGATCAGGACCTTGCCGCCACCGCGAACGCTCTCGGCGATGGCGGCGGCGGCTCGGGCGATCTCCTCGGAGCAGTTCTCGGCGGTCGCCGACACGGTGTCCACGGTCCGCCGCAGATATTCGACGATGCGATCGGCACCGGTCACCGCCGGGCCTCGGACAGGACGATGTCGAGGATCACGCCGGCCGCCTCCGGAAGGTCGGCCACGACGTGATCGGCCTGGCCGCCCGCCCCCGTCGCCAAACCGTCCTCCCCGTGGCCCGTGCGGACCAGGATCGTGATGGCCCCGATCGCTCGGCCCAGTCCCATGTCGGCGGCGTGGTCACCGACGACGAACGCCTCCTCCGGGCGGAACCCGTGGTCCGTGGCGGCGAGGAGGGCCAACCCCGCCCTCGGCTTGCGGCAATCGCACCCGTCCTCCGGTGCATGCGGGCAGACGTAGAGCCCATCGAGGCGCACGCCCTCATCGGAGAGGAGCGCCGTGAGACGGGCATGGATCTCATCCAGCCGGTCTGGCGAGAGGATGCCACGCCCGACGTTCGCCTGGTTGGTGAGGACGACGAGCCCGAGGCCGGCCGACCGAAGATGCCGCAGTGCCGCCGTGGCGCCGGGGATGAGCGCTACCTGGTCGGGCCGGTCGAGATGGTCGACCTCTTCGTTGATGGTCCCGTCCCGGTCGAGTATCACGAACCGTCCGGTCATCGGGACGCGGGCCTCCACACCGCGTTCCCCACTCGAGCCTCGACACCCGTCGGCGTGAAGGCGAACGAGGCCAGCCTGCCTCCCAGACTCTCGAGCCCGGCCCGGACCTCGGGTTGGCGGTCTTCCCGGCAATAGAGGAGGAGGTATCCGCCACCGCCGGCCCCACAGATCTTTCCGCCGGTCGCGCCGGCCTTGGTGGCCGCGTCGAACAGTCGCTCGATCCTCGTGCCCTCAGCGATGTGCGGATTCATCCGCTTCTTGCTCTCGTATGCCTCATGGAGCATCTCGCCCAGACCGTCGACGTCACCCGACTCCAGGGCATCCCGCATCTCGTAGGCCATCGACTGGAGCTGCTTCATTCCCTGCATCGTCTCCTCGCGCCCCTCCCGGAACAGCCGGATCTGCGTATCGATGAGCCCGAGGTTCGCCCGGACCTGTCCCGTGTAGCAGAGGAGGAGGTTCGCCCGTAGCCGTCGGAGCACCTCGGGCCCCACGCGGACCGGGGTGACCTCGACCCGCCGCGCTGAGAACTCGAGGAGGTTGAACCCCCCGTAGGCCGCGGCGTACTGGTCCTGCCAGCCTCCGGCGATCCCCAGGTCCTCACGTTCGATCGCATAGCTCGTCCGAGCCAGCTGGTCCGCGGTGAGCGAACGACCCGCGAAGGCGGCGAGCGCGCCGGCCACCGCGGTCACCACCGCCGAAGAGCCACCGAGGCCGCTTCCGGGCGGCGCGTCGCAGCGCACCTCGACGTCGACCCCCCGGTGGACGCCGACTCTGTCGATGGCCGCCTTGGGCAGGTCCATCACGCCGTCGTACTCGGGCGACTCGTGCAGGCGGTATTGAACCATCTGGTGCAGGTCGAGCGATCGGATCCGGATGCGATCGTCGTCCCTTGGCCGGAGCGTGGCCTCGGCGTGATGGTTGATCGTCGCGGAAAGGACCGCCCCCCCGTGGGGCTCATACCAGTGGGGGAAGTCGGTCCCACCTCCCACGAAGCTGATGCGAAGCGGCGCCGCCGCTTTCACCGTGACGTCGCTCATGCCAAGCAAGTATGGGCGGACCGGCCCCGGGGTGACCAGCCGGGATGCTCAGGCCACGAATCGGACCAGGCGCCGGCGTTGCTGCTCCGTGAGACCGCCCCACACCCCGTAGCGCTCGCCGTTCTTGAGAGCCCAGGCCAGACACATCTCTCGGATACCGCAGCCCGAGCAATAGGCGAGCGCCGGCCCCGCCTCTTCTTCGGAAGTGGGGAAGAACACGTCGGGGTCCAGGCCATGGCAAGCCGCTTCGTCCTGCCACATGTCTGGCGGTGAGGGGTTTCGAGGAAGTGTCTGGAGGTCGATGCCGCTCGTGCGCTCCTTGCTCACCAGTCGATCCCCCCCCGAGGCCCATATCGACTCTGACCAGCGGCCGGGCGGCCGTTCGAGCACGTAACCCATTCTCGTCCGCCATCGAGGGCCAAATGAAGTCTTGAAAAGTCGCGACCACCGTAGTAACGGGCGGCCCGAACGAGCTCACGCCGGCGTGAGCTCGCCCCCCGAGGCCGTGGTCAGAAGACGCGTCCTCGCGTCCCATCGGACCCGGGCGAGCATGGCGAACCCCTCGCGGGCCTGCGCCGCGCTCGAGACGGCGCCCACATCTCGGCCATCGGCGAAGACCGGTTCACCGGACCGGACGGGGATCACAGCCCGGAGGGCCAGGACGACCCGCGGTGGGTGACCGAGGTTCCGGACCTTGGCCGCGGCCTCCTGGCCCAGAAAGCATCCCTTGGTGAAGTCGATGAGGTACTCCAGTCCGGCTTCGGCGGGAAGCGATTCCTCGTCGAGATCCGTCGGGAACCGCGGCACCCCCCGGCGGATCCGCCACACCTCGCCGGCTTCCGGGCTCGCCTCCACGGCTCCGTCGCCGGCGGACCCAGCCACCGTCCATCCGCGACCCGAGGGCATGAGGAAGACGTGAGCGCCGGCGTCGCGTTGCAAGGCAACGTCGGATGACAGCACGTACGGCTGGAGCAGGTCGTCGATGGCGGCGGGCTGGTCCGGCTCCTGGAGGAGGAGGAACGCGCCATCGGTCCGAACGATGTGGAAATCGGCTCGCACGCGGCCGGTGGGGGTGAGCAGGAGTGAGCGGGCCGTGCCACCCGGGGGGATGTTCTCCACGGCCGCAGTCACCAGGTCGTTCAACCACCGACCGGCGTCGCTCCCCGTCACCTCGACCGCGCGGAGCCGAGCGCCGTCGACGAAGGCCCGGCCTTCGTCGAGCGCATCGATCTGGCCCTCGAGCCTGTCCGCATCCACCGTCTGAGAGGATAGGCGGCCGTGGAGATCCCGCGGACGCTGCTGGTCACGAACGATTTTCCCCCGCGCGTGGGCGGGATCCAGCGAACCCTTCACGCTTTGGTCCGCGAGCTCCCGGCGGACCGGATGACCGTCCTCGCCCCCTCCTGGGAAGGGACGGAAGCGTTCGACGCCGTCGAGCCCTACCGCATCGTTCGAGCCCCTCATCGGTTCCTGTGGCCGTCGCCGGCGACGCGACGGCTGCTGTGGGAGCTCCTCGACGGATCGGGTGCCCAGGTGGTGGTGTTCGGAGATGCCATGCCCCTGGCGGCCATGGGACCGAGCCTCGCGGGCCGGGGCATCCACTACCTCGTGGCCGCGCACGGGTTCGATTACTGGCTCTCGCTGATACCTGGAGCCCACGCCGGGCTTGCGTACATGACGTCGCGGGCCGCGCGCGTCCCCGTGATGTGCAGCGCGTTCGTCGCGCGCGTGGTGCGGACCGCGGTGCGCGAGGGCGTGCCCGTCTCGGTGATGTATCCGGGCGCCGACGTCGAGGCGTTCCGTCCCGGCCTCGCCACCGATCGGGTCCTCGAGCGCCACGGGCTGGCCGGCCGGCCGGTGGTCACTTGCGTGAGCCGGCTGGTGGCCCGGAAGGGCCAGGACGTCTTGATCCGCGCGATGCCACTCGTCCGAAGGCGGGTGCCCGACGCCGCGCTGCTTATCGTGGGCGACGGGCCGTATCGATCGACGCTGGAGCGGATGGCGGCGCTTGCCCCCTCCGGAACCATCGCATTCGCCGGACAGGTTTCCGAAGCGGATCTGCCGACCTACTACGCGTCGGGAGACGTGTTCGCCATGCCATGTCGCACTCGGCTCGGCGGCCTGGAGGTGGAGGGGTGGGGCAACGTCTTCATCGAGGCCGCGGCGTGTGGGCGCCCGATCGTCGTTGGGGACTCCGGAGGCGCCCCGGAGTCGGTGGTCGACGGCGAGACCGGGGTCGTGGTGGACGGGCGGAACGTGGAGCAGGTCGCGGACGCCGTCTGCAGGTTGCTCGAGGATCCCGCTCTGGCCGAGCGCATGGGCAAGGCCGGACGGGAGCGGGTCGAGCGCTTCTACACGTGGCCCCGCGCCGCGGCGCAGCTCGGACGATGGCTCCGGGCCGCCCAGGCTTGAGGACGCTCCGTCCCCGAGGCACGACCGGGGGCTTCACCGGATGGCGGTCCGCGCCGAAATAGGTCCTGTGATGAGCTCGATGAGCGTGGAACGTCGCTGTCCCAGCTGTGGTGCCCTGGCCGCGGTCGATGCCGACTGGTGCGGGCAGTGTTACGCGTCCCTGGAAGCGCCCCGGGCAGTCTCGCAGGCGAGGGTGGAGGCCCCGCCGCGCCGTTCCGACGGGGAGCCCACGTGGCCGTGTGCGGTGTGCGGCAATGCGAATCCCATCGCCATGAACCTGTGCGTGGCATGCGGCACGCCGTTCGCTCGGCTGTTCCAGGAACCGGAGCGGCGTCCCGACGTCGACCCGAAGACGGCGGCCCTGTGGTCGCTCGTCTTCCCGGGGCTCGGGCAATGGAAATGCGGCCGCTCACTGGACGGCGTGGCCCGGATGGTGACGTTCCTCGTCCCGTTCGGCACGATGTTGCTCCTCGTGGTGTCTCGGCTCGGTCAGGGCGGCCTGGGCTCGACCACGTCGCTATTCTCCCTGTTCCTGTTGGCCAGCCTCGTCGCCTGGTCCACCTCGGCCGTCGACGCGTACCGCGTGGCCTCAGGGGTCGACCCCCTCATCGGCACGCGAAAGCTCCTGTGGGGCCTGGTCGGCTTCATCCTGGCCGCGGTGGGCCTGGCCACCACGATCGCCCTGCCTGCGATCCGCAGCCGGTAGCGGCCGTTACCATTCCTCACGCCATGGGGGAGCACGCCGAGGGGTCCATCGTCATCGAGGCATCCGCGGCCGAGGTCATGGATGTCATCACCGACTACGAGGCCTATCCGGAGTGGGCCGACGTGAAGACCGCACGGGTCCTCCAGCGGGGGGCCGGCGGGGTGGGGACGGAGGTCGCCTTCGAGGTCGATGTGCCGGTCCTCGGACGGGCGTCGTACACGCTCGCGTACCGATACGCGCCCGGCGATGCCGGTGTCTCCTGGGTGACGAAGGAGGCGCGAGGGGCCGTCAGCAACATCCGCGGGGAGTACCTGCTCAATGAGCTGGACGACCGGGAGACCGAGGTCACCTACCGGCTCAGCGTCGAGCTCGGAGTCCTGCTCCCGGGGTTCGTCAGGACCCAAGGGGCGAAGCGCGTGATCGAGAATGCGCTCGAAGGGCTGAAGCGGCGGGTCGAGCTGGGGTAGGCGACGCCGCGGCTGCTGCCGAAGCCCGCCAATCATCTTTGGGCCTCCGGTTGGTTTCCGGGACTCGCTAAGCTAGCTGGAGATGCGAGTCCTGCTCTTCACGGGAAAGGGCGGCGTGGGCAAGACCACCGTTGCCGCCGCGACCGCCGTGAAGGCGGCTCGGGCCGGTGCCCGGACGTTGATCATGAGTACCGACCCCGCGCATTCGCTCGCCGATTCCTTCGACCGCGAGGTGGTGGACCAGGCCACCCCCATCGCCCGGAGCTTGTGGGCCGAGCAGATCGATGCCCAGGCCCGGCTGGAAACCAATTGGCGAGAGATCCAGGAGTACTTCATCCAGGTGATGAACTGGGCCGGCGTCGAGACCATCCAGGCCGAGGAGCTCTCGGTCATTCCCGGACTGGACGAGATCTTCAGCCTGATCGACGTCAAGCGCCACGTCGACGAGGGCAGGTACGACCTCCTGGTGGTGGACTGCGCACCCACGGCGGAGACGCTCCGCCTCCTCTCCCTTCCCGAGGTCATGAACTGGTACATCGAGCGGATCTTCCCGGTGGAGCGCCGGGTGGTGAAGGCGGTCCGCCCCCTCATGACGAGGATCACCACGCTCCCCATCGCCGGGGATCAGTTCTTCGGTGCCGTTGAGCGGCTACACCGCAACCTGGAGGCGGTGCGGCGGATCCTCACCGACGAGCGCACGTCGACCGTCCGGCTGGTGGTCAACCCCGAGAAGATGGTCATCGCGGAGGCCAGGCGAACGTACACGTATCTGGGGCTGTTCGGATATCGCGTCGACGCCGTGGTCGTGAACCGCATCATCCCCGACGATGTCACCGACCCGTATTTCGGCACATGGAAGGACATCCAAGCAGAGCACCTACAGACGGTGCGGGAGTCCTTCGAACCCGTCCCCATCCTCACCGTCCGGCTGTTCGATCGGGAGATGGTCGGCGTCGAGTTGCTGGAAGCCATGGCGAACGAGGTGTACGCGGACAACGACGTCACCGGGATCCTGTATCGCGACGATCCCATCCGGGTTCGCCGCAGGGGGAACGGCTATTCCCTCACCATGCGGTTACCGTTCGTCTCCCGCGACGACATGGACATCCACCGTCGAGGGGACGAGCTGTTCGTCCGAGTGGGCTCGTACAAGCGGAACCTCATCCTGCCGCAGACGCTCAAGCGCCTGGACGTCCGAGGGGCGAACTTCGTCGGCGACCATCTGGAGATCGCGTTCTCCAAGGAGCCCGAGCCGAGCTCCTCACGGGACGCCCGGAACAACCGGAGGGGGAGAGCGAATGTCTGACGGACGGTCCGGAAAACGCGAGAACGCGACCGCCTCGCCGAAAGATCGAGATGGCCAAGGCGAGCACGTATGTCCCGTCACGTTCTGCCCCATCGGATTCGCCCTTGCAACGGTCGACCGGTCCAGCCCGGAGGTGGTGGATCACCTCCTCGTCGCCGCCCGGGAGTTCCTTCTGGCAGCGAAGACGCTGATCGACACACGGGTCGCCGACACGGGCGGCGCGGCGACGAAGCTCGAGAGGATAGAGATCGCATGAGCATGACCAACGTCGACCCCTCCGTGGTGCGCAAGCTGGCGCAGTGGAACCCTGATGGCATCCCCATCACGTCGGTCTATCTCACGGTGGACGGGCGCCGGTACCCTCGCAAGTCCGACTACGAGGTTCGTTTGGACGACCTGCTGCGCCGGGGTCGGGCCCAAGCAGAAGGCGAGGGGCTGTCGAAGGAGGCGCTGCGCTCGGTCCTGGGTGACCTCGAATCGATCGACTCGTTCGTGCGCGACGAGTTCGAACGGGGGGACACGCGAGGTTTGGCCTTGTTCTCGGCCAACGCCGCCGGATTGTGGGAGGAGGTCCGCCTCCCACGGCCGGTGCGCGATCGCGCCACCGTGGCCTCGGCAGCCGACGTCCTCCCGCTGGAGCAGGTGCTGGAGACGTATCGCCCGATGTGCCTGGCCCTCGTGGACTACGAGAAGGCCCGGGTGTTCCTCTCGGAGCTCGGACGGGTCGAGGAGGTCACCGACGTCATCGACGACGTCCCGGGCCGGCACGACCAGGGTGGCTGGTCCCAGATGCGCATGCAACGTCACGTCGACGATCACCGCCAACGACACGTCAAGCGCGTGGCCGACGCGCTGTTCCGGCTCCTCAAGGCGAGCCCGTTCGACTCCCTCGTGCTGGCCGGTCCGGCGGAGGCTCATGTGGATCTCGAACGCAACCTGCATCCGTACCTTCGGGAGCGGATCCGGGCCGGCCTCACCCTGGCCATGACGGCGACGCCGGACGAGGTGGCCGCCCGATGCCTGGAGGTGGAGGAGGAACAGGAGCGCACGAAAGAGGCCGCGAAGGTGGAGGCCCTGCGGGCGGCCGCCGAGTCGGGGGGAAAGGCCGTGACCGGCCTCCCGGGTACGCTCGCGGCCGTGGCGGAAGGGCGTGCGGCGGAGATCCTGGTCGGTCTCGATCTGTCCGCCCCGGGTTTCTCCTGCCCCTCCTGCGGGCGGCTCACGGAACGAGGCACGAGGTGCCCGGCGTGCGGCTCCACCATGGAGCCGGTTGCGGACGTGGTCGATGAGGCGGTGGCCCGAGCGGTGCGGCAAGGCAGCCGGGTGGAGACGATCGTTCACCCCGACGGGCTGGCCCGATACGGCGGCATCGGGGCCCTGCTTCGCTTCTAGAGAGGGCGGGAGTGTCGGAGGCGGCCCAGGCGCTCGGCATCGACGTCGGGGGCACGAAGATCGAGGCCCTCCGGGTGGGCAGGGACGGGTCCATCCTGTCTCGCTCGCGTTCGGTCACGCCCGCGGATGACCCGGAGGCCACCATCGCGGCGATGATCGAGGGGGCCAAGGGGTTGCTCGAGCCCCGGGTGGTGGCGATCGGCGTGGGCGCCGCCGGCCTGGTCGACGCGAACAGCGGAGTCCTGCGGTTCGCGCCGAACCTGGCGTGGCGAGAGCTCCCGATCGGCGAGCG
>WNGA01003101.1_pt1 | contig 55958 bp, 42 predicted proteins | sample 5400061 | NCBI WGS metagenome assembly WNGA01 (sample SAMN13153366, study PRJNA577476) | soil metagenome | isolation source: 100 cm soil or saprolite under grassland replicate 2 | place: USA:California | collected 2016-06-15
GGCCCGCACGCGATCCACTGGCAGAAGCACTTCCTCGGCCACTTCTTCGGGCGTAGGTTCTCGCCCGTATTCCTGCACCAGCTGTTTTTGCACACGCATGAGCTTGTTGATCGTTTCAATCATGTGCACCGGAATTCGGATCGTGCGCGCCTGGTCGGCGATGGACCGCGTGATCGCCTGGCGAATCCACCACGTCGCGTAAGTGGAAAATTTGTATCCCCGCCGGTATTCGAATTTCTCGACGGCCTTCATCAGGCCCATGTTGCCTTCCTGGATCAGGTCTAGAAAAGAAAGGCCGCGATTGGTGTATTTTTTTGCGATGGAAATAACGAGACGGAGATTAGCCTCCACCATTTCGGTTTTGGCCTTGAACGCCTGCCGCAGCCAACCCTTCAGCATGCGATACTCTTCGGCATAATCAGAAAGCGAAAACCACAGGTTCTTTTCCAAGTCGCGGATCTTGTTCTGAAGCTGCAGCCGCCTTTTTTGACTACGAGGATTTTTCGCCATCTCGGTTCGCAGGTAAAGCGATGTGTGGTGCGCGTCGTCCGCCAAGTGCACAAATTCCTCTGTAACTCTCTGCTTGAGGTAAAAAAGCGGATAAATCCTCTGCAGCGAAGTCATTCTTCTTTGCAAGGCCCTGAGCTTTTGGGTTCGTTTCTTCGACGAGTTGCGCGCAAGATCGCAAAATTGCTGAGTGATCGACGCGCTGAATTGCTCCACCTGTTTACACAGACGCGGGAGGTTCTTGATGTATCTTTCGCGGCTCTCGATTTTCTTATCGAGAATCACGCGGTCGAAGCGTTCGCGCCCCTCGAGTAGCTTCCGCGCGAGATCCAAATGAGCGTGCGCGACAAAGCCAAAGCGACTGATGTGCTTCTGTACCATCGCTTCGGCGTCCTCGATTCGTTTGGATATTTCTACTTCCTGTTCCCTGGTTAGAAGTGGAACCTGACCCATCTGCTTGAGATACATCCGCACCGGGTCATCGAGAATATCAACCTTGGTTTCCGTTCTCTCATCTTCTTCTTCGTCCTCGTCGGCGTCTTTCTTACCGTCCTTGTAGCGATCCACTTCGGACGCTTCGATAATGTCGATTTCCAAGCGGCGGAGCCGCGTCAGGATCAGATCCAGTTCATCGGCGTCGGTGACTCCCTCGGGCAACGCCTCGTTTAGATCGTCAAATGTGAGGTAGCCTTGCTCTTTTGCGAGCTTGATCAGTTCGCGAATGCGATTTTGGACTTCAATAGCCGAATACAAACCAGACGCAAACGCACTCCGAACCGGCTCAGGTAGCGACCCATTTTTAGATCGCTTCGAGGTGGCCATCACTCGCGCGATTTTGATCGCAGAGATTCCTGGGTGTTTCTTCAGATTCGCTCCGAGAGCAACACGCTTTCTTGAAACACCGCGTTTGCGCCCGTTTCGGTTAAGCCGTTGCGCCGACGACCGTCGGCTGCCTCCTCCCCTTCGTTTCGAATGCCTGGCCAAGATTGTACGGTTACTGATTTGACTAAGACGTTCGACCTTCCGCGCGGCAATAGATCGACAACTAATTGTCGGCCGTGCCGGCGGGCTGCGAAAGCTCGTGGAGCTGTTCGTGCAGGTCAAGGATTTGTTTTTGCAAATTTATTATGTCCCCGGTACTCAGCTCTGAAAGCTTTATCTGGTTCGTCGCTACACTGAGCTGGCGGCGCAAGACGGCCTGTCGAATACCGAGCCACCATTCTTCGACCATCGCTCCAGCATTTGGCGGCATTTTTTGCAGTAGCCAGGAAGAAACCAACCGCTCATCCGCCGGCGAAAGCGTTACCATAAAGGCGTTCAGCGAAGCCGCGTCGCCCGCACGAAAATCACTTTCGAGAATGCGCATGAGAATGTCTGCATCCGGCATTTGCGCCAGAATCTCGCTCCAATTTTGTTGTCGAAGAAAATCCCGAGCCGTTTCATCTCGTAGCGCCAAAATGCAGAGCATAGAGATGTCGTGCCGTGGTGCGGGCGCGCTCGCGCCGGTGCGATCGCTTACAGACGAATCGTCTCGAGCCGAAAAAGGGGCACTTCTTTGCCTGGCTACGAGCGCCTGAAAGTCCTGGGCGGTCACACCGAGACGCGCGCTTACTTTGTTCATGACTTCTCCGCGCATGAGTGGATCGCGCACGCGCGAAACGGTCTCGGCCAGGCGTCTGGCCAGCTGCATCTTGGCTCCGAAAGAAGCGAGATCGACATTCGCGGTCTCGCGCTCGATCCAGTAATCGAAAAAATCGTGCGCTTTTCCAATGCGCTTTTCAAAGGCCTCTTTTCCTTCACGCCGGACGAGCGAATCCGGGTCCTCACCCATCGGCATTTCGGCCACGCGCACAATCAAGTCGTTCTGGAGCAGGGCATCGAGCGAACGTTCAGCGGCCTTCTGACCAGATGTGTCGGCGTCAAAGCAAAGCACCACTTCATTGACGAAGCGCTTCAAAATGCGTGCCTGGCTCTCCGTAAACGCCGTACCCTGCGGCGCCACCACATTCGTGATCCCGGCTTCAAACAAACTTATTAAATCGAGTTGCCCTTCGCAGACAACCGCACAGCTGACTTCGATCAGGGCGCGCTTGGTTTTATCTAGTCCAAAAAGCACGCCGCCTTTCCGAAAAAGCGCCGTCTCGGGCGAATTCAAATATTTGGCTGCGCCCTCTTCGTCTTGCAGAAGCCGTCCGCTGAACGCGATTACTTCACCGACATCGTTGCAGATCGGGAACATGATTCGTCCCCGAAAACGATCATAAGACCTTTGCGGTTTGACGCCTGAGGTGGCTTGATCGGGCGAACTTGCCACATCGTCCTTCGTTTTGACGAGACCGCTCGCGATCAGGTCGCGCACGTCATAGCCCCGTCCGCGTGCCCAATTACCAAATGCGTCCCATTCGTCAGTCGCGTAGCCGAGTTGCCACCGTTTCGCGATTTCCACCGTGATGCCCCGGGTCCCGAGATATTTTCGCGCCGTTTGCCCGACTTCTCGCTTGACCAGGTTTTCGTGGAACCATTGTGCAGCCTCAGCATGCAACTTGAGCAAACGCTGGCGCAATTCGCGCTGGCGCTCTTCATCGCCGGCTCCGCCCGCCGGGAATTTCTCGACCACCGTGATGCCAGTACGCGCGGCGAGTTTGCGCACGGCTGACGGAAAATCAACGTGCTCGTAATCCATCACAAACCGGAAGACGCTTCCCCCAGCGCCGCACCCGAAGCAATGGAACGTCTGCCGGCTTAGGCTCACCATGAACGACGGCGTCTTCTCTTGATGAAACGGGCAGAGCGCTTTGAAATTCGCTCCTGCGCGTTTCAGTGGAAAATACGAACCAATTACTTCAACGATGTCGTTTGCGGCAGCGATTTGCTCGATTGTCTCCGAAGGGATCGTTCCCATGCGTGCCTGATTATTTTTGCCTCGTTTGACGTTGGAAGCGATGCCAAACTTACGCAGTGCGACTCAATCTCCAACTTGTGAGACTCAAATTGCTGATCGCTGTTCTGGTTTGCTCGTTTGCTGGCACAGCAACAGCGGCGGGCGGCGAAGCCATTCACAAAGGCGATGTGGCCGTCGTGCCATTGCGAGGTGAAGTTGCGCCTTCGCTGCTGGCATTTTTGCGACGCGCGGTGAAAACAGCCGAGAGCAACGAAGCTTCCGCTATCATTTTCGACATGAACACGTACGGCGGGCGACTCGATACCGCGGCAGATATTGTGAACGCGCTCAACCAAGCCAAGATCCCCACGTACACGTTCATCAACACAAACGCAGGATCGGCCGGTGCGATCATCGCCATCGCTACGCAACACATTTACATGGCACCAGTGAGCGCCATTGGCGCCGCCGCGCCAATTCTCCCGACGGGTGAAGATCTTCCCACTACGGCCAAGGAGAAGACGATTTCGTATTGGTCGGCGCTGATCCGTGGCTCGGCGATCAAGAACGGCCATAATCCCGATCTTGCCGAGGCGTTCATGAATAAGGACAAGGAAGTAAAGATCGGCGACCGCGTCGTGCATTCCAAGGGAGCTATCCTTAGTCTGAACGCTCAGGAGGCAACAGAACGGATCAACGGCAAACCGTTACTGGCAGAAGGCGTCGTTGATTCGACTGCTGATCTGACCAAAAAAGCCGGCCTCAAAGGCAACATCGTCGCGATCGAGCCCACTGGCTTCGAGCAAATCGCGTTTTGGATCACCGCGCTCGCGCCATTGCTGCTGCTGGGTGGAATCCTGGGCGCGTATCTCGAGTTCAAAATTCCCGGCGCGACATGGCCTGGAGTTATCTCTGCGATTTGTTTCGCCCTCTTTTTCCTGGGCCATTACCTGGCCGGGCTCGCCGGCTGGGAAGTCGTCGCGCTCTTTATTGTCGGAATGGTTCTCGTGTTGGTCGAGATCCTTTTCTTCGCACACACCACCATCGTTTTCGGTGTCCTTGGCGTGTTTCTCATGCTCGCCTCGCTGCTTTGGACGATGATCGACCGCTATCCGGGTGAAAACTTTTTCCCGACCGGCAAAGCGCTTGCTGTTCCGTTGCTCAACATGTTCATCGCGATAGTGGGCTCATTTATCGTCATTGCCCTGCTCGCGCGTTACCTGCCAAGGACGAGCATCTATCGGCGATTCGCCTTGATTGATTCAAATCCGCCCGGTCCATCGCTGGCCGGTGTACCACGACAGTTCTCGACCGCTCTGGCGCTCACGCCAGGAACGCAGGGCACTGCCATGACCGTCTTGCGACCAAGTGGCAAAGCGCGTTTCGCTGATCATGTTGTCGACGTCGTCACCGAGGGCGAATTCATCGCCTCACAAACGCCAGTCACTGTCATTCAAACCGATGGAATGCGAGTCGTAGTAAAAAGCGCTGCTCAGGTTTAGGGCGCAGAAACTCAAACGGACCACAGCCGTTGGCTCGAGCACTTGTTTAGAGAACACTGAGCAGTCTTTCTTTAACCGCCGGCGACGACGCGGATGAATTCGACGCGGTCGCCTTCGGCTAATGGTCGCTCTGGCCATTCGTGTCGATGCACGGCTAGACCGTTATGCTCTACCAGAATCGATTGTGGCGGTAATTGATAACGGTCGATTAGCTCCGCGATCGTTTTGGCTTCGCCTGCGTCTACAGCTTCACCATTGAGAGAAATTTTCACGGTCCACACAGCGCCTGGTCCCAGTCTTTCCAAACCGGGTCTAGACCTCGACGGCGGAGGACTGCGGCGATTTCGGCTGGGGAACGTTCGTCGCTGATCTCGAATTGGCCGGTGGCAAGTTGATCTTCGCCGGCTTGGTATTCGGGCGCGACGATCCGACCACGCACCGTGCGATGCAAATGCTCGCGGCCGCGCCGGGTATAACCGCCGGGTTCGGTGTGACTGCCAGCGCTCATGATCGTTACCCCGATTAACGCCAGTGAATCCCGTAGCGGCGCCCGCTCGCGCGTGCTGAGCACGATGCCGAGTTGCGGGAAAGTAATCCGCAACGCACAAACCAATTGAGCGAACTCGCGGTCCGTCATTGAAAAGAGTGGACGAAATCCGCCAACTGCGGGTCGCAACCGCGGCACGCTCACAGTGATCTGCGCCTGCCAGCAATGTTTAAATAAATGTTCCAGGTGTGCTGCGAGCGCGATCGCTTCGTCCTGCCAACGCGACAAACCGATCAGTGCGCCGATGCCAAGCCGACGAAAACCGGCAGCGTAACCGCGCTCGGCGCAATCCAGCCGAAAATTGAAATCCCGTTTCGGTCCGGCTGTATGCATTTCGGCATAGATACCGCGATTGTAAGTTTCCTGATAGACGACGAGGCCTTCCGCGCCGGCCTCGACAATTGGCACATAATCCTCCGTCTCCATTGGCCCAACCTCGATTGAAATCGACGAAAAATCGGGAGCGAGTGCGCGCACGCATTCAGCGAGATAGTCGCGGCTTACAAATTTTGGATGCTCACCGGCAACGAGAAGGATCTGCCGGAACCCCTGATGCGCGAGATGCTGTCCTTCAGCGACGACTTCATCGACATCGAGCGTGACGCGAAGAATTGGATTATCGCGTGAAAAACCGCAATACCGACAATTATTGATGCACTCGTTGGAAAGATAAAGTGGAGCGAAGAGGCGCATCGTTCGTCCAAAATTTTGCCGCGTGAGCGAGCGCGAAGCTTGCGCCATCGCTTCAAGCGCCTGATCCGATTTCGGCGCGATCAGATTCTCAAATCGTTCGACCAGCTCCGATTTCTTTAGAGCCAAATTGTCCAGAGTTTCAATGAACGACATCGCAACAATTTCATGCGCAGGCCGGCGGTTCGCAAACAGCAATCAATTCTTGGCTTTCAGAGGACCCAATCAGCAGTTCGGTGGTTCGAAGACCATCGCAACTTGTCGTGCACGTACAAAAAAGCGGCGTCCAGTGTTCTGGACGCCGCTGGAGCAAATGCTATTGCGAACGGCTTAGAAGGCGAAATTCACACCCGTGCGGACCATGCCGAAGTTGTTTTTAGGCCCGTCCACGAAATTCCAGCTGAAGTCACTGACCCAGCCGATATGAGGGGTGAGGCGGATTTCCATGCCGCCGCCGACCTGTCCGATCGCCCGCGTCTCGCTATCTGTATGACCGGTCGTCTGGACGATGTCGAACCCTTCTCCCGGCTCAATAAACCGCTGATCGATTCGTTTCTGCCCCCCGCCAAAGATGGCGCCGCCACCGCCAAAAATATATGGCGAAAAGCGCGTGCAATGGATCGGATACCGGAGGGTGAGGGTACCTAGCACAGCTCCGATTGCGTTACTCTCATGCGAGAAGCTGCGCTCAAAGATCCCGTCGCTAAAATCGATGAAGCGATTTTCAAGCGCCTGCCTGGCATCAACTGCCCAGCCTTCAATCCCCACGCCGATATAACGCATGAAGAAATATTTCAGGTCAATGCCACCACCCCATGCGTGGTCCGCATGCATGTAAGTGTCATTTTCCCAGGTGCTCCCTGTGAAAACGTAGGTGCCCCAAAGCGAGACATTAAATTCTCTGTCGGCGTACCACTCCGGGCAAGGTGGCGGAGCAGCTACCTGTTTGATTTCTTTCCCGGAATAGCCAACGCCGGCAAAGGCAGCCGAAGCGATCACCCCGAACCCTAACAGGCACGATACTAATCTTTTCATTATTTCTCCTTTTGGTTAAGTTTTCGTTTTCCACTCCAAACATGTTGGAGCGTCCCTGTCAATAACGAAATTCGCTCCTTGTCTGGATGCCCGCGAGTCTGAGCCGGGCCGCCAAAGATTGCAAGTCTTTTTTAACCTCCCTTAACGCTTCAGTTCCGCCCCGGTTGTCGCGTCGGTAATGACAAACTTCTCATGGTGAAACGTAGGGTCGCCGCGAAACGTCAGGCGGCTGGCGTAGCGACGCTCCAGCTCCACCAGTAGTTCCTCATCTTCCTCTTTCAGCCGCTTTAAGACGTCGGGGTTCAGAATGACCCTAATTTCGTGAATGCTGTCCTGGTATTTGCGCATGACGGTGTTCAGAGTCCTGTGCAATTCCACGCTTGTGGTCATGGAGGTTTTCACAACCCCGCGTCCTCCACAGTAGGGGCAGTTTTCATAAATCGTGTCGCTCAGGCTTTCCTGTGCTCGTTGGCGGGTCATCTCCATCAGGCCGAGTTGTGAAACGGGAAGCACATGCGTCCGGGCTTTGTCCCGGGTGAGCCGCTCCTTCATCAAATTATAGACTGCCTGCTGGTCTCTACGGCTCTTCATGTCGATGAAATCGCTAATGATCAAACCACCGATGTTTCGCAATCGAAGCTGGCGGGCAATTTCATCTGCCGCCTCCAAGTTGGTCTGCAAAATTGTTTTCTCCACATCGCGGCCACCCTTGTTGCGGCCGGTATTCACATCGATCGCTACCAATGCCTCGGTCTCGTCGATCACAATATAGCCGCCACACTTTAACCAAACTTGTCGGTGAAAAGCATCGTCAATCTGTTTTTGCACACCGTAAGTCTCGAAAATCGGCGTCGCACCGTCATAAAAATGGACCCGATTCCGCGCGCGCCGGGAAATCTGGCCAATCATTTCGATCATCCTTTCCGCTGAAGCGCGCTCATCGCAAACGACCTGGTCGACTTCTTCAGTCAGAAAATCGCGCACGGTTCGCTCAACCAGATCAGGTTCCTCAAAGAGACGGCAAGGAGCAGGTTTCTCTCGAATGGCCTGCTCAACTTTGGCCCACTGATCGAGCAGGAAACGCAGATCCCGAACGAAGTATCTGGCACGCTGACCTTCGCCTACGGTGCGAATAATGACTCCAACACCTTCGGGAATGTCCAGCTCGCGCAGGATCTTGCGTAGCCGTTCGCGTTCTTTCGGGTTCTCGATTTTTCGCGAGATCCCGCTGTGATCGCTGAATGGCATCAGAACCAAGTAGCGACCTGGAAAACTGAGATTGGTTGTCACCCTCGGCCCCTTCGTGCCAATGGGACCTTTGGTTACCTGCACAATTACGTCCGAGCCCACCGGATAAATGCTCGGTATGTCTTTTACGGTGATTCGTTTTCGAGGCCGCTTGTTGCCTCGCCGATCGATTTCTTCAATGCCGCTGTCAAGCGCCGCCGGAATCGCATCCCAAAAATGAAGGAATGCGTTTTTTTCGAAGCCGATGTCAACAAACATCGCCTTCAATCCCATTTCGATGTTTTTGACTTTGCCCTTGTAAATGCTACCGACGATGTTCCGCGAGCTCTTACGCTCGACGCTATATTCCTCCAGCCGGCCGTTCTCGAGCAAGGCCACGCGGGATTCGAGTTTTTCCACGCTGAGTATGAGCTTGTTGCCGGTCTTTCGAGAGGAAAGCCCCAAAATCTTTTTTACCTTGTCTATCATAAAAATGAAGAGGTTGACCGGTCGTAAGCCAAGCTGCCGAGTCCTGCCGCAGTTTTTCTAGCCGGGGATTCATCGTGTGGGTCCGCGCCGGCGGCTGGGCGGCGGGGGCGCCGGCGCAGGTGCCGGTCGCGGGTGTACTCCAAAGAGCCGTTGAAAAAAGTTGCGGGGGGCTGGTGGCGCGGCCGGAAGCGCTCGGGCCACAGGAGCACTCGCTCGCCGCCGGACTTTTCCTTGAGTGTCTGCCTCGGGTTCAACGTCGGGTGAGGCGTCTGAACTTGCCATCTGCGCGGTGGCAGTCTGCGAATCACCTGCATTTTCTTCGTCCTCGCCTCCGAGATTCCCGCCCGCATCGTGATAGGTCACATCCTTGATCATTTGGAACGGGTTGGGCTTGTGTGCAGGCGTGAGCCATGCAACCTGCATGTCGAACTTGCCTTCATCGAGAGCGAGCGAGCGCTCCAAAATTCTGTCGGCCACCGGGCCAGCGACGCTGCCGCCATGTTCGCCGCCCTGCACCATCACAGCAACGACATACTTCGGATGTTCAAAGGGCGCAAAGCAAGCAAACCATGCAGTGGTATCCTTATGTCCTCGCACACTGGCCTGCGCGGTGCCGGTTTTCCCCGCTACTACCCATTCTTTCAAACGCGCTCTGCCGCCCGTGCCGCCGTCCTCATTAACAACCATCCAAAGGCCTTTGCGGACCAGCTCGATCTTATCTGGCGAGATTTCCTGTCGTAAATCCGACCGCACGCGCGGCGGTGGCGCTGCTGGATTGCCTCGCTCATCGAGCACAGGAGAACCGTCTTGCTTCAAAACTTTATCGACCATGCGCGGGTAATAACACACGCCACCGTTTGCGATCGCCACGTAAGCCATTGCCAGTTGAAGCGGCGAAACAAGCGTGTAACCCTGGCCAATCGAAACATTGGCTGTTTGCGCTTGTGACCACCTCTCTTGTGGATGATGGATTTGCATCCACTCCGGCCCCGGCATATTGCCGGTTTGTTCGCCCGTAAGTTGCAGACCGGACTCCTCGCCGATCCCCAGCATCTTGCCAATGTGATCAATCGACTGAATGCTGGCTGCGTTGCCGTACTGATAGAAAAAGGAGTCACACGATACCTTGATCGCATCGGCCAGACCGATGGTGCCGTGCGTGTAATGTTTTTCGGCCACCCAGCATTGGAAGAAGTGGTCGCCGTAGCTTACGCCTCCGCCGCAGCTGTAACGCGCGCCTGCGAGATTTTTCGTGCCCCGCAGACCGGCGAGCGATGTGATGAGCTTGAATGTCGATCCTGGCGGCAAGGCGCTGATCGCACGGTTGACTAATGGATCGCCCTCGTCTTTTTGGAGCGCTTTCCAATCCTTAGCCTTGATGCTTGGGATAAAAGTATTCGGATCAAATGATGGGACAGAAGCCATCGCCAGGACGTTGCCATTATTTGGATCGACAACTACCGCTCCGGCGCGGTTCACAGCTCGTAGCGCTTCCTCCGTGATCGCCTGGATGCGGCCATCGATAGTCAGCAAGACGTTGGCTCCTTGCTCAGGAGGATCTTCGCGAAGCACACCCTCAATTGTCCCTTTCGCATTCTTGCGCAAATAGCGGACCCCCGGTTTTCCGCGCAGGTATTCGTCCATCGTTTTTTCGATGTTAGATTTTCCTTCCATATCCTGCTGATAGAAGGTGAATTTCCTTGCTTCCTCTTTGTCGATGTCGTCAGGCATGCCGACATAACCAAGAATATGGGCGGCCAGAGCGCCATAAACATAAGAACGCACTGGTTTGATCGCGATATCCACTCCCGGCAATCCGACATCGTGCTCCGAAAATTTTGCCATGGTGGGAAAGTCAATGTCCTTGATGTAGGAGAACGGAACCTCCGTGTCGTTGCGATAGTGTCGCTGCAGTTTGGCGGCGTTGTAGTCACGGGCCAGATCAAGGTCGTTTAGACGAGGGACTATGCCGTCATTGACAATTCTAATGATATCGGGCTCCTTCTGATCTTTCGGCATCCCGTTAATGATTGCTCGATATTCACTCAAGGGCGGCGAACCAACGCGTTCCCGATAACCTTTGACCATTTCCGGCAAATAGAAATCGACCTCATAGCTGGCGCGGTTTTGGACAAGAGTGACGCCGTTGCGGTCTTTGATCTCACCGCGCACGGATGGAATACGCACAGTCGCTTGAGAACTGCCACGAAGCTGCGAAGTCCATTCCGCGCCATGCGCCACTTGTATCCACCAGAGTTTGAGGCCGAGAGCACCCATGCCCAACAGCATCAGTAAGGCGAGAAACTGAATCCGCACACGCGAACTCTTGCGGCCTTTGCTCATTCGAATCGCCCCCTTTCGGGACTGTATGGATAAGCGGTCATCCGTCCAAGCCATTGGAGAAGCCAGAACACGATCGGCGCCACCAGCATGGCAATGATGCCTGGCGCGCCGATTTGCCACCAAATTTCACGGGTAAAAACAAGAGAGCCGCGTCGAAATGTGATCATCAGGTATTGCGCCAAAACTATCAACGAGGTGAAAATGCCGCTCAGGATACAATGCACTTCCCAGTGGCCACGAGCAAAGAGCGGTCTGAGCCCATGCATTATTCCTGCCAGCACACCGTACAGCAGTATCGACGATCCGGCTGAAACTTCAACTTTATCACCAATTACCTGCACGGTCAGCGCATCCAGCAAAACCCCTGCGTAAAACGCAAGCGCCAGCATCAAGGGAAACGGCAGGGCCATTGCTCCATAAAAAACAATTATAGGCACAATATAGACATGCGCATTGTAGAGCCACGGCAGCGCCGGGATGAAAAGCTCGGCAATCTGTGACACCAACACCAAAAACAGCAGAAGAAAAAAGAATATCATCTTCGCCCTGTTACTACGAACACATCCTCCAGATGCGAGAGATCGACCGCTGGCGTCAGTTGCGCTTGTCCGTCCAATTCCCGAACGCGATAACTCTTCACGACCCCGATGAGCAAGCCCGACGGAAAAACACCGCCTACGCCAGAAGTATAAACTTTCTGGCCCGGCTTTAGGTCAGCCTGCTTCGATAAGAAATTCAGGTCCAAGCGCGGCGTTAATCCCGTTGTCACTCGTTCGCCAGAGACAATTCCCTGCTCGCGGCTCCCTTCCACCGAGGCCGCGACCCGGCAGTTTTCATCTGAAACCAACAAAACAATGGAGATGCCGTCGCTCACCGTAGTGGTTTTCCCCACAAGGCCTTCATCGGTTACTACAGGCATATCCGTTTCAATGCCGTCTCTTCTGCCGCGGTTCATCGTGACCGTTCTCCACCAAGTCGACGAATCCCGCGCTACAATTTCTGCCGCGATCAACTTAAAGACTGAGCGCTCTCTGTAATTCAGCGCGTGCCGCAGACGATTTACTTCGTGCTCCACATCGCGCAGGCCCTGATTCGTCGCGCGCAGCTCCCTATTTTCGACTTGGAGTGCAGTGTTCTCGTGCTCGAGTTGGTCTAGCGACTTCAAGCCGGTACGCACGGATGTGATCTGTTTTTTCAGCCCCGAGCCGCTGGTCAAAAATGGAGCCAGCAGCTGATACACGCCAGCCTTGAATTTCTGTGTCGTGCTTGGGCCGAAGCTGAGAAAATATCCCAGAATAGCGCCAAAAATCAGCAGCGCGATGATGTTTGTACGGCTCATTCCGATTGCGGATTGCGGATCGCGAATGGCGGATAGAACACGATCGACATCAACTGCGGACTGAAGATCTTTCCGCAATCCGCAATCGCAAATCCGCAATGTCTGTTAGCGCCACTGGCGATCCGCTGAGGCGACCTGACGCAAAAACTTAAGTTCATTGAGGCATTTGCCGGTCCCTTCCGCGACTGCACTGAGTGGATCTTCGGCTACATGGACAGGCAAACCTGTTTCCTCACTCAAAAGTTTGTCAAACCCCCGCAGCAACGCGCCTCCGCCTGCGAGGACCAATCCCCGATCCACAAGGTCCGCCGAAAGCTCGGGCGGACAGCGCTCCAGCGTAATACGCACGGAATCGACAATCGTCGAGATCGGTTCAAGCAACGCTTCGCGCACTTCCTGAGAAGTAATCATGAGCGTTTTAGGTAAACCTGCGACCAGATCGCGCCCCTTAACTTCTACGCTCGTTTCCTTTTCACTTGGATACGCCGAGCCGATCTTGATTTTGATTTCCTCGGCGGTGCGTTCGCCGACCATTAAATTGTAAGCGCGTTTCATATACTGCACGATCGCCTCGTCCAACTCATCCCCGGCGACGCGCACGCTTCGGCTAAATACAATTCCGGAAAGTGAAATAAGGGCGACCTCCGTCGTGCCTCCGCCAATATCGATGATCATGTTGCCGGCTGGGTCCTGCACCGGGAGTCCCACACCAATTGCTGCTGCCATCGGTTCCTCGATCAAATAAACTTCCCGCGCCCCGGCATGAGTCGCCGATTCCCGCACTGCGCGCTTTTCCACTTCAGTAATTCCGGAAGGAACTGCGATAACAACGCGCGGTCTCGCGCGCACCTTGCGATTATGCACTTTGCTGATGAAATGCCGCAACATCGCCTCGGTGACCTCGAAATCGGCAATGACACCATCCTTCAGCGGACGCACTGCGACAATATTCGCCGGCGTGCGGCCGAGCATGCGCTTGGCTTCGTCACCTACTGCCAAGACTCTGTTAGTGCCGGCTTGTACGGCCACCACCGACGGCTCACGCAAAACGATCCCTTGATCTTTTACGTAAACAAGAGTGTTCGCCGTGCCGAGATCGATCCCGATGTCACTGGATAACCATCCGAAAAGTCCGTTGAACATGAATAATTTATTAGCAGCACTTTCCAGTCCGAAGGAAACGCGTCACCCGTCTAAGTGGATCTTTGTCCGAAGACCCCGTCCCGCGGCGCGATTCGGCCAGGCTGAAACGCGGTAACATGAAACGGCGCTGAACGCCGTCAAGCGCATATTGTGGAGTAGAGTAATGAACTAAGAGAGTGTTGGAAGTTTCCAATTAGTCCATTACCTCTTTGTTCCGTTACTCCGATGCAAAGGATCATCGTCGCCCCGTCCATTCTTGCCGCCGATTTCTCGCGACTTAATGACGAAATCCATCGCGTCGAAGCCGCAGGCGCAGATTGGATCCATTGCGATATCATGGATGGACATTTCGTGGACAACATTTCCTTCGGACCGGATATGGTGAGGATTATTCGCGGCCTGACAAGTCTTCCGCTCGATGTCCACCTCATGATCGAGCATGCTGATCATTATGTCCCGCGATTTGGCAAAGCCGGCGCAAACTCAATCACCGTTCACATAGAGCCGGAAGCGAAACACGATGTCTCGAAAACGTTGGAGCAGATTCGAGACAGCGGTTGCCGCGCCGGGCTCACTTTAAATCCCGAAACACCATTCGATTTGATCGAACCATTCCTCCACAAAATCGACATATTGCTGATCATGACGGTGCATCCCGGTTTCGGCGGCCAGCCATTTCGCGCTGACCAAATGCCAAAAGTGAAACGCGCCAGATCACTGAACGACAAGATCGACATCGAAGTGGATGGTGGCATCAATCCGGGCACGGCCAAGCTCTCAATTGAAAACGGCGCAAATGTTCTCGTCGCTGGGACCTCAATCTTTCATTCGAAAGATTACGCAAAGGCGATCCGCGGTTTGCGCGGGGAATGAGACGAGAGGCGATTCGTCGACGCTAGTGTATTTCGGCCGCTTCGCCCGCCACCACTGGCTCGGCTTCTTCGGTCGTTTCAGCCATCACTTCGTCCGTCTGCGTAACACGCACGACTTCTTCAATAGTCGTTTTGCCTTGGGCGACGCGTCGCCAGCCGTCGTGCCGCAACGTCTCCATACCTTCAGCAATGGCACATTGCTTCAGCTCGCCGCCATCGCGTTTTCGCATGATTAGCTTTCTCAGCGGCTCAGTAATGAGGCAAATCTCATAAATCGCCGCTCGACCCTGATAGCCAGTCTGGCGGCATTGATCACAACCAGAGCCGCGCCGGAAGCGGGTACCGAGTTCTTTCACCGGAAAACCGATCTCGGCGAGGTAGTCGCGCGGATAATCCACCAATTGCACGCAGTCTGGACAAATCGTGCGCACAAGCCGCTGAGCAATGAACGCTTTCACGACCGATGAGAGCAGAAACGGTTCTACGTCCATGTCTAGCAAACGGGTGATGCCCCCCACGGCGTCATTCGTGTGGAGCGTGCTAAAAACAAGGTGGCCAGTCATGGCCGCCCGAATCGCGATGTCCGCAGTTTCGACGTCCCGAATTTCACCAACCATGACGACGTTTGGGTCCTGTCGCAAAATGTGACGAAGACCTTTGGCGAACGTCAGATCAATCTCCGGTTTGACATCGATCTGCGAAACACCTGGAATTCGGTATTCGACTGGTTCTTCGACTGTGATGATACGGCGCTGCACGGAATTGATGCTGCTGAGAAAGCAATAAAGTGAGGTTGATTTCCCGCAGCCGGTGGGCCCGGTGAGAAGGATGATCCCGTTGGGCTGCGCCAATAGATGGCGAATGACTTTCTCCTGCTTTTGGCTTAGATCGAGCCGATCGAATCCGAACTGTTGCTCGCTGCGGCTGAGCAATCGCAAACTGATCGATTCGCCGTTGACGGTGGGAATGGTCGAAACGCGCACATCGATATTTTGATTACTCGCCTGCAAATTCATGCGCCCATCCTGAGGCAATCGGCGCTCGGCGATGTCCATGTGTGACATCACCTTCAAGCGCGAAATGATGGCCGATTGCAGGACGCGCAACTGCGGCGGCACAGCGACTTCGTGCAAAATTCCGTCGATTCGATATCGAATCCGCAGATCATTTTCCAGCGGCTCAACGTGAATATCGGTCGCCCGCTCGAAAATCGCCTCGCGAATGATTTGGTTTACGAATTTCACCACGGACGCTTCTGGATCGTCGGCATTCAGTTCGATTGCGGTCTCGGTGTCTTGCAGCACCTCGAAGGCGCGGTTTGTCTTGAGGATCTCGTCGAACGTCTCCGCGCCGATGCCATAAAGCGTTTTCATCGCGCGCAAAAGCTGCGCCCGCGGCACCAGCACCCACTCGGCAGGCTTTTTCAAAAGCTGCGCCGCGAGCTGGCGGCCGATGGAATTGAAAAGATCGTATGTCGCCAGCACGACCGATCCGCCTGAGGCGGATTCCTTCACCTCGATGGGCAGAATGTGATGTTGAAAGACAAAACGACTCGGTAAGGCCGATAAGGTCGCACGATCTATTTTTTTCGCGTCGATGGAGACAACCGGCACGCGGAAGAAATTCCCGATTGCGCCAAGGAAGCGCTGCTCGTCCACTTTGCCCGAATCGAGCACCTGGCCCACCCACGAGCCGCCGTTCAGGTTTACCGCCAGTTCCGCGGCTTCTTCATTCGAAGGTACGCCGCTTTCCAGTAGCAAATTAATCAGGGATTGGCTCGGACTTGCGTTCATTCAGGCGAGACTCACGGCATGTGTAGGGCGCGTCGCACCGGATCGGTAAGCGTGCCGGTAACGCGCAAGGAATAATTTTTTTGCAGCCGCGCGATGGCGTCTGCCACCTCTGGGGTAAACACGCCGTCGATAGGGCCGCAATAATAGCCCAGCCGGCGCAATGCCGTTTGCATTGAACCCACGTAAGCTGGTTGCAGAATTAATTGTTCGGGAGCCTTAAAGTAGTAAACCCATCGCCAATGATATCTCGGCGCGAAGTCAGTGGCGTTCACTGCTTTCCCCTGATGGAGCAGAGCCCATTCGTCTCTCTGTGCCAGGGGATCGCCTGCAGGGAAGTTATCGTTGAAGAAAATACCGTACTCGTCGGCTCGCGCGATGGTTGCGCTGAGACCGAGAATTAATGCAAGAGCGATTTGTTTCATAAAAAAAATAGATAAAAGTTTACTACATATCTTTCGCCGCGGGAATATCGGGTGGAGGTAAGATCAATTGTTTGCCGGCTTCCACTTTTGGGCATTCCGGGCAATCATCCTGCTCGAGCTCCGGTCCGAAGTGCGTCCTATCCTCATTTTTCTGGCGGAGCCGATAAGCGTCCAGTTTTGTCAGACTTACCTCCGGGCGCATCAGGATAATCAGTTCCTGACGAGTCTTATCGCTTGTGGTACTCCGGAAAAGCGCGCCGAGATACGGGATGCGAGAAAGAACAGGAATTCCGGTGGAACTCCTATTCTTCTGCTCCTCGATCAACCCGCCCAGAACAATGGTTGAACCATTTGGCGCAGAAACATTCGTGCGGACATAGCGCGTGTTGATTTCCGGAATTCTGTTGCCACCGATTAGTACATCTTGGCCGAGGCTGTCGAGTTTTTGCAAAATATCCAGAGACACTTCTTTCTCGGAATTAATCAGAGGGACAACCTCGAGCTGCAACGCGACTTTCTTGTATTCAATATTTGAAGACACCGCAGCTTGGTTGGCGACAACATTCGCACTAACGACATTTGTCAGGGTGTTAACAGGAATAGGAATCTCCTGGCCTGAGGCAATGATTGCCTTCTTGTTGTTGCTGGTGAAAACGGTCGGACGCGAAAGGATTCTGAACCGGCTGGTCTGCTCAAGTAGATGCACGATCGCCGCAAGATAGTTCCCAGCCGCAACGTAAACGTTGGTACCGGTGGCGCCGTTGGCTACGGTCTGAATAATCTGGCTGAAATTGATCAGACCGGCTGGATCAACAATTCCGTTGGCAATTCCGTTAGTGATGCCGGGTGATATGGAAGGCGCGGCGCTGGCCATTGGGAGTGGAATTGGAACACCCGTATTGCGCGAGAAGCCCACTACTTTCTTGTTGTACTTTGCAAAGTAATCGACCCCGAATTCCTCATTGTTAGTTAGGGTCAATTGGCCAATCACGGTGCTCAGCGCCACTTGTGGCGCCTTGACGTCCATTTCGTCCAGGATTTTTCCCACCTTCACCACCACCTCGCGGTTGCCAAGAACGATGATCGAGTTTGCACGCTGATCGGCGATGAGCTTGGCGTTCCCAATCGTGACCGCTTGAGGCGTAGTATCCACCGGCTGAGTGGAGAGCTCTTCGGAAATATTCATCGTACTGCCGGTGGCACCGCCCGAAGTGCCGCTCGTGCCACCGGTCAGGTCTGAAAGACCACCACCACTCTTGCCGCCATAGGAGGAACTTGTACCGCGCTGACCGCGCTGCGGTGCAGGGCTCGCACCAGGCAACGGCCCGCCACTCGGGGCCGCGCCGGCTCCTTCCATTCCCGGCTCGGTCAATGCCTGCACCAGCACCGGCAGAACGTCGCCGGCGGAAATGTATCGCAAATAGCGAGTGATCGGTTTTCCAAATTCAACGTTGGCATCAAATTCGTGGATGAGTTGTCGGATGAAGGGCATGTTGATCGGCCGCGTCACGATGTGAATGCGGTTGGTGCGCACGTCGGGAGTAACTTTAATTTTGCCCACGATCACCGCTTCTTCAGACAGCACACCGGCACCGCCGGCTTCCACCGGAACAGGTTGCGGCACGGCTCCCGGCATCTTCACCGAGCGAACGCCTGGCTGACCGGGCGTTTCAGTGCCCTTTTCGAAAATTTCCTTGAGCATATCCACTACTTTGCTGGCGTCGGCCCGCTCGAGCTTGATGAATTCACTGACTACTTCTGCCGGAGCGACGTCCACTTGTTCAATCACACCGGCAAGCTGCCGAATGATGTCGGCGTTCTGCGTCACCAAAAGGCTGGATGATTTCGGCAGGGCGAGAATATTGATGGTGCCTGAGCTCCCCTGAAAATACGCCATCAGCACTTGCTGAAGTTCCTGCGGATCGGCGTACTGCAACTTGAATAGGAAGCTCACGACGGGATTACCCGGCGGAATGTCCGCCAGGTCAGAAATAATCGGCACCGGCGCCTTCCGAGGATTCTGACCGGCCCCGACGACGTCGACGATATCGCGAGCAGCCGGAACGAGCGAAATCCCATTGAGAGCCATGCTCATCTCGATGATCTTGATTGCCTCATCGCGCGACACATCCTTGGCGATGAAAATATTCACCTTGCCCTGCACAAAATTATCCATCACCAGTTTCTTACCGGTGAGCTGCTCGTACAGATGCAACACATCGACTACATCGCTGTTTGGAAACTGGAGCCGAACCGGGGAGTTTGTTGGCGCGATCGGAGGAGCAGGCGCGTCCGCCGGTGGCGTATTCGCTACTTTAGGAGCAGGCGCATCTTTTGGTGGCGGATTCGCTACCTCGACAGGTCGCAATGGCTCGGGACGCTGCGGTGCGCCCTGAGCTGAAACTGACGTCGCGCTGGCAAGCGCGAGTATCACAATGCAAAGAAGCCGGTGCACAGTGCTGTCTGGGTCGATGGGCGACGCTAGTAGATTTATGAAACCCGTCAACGTATTTCCCTCAGTTGAAACGATCCTTCACTGCTTAGGCTGGATGCGGCAAAGCCTCGTAGCTTACTGCCGATTGCCGATGCTGCAACTGATTAGCCCTTCAAATCCCGGCAGAACGCGGGCCGGCCGTATCCGCCGGCTCCCGCGCGCGATCGCGACCACTTGTTGCCTACTAATGGCGGCGAACGCCTCCGCTTTGCCGGCGCAAGAGCCAAACGCAGTTGGTGATATCAGGTCCGTCCTTCAGTCACAACAGGAAGCTTGGAACCGAGGCGACATCGATGGATTTAGAATGGATACTCGCGCTCAGCATCCACTGTTTTCGTGTCGGAAGATTCGGTCAAACGTGGTTGGGAAAATGTGCGCGAGCGCTATCGCGAAAAATACGCGGATCGCGCCAAGATGGGCACGCTGATCTTTTCTGATGCCGAGGTTACGCTGCTTGCCTCTGATGCTGCTGTCGTGCTCGGCCGCTGGAGTTTGCAGCGGGCAAAAGATCATCCGCACGGGCGCTTCACCCTCATCTTCAAACGCCTGCCGGAAGGCTGGCGAATTGTGCACGATCATACGTCGGCGGCTGCGAAGCCGAAGTGATTTGTAGGGCGTCTGTGTCAGACGCTGGCCTTTCACAGAAATGTTCTACAATTCGCGCAGCCTCATGAGAAGCTTCTCGTGGATGTTATCGAATCCGCCGTTACTAAAAACAACTATCACGTCTTTTGGCTGCACCATGGAGACAATTCGGTTCACAATGGCATCGGCGTTACTTTCGTAAAACGCGGGCCGGCCGGTCTTAGCAACCGCAGCCACAACTCTCTCTGGATTTAATCGCTCATCTTCGGGGATCTGTTCGAGCCTGGCTACCTGAGAGATGAAAACTCCGTCGGCCAATTTTAGCGCGTCAGGAAGTTGCTGTTGAAACACCGCGCGGCGGGTGGTATTCGAGCGCGGTTCGAAAATAGCCCAGAGCCGGTGCCCGCGATATTGATGACGAAGCGCCTGCAACGTGTGCGCGACTGCCGTGGGATGGTGGCCAAAATCGTCAACCACCTTCACGCCGCGCCCTTCACCTCGCAGCTCCTGCCGCCGCGCAATACCGGCAAAACTCTTGAATGCGCTCTCGATTTTCTTCTCCGGCACGTCATAAAAACGCGCCGCCATCGCCGCCATCGCAGCATTGCGCACGTTGAATTCCCCAACGAGCGGAATTTCGAAAGTTTGCTCCCCGAGCTTAAACCTCGACCCATCGGAAGAGTAAGCGACGTCGCGGATTCGTTGCGCGCAATTTTTGGAGAACCCGATCTCGATCATCTGCGCCAGGCAATCTTTGGCGACTTCTACGCAATTCGGATCGTCGCCATTCAACAGCACCATTCCATTCTGTGGAACGATGTTAAGTAAACGCCGGAAGCTGAGTTTGATCTCATCGAGATTTTTGAAGATGTCCGCATGGTCGAACTCGATATTGTTTACGATCACCAGTTCCGGCAGATAATGAACGAATTTTGAGCGCTTATCGAAAAACGCAGTGTCGTACTCGTCACCTTCAATAACGAAGTACTTGGAATCGTTCAGGCGGGCGCCCTGGCCGAAATTTTTCGGCAGTCCGCCAATGAGATAACCGGGATTGCGTCCGGCTTTCTCCATAATCCAGGCAAGCAACGCCGTAGTGGTTGTTTTGCCGTGCGTTCCCGTGACTACGAGGTTGTGACGGCCCCGCAAGAAATAATTTTTCAAAACTTCCGGCAAGGAGAGGTAAAACAATTTTCTATTCAGGACCGTTTCCACTTCGGCGTTGCCCCGCTTCATCACGTTGCCGATGACCACTACATCCGCATCGCCAGGGATGTTCTCTGCGCGATAGCCCTGCCTGAGTGCGATGCCCTTCTCCTGGAGGAAGCTCGACATTGGCGGATAAACATTTTCGTCCGAACCAGTGACCTTAAAGCCGCGCTCTTGCATTGCGGCCGCCACAGACGCCATCGCGGTCCCGCAAATTCCGAGGAAATGGAAGTTTTTCGGCGCTTCTTTCACGCGGATGTTCTACGACCCGTCAGCCGCTTTGGCTAGCCATCATCTGTCATTCTGAACGAAGTCGATGCCTAAAGTTTTCGCCTTCTCCGCCGGATGCCTCGGCTTCGCTTCGTTTCGCTCAGCACGACGATCGCCTCGTGATCGTCACTTTTTTTCGAACACCTCCACAGCCTCCCACGCTTCATCGGGCGGCGCTTGTTCATATCCGAGCGCGCGCTCCAGATACATTTTGGCCAGAAGATCGTCCGGGTAAAATTCCAGGAAGCGTGAAAACAGGATCTTCGCCTCATCAAAATCACGGGCGCGAAATTTTTCCAGTCCCTCTTCGTAAGTTTCCAGCCATTTCAGAAATTCCGGATCGACCTTTTCGTCTCGTGCACCGACGAAGGTAAAAACGTCCGCGGGCTTCATTTTGCCTTTCACCTGAACGCGGGCCACCGAGCGCAGATAAACCTCCTCTCGCACCAGCTCGGCCGCTGCCGCACCAACTAGAATATCGACGCCATAAGTTCGGGTAAGGCCTTCCAGCCGCGACGCCAGATTGACCGCGTCGCCAATAACGGTCGGATCCATGCGCTCCTGCGAGCCGACATTGCCAACGATCACCTCGCCCTGGTTGATACCAATGCCCATGCCGAGTCCCATGCGCCCTTCGTCGCGCCATTTTTGATTGAGCCGTGCGAGCTCTCCGCGCATCCCCAGTGCCGCGCGTGCGCAATTTTTCGCGTCCTGCGCCATCCCAAGACTGCGCACGTTGCCCCACACGGCCATGATTGCGTCCCCAATGAATTTATCGAGCGTGCCGCCATTGCCGAAAATGACAGAAGTCATCCCAGTGAGATGCTCATTGAGCTGCGCGACCAGTGCTTCGGGATCTGCTTTTTCGGACAACGTGGTGAAGCCAATTAAATCCGAGAACAGGATGGTCACCGGCACGCGGACGCCTTTGAGCGAGCTGTAGTAGCTGTCTGGGTTTTCCAGAATCTCCCTAACCAAATTTTTCGAGACGTATCGCTCGAGGGTCCGGCGCGTCCTCAATTTCTCCAGCCGTTCAACCGCGTATTCAAAACCGAGCGAAAATAATCCGCTAAGCAACAGAGCAGAGAGAACCGGAACAGTAAGCAGCAGCAGTCCGGTCTTGTCGTAAAACAGTCGCGCCGTTACGAGGTATCCGACGGTGATTGCAACGAGCGTCCCAATGCAAAGCAACGGCTTGCGCAAAAATGCAACAAGCGACCACGCAATCAGCCCCGCTCCGGCCACGAGCGCCAGAGCAACGGTCGGCGGCGTAGGCCGCAAAAACTCGTGGCCCAGTGCCGCAGCCATCGCCTGTAAATGAAGCGCAGGCCCCGGCGTGGTCGGGCTCAGTGGTGTATCGACGAAGTCGTGCAAGACCTGCGCAGACACCCCCACCATCACGATCTTGTCCTTGAAAAAACCCCCGTCGGCGTAGTCGGCATGCCAGAGTTTGGGATCGAACACCTCGTAGAGCGGTCGCGGTTCGAACGCGTCCGGCGCGGTGAAACGAATCATATGGCCGCGAAAATCGCAGGGCACATCCCTTGAGTGGCCGATTTTGTTCAGAGCGCGGGCGGAAAAAGATTCATAAACTTCTTCGCCTGGATACGGCTGTTGACCCACGAGTTGGCGGGCCGTCACACAATAAGCCACAGCGCGAATCTTTCCATCGATCGAGTCCGGAAAAAAATTTACGAAGCCGACACGATCATCCAGCAGTTGCGGCGGCGGAATTAGCGCATCGTTTGGCGTAGTGGCTTGCGCGCCATTTTCCATGTCGAAGTTTGCGCCGACGACGACCTTTTCGTGATAACGATCCAGCGCGGCGTGAAATGCTGGGTCGCCATCGTTAGGAGGATTAAGAAGCAAATCAAATACGACGAGTCGGGCACCGGCCCCAAACAGTCGATCGAGTAAAAGTGCCCAGACTTCGCGTGACCACGGGAACGGCCGCTCAGTCATGAGTTGAAACGCGCGGCTTCCCGCGACTTCTTCAGCAGTCAGCGGCGGCAACTGCAATGTGCTTTGATCAATTCCGAGAAAAACAAAATCGCGAGGCGCCGCTGTCTTGCGACCCTCGCGTCGAAGCAAATCCTCGAAGCTTTGTTCGCCGCGCCACGGCGCCGAGAGAAACGGCGCACCTGGAAGAAAATGCCCGAGAACAATCAGCCCTGTCCAAAAAAGACAAATTAACGTCAAGATCAATAGCCGGGCGCGACCAAACCAATGCACGGGCCGAGTATATCAGAACAATCCCGAAGCACGAATCAGGAATGACGAATGAGAGCTCCAAGTATGCCTATGGCGAACTGGGGACGCGAGCATCGTTTTTTGTTCGGATTTCGTCATTCGTTCTGCAATCGCCATTTGTCATTGTGAGTGCAAACCGTACCCGATGACTACTGACACGGCGCTCATTTGCCCGCGCTGCGAACTGCCATTGAAAGAAGTGCGTACTTCGGGCGGCGTTTTCTGGGCGTGCGACAACTGCGGCGGTCGTGCAGCTACGATCGAGCTGTTGCGCAATCGCTTCATGCCAGAATCGATCAATCCATTGTGGCTGCACGCCATGCGAGGTGAGGGGCGCAGCGGCGCTCCTTGTCCATCGTGCCGACACCCGATGATCGACGTCGCCTTGTCCGACCGGGCCGAAATCAACGTCGACGTTTGCCAGCGCTGCCACTTCGTGTGGTTCGACACGCATGAAATTGACACGCTGGTTCCACGACGGCCGCAAACGCCTGCTCCCGAACTGCCGCAGAAAGCGCGCGAGATGCTCGCGATTGCCGAAGTCGAGCGGTTAGCCAAAGAAGCCGAAGGCTCGGACTTCGACAGCGTACCACCTGATGAATCGTGGAAACAGATCGCAGCCTTTCTCGGAGTGCCGGTTGAATTCGATACCGTGCCGCACACTCGGCGTCCGTGGGCCACATGGTTGCTCGGAACGGTGATCATCGCCGCTAGCCTATTCGCCTTCACGCGGCTCCACGAAATCGTGACGGAATTCGGACTAATTCCCGCGGAAGCCACGCGCCTGCACGGCCTCACGTTTGTCACTTCATTTTTTCTGCACGCCGGAATCATTCACCTCGTCGGCAATATGTATTTTCTCTTTGTCTTTGGCGACGACGACGAAAATTTTCTCCGACCGCTTCGTTATCTCCTGCTCGTCGCGCTGGCGGCGTTCGTTGGTGATCTCGCGCATATCGCTCTCGATCCTCGCTCAGAAACGCCATGCATCGGCGCAAGCGGCGGCATTGCTGGCGTGATTACGTTTTACGCGCTCAATTTTCCGCGCGTCCGGCTCGAGTTCCTGATGCGATGGGGCTTTGTCTGGTTCCGATGGATCCGTTTGCCGGCGTGGTCGGTCTTCGTTTTGTGGATTTTCTTTCAACTTATCGGCGCTCTCGAACAGAAAGCCGGCATCAGTTCCGTCTCATCGGCTGCGCATTTGGGCGGCGCGGCGGTGAGCGTTGTCGCGTGGGTACTTTGGAGAAAAGAGAAACCCAATGACGAAGGTCGAATGACCAAGGAATGACGAAATCCGAACAATGAAAGAATCTTTCGCTTCTGTATCGGTGGTTTACTTCGGGCTTCCTCGTTCATTCGTAATTTCTCGGGTTTCCATTTGTTTTTTGTCCCAATTCGCCTAACTTTCTCGCCTTCGATCTGCGCACCTGATTCCCTTTCCTGGGATCGAATCCATGAAAGCCCGCTACTGGGCTTATCGCGACCGGAAAACACGCAAACGCACGTTTCGTTATCTTTGGATCCAACGGCTAAATGCCGCTGCCCGCACCAACGGAATGAACTACAGCCGTTTCGCCGAAGGACTCAAAGCTGCCGGCATCGGCCTTGACCGCAAGATTCTTGCCGATCTGGCCGTCACCGACGAAGCCGCATTCAAATCGATTGTCGATCAAGCGAAAGCCGCGCTGGAGAAGAAGAACAAGAAAGCGGCGTAGCCTTCTTCTGTGGCGGCGGTCTATGACCGGCGGAGGCTATTGGCGTGCTAGCGGTGTCGGCGCTTTATAGAAGGGTCGCTACAGCCAGCAACTTTGAATTGAACGTTCAACGTTCAACGTTCAACGTTCAACGTTTCAATGCCCCATCCGTTAGAACAACTCGGCGACGAAGCGCTGCGCGAGATCGATTCCGCGCCTGACGAACAGGCGCTCGAAGCCGCACGCATAAAATATCTCGGCAAAAGCGGCAGCATCTCCGCGTGGGGCGAGCAGATGAAAACGCTCAGCAAAGAGGGCAAGCCGATCGTCGGGAAGTTGCTTAATGAAGTTCGTACCGCGATCACCGCCGCGCTCGAAGCCCGTGCGCAAACTTTTCACGCCCAAAAAGAAACCGAGGGGCTTGCAAAGATCGACATCTCATTGCCGGGAACGCCGCGCGAGGTCGGCGCCATTCATCCACTGACGCAAATGTGGGATCGCTCGATCGAAATCTTCCGGCGAATGGGTTTCGCGCTCGCCGATGGACCGGACATTGAAAACGAATGGCACTGCTTCGATGCGCTCAACACGCCGCCCGAACATCCGGCGCGCAACGAGCAGGACACATTTTATCTGGCGGATGGCCGATTGCTGAGAACACACACTTCGACCGTCCAAATTCGCACGATGCAAGCCGCGCCGCCGCCGATTCGCGTAATCTCTCCCGGCGCGGCATATCGTCGCGATGAACTTGACGCCACGCACAGCCCGCAGTTTCACCAAATCGAAGGACTTTACGTCGATGAAAACGTCAGCGTCGCCGATCTGAAAGGCACGCTCGAATTTTTCATGCGAGAATTATTCGGCGCCGACACTGCCGTGCAGTTCCGCCCGCATTTCTTCCCGTTCACTGAGCCCAGTCTGGAGGTTTATGTGAAATCCAAAGCTCTCAAAAGCGGCGAGCGCTGGATCGAAGTCGCCGGCTCGGGCGTCGTGCATCCCGCCGTTTTCGAACAGGTCAACAAAGCGCGCGGCGACAAGGCGTACGATCCAGAGAAATGGAGCGGCTACGCGTTCGGCCTGGGCATGGATCGCCTCGCGATGATTCTGTTCGACATTCCTGACATCCGCCTGTTCGCGCAAAACGATTTGCGCTTTCTCCGCCAGTTTGCATGAAATTCTCCGTTAATTGGCTGCGCGAATTTGTCGATCTTCCAAAAAATCCGGAAGAGATCGCCGAATTGCTGACTCGCGCCGGCATCGAAACCAAAAACATCGAGACGCGCGGCGCGAACATCGACAAGGTGATCGTTTCACAAATCGCCGCGTCGTCGCGCCATCCGAATGCTGATCGGCTCACAGTTTGCGAAGTGGATGACGGCAGCGGCACGAAACGCCAAATCGTTTGCGGCGCGACGAATTACAAAGTCGGCGACAAAGTTCCGCTAGCGTTGCCGGGGACAAAGTTGCCGAACGGAACTGAAATTCGGAAAAGCAAACTGCGCGGTGTCGAATCGGAAGGAATGCTTTGCAGCCCAATCGAGCTCGGCTTGGGTGAAGATGCCTCCGGTCTTTTGATTCTGTCACCAGATGCAAAAGTCGGCGCGCCGATCGGTGATCTTTTCCCTGCGGACACGATTCTTGACGTCGAGATCACGCCAAACCGTGGCGATCTGCTCAGCCATTTCGGCCTGGCGCGCGAAATCGCGGCGCTGACTGGAAAGAAACTCAAATCGACGCCGCGTGAATCGAAGATCGACATCAAGAAATCGGGCGTGACGATTACCGCGACGCGTGCATGCCCATTCTTCTCCGCGCGCAAGATCGACAATGTGAAAGTCGGGCCGAGTCCGCAATGGCTGCGCGCGAAAATCGAGAGCGTTGGGATTCGTTCGATCAACAACATCGTCGATGTCTCGAACTTCGTGATGCTCGAGCTCGGCCAACCGACGCACGCTTTCGACGCCGACAAACTGAAAGGCGATATCAACGTGCGGCTCGCGCAGGACGGCGAAAAGTTTCTCGCGCTCGATGGAAAGACTTATTCGCTCAAGCCGGACAATTGCGTTGTCGCCGATCAAGAACGCGCAGTTGGAATCGGCGGCGTGATGGGTGGTGAAGAAACCGGCGTGGCCGATTCGACGAAGAATATTTTACTCGAGGCCGCCTACTTTCTGCCGGCGAGCATTCGGAAGACCGCGCGCGAATTAAATCTTCCGAGCGACGCGAGCTACCGATTCGAGCGCGGTGTCGATCCCGAAATGGTGCTTCGCGCCTCGCACCGTGCGACTGAATTGATTCGGGAAATCGCGGGCGGAACTCCCGCGAAAGAAATTCACCTGGCTGGCCAACTCCCGCCGGATCCGGCCGACGTTTCGTTGAGCTACGACAAGTGCGATCGCGTTGTCGGAATCGAGATTAAGCCGAAAACCATCAATGAAATTCTGGAAGGCTTCGGATTAAAAAAAACGAAGACTGAGAGGAAGAACGGATCTTCCAAGTGGAAGATCCCGAGTTACAGGCGGGATTTACAACGCGATGTCGATCTTATCGAAGAAGTCGTCCGCGCATACGGCGCCGACAAAATTCCGGGAACCGACCGAAGTCGGTTCACGCCTTCAAGTCCGGCCGATCACGCGCACGATTTGGAATCACAAATGCGTGAGCGCCTCGTGGCACACGGACTTTTCGAAATCCGCACATCAAAATTGATTCCGCGAAGCGCATCTGCTTTCATCCAAGGCGCGGTTGAGCTGCGCAATCCGCTGAGCGAAGATCACGTTGCGCTGCGGCCGAGCCTAATCGGCGGTTTGCTTGGCGTGCTCGAACGGAACATTAACGCCGGCGCCGAGAGCGTCGCGATTTTCGAAATCGGTCGCGCGTTCATTCCGCCATCAGGGAAAGAAGAGCGACACCTCGCCATTCTGCTTTGGGGCAATGTCACGAGCGCTGCAAATTGGCGATCGCAAACCAAGCGAAACCTCGATCTGTTCGATCTCAAGGGCGCGCTCGCGGGCGTCGTTCCTAACCTATCGTTCCGAGCAAGCAAATTTCCTGATCTGGCGTTGCCGGTCGACATTTACTCGGGTGACCGGATGATCGGTTTCGGTGGCCAACTTTCCTCGGCGAAATCGAGCGCGCCCGGGCGCGTGCTCATTGCCGAGCTGCATGCCGATCTGCTTTTGGCCAAAGGCGAATCAGCAAAAAAATTTCGAGAGCTCGATCGCTATCCATCGATCACCCGGGACATCGCCATAATCGTACCTGAAAAATTGACGCACTCTGAAATTTTGCGCGTGATTGAAGAACCTGCAGAACCGCTCCTCGAAAGCGTCCAATTGTTTGATGTATTTGAGACCCGGGACGGCATCACCTTCGGGCCCGCAGCAAAATCACTCGCATATACATTGACATACCGCGCTAAGAATCGCACACTGACAAACGAAGAAGTAACCGAGGTGCACGCCAGGATTCGCGAAAAACTGAAACGCGAGCTGGGCGTCACGCTGCGAGAATAGTTCTTTGAAACTGTGAGAGTCGTTTGTTGAGGGTTGGGAAGAAAACCAGTGCTTTTCGCTCAACTCTCAACTGACGGCTCTCGATCCATCTTGACTGGTTGAGCGAAACAAATTTTTACCCTGCGATGTTCGAGATTACAGGTGGGATTCCCGAACCGATATTTGACGAACCTCAGGAGGCTGAGTCGCTCGGAGAACATGGCAGGCCTTGATTGGAAGTCAGACGCTGCGGCGACGGTCATCCACCCGTTACGAAAAGGGAACGGGAGATCCGCCTAAACGGCATCCGCGGGGTAATCTTTAGAAACCCGGATCGAAATTTCGATCCGGGTTTTTTCGCGTGATCGAAGAATCGCGATTTGAAAATCCTTTGACGGGATTGATAGTGCGCAGTGACGTGCGCACGCTCCTAGCCCTCGAAGACGGTCGATATTTCGAGGGCGAATCCTTTGGCGCAACCGGTACCCGCGTCGGCGAAGTTTGTTTCAACACCGCCATGACCGGTTATCAGGAAGTACTGACCGACCCATCGTATCGTGGGCAGATCGTCGCCATGACTTATCCCTTGATCGGAAACTATGGGATCAATTCGCTTGATCAGGAAAGCTCTTCGCCGCATGTGCGCGGGTTCGTCATAGAGGAATTGACTGAGGTCCCCAGCAACTGGCGCTCTGAAATGTCGCTCGATGAGTACTTGCGAAAATGGAATATCCCTGGCGTGAAAGGAATCGACACGCGCGCCCTTACGCGGCATTTGCGCACGCTCGGCGCGATGAAAGCCTGTCTAACGACGGAGAAGATTTCGCCCGAAGAAGCGACGCAAATGGCGATCCAGGGCGAGGGCGTAATCGGGATGGATTATGTGCGTGAAGTGACGACAAGAAAGATTTACCGCTGGGATCCGGAGGACAACCTCAGCTCGCCGTGGTCGATCGCACAGCCACGAGACGGCGAAGGCAGACGGGGGTTGCCACCCATTCGATCTCGAATTGCTGCATACGACTATGGCATCAAGGAAAACATCCTGCGCCTGCTGCGCCAGAAAGGTTTCCAAGTAACGGTTGTGCCGGCGACTACGTCGGCAGACGAAGTGCTGGGTCTTGATCCCGATGGAATTTTTCTTTCCAACGGTCCTGGCGATCCCGCGGCGCTTCCTTACGCACACAAAACCGTGCATGATCTGATGGGCAAAAAACCGATCTTTGGGATCTGTCTCGGTCATCAAATCCTCGGCTTCGCGTTCGGCGGCTCGACGTTCAAATTAAAATTCGGCCATCGCGGCGCTAACCAACCGGTAAAGGATTTGCGCAGCGGCAAAGTGGCCATCACGGCGCAAAATCACGGATTCGCCGTCAACGCAGAGTCGCTTCCCGCCGATGTGGAAATAACGCATATCAATTTGAATGACGGCACAGTGGAGGGAATGCGCCACAGGGAATTGCCAATCTTCAGCGTGCAATACCATCCCGAAGCCGCGCCCGGCCCACATGATGCCTCGTATTTTTTCGATCAGTTCGCGGATCTAATTGAAAAGCAAAGGTAGGGCGCCTGAACGAACGTCCCCTCGGTCCTCCGCGCTATTGACCAGCAGAGCCGACAGCCCACATTTGTCCCATGATTAATTCAACAAACAATAAACCTAGTGTGTGGAGAGTTGCATTGACTGCGACCTTCATTGCAGCTCTAGCGTGCGCGCCGCTGGCGATCGCGCAGGAACACCAGCACGGCGATGATACGGCTGCTTCGAAAGAAGTGACCGGCGAAGTGGTCGATATGATGTGCTACGTCGATCATAATGCTGTCGGCGAAAAACATGGCCAGTCCTGCGGCGCGAAATGCATCAAGAGTGGCGGACCGGTCGGAATCGTGAGCGAGGGCAAAGCGTATCTGGTGGTTGGCGAACACAAGCCAATTAACGATCAGCTCGCAGAGTACTGCGGCAAAAACATCACTGTGAAAGGCAAGCTGGCAGAACGCGGCGGCATTGCCATGATTGAGAACGCCGAGGTCTTTAAGAAATAGCGGCTTGTCATCCCGAGCTGCGAAGAGCGGAGAGGGACCTCACAATCTAAGTTTGGAGCACGTAAATTGAAAAGCGTGCTGAATCGGCTCGTGCGAGCTCCTTCGCTCCGCTCAGGATGACAGATTGCGCGGAAGATCAACATCGAGCTCCGCGCAGCTTTGCGAGCTCTACTTGTAATACGGCCGCAACGACGGGCGCAGCTTTCCTACCCGAAGCGCGGTTTCAATTTGCGAATCAGAAACGTCCGCTTCGGAGACTTTACGAATCTCCCCTGTCTCGAGCGCTGCAATGGGCAATCCGTCGCGAAACAAAATTCGACTTGCAGTGAGCGAGGCAATTCGCGGTCCAGGCGTCAGAATGCCTTGCAAATTCAGCGGGTCCGCAGCGCTCAATGTGATTAGCTCGCCATTTGACGGCCCTTTGCGTATGGAACGCAACAAGCCAATGGCTCCCGGCAGCGCGAATTGTTCGCCGCTTACTCCTCCTAAGAAATAGCCGCCGCGAATCTCGCCGCGCGCTTCCCAGCGGCGATAAATTCGCCCCAGGTCGTACCAATTGACGCCAAGAGTCTCGCGTTCGAGCAAACGGCGAAAGACAACTCCGTAGCGGCGCAGCAATGCCCGCGCAAATTTTTCGATCGCAGCCTCGCGCGCGGAGCTTTCCGCGCCATTTCCTGATGGCGGCGACGTAATGTGCGCACGTAACAACGACCAGCGCCCTGCAAACTCGATGCTCGCAAGAGTTGTTTTGCGCCGGCGTTTTCCAATGTTCCGGCCAAATGTTGGGCGTTTGTTCGACGGGACGAGGAGCGCACGCAACCCATCGAAACTATCTGAAGTCACCAGACCGAGTGCAGCAAGCTGCGACAAGGCCTCTTCAACTTGAGAAGGTAGCAGACCGCTTCGCCGGACAAGTTCAGCGAAAAAGAGCGCTCCACCGCGTTGGAGCGCCTCGAAGACAGCGTGGCTTACGATCGAAAGTTCAATGGCAGAATTCGGCTGAGTAAGCACCAGCCAGTCGTGTAGATTCTCACGCTGGTAAAGCGCGATGGGGCTTGACCGCAGTGGCGCCGAAACACGCGCGTTCGGACTTTGCGGGGTGCTCAAACGTCCCCAGCCGACGCGGCCAGAAAAGCAAAGACGATCGAGCCACTCGGGATCGTAGTCGGTAACACGCGCGGGAAGGATCGCCGACTCCCAAGCCGCCAAAGGCAACTCGCAGCCGTCGAGTTGTTCCAGAACTGATTGCAAGCCTTCCGCGCCTTCCACGTGGTGTTCTGGACCTGCGCGCTGCCACGCAAACAGAAATCGGTAGAAATCCCGAATCGAGACGGGTTGAATTTCAGCGCGCAGCCGATCGATTGTGAGCCGGTGAATTCGTGCGAGCAATCGCCGATCACACCATTCCTGCTCGGTCGTATTCGGGTGGAATTTGCCCCGCAGAACAAAACCTTCGCTTTCAAGTCCCAGCAACGCCGTTTCGATTTCCGATCGGGCAAGACCAAGAATATTTTCCAGCTGCCCGACCGACATTGGACCGGAAACTTCAATTCTTCCGCGAAGCAATTCACGAATCGCTGCCGACCGTTCCCAATTTTGTCGCTGAGCAGATTCCGGCACCGTTACCTGAGAATTGGCACCGGCGTCCGGATAAATTGTTTGCAGCATCGGCAATCGCTCGGCGCTAGTCCAAAAACGCTTCTCGCCAACACGAAGACGCGCCACCCGTTTCGATGCGACGAGTTCATTAAGTAATTGTTCCACTGCTGTGCCGTTGCCTTCATGACGAACTGATCGTTGCACTTCATCCTCCGTCATCGCCCCGAGAAGCATCAGCGCGTCATGTAATTCATCGGCATTTGCCGCTTCGGGCCATGCTTCCTTGTGCACTTTGTCGATTGCTGCCGCATCAAGAATTCCGAGGGCATCGCTGCCGTTTCTTTCCGAAGCCCGCCGCGTGTACACCGCCTGGGTGCGGCGTTCCTCCAACGGCGCGTTGTCCAGAAACGCGTACGGCCGCGCATTTAGGATCTCAGACGCGAGCGGCGACGGCTCGGGCAGGTCGCGCGCGATGCAGCGGATCTCGCCTTTCTCGATTTTGCGCAAAACTTCTTCGAGACCGTCGATGTCCATCGCCTCTGTCAGGCAGTCATCAATTGTCTGCTTCACCAACGGGTGATCCGGAATTTCGCGGTCGCCTACAATGTGTTCGAGGCAGGCAAGCTGATCTGGAAAAACTGCGGCCAAAAGATTTTCCGATTCCATGCGCTGCAATGGGGCGGCGATTTTGGCGCCGCCGCGAAAACGCGGCACCGCGAGAGACCGGGTCGCGTTCCAACGCCACCGAATGGTGAACATCGGCGCGTCGAGCAACGCTTGAACGAGCAGGTCGCGAACCGTTTTGGAATTGAGATAACGAAAGACTTCCTCCAGCGGAAACGAATGCTGCGTGCCAAGCGAAATCACAATGGCGTCGTCCGTGGCCGCCGCTTGCAGCTCGAAATTGAATGAACGGCAAAAACGTTTTCGCAACGCAAGACCCCAGGCCCGATTGATTCGACTTCCGAAAGGCGCATGCAACACAAGTTGCATTCCGCCCGATTCATCGAAGAAGCGCTCCATCACGAGTGTTTGCTGTGACGGAAGCGCACCCAACGCGCGATAAGTGGCGGCGAAGTAATCAGCGATTTGCTGAGCGGCTTCTGTCGGCAACTTCATTTCAGAGACAAGCCAATCGCGAATGTCCTTCCCGTCGCTGAGCAATTTTTCCATCTCCGCGCGAACATTTGAAACAGCTTGCGAAAGCTCAGCGGTGCGCGCAGGCGCTTCGCCAAGCCAAAACGGAATTCCAGGCGGCTGACCTTTCGCATCTTCGACGCGAACGACGCCTGAGTTGATTCGCAAAATTCGCCATGACGTATTTCCAAGCTGGAATATGTCGCCCGCCAGACTTTCAACGGCGAAGTCTTCGTTGACTGTACCGACGAAAGTTTCCGACGGTTCGAGAACTACTCGATAATCAGTGTTGTCGGGAATCGCGCCACCGGAGGTGAGCGCAACGAGTCGTGCGCCGCGGCGCCCGCGCAAACGATGGTTCACTGCATCGTGATGAATTAATGCCGCGCGGCGGCCGCGTTTGGTACTGAAACCTTCGGCAAGCATCTTGACATCACTATCGAACTCCTCGCGAGTAAGATTTCGGTACGGCCATGCACAGCCGATCAATTCAAAAAGCTTCGTTTCCTCCCAATCCTCGGTGGACGCCGCAGCGACGATTTGTTGGGCCAGGACATCCAGCGGTTTTTCGGGCATGCTGAGGCGATCGAGCTCGCCGCGATGAACGCAGCGGAGCAATGCCGCACATTCGATCAGTTCATCGCGACTCAAGGGGAAGATGCGCCCTTTTGGCAAACCACCACGCCTGTGTTCGGCGCGACCCACTCGTTGGAGCAACGTGGCGATGGAGCGTGTGGTGCCGAGCTGGCACACAAGATCAACCGAACCGATGTCAATTCCTAACTCCAGCGAAGCCGTAGCGACGAGGGCTTTCAAGTCGCCGCGCTTCAATCGATCTTCCGCGTCGAGACGTAATTTCGCAGAGAGACTTCCGTGATGCGATGTGACCGGGTCCGCGCCAAGCAGTTCGCTGAGATGATGCGTCACGCGCTCGGCCATCCGGCGCGTGTTAACGAAAACCAAGGTCGTGCGGTGCGCCTGAATCAATTCCGCGAGCCGACGGTAAATTTCCTCCCAAACTTCATTCGACATTACCGCTTCGAGCGGAGAACCAGGAAGTTCGATACCCAGATCCAGCTCACGGCGATGACCGATGTCTATGATTTCACAATCAGGATTGCCGGCGTCGTCCACCGCACGAGTACCGACAAGAAAACGCGCAACTTCTTCGATCGGTTTCTGCGTTGCAGATAAACCGATTCGCTGCAGCGGATTTTTCGTCAGGGCGGCCAAACGTTCGACGCTCAAGGCAAGATGCGCCCCGCGCCGCTCATCGACGACGGCGTGAATTTCATCCAGGATCAGCGTTCGTACGACGAGAATGTGCGGCGGCTTCTTGATAAGCGCTTGCCGTTGCGCGGCAGTCGTATCACCCGTGCGAACTTCGGCGCGCACATCGATCTCGCACCCATTTGTTTCGCCGAACAACGCGCGGATTCCAGCGAGAGGCTCTTGCAGATTTTTACGGATATCGTTGCTCAACGCTTTGAGCGGCGACACGTAAACCACCTGCGTTTCATCCGGCAAATCGGCCTCGACGCCTTCGCGGAACAGCACATCCAGTGAAGCAAGAAATGCCGCAAGCGTTTTGCCGGAACCCGTCGGGGCAGAAATCACGACGTGCCGACCGGATTGTATTGCAGGCCAGCCGCGCAGTTGCGGTTCGGTCGGTGAGCCGAACGTTTGCTCGAACCACCGCGCAACGGCGGGATGAAATCGGTAGGACTGCATGGAAAACAAAAACTGGGACAGTTAATTTAGGTGCAGGCGCGCGAAAGGAAAGTTATCGCGTTCCTGTCGCCGCGCTTCTTTATAAGACGCTGGCGTTTAGCTTCGAAAAACACCCAATGAGCGCTTCGTACGGCGAAGCGGCTATCCCTGCGCTCTGAGCGCGATTACTTCGCGCAACATCCGCACGCTATCGCGGAAAAAATTAACCTTGCTTCCTTGAGCGTGGTTCCAGCGGACCGGAATCTCGCGAATGCGCAATCCAGCGCGCTTCGCGAGAAGGAGCAGCTCTACGTCGAAGGCGAAGCCTTTAACCCGCGCCGCCTCCAGAATCGGTCGACAAACGTCGAGCCGAAATGCCTTAAACCCGCATTGCGTGTCCCAAAATGGGAGACCGGTTGCGACGCGAACGAGAAGATTGAAAACGCGGCCGCCTTGTTCTCGCTGCCAGGGTTGGTGAATGCCGATCAAACTGCGGTCCAGCGCGCGCGAACCGAACGCAATATCAACTTCACCTTTTGCAATAGGCTCCATCAGCTTCGGCGTCTCTTCGAGCGGCGTGGAAAGATCCGCATCAGAAAAAAGCCCGATCGGTTCTCGCGCGGCAAGCAATCCGGAGCGAACCGCAGAGCCCTTCCCGCGATTTGGAAAATTTTCGAGCAAACGAGTCTGAAGATTCGTCTCTCCTAAAATTTTGCGTGCGATTGCGCCCGTTTCATCGGTCGATCCGTCGTTAACGACAATTAATTCACTTTCCGGAGCGTTCGCAGTGAGATAATCGAGCGTAACGCGGAGCGTTTCACTAATGCGCGCTTGTTCGTTGAAACACGGAATAACGACGGTGAAAGGCGGGAGCACGGGAGGCGAGATTTCGAGTACTCGTGAATCGCGATTCGTCGATTCAACGATGTAAAGATTTAACGATTCACGAGGTTCTATTTGTAAATCTCCACGACAAACTTGCCGTTTGGATAGACGTACCCGCGATACATTCCCGAGGTATTAAACGGCAACGCGATGCTGCCCTCGCGATCGATTGCGATCAAGCCGCCCGTGCCACCAAGTTTGGCGACCCTGTCGAGAGCCACTTGCGCGGCATCCTTGAGTGACATTCCGCGATATTCCATCAGCGCCGAAATATTATTCCCGACTGAAGCTCGAATAAAATATTCACCATCGCCCGTTGCGGAAACGGCGCATGTCGCATTGTTGGCATAAGTTCCCGCGCCGATGACCGGCGTGTCGCCGACACGGCCCGGTCGCTTATTTGTGGTGCCGCCGGTTGAAGTTGCTGCGGCCAGATTTCCATTTTTGTCCAGCGCAACGGCGCCCACGGTGCCATGTCGATCTTGATCGGTAATGAAAACTGCTTTTCCGGCACCGCCCGTGCGGTCCTTTTCAGCCGCTTTAATTTTCTGCAAAGCCTCCCATCGCTCCTGCGTGAAAAAGTATTTCTGATCCACCAGTTCAATCCCGTTTTCTCTCGCGAATGCTTCCGCGCCTTCGCCATCCATCATTACGTGTCCGGATTTTTCCATGACAAGCCGCGCTAAGCTTATTGGATTCTTCACATGCTTAAGAACAGCGACTGCGCCGGCGGCAAGCGTTTTCCCGTCCATGATTGCGGCGTCCATCTCGTTGGTGCCATCGCTTGTAAACACAGACCCTTTGCCGGCGTTGAAGTGAGGATCATCTTCGAGGACGCGCACGGCCGATTCCGTAGCATCGAGACTCGATCCGCCGCGCTTGAGAATTTCGTAACCAGCCCTTAGCGCGCGTTCGAGCCCAGCGCGATATTCGTGTTCTTTTTCCGGCGTCATTTTGCTGCGCTCGATAGTTCCGGCGCCGCCGTGGATCACCAGCCCGAATTTCTCATTTTGCATTTTTCGCTGATCAATTGGCCGCACGCCGCTTGCACCGTGTGCGGGCGTTTGTTGCTCGTCGCCGAACGCCGGCGCCCCGGCAGTAAATAGCGCGGTGGCAAAGAAGCAATTCGTTATTGAAACCCATTTCATGAGCGACCGCTAAGTTAACCAGAATAGCCATCGATCTTATTGATATTCGGATCAAATCAAAGCGGCGCGAGGACGCGCACGCACTCCCAAAGCTGCCGCGAAAACAGAATGGGCTTTCGTGGAGATTTCGCACGAAGTGCTTTGGAGTGCGATGCGTCCTCGCATCGCTTTCGCGCGCCGAACTTTGCCCTTTGCCGTATGGGGCAAGTAAGGCGAGCTTTGCCGGCCATGGCCAATGCTAATCCGTCCGTCTTGGTTGCCCAGGGAGTCGGCCACATTTCGCGCAATTTTCTCCGCGAAGTGGGCAGCGTGTTCTGGTTCATCGCGAACACTTTCGAGGAGACGTTCGAACGCATCCAGCAGGGGCGGGTGCCGTTTCGTGCCGCCAGTTTTTTCAGGCACACACAACGCGCCGGCGTGGACTCTGTGCCACTCGTCGGACTTGTGTCGTTTTTTCTCGGGCTGACGATGGCGCTGCTGACCGGTTACCAGTTGCAACGCTTTGGAACAGAACGTTTGATTCCTGGATTAGTCGCGATCGGGTTTACACGCGAGCTCGGGCCGCTTCTCACAGGAATCATGCTGGCAGCGCGAATCGGCGCCGCTTTCACCGCCGAGCTTGGCACGATGCAGGTGTCTGAGGAAGTCGAAGCGATTGAATCGATGGGCATCGGCCCTCTGCGCTTCCTTGTTGCGCCGCGGATGCTCGCCTTGATTCTCTTGATGCCGTGTCTCTCCACGGTTTCGAACATCGCCGCCATATTTGCGAGCAGCTTGATTTGCAAAGCGTATTTTAGCATCGCCTTTCCGTATTTTCTCGATCTCGTAAAAGATTCATTGCTTATTCGCGATATCATCACCGGCATTTTGAAAAGTTTTATGTTTGGGCTGCTCATCGCCACGATCGCCTGCTACCGGGGATTGACCGTGAAAGGCGGCGCCGCAGGCGTGGGCAGTGCCACAACGTCCAGCGTCGTGACGGCGATCACGACGGTCATCGGATTCGATACTCTCTACAACATCGTTTACACCACGTTCTATCCGACATGACCACACCCACGCACATGGTCGAGATGCGCGATATGTGCATGCAATTCGAAGAAAAAAAAGTGCTCAATGGCTTGTCACTTAAGGTCCAGCCGCAGGAGCGTCTGGTAATTATGGGTCAAAGCGGCAGCGGAAAGAGCACGATATTGCGCCTGATTCTCGGCACGCTGCAGCCAACTTCAGGTTCGGTTTTCTTCAAGCGCCATGAAATCACCCGTCTGTCGCGCCGGAGAGTGCAGCAGGTGCGACGGCACATCGGCATGGTCTACCAGTACTCGGCGTTGCTGAGCTCGCGCACTGTGCGTGAGAACGTTGCTCTGCCGCTCGAAGAGCTAACCGATAAATCGCGCGAGGAAATTGATAAGATCGTCGATGAAAAGCTCGAGCTCGTAGGCATGAAGGACTCCAAAGACCTCTTGCCGGAGGAACTTAGCGGCGGCATGAAGAAACGCGTGGCCCTGGCGCGAGCGCTCGTGCTTGAGCCCGAATTGCTCCTTCTCGATGAGCCCTCGGCGGGACTCGACCCGGTCATAGCGTCAGTGATCGACGAATTGATCATTAGCCTCAGCGAAAAATCGAAGGTCACATCCATCACCGTCACCCACGAAATGGAGAGCGCCTTTCGCATCGGCACGCGAATGGCTATGTTGTATCAGGGAAAAATCATTGAAGAAGCCGAATCTGAAGAATTCAAGCAATCCAAAAACCCGGTGGTCGCTCAGTTTTTGAGCGGCAGCACCGAAGGTCCCATTCTGGAAGGCAGCCTCGATGCAATTACAAAGAAATGAAATCATGACCGGCCTGCTCGTGATCGGCACGATCGCGGTGGTCGCCTTCCTTTTGGTTTTGCTCGGTGCGCCTGGATTGTTCCGGCCGCTGGTGACCTACAAGATTTATTTCGATAACGCAGTCGGAATTAAACAGGGCGCCCCGGTGATGCTGGCGGGTCGCAAGATTGGTCAGGTGCAGAAATTATTTTCGCCGGTGTCGCCTGAAGAAGAGAAACAGGCCGAGCAGGCCGAGGCGGCAATTCACGCCGCCGAAGCAAACGCGAGTCCGAGCCCGACTGCCACGCCGGGCAAACCGCGATTCGAAGTGCGCGTGGACGTACAAGTGGACAAGAGCGCCCGAGTTTATCGCGACGCGAAGGTCCAGTTGATGCAGCTCGGATTGTTAGGCGACATGGCCATTGATTTCACGCAAGGCACCGAACGCTCCGGCCGCGCAAAAGATGGCGAAATGTTCGCCGGCGAACGCACACCGGATCTTGGTGAAGCGGCGGCAAAAATGCTGGAAGTCATCAAACCGGTCGCAGCCGAAGCCACCAATACAATGAAAGATCTTCAGCAGACGGCGCAAAACCTCAATCGTCTTACCGATGAAAATTCTGAACTGACCCTCGCGCTCACGCAGTTCAAAACGTTCGGCGAACATCTTTCCGGTCTGACCGCGCCTGACAGCGCGCTCTCTCATTCACTTACCAACATCGAAAAGATCAGCACAAGTCTTACCGAGAACGACAACATCGAAGTGACGCTGCGAAACCTGCGGTCGTCGTCAGAGAAACTTAAGGTCGCGACAACGGAGTTAGAGCCCGCAGGCCAGAACATCAAGCAATTCAGCGAGACAATTAAAACCCAGCCGTGGCGTCTGATCTGGCCATCGACAAAAAAATATGCCGAAGCATCACCCACTCCCGCTCCAGGGCAGGGAACAATCACCGTGCGTAAAACCGCACGGGCAAGATCCCGCCCAAGCGCGACTCCCACCTCGCGCACCAGCAGCCGCTAGGGCAAGACGATCAAAGTAGATGAGCTGTCGCGCGCGAGGACCCGCGACCAGCGGCATCGTCTCGTTAGGTCTGTAACCATTTCGGATCGTCGCGATTCGAGGGATCCTTATCCGCGCTTCCAGTTCGTTCGCATAGGAATAGAGCTCCAAGTACGCGATCCCCATACCGTGTCTTTGTGCCTAGTTCCATTACAGACGCAGACGTCAAAATCGCGGCGAAATACAGCACGAGAATAATTTTTGCGAAGTCGAATCGAGCTACGGTCCGTAGCTCTTAGTGAATTTCTTCCGCGATTCTGACTCGGGTTCGGTAGATGTGACCGGTGCTGATGGCTCGGGCTTGGTTTCCGATGGTTGCTCCGCCGGTTTTGGTGGCGGCGCGGCTTCTGGCGTCTCGGGCTGCGCGGCGCCTTTGGGCGTTTCGCGCGCGACTTCCACATATGCCATCTGCAAATTGGAAAGCGCGTTGCTCAACACTTTTGTCTCTTCGTTCGTCAGGTTGCCGCGCGTTTTTTCCTGAATCATGGCGAGCTGATCGATGAACATCCTGGCGAGGTCCAGGTTTACTTCGCCTTCGCCGGTTTTTGGATTTGGAATTTGGCCAAGAAACAGCGCGGCGTTTTGCGCATGCATCACGACGAATTCAATGAAGCGCTGTGAAAGCTCGCCGCTCTGTGTGGTTTTTTGGACTTCAGCCATGGCTTACTTCTGTTTCGCGCCTGCGGAGCCTTCTGGCGGTCGCACCGTTGCCAATACATACGGTTGATCGCGAAAATATTTCGCGGCCACTTTTTTAGTGTCATCGAGCGTCACGGCGTTCACGTCGTGTTCGAGGCGTTTGTAATAGTCGAAGCCCAATCCGTACAGCTCGTCCAGCGCGCAGTGATAACCGAACGCGTCATTGCTTTGATTGGCGATCTCCTGCTGTCCAATCAATTTCTTCTTGGCTCGCTCTAATTCCTGTTGCGTAAGACCGTCGTTAGCGAGCTTGTGGATTTCATCGAGTAACGCGGCTTTCACCGGCTCGATCTTCTGCGGATCGGTGCCGAGATAAAATGCGAACAGTCCCGGCACCAGGCCCTGCATCTGGCTGGCACCGACATAATACGCCAGCCCCATTTGTTCGCGAATACGGATGAAAAAGCGCGAGCCGAGGTCGCTGCTCGCCTCATCGATCAATTCCAGCGCATAACGATCAGGGCTCGAAAGACTCGCGCCGCGGAACCCGACCATGATCACGCCCTGCGCTTTGTCTTTGCGGCTTTCCACAGTTTCCGGCTTGCCCAGCGGCATTGAAGGTTTTGCATCAGTCAACGCAAGGGCGCCAGGCTTCATCTTGCCAAGCGTTCGCTCTACGAGTTGTTTTACTTCGGACGCTTTGACGTCACCAAAGATGTAGATGACGCCGTTCCTGGCGGCCACATAACGATTACGAAACTCCAGTAAATCTTTTTGCGTCAACCGCTGGATAGACTCGACCGAACCGTTTGACCGCAGCGCATAAGGATGCTGGGAAAAGAGCGCCTGTCGCATGATGTTGCGTGCCACCGAAGTCAATTGCTCTTCCTCCTGCCGGATCGCGGCGAGCTGAATTTCCTTTTCGCGCGCGATCGCTTTTTCTGGGAACGTGGCATTGAGCAAGACGTCCGAAAGCAGATCCAAGCCCAATTTCACATCTGGCTTCATGACGTCGACCGACACGCTGAAGCTGTTGTTACCGGCGTCACTCGAAATAGAACCGCCGACTGCTTCGATCTCGTTGGCGATTTGCTCGGCAGTGCGCGTCTTCGTTCCCTTCAACAGCACCTTCGCCATCAAACGCGTGATGCCATTTATCTGCCGTGTCTCGGCGAGAAGACCGCCGCGAAAAACTGCGCCCATTCCGACGAGTGGCAACCGAGGATCTTCGCGCACCAGCACTCGCAGTCCGTTTGGTAAGTCAAATTTTTGAATCTCACCCGCCGCTGTCGACTTCGCGCCCTCGGTTTTGGCGGCCAGCGAACCCTTTGGATTCAACGAGATGACGGTCAGATTGTTTTCGGTCAAATACGTCGCCGCGACGCGCTCGATGTCCTCCAGCGTTACTTTTTGGACGGCATCAAGATAATGCCGGCTGAAATTCAGATCGCGCGTGAGTAACCAGTTCGAGCCGATGTCCGAAGCCTGGCCACGCATGGTGGTAAGTGCTCCGAGATGATGACTGAGAGTGATTTTTCTTGCTTTCGCCAATTCCCCTGCTGTGACGCCAGTCTGTTTTATCTCGTCCACGATGCGCAAAGCTAGTTGCTCGGCTGCATCGCGTTTCTTTGGGTCGACGGTAGCATCGATGCCAAACAGACCGGGATCGCCCGGCGTGTAGGAAAACGCAGATATGCTGAACGCCAGACCCGCCTCTTCGCGAACGCGCCGGTACAACCGCGAGCTGCGCCCGTCGCCCAAAACGGTCGAAAGCAGGTCGAGCGCCGGTACATCGGGACTCGTGACCTCTGGAATGTGCCACGCGAGGGAGAGGTGCGTCAGTTCTGTGGCAAATTCCTGGTGTACTTCTCGCCGGCCAAGTTGCGGCGGCTCCGCAGGAATGAATACCGGCTTGAGCGATTTCTCCGGATATGGCTTGAACAATTCCGTCAATTGTTGCCGCACTTTTTCCGCATCAACATCTCCTACCACCACGAATGTGAGATTGTTCGGGACGTACCGCGTTTTGTAATACTGCATCACCTGCTCGTGGGTGAGCTGATTGTAAATTTCGAGCTCCCCGATAACCGGGAATCGATACGGATGACGCTGGTAAGCGGTTGCAAAAAGGAGCAGCCCGGCCATGCGATCCGGATCATCCATGCCCATCGCAAATTCGCGCCGGATGACTTCCTGCTCTTTCTGATATTCTGCCGGAGGCAGAGTGGAATTCATCGTTGCGTCAGCCAGAACATCGAGCGCCGCTGCAACTCCATCTTTCGGCACGTCGATCCAAAAAACAGTGCGATCGAACGACGTATACGCGTTAATGTAACCCCCCACGTCTTGAATTTTTTGGGCGATCTCATTGGCCCCTCGGGTTTTCGTCCCTTTGAACAGCATGTGCTCGAGAATATGTGACAAACCCGCGCCGAGTTGTTGGTCTTCATCGATGCTTCCCGTGGCGCACCATGCCTGCACACTTGCCACCGGCGCGCTGCGATCTTCCTGCACGATGATCGTCAGCCCGTTCGGGAGAATCCATTTCTGTGCCGTGGTCGGCGGAAAGTTGATGACCGACGAAGGTTCAGTCGGCGCAGCTTTGAGATTAACCATGCTAAACAATAAACCCGCGCAGAGAAACTTCGCCACTGGGATACAATTCATCAAGATTACCTTGGCGGCGTCGATCCCAATGATCAGTGATCGGCGCTCACCACTCAGTTGCTCGACCTGGCGGCCTTGCGCGCCGGCAAATGCGTCGGCGATTTCCCGGTCGCTGGTTTTTCCGGGGTGAAGGGTTTCACAAAAGCCTCTGCGAAATCATAAACGTTCTTGAAATCTTCGATTGAATCCTCGTCGGTTTTCCCAAACACGCCGGCGCCGATCAGATTAAACACCATGTTGCCAACGTCTTCGCAGGAATGGACTCCCCAGCTGTCGAAAACCGTCATCACCATCGGTCCGAATTCCTTCAAAGCGTAGCGCCGCACTCCATCGAGCAATTCCGGTCCGCTGACATGACGCACGCTGACGCCTTTGATTTTCTTCTGTTGCTTGGTTGTGAAGTCGAGTGCGTCGCGCAAAAAGACATATGCGCCCCGCCCGTAACGTGGATCGCTCGTAACGATGGAATCCAGAGCCTCGGCGAACCCAATCTTTTGCATCAGCAGAAATGCGCCCTCAGATCGCGCTGTTCAACATAGTCACCAAGCTGGAAAGCGGCAACTGTCCAATGTCCACCTGTAATTACTCAGTTTTCAAACTGGTCCTCCAGCGCATCGACATAAACCGAAAGGGGATCGCGTCGGTTTGGAGGTGCGAGCTGCGACTGATTCACGGCTTTGAGGTAATCGCTGAAATAGCCGCTGCCTTTGTTCATTTGAGTCGCTTCAAACCAGTTCATGTAGTCGTCAATCTCGCTCATTCGAGCAGCGAGTTGTTTGTGAGTCACATCCAAACGCGACAGACGCTTCGCGATTGCTCTCCTTTTCCCGCGGGCAAGTAGCGCGGTAATTTGCTGATATTCACGCACGATCGGCCGCAAAACCGGATTGGCTTGGGCAACAAACACGAGCAAATCACGGCTCAGCTGACTCAGCGCCATCTTCTCGCCTGGAGAAATCTTGCGCTGCGCAAATTCGTCAAGCGCCGCTATTCTAGTCGGCTTATTTGTTTGCGAGATTTTTACGCGCAACAGTTCATCAAGACGTCGCTCGCTTTCGGCGAAGGTGAGTAACTGGGAGATCTGGAAATTCCTTAACCGATCTAAGGTCGACTGCCAGCTTCTCTCCGCATCACTGACAAGAACCGGAAAGTGCGCCCTCAAATTCGCGAGCGGTTCGTCTGAGGCGTCGGATAGATCGCCGATGTACTTTGCCAGGCGGGCGGGGCCATCCCTTCCGTCGCTCAGCATTTGCACAAGCGCAAAAGAATACGCGCGATAAAGTGCGCGGCCCGCTGAATCGAGAAGCTCCGGGCGTTGACGGAGAAATTTCTCCAGGGGCAGAGGTTTGTCTGCCGCAACGAGCGCTTGCATCAGATCTCCGCGGTCGCGCCCCGGCCCGAAGGCAAGCACCCCGTCCAGCAGCCAATGCGGTGGCTCGACGAAGACGCTGCCGGCAGCGATATGCGACTGTTGGCGATACATCATCTCTAAGAGAATCCCGCGTAGGAGTTCGCGCTCGATCAATGAAACATCGAGATTTTGTGAGATGGTTAGGTCCAGCTGAAGCTTGAGACTAAAGCCGGTCTGAGTAAATCGCAGGTTAGCCGACGGAAGTTCTGGCAGGTTTGCCTGCTGCGGCTGTAAATCTACCACGATGGGGACGGTCCAGTTGTCGCGCTGCCGCAACAATGCAAGAAAATCGGCCTTGGTCCGCTCTGCCAGATCCGAAACAGCGCCGCGCAATGCCGCATCAGCTCCGTAGATAACGAATTGCCGCGACGGGCTCACGCTGTGTTCCGGCGAAGCAGCGTGAAGGCCATGCCCTGCGAGCAGGGCGAATGCGAGGATCGCAGTACGCTCCATAGTGAAGGCGCGATGATAATCGCGATGGCTGCGCGCTAAAAGCAAAGAATCAACTCGAAACTCCTGTCGGTTGGCGGTTTTCATTACCAGGGTATCTCACGGCGCATCCGCGACAGTGTGGAGCGACGAATTAAAGGTACGTCGCGCCAGTCCCAAAGTCTTGGTGGGCATCTCCGTCGCGGACAACGCCGATTACTTTGGGGCAGCGCTATGACAAGGATATTAGAAAGGGAGGAAATACGTTCATGAAAACTAAACGCTTAGGTTTGATAAGCTGCTTGGCCGCAACGGCATTGATTGCGTTGCCCGTATTGGGCGCGCCACAAAAGAAATCGGTGGCGACATCGAAGTCGCGGCCGCAACGAATAGCTCCGCGAACCACACAGGTGACGCCCGCACACAGGCATGGCACTAGCTCATCTTACATGGGCACTCGTCATTATACCGGTACCCAGGGGTATGCTGGTACGCGGCGGCATTCGAGCACACGTTACTACGGCTACAACGGCTATGCCGGTACCGGCTACAACGGCGGTACTCGCCATTACTACGGCGGTCCTAGTTCGTACTATGGCGGATGGGGTTATCCGTATTACGGCTATTCATCCTGGCCGTACGCGTCCTATGGGTACTACCCGTATTCATATTACGGGGGTTATCCCTATTCATACTATGGGGGTTATTCGAACGCCTATTCCTACTACCAGCCAGGGTATGGTTACGACACTGCAACGGTTGCAGCGGTGCAGCGCCGCTTGGGTGAGCTCGGCTACTATCACGGCTTGGTTGATGGAGTGATGGGGCCACAAACCCGGGCAGCGATCGCCGCTTTTGAAAGCACGCATGGGATGATCGTGGACGGCATGATTACCACGCGGCTTCTCAACCGAATGGGGGTCTAGCCTGATTCAAAATCGAGCACGGAGCTCGCAGGACAAAGCTGCGAGCCGCCGGTTTCATTTAATTCTTTGCCACCGTAAAAATAAAACGAGACTTTGCGCAGGGGGCGGTGTCTAATGATATAGAAAACAAATATGAACAATCCAAAGTATTTACTTTTTTTGAGTTGCCTCGTTGCGGTAATGCTGAGTGCTCCCATCCTCACAGCTGCTCCGCGCGGTGGCAGTGGTTTTAGTGGCGGCCATCATTTCTCTTCAATGGGTGCGCGTCCTGGGATGGGCTCTCGGGGCGGCCAGCGCTGGAGTGGCGGTAACTGGCGTGGAGGGAACTGGAGCGGCCGCAATTGGCATGGCGGCAACTGGAGCGGTAATAATTGGCATGGCGGCAATTGGAATGGCAATTGGCACCACCATAATGGCAACGATGTCATCTTTATCGGTAGCTTCGGCTTCCCGTGGTGGTGGGGTTGGGGCTGGGGCCCATCCTGGGGCTGGGGCGGCTATCCGTACGGATATTATGGTTATGGTGACCCGTATGGCTACGGCTACGGTTCCCCGTACGGTTACGGTTATGGCTACGGCTATGGAGGCAATCAATACGGCGACTACGGCTACGGTAATAATGGGTACGGCAATAATGGGTACGGAAATAGTGGATACGGCAATAGCAGCCGATCCAGAGTGGCTGAGCTACAGCGCCGGCTCGCTCGCGCCGGCTATTACCACGGTTCCATTGACGGCGTCCTGGGACCGCAGACGCGACGAGCAATTCGCGCTTACGAGCGGGACCACGGCTACGCAAGTTAATCTAGTCTTCCAGTAAGCGATCAGACTGACGCGGTGTCTCGATAATCTTTTCGGTTGATTGACCGGCGGAATTCGCAGGGGGCAATGGACGAACCGCCGGTCGTCTATTTTGCACCCTTGTCGCTCGTTAGTCGCTGCGCGCCGCGGCGTATGCGCAGATGGTTCGAGTAAGCCCGCCAGCCAATCGGGTGGTTGCAACTGCAGGGGGCTTTAGAATGTCGCCAATGAAACAGCGAAAATCCCCGCCGCAATCTGTGCTAAGTTTTTCCATCGTATGCGCGCCAAGCATGCGACAGCTCTCAAATTGTGACTCGGAGAAAAACTGGTTGGCCGTCCTCTCGTGCGGAAAGGTTTCGCTCCTCGCTCGCGCAATATCCGAAAAAATTCATGCCGCTGGATTTTGAATTTGATGCTTATCTCGAAACACCAAAACTAAAAAAGACGCAGTTCCAGTCCTTTGATTCATTCCGAAACGCGGTATATGTCTGGGCTAATTCTGCGCCCGTAGCTCAGCCGGATAGAGCAACGGATTTCTAATCCGTGGGTCGGGTGTTCGAGTCACCCCGGGCGCGCTTTTTAAGACGTGATCGGTGAATGGTGAATCGCGCAATGAATAAGCCCATTCGCAACTATTGATCACGAAGCACTGATCATCGATCACTTGCCGGGGTGCCGCCGCTCGCGATCGAAAAGTTTGGGTTTGTTTCGCGCGGTTCCTGCCGTAACATCCCGACCACGAGCGATTTTGCCCCGCCACGATCAAAACTCAAGGCGGCTTAGGCCCCCCAAAAAAACAGGCCTTTAAAAGACGCAATAATTGGGCCGAATTCTCGTTAGACTAAAACGCATTGCCATGGAGGTAAACCGATGAACAGAGACTTAAGCTGTACGTTGACGGCCGTTAAACATGACATGAGACATGGAGGCGTGGGAATGAGGAAGGCCATTGTCGCACTGATGCTATTGCTGTTCGGAGCCGGAGTCTCCGGAGTCTCCGCGAACGTTTGGGGAGCGCAGGGCCCGTACACATGGAGGCCCTTGGGCCCGGCACCGATCTTTAACGGTACCACCGTCGTTTCCGGGCGAATCGACATCGCCGTGAGCGATCCGACGGACGCCAACGTGATGTACGTGGGCGCTGGCGCAGGGGGGGGTCTTGTGGGAGCCGGCGGCGGAGTCTGGAAGACTACGAACTACCTGACGGACGACGCGGCGGGCCCGACCTGGGTCCCGCTCACCGATGACTTCCCCAGCTTCTCCATCTTCAGCAAGAGTTTGGCCCTTTATCCTAGCGATCCGAACATCCTGTACGCGGCGGCGGGCGGACCGAACGGAGGCATCCTCAAGACGGTTGATGGCGGCGCCCACTGGGAGTATCTGTTCAGCAACGTTTTCTCCGCCGCCCTCTTCGGCGCGCTGGTCATCGATCCGACCGATTCCAACACCGTCTACGTTGCGGTCCGGGGCACGGCCCCAGGCGGGGACCCGATCACGGGTGGCGTCTATCGCCTCCATTTTACAAGCACTGGTTCGACGTGGATGAATTTGACGTCGGAGACGGCACCTGGATCCGTGGCGACTGACATGGTGATCGATCCGAGCAATCCGCTGGTGTTCTACGCCGGCTTAGTCAATGCGACGGATACGACCAAGAATGGCCTGTACAAGAGCGTCGATGGCGGAGAGACTTGGCAATTACAGACCAACGGCCTCTTCAATGGAGGCCAAGTTGGTGAATGGATCGCACTCGCAATGGCGCCATCCTCGCCGCAGACGGTGTACACAACCATCTTTCAGCCGGGCAACTCCTCGACTAACCCCAAGCTCCAGCGTTTCCTGACGACGGATGCGGGTAATAGTTGGTCGATGCTGAGTCTGCCACCGGCCGGAAACAACCCGCCGCAGGATTACCGCTTCTGGCACGTAGTGCTAGGCGTGGACCCGCACCATCCAAACATCGTCTATGCCAACGCCAAGGAGCCAGAGTTCGTTGCTAGCACGGATTCCGGTCAGACTTGGATGAGGCTCTTCGTCGGCAGCCAGTTCTCAGGCCGCATCGACGACGTTGTGAACGCGTATTTCGACAGCACCGGGGCGCTGGCGTATGTCGGCGACCGCGGCATCCAAAGGGTCGTTGATCCACTTATGCCGAACCCGACGCTCGTATCCAAGCAGGGTAACTTGGGCAATTTCCTCTTCTACAATGTGACTCTGGATCCCCGCGACCCGCGTCGTGGCTTTGGCGTGAGCCAGGACCAGGTCAAGGTCGTCCAGTTCACCGGCGAGCCAATGTGGACCTACGCATCGACCGGCAACGAAGTCGGCAAGGTACTGATCGACCCGCACGATTCCGCCGTCGTGTACAACCTGGCCCAAACCACGTTGGTTACCCGTTCTACTGACGGCGGGAGCCAATGGACCGCCGCGAACAACGGCATCGACATGAGCGAGTTTCCTGGCACCCCTAACCAGGATTTCTACAACGCATTCGCTCTCGACGAACATCGGCCGTCACGGCTGGTGCTGGGAGGCCAGAGCGTCTGGCAGACGCTTGATCGCGGTGTAAACTGGACGCGCATTAGCCAGCAGGGGCTTTCAAAGGGAGCCAACATCACGGCGGTCGCCATTGCGCCGTCGCGACGAGAGACCCTCTATGCAGCCACTTCGGATGGCCGCTTTTGGGCCACCTTTGATGGCGGGACCAATTGGCTGGAACGCGATCAAGGCTTACCCGTCGCGCTGGGCAACGAGACGCTGGACATCGCGATTGATCCGGCACATCCGGACCACCTATTCATCCAAACCACGGGCAATGCGGTTCAGGGACGCATCTGGGTGACCGATGATGGAGGGTCGTCCTGGACGAGCCTCGATACTGGAATCCCAATAAACCTCGAGGTATTGTCGTTGGCGGTCGACTGGCGGTTTCGGCATTCGACCCTGTATGCAGGCACCGACAGAGGTGTCTTTTTCTCGACCGATCTGGGCATGAACTGGGCGCTGTTCGGACAAGGCCTGCCCCGCACCATCGTGCGCGGGCTTCAGATCCTGCCCAGGCACCGCATGCTGGTTGCGGCGACCTTCGGCCGCGGCGTTTATCAGATCCCGCTTTCCCACCGATAGCAACCACACACCTTCTCGCCGTTGCGGCAGCCTGCCCTGCCGCGCATTAGGAATGATGGGTCGGTGCAACCCAGTCGCGCTTTTTTTGGAGGTGAGAAGTGATTGGTAGCCAGCTCTCACATCGACGTCTCGCTACTCGCTTTTGCGTGCGTAGCGCCGCTCATGATCGAGCAGCCATTTCTTCCGCCATAATCCGCCGCCATAACCGCAAAGCGTACCATCGGCACGAATCACGCGGTGACACGGAATCACGATGCAAATCATGTTTGTGCCATTCGCGCGACCAACGGCGCGTCGCGCATTTTCGTCTCCGAGGCGTTTCGCCATCCATGAATAAGATCGCGTTTCGCCAACTGGGATTGACTGCAAGATTCTCCAAGCGCGCAATTGAAACTCTGAGCCGACCGGCGCCAGCGGGATGTCGAACTCCAGATCTTTGCCGGAGAAATAATCGTTGAGTTGCTGGCTGGTCGCAGTGAGAAATCGATGCTCGCCTGGCACGACATTGGTTCGTAATCGCTTACGCAAAATTGATAACTCGCGTTCAGTCGCGCGACGATCGATAAACTCCAGCAAGCGCAAACCTTGATCGTCCGCAACAGCGATCATCGCGCCCAGCGGCGTGTCAATTCGCTCAGCAAACAAGGGTGCGCGCGTCTTCGCATTCGTTGGAGGTTCACCAAAAATCTTCGTGAACGCTTCGCGAAAACCGCTCTCTGATTCGAAGCCGCTGCCGTTTCTCGCTTCTTCCACTCGGCCGCCCTGCCGTACCTGGCTTAAAGCAAGTCCCATGCGGCGTGCGCGATGATAAGCTTGAAAGGTCATTCCATAATGGCGCTTGAATTGCCGGCGCGCCGTGGAGGGATCAATCGCCAGCGAGGCAAGTTCTTTGTCCGTCAGCCGTCCTCCCGGGGCGTGCTCAACTTCAGCGCGCAAGCGCTCGATCAATTTGGGCGGACGCTCGCCTGGCTCCATTGGATGGCAGCGCAGACAAGGACGATAACCATTGCCCAACGCTTCATTCGGCGTCGCGAAAAAATCGACATTCTCGCGGGCCGGCTTCTTTGCTGTGCATGTGGGCCGGCAAAAGATTCCGGTCGTGCGCACTCCGACAAAAAATATGCCTTCGAAACTCGAGTCCCGATTCACCAGCGCGCGATACATCGTTTCCGGCGGCGGAAGAAGTTCAGGTGTTTTCATGCGCGTTCGATTCGAAAAGTATAACAACCGCGTGTCACGCTGCGCGCATCCACAAATGTAGTCTCCGGATTTCGCAGCAACTTTTCAACAATGGCTTCTGGTTCGTTTCCGTTCGCGGCCTCCGCGTCGATCATATCATAACTTGCATTGTAAGCGCGGAAGACGCGACCTCTGCGAAGATCGTCCGGATATTCGTGCGTGGCGCTGTAGCGCTCGCAGGGTTCGGCATGAACGAAGATCGGCCCAGTCTCGGAATAGGGATGACCGGCCGGAACTGCCGCGTACGGAAACAGAATCATGCGCTCTCCGGGTTTTGCGAAACGCAGACAATGCCGGCACGGATAGCCGGTTGGTGAATCTGCGATCACGAACGCATGGTCCGCTGCGCCGGCTTCCACTGCACGCCGCGCTCTCTCAGCGACTTCAGTCGAAAGAGGAACAATCCGAAATGTTGAAGTTTTCATGAATCAAACCTAAACGTGGTGTTCCGAATTGCGCATCGACGAAATTCGGGCAGCGAATTCCCGGCACTCGTTATCTCATTTACCGAAGGATTCGGCCACAATCTTTGCCGCCTCTGCAACAGCTGCCGCTCGATCGTTCGTACTCGCAGTTGATCCTACGCAATAAATGGTCAGCAGGATCGGAGCACGATCCGGCGGATGGACGATTGCAATATCGTTGGTCGCGCCGTTTGCGCCGCGTCCTGTTTTGTCGCCAACAATCCAATTGGTCGGGATGCCGGCACGAATCATTGCACCGCCGGTCTCGTTTGCTTGTAACCATTCTTCGAGCTGCTGACGCGACGATGCAGACAAAGTATTTCCTACGAGAAGCTGACGAATGTCTCCTAACATCGAAGCAGGCGTCGTGGTATCCCGATCGTCGCCTGGGATGGCGCTGTTCAATTCCGGTTCTTTCCTATCGAGCCTGGTCACTCGATCACCGAGGTCACGGGCAAAATTCGTCAGGCCAGCCGGTCCGCCGATTGCCTCCAGCAATAAGTTGCCTGCCGTGTTATCGCTTTGTTCGATGGCCGCTGCGCATAACGCGCCGAGCGTCATTCCGCCATTCCCAAGGTGAGCTTTCGTGACTGGTGCATATTCCAGGAGGTCTTTCGCATCATAAGAGACGAAGCGATCCAGTTTGTCTTTCTTCTCATCGACGCGTTTCAACACGGCAGCGGCAGCGAGAAATTTGAACGTGCTGCACAGAGGGAAACGTTCCTCCGCCCGGTAATCAATACGTTTCCCGTTGCCAGTGTCCAATCCGGCGACTCCGATTCGGCCGCCTAGTCGCGCCTCGATGGCCGCAATCTGATCTGCCGCATCCCTTTGCGCATTCGCCGCGTTGGTGGCGAGCAACAAAACCAAAATGGCTACCATCGATGGTATGCTGGATGCCCTTCTGTGACGGCCACGAAAACGCCGCGACACGTGGCGCAGATTTTGCCGCCAGCGGTCAACGTACCTTCGACGGTAGCGCGATCATCCGTTGAATCGACAACCTTTGCGGAAAGAAGGACTGAATCGCTCGTCGGCGTCGGCCGCACCAATTTGATCGCGTATTCCGCGGTGACTGTGCACGGCGGGTGATCCTCCTTCGCGCGCTTCATCAGATGATAAGCGGCTGTCCAATTGCAATGGCAATCGAGCAGCGTGCCGATTACGCCGCCATTCAACACTCCATCAAAAGCTTCATATTTTTTCTCCGGTTTCCATTCTGCAACGACCTCGCCATTTTTCGGAAAACTTCGAATATGCAGTCCTTCGGCATTCGCTGGACCGCAACCCCAGCAGGCGTTGTTGGGTGCGTATTTTTCCTGAAGTGATTTGGCGCTCATCGTGAAACTAGTTAGATGCGAGCCGGACCGTTCTGGCAACGCGTTGAGGACAACGCGTTCCACCTTGAAATGTTACGCGCCGTCGCCGCTGGACCGGCCCGGATAGGCGCGCAGTTTAGGCCCAACGTAAAGTGAGCGCGGCCTGATTAGACGATTATTATCGTGTTGCTCAGTCACGTGCGCGCACCAGCCGGCTACACGAGAAGCTGCAAACAGAGGCGTATTCAACTCCGGCGGAAATCCGAGCATCCAAAATACCGGCGCGGCGTAAAGGTCCACATTCGCGCAAAGATGTTTCTCACGATCCATGACCTCCTCGAGCTTCTCGCAAATTGGAATCCATTCTTCCTTGCCCGTGCGCTTGCCCAGCTCGCGTCCGATCTCACGCATCACAGGCACGCGTGAATCGCCTTTTTTGTAAACGCGATGGCCGAAGCCCATGATCTTTTCTTTGGTTTCCAATTTCTTCATCAGCCAGGCTTCCGCGCGATCCGGCGTCCCGATTTCTTCAAGCATCTTCATCGATTCCTCGTTAGCGCCGCCGTGCAACGGACCTTTCAGCGTCGCGACTGCGGAGGTAACTGCTGCGTAGATTCCAGCCAGTGTTGAAGCCGTAACGCGAGCGGCAAACGTGGAAGCGTTGAATTCGTGGTCCGCGTATAAGTTGAAAATCGTGTCCAACATTCGGATTTGCCAATCCTGCGGAACGTTGCCTTCCAGCTTGTAAAAGAAATTGCCGGCCTGTGTGAGGTCCAGTCTTTCCGGCAACGGGTCTTCGCCATCCGAAATGCGCCAGCCATCAGTGATTAAAGTGGAAACGCGCGCGATCAGTCGAATCGACTTCCGAATGTTCGCGTCATGCGAGTTGTCGCTCAGATCCTTGTCGAACGCGCTCAACATCGACACGCCCGTGCGCAGCATATCCATTGGATGCGTCGAGTTCGGCAAAAGCCGCAGCATTTCCGTTACCGGGCCGGGAAGGGCGCGTTGCGCGGCGATTTGTTGAGCAAACTCGACCAATTGTTTCCCATTTGGCAACTCGCCATTGAGCAGCAGGTAAGCGACCTCCTCGAAACTCCCTTTCTGCGCCATGTCATGAATGTCGTAGCCGCGATACATCAACCCCGCGTTCGGATCGACCCAGCAGATCGCCGTTTCGCCCGCGATCACGCCCGCCAATCCCGGGCTGTATTCTGGTTTCTTTTCAGTAGGCATTGGCTTCTCTTTACTTGCGAATCGCAATCCTTCAACTGACCGGACTTAATCAGTTAACGTTCAACTTTCTGCGTTCCAACTTTCGGCGCCCGGATCGTAGTCGAGCAGGTCGTAAAGTTCCTGCCGCGTTTGCATCTTGTCGATCCAGTCGGATTGCGTGCCGGTTTTCTTGAGCGCAGCAAAAAACTTTTCACTGGTCTTCATCGAAACGCGAAACGCGCTCTGCGGGAAAATCACCATTCGATAACCGAAGTCCGCGAGCTGTTCAAAGCTCAACAGCGGGCTCTTGCCAAACTCAGTCATGTTCGCGAGCAACGGAAGATCAATTTCCTTCGCAAAATCGCGAAACTCCTCGGCGCTTTGCAATGCTTCTGGAAAAATTGCATCGGCGCCAGCAGCAAGATATTCGCCAGCCCGCTCGACGACGCGATCGAAATCTTCGACCCCGCGCGCATCTGTCCGCGCGATGATCATGAAATTCGGGTCTCGGCGCGACGCGACCGCCGCTTTGACCCTGCCGACCATTTCCTTAACATCCACGAGGGATTTTCCGGCGAGATGTCCGCAACGCTTAGGAAATTCCTGGTCTTCAATGTGACAACCGGCCAGACCAGCCGCTTCCAGTTCACGAATTGCCCGCGCCACATTTTCTGCGCCCCCAAATCCGGTATCTGCATCGACAATTGCCGGAATTGTTACTGCCTTTGCAACATAGCCGGCGAGCGTGACGACCTCCGTCAGTGACAGCAGTCCGATATCCGGCACACCAGCCGTCGCGTTCGCCATTCCAGCGCCGCTGACGTACACCGCGTCAAAGCCGGCGCGCTCCACTTGGCGTGCCATTCCAGCGTTCGGCACACCGGGCATGATCACGGCGCCTTTCGCGATGAGCTCCCGCAGCCGTTTGCTCTTGCTTGTGCTCGTAATCGTAGTCGAGGTCATCCCTTTATGGCGCACGCGGTCACCAGCTCATCCACGTTTTTCGCCGCATCGAGCTTCCACACAATGTCGATAATTTTCCTAGCGTGATCGCCACCGAGCATCGGGTCAACGAGAGCGTGAAACTTTTCTTCCACCTGCGAATCTTTCAGCGGATTCTTCGCGTGCCCCATGGGATAATCCACTCGTTTGGTCAAGCGCCGTCCATCGGCAAGATCAATATGCACAATGTTCGCGACCGCGTCGGGATACATACCGCTCAGCTCCGCGTTGCGTTCCACCTTCACGTTCTCCAAAAATTTCCAAATCTTCGGATCCTTAAACCGCTCCGGCTGAAATTGCTTCTCGGTCACTTCGCCGTCGATCAACGCGACCGCTGTGATGTAGGGCAGACTGTGATCGGCCGTTTCGCGCGTCTCTGGTCTCCATTTTTCCGGCTCGCTGCCGATGATGTCGACCGATGCATCGTGACTTTCGATCGTCATTGATTTCACTTCCACCCCTTCACCGATCTGGTTTCGCAAAAAGAGCGCCCCTTCAATTGCGCTTTGGCTATGATATTCAGCCGGCCAAA
>WNGA01000557.1_pt1 | contig 55957 bp, 55 predicted proteins | sample 5400061 | NCBI WGS metagenome assembly WNGA01 (sample SAMN13153366, study PRJNA577476) | soil metagenome | isolation source: 100 cm soil or saprolite under grassland replicate 2 | place: USA:California | collected 2016-06-15
GCCTCTGATTCGAGTCAAGCCCAAAGACCTCAAGGCCGCGGGCGTCGAACGTGTTCCTCGGGTCACCGGCGTTCACGACGGATCGCCGCAACTCGAGGACGGCCGCATCGTGGAGGTTGCCAACGTCGTGTGGTGTACGGGATTCCACCCCGGGTTCTCTTGGATCGACCTCCCCGTCCTCGGCCCCCAGGAGCCCTTGCACAAACGAGGAATCGTCGGATCTGAGCCCGGCCTCTACTTCATCGGTCTCAAGTTCCTCTACTCCGTTTCCTCCGAACAGATCCAGGGCGTGGGCCGCGACGCGGACTACATCGCCAAGAAGATCGCCGCCGGCCGTAAGGTACGACGGGCTGGTCGATCGGTGGGCGACCCATCAGAGGAGCGAGACGTCATGGCGAGTTCCGCAGGAGCGTGAGGGGAGAAGTTCAACGACTGCTCCGCGTAGACGCGATCAGCAACGCGGTGTAGCGAGCCGTGACCTCCGGTCATTCTGTGTACACACACGCCGCTCCTTCTTGCTAGACACGCGCGAGGCGCACGTACTTTCGACCAGTCTCACCAGCTCTTCGAGGCTCTGCTCGGAGGCGCTCGAGTGCTTCCATGGCGGCACGCAGCTGCAGGCCTGCGGTGCGCCGATGGCGTCGTCGGAGGTGCTCTCCGTAGAGAAAGTTGAATGCGCGCGAGGTCGAATGGCCGCTCGCCCGTGGCGAACTGGCGCGCCTCCTCGAAGTGCGCGGTCGCCTCGTCGCCTTGGGTCATGAGGGCGCGGCAGCTCGCGATCCAGGCCTGAGCCCAAGCGGGACCCGCTTCGCCCGCATCCTCGTCGAGGGCTGTCAGTGCCTCTGGGCTGCGTCCAGACGTCCTGCGCGCACTGCGGCTTCAATCGTGTCGGGCAGTGCCCGCTTCGCGAGGAGCGGGTTGCGCGCATGCCGGGGTCGACGAGGATCTGCAGTCGCTCGAGGGCTTCTGCCCAGCGTCCGCGGCCAAGATCGAGCATGGCGAGGGCGTAGAGGCTCAATCCGACGGTCGGCGCGAGCCCGTGGGCAGCCGAGACGTCGAGGGCTTCGCCGGCATACCGGCGAGTCTCTTCGTCGTCGCCGCGGATCGCGGACGAGTAGGCGAGGCTGGTGAGACTCCTCGTCGCCACGTTCGTGTAGCCGAGCTCGCGGGCGAGTTGTACGCTCTCGGCCGCCTCACCCGCGGCCTCGTTGAAGCGCTGCGCCATCGCGTGCCGAATCGCGCGGGTGCTCAAGGCCTCGGCCAGAATCCCGAACTCGCCGTGGGCGCGCTGAGCGACACGGCTCGATCGATCAGCGTCGTGAAACCTCGGTCGTCACCCATCAACGAGAACGCGACGCTAACCCAGAAAACGAGTTGTGCGTCGTGCTCCAGCCGCGCTCGCGTCTCCCCTCCTCGAGCCTCTCGGCGAAGGATCCGAGCGACATGTGTTGCTCATGCAGCGCCAGAGCAATTCGATTCGCCTCCGTCAGCGGCACGCCGGCTTCCCGGTTGAGGACGTCGAGGAGATCGACGTGGTCCCCAGCTCTCGATCGCTGCCGCGATCGCGCGGTGCTGGTCATCGAAGCGGTAGGTCGAAATCGTCCGGCTCGCCCAATCGACGAGGACCTCAATCGTCCCGACCGACGTGTTGAAAACCTGCTTCATGCTCGTCGGATCGGCATTGCCGCCTCGGGGACCCAAGCCCCGCGGACGGTGTCCGCGGAATGCGCGAGGGGGCCGCGGCTGGTTGCGGCCCCCTCGACGCTTTGGGATGTCAGTCGCCCACCGGCTGGAGGTAGTGGCTTGCCATGTAGTCGGCGACGTTCCTGCCGAGCAGCTCCGCCTGTACGTCGGCGATGCGGTAGTGCAGGCCGGCCCAGATGCGGGCCTCGGTGATCTCCGCGAGAACCTCCGAGAAGCTGTCGTAGTGGCGGGTCTCGCCGGGGAATTGGACGCTCGCCACGTCGAAGCCGATCTCGTCCGTGCCGAAGAACGTCTGCAGCACGCGCAGGTGCGCCCCGTCGAGGCAGAGGTGCCCGGAGGGGTGCTCCGGGTAGGGCGCGGTGATGAGCGCCGCCCAGGTCGGGTCGGGCTCGGTCAGCGGGTTACCGTCCTCGGCCGCGTGCGGGATCGCGTTCCAGGGCCGCCAGAAGTCCCAGTAGTACTTGTCGTTCCAGCAGTTGATGGCCGCGTCCGCGCCGGCCAGGTTCTCCATCGCCAACAGGCGGGCGGTGTCGACGATGTCGAGATCGGAGGCAAGCGTGCGCGCGACGGCGTTCCAGGTCAGGACGGGTGTGCTCTGCCAGAAGATCGCGATGTGCGTCTGCTCGGGAGTACGGACCGCGCTATTCGATGAGCCGAGCGCCTTCACCTCGTTGAACTCCTGTGCCCAGGCGGCACTCGACAGCGCGTTCGGGCCCGCCGTTCGGAACTGGGAGGAGCTCTGCATGAGGAAAGGCTCGACCCCGCCCACCCAGGGGGTGGGATCGAGTATCGGCAGCATGGTCGCCGGATTCACGAGTGGCTACCAATGTCCGGGCGCCGAGTTCGGGACCCACTGCGAGGGGCCGAAGCGCCCGTCCCCATCGCGGGCGGCGGTCATCGCCTCGGCCGCGGCCTCACCCGCCTCGATCCCCTGGCTCTTGAAGGGCGACTCCTCGATCGCCGCGAGCGAGGCTGCATATTGCCCCGCGAGCGTCTGCAAGACCGTCGCCCTCGTCGGGAAGGGGATGCTCGCGGGCACCCCCGAGACGATGCTCGTGAGGACGCGATAGGCAGCGGTTGCGACGGCTGCCTCCTTCGAGGCGGTCGCGCCGAAACGCCGCTCCAACAGATACGGCCGATGGTGTTTCGGCACGATCGCGTTGAGCGCGTCGTAGACCGCCCCTGCACCATCCCAACGTGGATCTGGGCGGCCGGCGGTGCGCCGCCCGCGGGCCCGGGGAGGGCGACGAGCGTGCTCACCGCAATCGCGTTCCAGTAGTTCACGACATTGCCGGCGGGTTCGCCGCGGACGGGACCAGAAGCACTCGCGAACGCAACCGCCAGGACGACTACTGCGAGCGCTGCAATCCGGCCCAGGAATCGTGCGTGCATGCGTCTACTCCTTTCGCGACGAGACCGCCTCGACGACCCGCAAGGGGTCGAGCCCGGCGCGCTTGGCGGCCAGGGCAACGTCCCGGCCCGACGGCGCGTCGAAGGTGAAGAAGCAGATCTCGTCCTCGGGGACGTAGGTCGATCCCTGGAACCGGACGCGCGTCCCCTCTCGCGTCAGCTCCTGGGCGGCCGAGCTCGCGCGCCGCTCACTCGCGGCCTGTCTCCCTGCGTCGCCGCGGGCGAGGAACGTCTCGACGAGGTAGCTCGGCACCCGGTCGACGCTACGCCCGAGGCGACCCGTTGAAATCGCGAGAACCCCTGAACTTTGCTCGGGGCGTCAGGGAGCCGCTTGAAGCTGCCGCGCCAGCTCGGTCCGTGAACGGACTCCGAGCTTTGCGTAGATGTGGCTGAGGTGCGTCTCGACCGTTCGCTCACCGAGGAAAAGAGCAGCTGCAACCTCACGGTTCGTCCGTCCCTCGGCGACCTGGGCGGCCACGCGCTGCTCAGCCGGCGTCAGCCCTGGCTCGCGTCTCCGGCCGCCGAGGCGCCCGAGCTCCGCCCGCGCCTTCTCGGCCCAGCCTGGTGCGCCCACCTCGTCGAACGCGGCGTGCGCCTGCTCGATCGCGTCCCGTGCAGCGCGCTTCTGTCTGGCTCTCCGCCTCACCACGCCGATGGCGAGAAGCGCCCGGGCCTGACCGACGGGGTCGCCGACGGCTTCGTGGTCGGCGATTGCCTGTTCGAGCAGAGACTGCGCTCCGTCGATGTCGCCGCGGGCGGCGGCAACGAGGCCGCGACAACGGGTCGCGTGCGCGGGCACCCGTTCGCGGCCAAGGCGGGTCGCGTCCGCCTCCCAGGCGTCGACGAGCGAGACCGCTTCGTCGATGAGCCCGAGCTCGATCATGGCTTCGGCGAAGTCGCCGCGCCACCAGTACGTGCCGGGCGCGACCCAGTCGACGGAGCGCGCCACTCGCTCGGCGGCTTCGAAGCGTCGGAACGCCGCCGACGAATCGCCGCCCCAGTGGTCCGCGAGGCCGAGTATCGCCTCGAGTGAAGCGAGGATCTCCGCGAAGCCCTCTGCCGAGTCACGACCCCGCTTTGCGATCTCCCGAGCGTGCTCGAGGTCGCCACGACAGAGCGCAACTACCGCCGTAAAGAGAGACATCTCGGGATCTTCGGGCTCGTACCCGTACTCCAGGCGGACCTCCTGCACGCGGCCGATGTAGTCGGCCCCCAAGCGCCAACGACCCGCCTCGAATTCGAGGTCTCCGAGGTACAGGAGAACGTGCGCCGCGGCGAGCTCGTCACTCTCGGCCAGCTCTCGATAGAGGTTCTCACGCAGCGAGCGCGCGGTGTCGATCCGGCCGGAGTCGGCGAGGACCTCGGCGAGGCAGAAGGCCGCGATGCGGTCGAGGCGGTTGATGGACCACGCCAAGAGGTGCGCCAGGCCGACGCTCGCCGGCTCCTCCCGCGGCGTAGCGGCGATCGCAGTCGCCAACGTGTGCGCATCCTCTGCGAGCCCGAGCGCATCCGGCTCTCCGAGCGCGCAGTGAAGTGAACCGAGTATCGCCAGCCCGGCAGCGCGCAGGGGCGACCGCGCGCTCGTGGTCTCCTTCCCCCCGAGCCGCGATGCCACTGAGGAGGACGCGAGCTCGCCGAACGGATCGGGGACGACGACCGATGCGCGCGCGTGCCGTTCGGCGGCGCGCAAACCCTCCGAGCCGCGAACATTCGCTCCGAGCCACTGGTGAATCGCAGCCTGCAGGGCGGGATGCACTCCCGGCTCGCGAAGCGCCTCGCGGCGGAGGAGACGCGCGGCCTCGTCGGCCCGATCCTGCTCGTCGCGATCGCCGGCGTCGTGCTCGAGCGTTTCCTCTTCATGTCAGACAGCGACTTCGTGCGCGTCTATCTCGGGCCGGACACCCATGCCGCGCCGATCCTGTTCGGCTGCCTGTTCGCCGTCTGGTTTGCCAAGGGCCGTCTCCGCCGGCGCTCGATCGCCTGCGGTGTCGCTTCCGTGGCGAGCGTTGCGATCGTGGTCGCAGCGATCGCGGGCTCTTACGACGCATTCAACGGGAGCGGTGTGGCTCCGCGAGGGATCGTCTACGGGACGCCGGTGCTGACGCTGTTCTCGCTCGCGGCGGGGATCCTGATCGTCGAATGCGCGATCGGGACGTCAGCCGTGGCGCAGGCGTTGAGCTCCGCGCCGCTTCGCTTCCTCGGCAGGATCTCGTACTCGCTCTACCTCTGGGCACGTTCCGGTGCTCGTCGCGCTTGCGACGCCGGTGGGTGTTGGTGCGAGTGCCGGCGTGCGCCCGGTCATTGCCGTCGCTCTCGCGGTGGCGCTGGCGTCCGCTTCGCGCTACGCAGTCGAGTTGCCGTTCCTACGCCGGCGGCCGGACGATGCTACGTCTCGACACACTCGGGTCGAGCGGGGCTTCGCAGCAGGCCGCGTCGCAGCCCGTTTCGCCGGCTGAGACGGCGACTGCGCGACGGCGGGAATCTGCCGAAGCCGACGCCCGGACTCGAACCGGCGACCCCTTCATTACGAGGGACTCCCCGGTCCGAGGCCGAATGCGCCATTTGGCTCAGATAAGCCAAATCGGCGTGTCATGAGCAACCTCGGATCGCCTCATTTCTTACGGCGCTGAAACCGGCTACGACGGGCTAGACCGGCTATTACCCGGTGGAGGCTGTCTAGTACGCGTGTGGCCGGGATGGCGTCGGATCAGGCAACAGCTAACGGCAATCGCGCTCACGGCGATGAGAACGGCGACGGCTTGCATTGCCGACGCTCGACCTTTAGTCGCGCGGTGCTTATCGTGCGAGCAGAAGTACCGTGAACGTGATCGAGACCGACCGCCTTCTCCTCGAGCCCCTGGATGCGTCCCGGCTGGAAGACTTCGTCTTGCTCACCGCCGATCCGTACACCATGCGCTACTGGTGGGCCGGCGGGCCGTTCACGCGCGACGTGGCCGAGCGGAACTTCGCGGCGTCGCTCGCACGTGTCCGGGAACACGGCTTCGGCAAACGCTGGATCGTGGCGAAGGAGAATGGTGCGGGACTGGGCTTTACCGACACGAAGTACTTCGGCGAAAGCTGCGAAGACGTCTCGCCTGACGAGGTCGAGATCGGTTGGATGCTCTTCCCGGCGATGTGGGGTCGGGGGTATGCGACGGAGGCCGGACGCGTCGTCCGGGACGAAGCGTTCGACCGGCTCGCGCTCGAAAGCATCGTTGCCGTCCATCACCCGGCGAACGCTGCGTCCGGACGGATCATGGAGAAGCTCGGCATGGCGTTCGAACGCGACGTCGTTGGCAGGGACGGTTGGCCGTATCGCCTTTACCGCCTGACGCGGAAGCAATTGGCCTCAGGGCGATGAATTTCGGTCGCCGCTCTCCCGGACTTCGCGCGCATTCGGCTCAAGCTCAACGGTACGAGCGTCAACGGTGTCCACGCTGATGCAAGCCCGCGGATCCTCTGCTGCACTGCCGACTCTTCCTGCTTGGGGGGCGAGTAGTGGCGCGGCACCTCCGGTCGTTTTGTGTAGTCGCACGCCCGCCTCACAGCGAGCTTGAACTCGGCCTGAATCGGCTTGAAACCGTGGTCCCGCGACCGCGTTTCGGGCCACTTTTGGCCGTTTCGTCGTCCCTTCGTGAAGAGTGTGTGTAGTCCGCGCCGATCTGGCGTCTGACCCGACAACACAGTATGCCTATTTGCAGGGATTTTTACGGGAGCGACGGGACTCGAACCCGCGACCTCCGGCGTGACAGGCCGGCGTTCTAACCAACTGAACTACGCCCCCCGGGCGGGCCACAGTGTAGCCGGGTGCCGACCGACGTCGGGGGCTAGGCTCAGACTGTGACCCGCGTGGACCTCGTCGCGTTCATTTTTGTCGCCGTCGCGGCCTTCATCGGGTTTCGGAAGGGGCTGATCGCGAGCGCACTTTCGGTCGCCGGGATCGTCGTGGGAGCGATCGTCGGGGCTCGGCTCGCGCCGCATCTACTCTCCGAGGGGGCCGAGTCGCCGTACACGCCGCTCGTCGGGCTCGCGGGCGCTGCGGCGGGGGCGGTGCTCCTCGAGACGCTGGGCACGCTCGCGGGCGGGATGCTGAGACGGCGGCTGCGACTTGGCGCACTCCAGACGATCGACACCGCAGGCGGGATCGTGCTCGGCGCGGCCGCGGGGTTCGTGGTCGTCTGGGTCGTGGGCGCGGTTGCGCTCCAGCTGCCGGGTCAGGCCGAGCTTCGTCAGGGCGCTCAGCGCTCGCTCGTCCTGCAGCGGCTGAACGACTTCGTTCCGCCGGCGAAGTTGATGCGCGCGCTCGCGCGCGTCGATCCGTTTCCGACAATCACCGGTCCGGACGCACCGGTCAAGAAGCCCGATCCGAAGGTCGTCTATGCGCCGGCCATTCGGCAGGCTGCGCCTTCGGTGCTGCGGGTGCTCGGCACCGCGTGCGGGCTCGGGGTGTCCGGCAGCGGCTGGCTCGCCGAGCCCGAGCTCGTCGTCACGGCGGCGCACGTCGTCGCGGGCCAGACGGACACGACGGTCGAGCCGGCGGGCGGCGTGCCGCGCCTCCACGCGCAGGCCGTCTACTTCGACCAAAAGAACGACGTCGCCGTGCTGCGCGTGCCCGGCCTCGAGGGCGAGCCGCTGCCGCTCGCGGCGCCGCGGCCGGGCGCGACGGTCGCCGTTCTCGGCTATCCGGAGAGCAGGCCCTTCACTGCGACGCCCGGCCGGATCGGCAAGACCGCCAACGTGCTCGCGCGCGACACCTACGGCCGTGGGCCCGTCGCGCGCGTGATCACGAGCATTCGCGCGCGCGTGCGACACGGCAACTCGGGCGGGCCCGCAGTCGACATGCGCGGCCGCGTCGAGGCGACGGTCTTCGCCGCGCGGCCGGGCGGCGAGGTCGGCTACGGCGTTCCCGAGTCCGTCGTGCAGCGGGCGCTCAACCGCGCCGGCGCACCGGTTCCGACCGGGGGCTGCGCCGGCTAACCCGTGTGCACGGGCACGCCGTAGCGCTCGAGCGCGACCGCGATCTCCTCGACGTCCGGCACCCAGAGCTCAACCGGATACGCGAACCGCGCACGCCAGCCGTCAACCCCTTCGAAGACGGTGCCCCAAAGCGCGACGAGACCGAGCACGCGCTCGACGACGCCGGGGTCGTTTCTCCCGTGGAGGTAACGCGCGGCCGACGCCTCCGAGCGCACGCCGTAGATCCCGCAATCGCAGGTCGCGTCCGGAGCGTTGTGCGCGTGCCGATGGGCGCAAGTAGCGCGGAACTCCGTACGCGGCTCCCACACGTCGTCGTGCGCACGACCGACGAGAGACGGAGCCCCGCGCGCGTCTGCACGACGCGCCACGTGCGCCACGCATGAACAGGAGCGGGCGCGTCGGGAACGTTCACGCCGAGACGAGCTCCTCTTCCTCTTCGGGCTCGAGCTCCCTCGGCACGGGATCCTCGATCGGCTCGACCTCGCTCGCTACCTGAGGCTCGCCGATCTCCATCTCAACCGCTCGCGGTCTCGAGTGCCGGCTCGTGCACGCACATGATTCCGTCGATCAAGCCGTACTCGATCGCTTCCTCGGGCGTCATGAAGCGGTCCCGGTCGATGTCCTGCATCACCTGCTCGACGTCGTTACCGGAATGGTGCGCGATGATCTCGGCCAACCGGCGGGTCGTGCGCAGCGCCTCCTGCGCGTGGATCTCGATGTCGATCGGCGTTCCGCGAAATCCCACCGAGCCCTGGTGAATCATGACCTTCGCGTTCGGGAGCGCGAAGCGCTTGCCGGGTGCGCCGCCGCAGAGGATCATCGCCGCCGCCGACATGCCCATTCCGAGGCAGACCGTGCGCACGTCCGGACGGACGTACTGCATCGTGTCGTAGATCGCCATCCCCGCATACGCCGAGCCGCCCGGAGAGTTCACGTACAGGCTGATCTCGCGCTCGGCGTCTTCGCCCTCGAGGAAGAGAAGCTGCGCGGAGATCGAGTTCGCGACGTCGTCGTCGACCTCGGTGCCGAGGAAAACGATGCGGTCGCGGAGCAGGCGCGAGTAGATGTCGAACGAGCGCTCGTAGCGGCCGTCCGACTCGACGACCATCGGGACGAGCCGGCTCATCGCTCGCCCTCGCCGAGCCAGGCAAGCACGGCTTCGCGAGAGAAGCGCCACTCCTCGCCGAGCTTCCGTCCCGGGAGCTCGCCGGTCTCGGCGAGCCCGCGAACCATCTCGACGTCGAGCTGGAGGAGCTCGGCCAGCTGCTCGAGCGTCAGGACCTCGTTCGCGTGGAACGAGTAGCGCCCGACCTCTGCGCCGCCGGACTCGGGGTAGCGGGCGAGCAGCCCGGCGATGACCGCCTGCTTCGACTGCTTCAGCTCGTATGCAAGCCGCTCGAGCTTCTCTGCCGAGGCCTTTGGGACGCGCGCAAAGATCGCCGCGGTCTCGTGCTTCCCTTCCACGGCCGCGACGATATCAGAGATATCATCGCGATAGCAAGAACGGCAGCCCGACGACCGCGATCAGCGCCTCCGGCGACCGCCGGATCGAACTGCGTGCCCGCGCAGCTGTGCAGCTCGCCGAGCGCTTCCGCGCGGGGCCGCGCCTTGCGGTACGGCCGATCGGTGGTCATCGCGCTAAAGGCGTCACAAGCGCACACGATCCGCGCGATCAGCGGGGTCTCCTCGCCGCGGAGCCGGTCGGGGTAGCCGGCTCCGTCCCAGCGCTCGTGGCATGAGCGGACGATGTGGCCGATGTCGCCGAGCAGACCGCCGACCCTTCTCAGCATCCGCTCGCCTTCGATCGTGTGCGTCTCGATCAACGCCCGTTCCGCCGCGTCCAGCGGGCCCGGCTTGTTGATGATCTCGGCCGGGATCCTGATTTTGCCCACGTCATGCAAGAGCGCGGCGAACTCAGCGTCCCGCCGTTCCGACGCCGACAGGCCCATCCGGTCGCACACCGCGACCACGAGGTCGACGACTTCGCGGCTGTGGCTTCCCGTGTACGCGTCGTCCGCCTCCACGACGTCGCCCAGAAGGAGTGCAGTCCCGCGATACGCGTGTGAGAGCTCGAGCGCGTGGTCCACGCGCGCACGTCGCTCGCGGGCGAAGAACGCGACCAGGCCGAGCAGCGGCAGCGAGAACAGGAATGCGTAGGGCCGGTCCATGACTGCGAACGCGACGAGCAGCCCGAGCGGCGCCAGAGACAAATCGACGAGGACAGGCCAGCGCATCGTGCGCAGCAATGCGTCGACGCTCACGCCGCGCGGAATCGCGCGCAGCGCTGCGCTGCCGAAGTCGAAGACGTATTGCGAGGCGAGAGCGACCGCGAAGATCGGCCAGTTGGCGCGCCAGTCAGCCGACGGCTCGCCGACAAGGCCGAGCAGGAGCGCGGGGCCGACCGCGTGCCAGGCGCTCGAGAGATGGACGAGCAGCCGATCCGGATGCCAGCCGCCCCAGAGGTGGTCCGGCAGATACGCAAGGACGAAACCTGCGGCGACGAGGCCCGGCGCCCAACCCGTCGGGAGCAGGAACAGCATCGGCACGAAGAGCAGCTGCGTCGGAACCGCGAATCCGAGCCCGACCTCGAACTGGACGCGCAGCGCGAGGGCGTACGCCCCCGACCAACAGCATCACGAGCCCGAGAGACGGGTGGCGGTCGCTCGGCATGAAGAGCGCGAGCGAACCAGCGGCGGCGAGGAACGCGCCGCCGCTCGCCGCGGAGATCCAGAAGTCGCGCCCGCGGAGCGCACGCGAGATCTGCTCGCGCGTCTCTTCGATCAGTCCATCCGCATCGGGATGGACAGCTGCAGGCGCGGCCGCAGTTGCCGCATTCGGGGCCACGTACGCAGCTTCGTCAGTTTCGTCGACCGATCTTCACTCGTAAGAGGGATTTCGGCGCCCTCCACGCCTTGCCCCCCACACGGGTGATGTTGCTCCGGACCGGCACGAAGAGAGTCAGACGGCACTGCGGTCTTCAATGGAAGGAAGGGATGAAGGGCATCTTGCGGCTGGTTTGCGTACTCGGCATCGCCGGTCTGACGGCCGGGGCGGCGGGTGTGGCGAAAGCGGAGGCGGGGCTCCTGACGTGTGCGCAGGCTCCCGAGAAGCCCTTCGCACCCTGGAACGACTTTTCTTGGTACACGCTCGCGCCGAACGGCAACCTCGAGAACGGGTCGTCAGGGTGGTCGCTGAGCGGCGGCGCTTCGCTCGTCGACTCGAACAACCCTTACCGGAGCGGCTCCTACTCGCTCTCGCTGCCGAGCGGGGCGTCTGCGAGTTTGTCGAACGTCTGCGTGCGGCTCTCCGACGACAGGGCGCGCTTCTTCGTGCGGAACACCGGTAATACAGACGCGGCGCTGAAGGTCGAGATCAGCTATCGCACGGTGCTCGGCTTGCTTCCGGTCACCGAGACGCTCGGCTACGTGAAGGCGGACGGCACCTGGGATCCCAGCCCGACGTTCGGGTACCTCGCGAACGTGCTGGGCGTGCTCGCGCTCGACGGCGGGCTCGGGACGAAGGTGACGTTCAAGTTCACCGCCAAGGGCTGGGGCGGCAAGTTCCAGGTCGACGATCTGTTCGTCGACCCGCTCGTCCAGGTCTAGCCGGCGAGGAAGTCCACCACGCCGAGCGGCCGGCGGAACGGCGCCACGACGTAGATCCCGGCTGCCTTCTCCTTCGCCTCCGCGACCAGCTCGTGCGCGATCCGGGCGCCCACTTCGGGGGCGTCCGGGCCCGCATCGAGTAGCGCCTGCTGCACATGGTCGGGGACGACGATTCCCGGAACCTCGTTGTGCAGCCGCTGTGCGAGTTGATGTGAACGGAGCGGCCACAGGCCGACGAGCAGCGGGATCGGCGATGGGCCGCCGAAGCGCTCGAAGAATGCGTCGAGGTACGCGAGGTCGAAGAGGATCTGCGTCATCGCGAACTTCGCGCCCGCCTCCAGCTTCTGCTCGAAGCGGCGGAGCTCGAGGTCGAGATCGTCCGCGGTCGGGTTGACCGCGACGCCCGTGAAGAAGTGCGTCGGCGCGTCGATCGCGCGGCCGTGGTAGTCCTCGCCGCGGTTGAGCTGCTCGATGATGTGCGTCAGGCCGATCGCGTCGACGTGGTAGACGGCGCCGGCGCCGGCGTAGTCGCCTTCCTCCGGCGGATCGCCCGTGACGGAAAGGATGTTGCGCACGCCCTCCGCGTGCGCGCCGAGGAGGAGCGATTCGAGCCCGGCGATCGTCGAGTCGCGCGGCGTCTGGTGCGGGATCGTCTCGAGCCCGACGAACCGCTCGATTGCGACGGCCGTCATGATCCCGCTCATGCGCGCGCGGGCGCGCGGGTTGTCGTTGATGTCGACGAAGTGTGCTGCGCCCGCATCCTTGAGCGCCTGGGCGACCTCGAGCACGCCGGCGTTCGAGCCGCCGAGCGGAGGGTCGAGCTGGACGGACACGACCCACTCGCCCTCGCGCAGCATTCGGGTGAGCTCGGTCTCGCGCGGCGGCTGTTCCGCGATCCGCGGGAGCTCCCGCTCGGTGAAGACGAGCGGAGCGCGCGGCTCGCGCGCCTCTTCGACCGCGCCGCGAATCGCCGCGATCTCGGCGGGTGTCGTGCCGCAGCAGCCGCCGATGATCTTCGCGCCGAGATTGCGCGCGTGCGCGGCGAACTCCGCGAAGTACTCCGGCGAGGCGTGCGGGTAGACGACGCGGCGGCCGGCCATGCTCGCGAGGCCGATGTTCGGAAGCGCGGCGAGCGGCAGCCCGTCGCCGCCCATCTGCTCGATCGCGCGGAGTGCGGCCTGCAGGCCGGCGCCGTGGTTGGCCCCAATCGCGGCGACGTCGAGCTCGCGGAGCCGCTTGGCCGCCTCGCGCGCCGAGACGCCCGCGAGCGTCTCCGCGTCGCTCTCGAACGTGAGCAGTGCGACGATCGGGAGGCTCGAGACGCGCCGCACGGCCTCGACGGCGACCGCGAGCTCGTCGAGGTCGAAGAAGGTCTCGATCATGAACAGGTCGACCCCGCGACCCTCGAGGATCGAGGCCTGCTCGGTGAAGAGCTCGGCGCGCTCCTCGGGCCAGACATCGCCGAGGTCGCCGAGCGGGCCGATGGAGCCCGCGATGAAGACGTCTCCGCCGGTGACCTCGCGGGCCTCGCGGGCCAGGCGGACGGCGCTCGAGTTGATCTGCTCGAAATCCTCCTCGAGAAGGTGACCCGCGAGCTTGCGCCGGTTCGCGCCGAACGTGTTGGTCTCGATCAGCTCCGCTCCGGCGCGGATGAAGCTGACGTGGAGAGAGACGACCGCCTCGGGGGCGCGGAGGTTGGCCTCCTCCGGCGTGCGGAGGCGGGGGACCGCGCTCGTCACGAGCGCACCCATGCCGCCGTCCCCGACGATCGGCGGCCCGGTGCGCAGGCGTGCGACGAAGCGGTTGTTGGCGGGCACTGGTCCTCCTGGTTTCGCTCGACATCCTCCCGGGCTCGGCGCCCGGCCGGGCTTGGCACCTTGCCTGAGGCAGGTTGCCGAGGCTTCGCAGGGCCGGTTCCCTCAGCCTCTCTCGATGCGGAGCGGGAGTACTGCCCGGCTCCGGGGGCGAGTGTAGCTGTGAAGCGCCGCAGTCAACCGCTAAAGGGTGATGGATCAAGTGACAACGTCCGGGCGATAGTGGGACAGTCAACGGTGCAGGGCCCCGATGCGGCGGGGGCCCGCCCCAAACACTTACCGGTGGCCCGTTTCCGGCGGGGCTCTCGGGAAAGATCTCCCTTCCGGGGAGTACGCGACGAGACCGGGCGGCGGTCTCGTCGCGTTTCGCCCGTAAAGGGTTACGGCGGATCTGCCGATAGGGGTAGAAGCTCTTCCTGGTCGGGGACTGACGGCAATCACTCCCCCGCCACGGGAGCTCGGCGGCGCGGCAACGCGCCGCTTTTCTATTGGTCGTGGATCGTGCGGCCTTCCATGCCACCCGCGACGGTGATCACCTGGCCGGTGACGTGGCCGCTGATCACGTCCGATGCGAGCGCGACGACTTGCGCCGCAACGTCTTCGGGTTCCGCCACTTTTCTCAGGGCCATCGTGCGCGAGACGCGGCGGATCTGGTCGGCGTCGACCAGGCCGCGCGTCATCGGGGACTCCGTCCAGCCGGGGCCGACGACATTGACGCGACCTGTCGGCGCTATGCGGACGATCTCGTTCTTCAACGAGAGGAGAAGGCCGTGCGCAATCGCGGACTTCGCTGCCGCGTAGTCAGCGTGGCCAGCTTCGCCGAAGAGGCCGGCAGTCGACGAGACCATGACGAGCGAGCCATGGCCGTTTCGCTCGACCTCGCGCAGGAACGCGCGCGCGGTCAGGAACGTCGCGGTCAGGTTCGCACGGAGCGTCTCCTCCCAGCGCGCGAGCGAGAGCTCCCACACCGGCACGTCCTCGCTCGGCCACACGCCCGCGATCGCGGCGCAGACGTCGATCGCGCCGAGCGCGTCGCGTGCGCCGTCGAAGAGCGCATCCACTTGCGCCTCGTCGGTAAGGTCCGCCCCGAGCACGACGTCGCCGCCGACGGCTTCGGCCCGATCGCGGCCGCGGTGGTAATGGACCGCAACGTGCGCACCTTCGGCCGCGAACAGCCGCACGCACGCTGAGCCGATCCCGCCGGACCCGCCGGTGACGAGCACGCCCTTTCCCGCGAGCCCGGTGTCCACGAGGCGCACCCTACGGGACCGCGGCCCCGATGCGATACAAAGCCCTCCCGTGCGCGTCCACATCATCAGCGACATGGAGGGCGTCTCCGGCATCGTCAAGTGGGAGCAGGTGACGGGCGGCGAGGCGCTCTACGAGGAAGGTCGCAAGCTCTACACGCAGGAGATCAACGCAGCCGTCCGCGGCGCGAAGAAGGCGGGCGCGACCGAGATCGTCGTCATGGACTGCCACGGTGCCGGCAAGGGCTGGACCTTCAACTCGCTGCTCCCCGAGCTGCTCGACCCTGACTGCGAGTGGGTCGTGCAAGACACGTGGACCGAGTACACGGAGTTCCTCGAGCAGGGCGTCGACGCTGCACTGTTCCTCGGCATGCACGCGCGCGCAGGTTCGGAGTTCGGCGTGCTCAGCCACACCGTCTCGGGGACGCACTGGCAGAACCTCTGGTTCAACGACACGCTCGTCGGCGAGACCGGGATCAACGCCGCGCTCTGCGGCCACTTCGGCTGCCCCGTGCTGCTGGTCACGGGCGACCAGGCGGTGTGCGCCGAAGGGAAGGAGCTGCTCGGAGACGGCCTCGTCACCGTCGAGGTGAAGCGCGGTCTCGGGCGTTACAGCGCGCGCAACCTTCCGCCGGTGAAGGCGCGCGAGCGCATCGAGGAGGGCGCTCAGCGCGCGTTGCAGAACCTGCAGACGGTCGCACCGTGGGATCCAGGCCGTCCGGCAGAGATCAAGGTTCAGTACGCGCACCCGCACGAGGCGCAGAAACTGCGCTTCCGCCACGGCGTCGAGATCGCCGAGCCGCGCACGATCGTCTCGCGCGCCGACGATTGGTGGACCGCCTGGCGCCAGTTCTATTTCTAGGCGGCCTCGCGCGCGCTCTTCGGCAGGATGCCGAGCTCGTCGATCAGCGTGAAGAACGCCTTCGCGAAGGGTGAGTCGCTGGTGCGCTCGTGCACCTCGTCCCAGCGGATCTGCTCGCGGAGGGTGCGCGCGATCTCGAGCACGGCGCCGTAGTTCGGCTCCTGCTCCGTCAGCGCGAGCAGCTTCGTCACCAGCACGTCCTCGAGCGACGCGACGGGGAGGCGCATCGCCATCACCTCGCGCTCCTCGGCACGGTCGAGCATCTCGTCGGTCACCGGCCCGCCGGCGGGGCAGAAGATCAGGTCGACGACCGTGTCGTCGTGATGCGCCTTGAGCAGCCAGTCCTCCGGCGGATCCTCGGGGCGCATACCCGCGGTCGCGAGCGCGTCGCGCGCCTTCTGGGCATCCTCGGGCTTGACCAGGAAATCGACGTCGTGGTCGGTCGCGGGGCCGCCGCGGGCCCAGCAGGCGAGCCCGCCTGTCAGCGCGAAGCGGATCTCGGCGTCGCGGAGCGCGGCTCCAGCGTGCTTCATCGCCTCCACGAGGGGCTCAACCTCGACGCTGCGGCGGGGCATGGGCCTTCGCTACCCGGGGTAACGGAAGACCATGCGCACGCTGAAGATCGCCGCCGCTGGGGACATCCACGCGAACGAGGTCGTCGCCGACCCGCTCCGGGAGTCGTTCGAGCGAGTCGCAGCCGAGGCGGACGCGATCATGCTCGCCGGCGACCTGACCGCCGACGGCGAGCCCGAGGAGGCGGAGATTCTCGCCGCCGCGTGCCGCCCGCTCGACATCCCGGTCTTCGCGGTGCTCGGAAACCACGACCACCACCTCGACAAGCAGGATGAGATCGCGGAGGTGATGCGGCGCGCGGGCGTGCGGATCCTCTGCCGAGAGAGCGCCGTCTGCGAGATCGGCGGCGTCGAGATCGGCGTCGTCGGGACGAAGGGCTTCGTCGGCGGCTTCACGGGCTCCGCGCTGCCGGACTTCGGCGAGCGCTTGCTGCGCGAGGTCTACGCGGAGACGACCGAGGAGGCCCGCGCGATCGGGCGTGGACTGCGCAGGATCGGGCACTGCGCGCTGCGCATCGTCCTCTTGCACTACGCGCCGATCGAAGACACGATCGCCGGCGAGCCGCCCGGGATCCACGCCTTCCTCGGCAGCTCGCGGCTCGCGAACCCGATCCAGGAGTACCGTCCCGACATCGTGCTGCACGGTCACGCGCACGCCGGCACGTTCCAGGGGCGTATCGGCGACGTGCCCGTCTACAACGTCGCCGTGCACGTGACCGGGCGCGACTTCTGGATCTTCGATCTCGAGGTCAAGCAGGCGGGGCACACCGCGGTCGAGGTGGAAGGGCGCACGGAAGGCCGGACGGTAGCCTGACGGCGTGGCGGCCGTCTCGCGGCTCTCGATCGCGCCGGTGAAGGGACTCGGCCTCGTGCAGGCCGGCGAGATTGCGCTCGACAAGTTCGGCGTGCTCGAGAACCGGCGCTTCTATGTGCGCGACGCGGCCGGCGAGTTCGTGAACGCGCTCAAGCATCCCGAGCTCTTCCGGGTAACTCCCGCCTACGACCCACACGGCGAGACACTCGCGCTCCGCTTCCCGGACGGCGCCGTCGTCGAGGCAGAGGTCAACCTCGGTGAGCAGGTGACGACCGACTTCTACGGCCGAAAGGTCGAGGGACGGTTGGTCGCGGGGCCGCTCGCGGAAGCGCTCTCGGCACACGCCGGCGCGCCGCTCGAGCTCGTTCAAACCGACGAGCCTGGAGCCGCAGTCGACCGCGCGCGCGGACCCGTCTCGCTCGTCTCCGACGAATCGGTCGAGGAGCTGGCACGGCAGGCGGGACGTGAGCGGGTCGACGCGGGCCGCTTCCGCATGCTGATCGGAATCCGCGGCGTCGAGCCGCACGGGGAGGACGAATGGATCGGCCGCAAGGTGCGCGTCGGCAATGCCGTCATCCGCCTGCTCGAGCAGGTGGCGCGCTGCGCGATCACGACGAGGGATCCCCTGACCGGCGAGCGCGACCTCGACACCCTGCGCCTGATCAAGGACTATCGCGGAGTGCGCGGGAAGAAGCAGCTCGACTTCGGCGTCTACGGCACGGTCGTCGAGGCCGGGCGCGTCAGGATCGGCGACGCCGTCGAGCCGCTCGCTTCCTGAGCAGGCGGAAGTCCACGTGCCAGAGGACGCGAAACGGCGGCTCGGCCGCGCGGATGCGGCGCTGCGTCGCGGCCGGGAGCCGCAGGTGCACCCAGTCGTCGGCGGTTCCGATCAGCTCCTCGGGGTCGAGGTAGAGCTCCTCGATCTCCCGCTCGACGCGCCGGACGTCTTCGAAGGCGCCGTCGCCGACGAGCGAGTCGACGGCTGCGTTCGTCGCGTCGACGATTGGCTGGAACCGCCGCGCGTCGACAAACCCGAGGCCGCGTCCGCCGGCCCGGATCGGCGAGTCGTCAGCGGTCGGATGGACGTCGAGCAGGAGGCCTCGAGGCTTCAGCGACGGCTCGACGTTCCGCAGGACGTGCACGACGTCCTCCGGTTCCACTCATCAGAGCGACCAGGAGAAGAGCGCGAGGTCGAACTCGCCTGCGGGCAGCTCGAAGTCGCGCGCGTTCGCAGCCTCGAAGCGGAGCCTGCGGCGCAGGCCGCGTGGCGTCTCGCGGCGAGCCGTCTCGATCGCCTGCTCCTCCGGATCGATCCCAAGCACAGACGCGGCCCGCCGGCCGAAGCGGAACGTGAAGCGACCGTCGCCGCAGCCGAGCTCGAGGACGCGCAGGCCGTCCACGTCGACGAGCTCGTCGAAGGTCTGAAGCTCGACGCCGTGCGGATCGAGCTGCACGCGGCGAGGCTACAGAATTCGCGTCGATGAGAGAACGCTTTCCGATCCTCTCGCGCCTCACCTACCTCAACAGCTGCTCGCAAGGCGCGCTCTCGATCGACGTGCGCGAAGCCTACGAGCGCTACCTGCACGACTGGGACGAGCTCGGGTCGCCGTGGGAGCTCTGGATTGCGAAAGCGGACGAGGCGCGCGCGGCATTCGCGGCTCTGATCGGCGCGGACACGCAGGAGGTTGCGGTCACGACCTCGCTCTCTGCGGGCGTCAGCGCGCTGGCCAGCGCGCTGCGCTTCGACGGCGAGCGGCGCAAGGTCGTGCTCTCCAAGCTGGAGTTCCCGACCGTCGGCCAGATCTGGCACGCGCAGGAAGCGCGCGGCGCCGAGGTCGTGCACACGCGGGACTGGGAGCGCGACATCGACGAGCGGACGCTGCTCGTTTCGCTCACGCACGTCAGCTATCGCACGGGGGCACTGCTCCCGGTCGAGGACGTGACGAGCCTCGCGCACGAGCAAGGTGCGCTCGTCCTGCTCGACGCGTACCAGTCTGCCGGCACGTTGCCGCTCGACGTGCACGCGCTGGGCGTGGACTTCCTCGCCGCCGGGACCGTGAAGTACCTGCTCGGGTCGGCGGGGCTTGCGTTCCTCTACGCGCGCCGGGAGTTGATCCCCGACCTGCGGCCGACGACGACGGGCTGGTTCGCGGACGTGGACGTCTTCGCGATGGACGACCGCGACTACTCGCCGGCGCCGGACGCAGCGCGCTTCCAGGCGGGCACGCCCCCGGTGCCGAGCATCTACGCAGGCGTGGCCGGGCTCGACCTCGTGCGTGCCGCAGGTGTCGAGCGGACCGCTGAGCACGTGCGCTCCCTGACCGCGCAGCTGGCGGACGGGGTGCACGAGCTCGGCGGCACGATCGTGACCCCGGAGCGTCGCGGCGCACTCCTTTGCGTCGCCGCCGCCGACCCGCCCGCGCTCGTCGACCGGCTGGCCGCGGAGGGGGTCGTCTCGTCGTGGCGCGACCGTTCGATCCGGCTCTCGATGCACTTCTACAACGACGAGACGGATGTCGAGGCCGCGCTGCGCGCACTCGAGCGCCATCGCGACCTTCTTTCTGTTTGACGCACGCGCGTGGCCCCGCCCCGGGCCTCCTGCAGCGGTCAGGACTCGCATCCGGTGCCGAACGTCACCGGCCAGCGGGTCGATCTCGCCGTCGACCGGCTCGAGGACGAAGGGCTCGACTACGAGCTCCTCGGCGGCGGCCTGCTTGTCACCGGCGTGCTCGACCAGCAGACCTCGGTGATCTCTCGCGCGTTCGATCCGATCGCCGTCGGAGAAAGATCGCAAGCGCGCTGCTCGGCGGCTACGCGGCGCTCGTGCTCCTCAAGAGCGACACGTGGGCCGGTTGGGACGCGCGCGGCATTGGGTTGCTGGGGGTCGCCGCACCCTTCGTCCTCGTGGGCGCGTTCGAGCTCGCACGGCGACGCGACTCCGCGAGCGTGCACTTCACCCTTGCGCTGACGGCGGTGGGGTTGCCGCAGCGCTGCTCGACGGGACGTGGCTCGTGCTCGCGTTCTCCGCGCTCGCCGCAGGTCTCGCGGGACTCACGGTCGTCAGTCGCGAAAGTCGGTTTCTCGTCGCCTCCCACGCCTTCGCCGCGTTCGCGGTCGAACACGCGCTCGTGTTGGAGGCCCCGCCGACCGACCTCCTCGTCTCAGCTCTCGACCCGGGTGACGGCGCGCCCGCCGCGCTGCTCGCCGGGCTTGCGGTGCTCGCCGGCGCACTCCTCGCACGAAGAGCGGATCGCTACATCACGACGGACGAGCGCCCGCAACCTACTGCGCTTCGCGACGCCTTTTCGACGATCAGCGAGACCGGGTTGTGGCTCGCGGGCACGCTCGGTGTGTACGCGCTGTCGCTCGCGCTGCTGCAGCTGATGCAGTGGATTTCTACCAGCAGCTCGTCAGACCTCGCGATACCGAGCCTGCATGAAGCAGAAGAACCCATAGGCGAGCAGCCCGCCGGCGACGACCGCCAGGAGCCACTCGCCATACTGCGCCTGCGCGACGCGTGCGAGGGCGCCGTCGAGGCCGACGGCCTCGTTCGGGTCGTACTCCCACGCAGCGCGCATCAGGAAGAAGCCGACGAGGCCGAAGACGACCATGCGTGCGAGATGACCGGCTGATCCGAGTGCGTCCAGCCAGCGTCGCTCGGCCTTCGACATCTCGCCGCGCTTCATGTCCTTGCGGTACTTCTTGCTGACCGCGCGATATCCGTTCCACGCCGCGGCGGCGAGCAGCGCTGCGCCGGCGGCGTAGACGAGCGTACGCCCAAAGGGCCAGTCGAGCACCTTGTCCGTCTCCTGCGCCTCGTTGCGACCGCCGCCGCCGAGGCCGCCGACGATCGCGAGCGAGACCGCTGCAAGCCCGGCGTAGAGCAGGCCGCGCGCGAAGTACCCCACGCGCTTGACGAGCCCCTTCGCGCCGTCCCCGTCGTTGTCCCGGTCGAGGAAGGCCTGCGTGAATCGCCAGAGCGCATAGCCCGCGAACCCCGCCGCGAGCACGAACAGGATGACCTCGCCGAGCGGCTGGGTCGCGATGAACCGGAGCGCCCCCTGGCGGTCCTTCGGCCTGCCGCCGAAGCCGAGCGCCACCATCAGCGCCAGCACGCCGACCAGCGCGTAGATCGCGCCCTTGGCGAGCAAACCCGCCCGGCCGGCCCACTCGACCCAGATGCTCTGCGCCGCTTTGCGCCACGTAACGTCCACGGCGTCCTTTCTGCCCCGCCTGTGCGGTTTGATTCACCCATGGCCGTCACCGACGCCCAGCTCGTGGCGCGGGCCCGCGAGGGCGACCACGACGCGTGGCGCGAGATCGTGGAGCGCTACTCCCGCTACGTCTACGCGATCGCGGCGTCGTTTCGGTTCCGCCTGCAGGACGCCGAGGACGTCTTCCAAGACGTGTTCGCGCGCGCGTACGAGCACCTCGCCACGCTGCGGGACGACGAAGCGCTGCGGCCCTGGCTGGCCGCGCTGACGCGACGGCTCTGCATCGACCGCCTCCGCTCCGGCCGCCGGGAAGAGCTCTCCAACGACCTCGAGCGCGAGGGCGTAGACGACCGGCTCGATGAGCTCGACGAGGCCTTCGCCGTGCGCGAGGCGCTCCTGACGATGCCCGAGCACTGCCGCGAGATCCTCGACCGCTTCTTCGCCCGCGACGAGAGCTACCGGACGATCGGGGACGCGCTCGACTTGCCGTCGGGCACGATCGCGAGCAGGATCTCGCGCTGCCTGAAAAGACTTCGGGAGCTCCTGGAAGAAAACGGTCCGGACGTTCGTCTGGAGGATCGATGAGCCACTCAGCAGAGGAACGTCTGGCCGAGCTCCTGAGGATGCTGCCGCCGGCGCCCCGCGGTTGGGTCGAGGCGGCCCAGGAGCTGCCCCTCGCCAGGCGCGGCCTCGACCGGATCGTCGCGCGCGCCGAAGCCGATGCACGCTTCCGCGAACTGCTCGTCGCCGACCTCGAGGCGGCACTCGAGCTGGAGGGCGTCGAGTCTGACCCGGCGATCGTCGAGGCGCTGCAAAGGAGGCTCTACCTCCCCTAGTACGCGGTCCCGGACGCTGCGAGAATCTACGCGTGAAGCGCATTCTCGATCTCAGCGTCCGGGAGCTTCTCGAGCAGGCCTCGGGTGAGGCGCCCACGCCCGGCGCCGGCTCCGTTGCAGCGCTGACCGCGGCGCTCGCGGCGGGCCTGACAGAGATGTCCGCGCGCGCGTCGGGCCGTTGGGGCGAGGCGGCCTCGGTCTGCGCGCAGGCGACGGTGCTGCGGGAGCGGCTCGAGGAGCTCGCGCCCGCGAACGACGAGGCCTACGAGCACGCGCTCGCGGCGCTGCACCTGCCGAGTGAGCTCGACCCCGACACGCGCAATCAGCTGATCGGCGAATCGCTCGAGCGCGCTGCGGCCGTGCCGCTCGCGATCACGGAAGCGGCGTCCGACGTCGCCGATCTGGCGGCGTACGTCGCCGAGGAAGGGGACCCACGGGTCCGGCCCGACGCGGCCTCCGCCGCGCTGCTCGCGCTGGGCGCCGCACGCGCCGCCGCGCACCTGGTCGAGATCAACCTCGGCGTCCGCGAGCGGGATGAACGCCTGCTACAGGCTCAGCGCCTCGCGGCCGACGCGGCGGCCGCCGCCGCGCGCTCGCTCGCTCCGGCGTAAGTGGAGGAGGAGCTCCCGGCCTGGAGCCTCGCGGCCGACGCAGCGTCCGCGATCCGTCTCGAGCCCGGCTGGCCTGCCGCTCTGAACCGCGAGTGGGCCTACGGCGGCGCGACCGGCGCCGGAGTCCGCGTCTGCATCCTCGACTCCGGGATCGAGCGCGGGCATCCGCTGGTCGGCGAGGTGCAGGAGGCCTGGGCAGTGTCGGTCGACGAGCAGGGCGAGCCGCACGTGCAGGAGGACGCCGTCGGGGACAGCGTCGGACACGGCACCGCGTGCGCCGGGATCGTCCGCTCGCTCGCGCCCGACTGCGAGCTCGTCAGCGTTCGGGTGCTCGGCGATGGCTACAAGGGCAGCGGCCGCGTCATGCTCGCGGGGCTTCGCTGGGCCGTCGAGCAGGGGTACGACGTCGTGAACCTGAGCCTCTCGACGACGAAGAAGGAGTTCGCCGGCCTCCTGCACGAGCTCGCCGATGCGGCGTACTTCAAGCGCACGGCGCTCGTCGCATCGGCGCACAACATGCCGGTAGAGAGCTATCCGTGGCGCTTCTCGTCGGTGATCTCCGTCGGCAGCCACGAAGAGCCCGACCCGTTCGCGCTCTACTACAACCCGACGCCGCCCGTAGAGTTCTTCGCGCGCGGGCTCGAGATCGACGTCGCCTGGCTGGGCGGGGCGACGCTGCGCTGCACGGGGAACAGCTTCGCGACGCCCCACGTGTCCGGTCTCTGCGCGCTCGTGCTTTCCAAGCATCCGGAGCTGACGCCGTTCCAGCTGAAGAGCGTGCTGATGTCGATCGCGACGAACGTCTCGCCGGCGTGAGCGTCGACCGGCTCCGGGCAGCCGTCGCCGCGGGCGTGCTCGCGTCCGAGGCTCTCCACCGCGCGCTCCTGCAGTCGATCGTCGAGGCGGCCCGTGCGATCTTCTCCGCGAAGGCGGCGTCGATCTTCCTGCTCGACGAGGAGACCGACGAGCTCGTCTTCGAGGCCGCCGTCGGCGTCGGCGCGGACGCGCTCGTCGGGCGGCGGCTCCCGTCCGACCAGGGCATCGCCGGCTGGGTGCTCGCGACTCGGCAGCCGCTCGTGGTGGAGGACGTCCAGGGCGATCCCCGCTTCTCTCGTGAGGCGGCGGAGGCGACCGGCTACATCCCGAAGGGCCTGATGGCCGTGCCGCTTCTGCACGAGGAACGCGCGCTCGGTGTGCTCTCCGTACTCGACCGGCCCGAGGAGTCGCGGTTCTCGCTCCGGGAGATGGACCTGCTGAGCTTGTTCGCGGCGGAGGCCGCCGTCGCGCTCGAGCTGCTCCTGCGCGGCCGGCGCGCGCGAGGGATCCTCGACGGCGACAGCGCCGACCTCGGGCTCCTCGCCCGGATCGCGGAAGAGCTCGATCAGCTTCCCGAAGAACGGCGCGCCGCCGGGCTGCGGCTCTTGATCGAGCTCGAAGCCGTGCTGCGCGCCTAGAACGCAGACGGGGCGGTCGCCCGCCCCGTCGCGAGAACTTCCCGTGCGCTAGCGGGTCCGCTGGCGGTGCAGCTCGACGTCGTCGTCGCCCGCACCCTCGTCGGTGCCCTCCTCGGTCTGCCTGACTCTCTGGCGATGGGCCTCGACGTCTTCCTCCGAGGCGCTCTTCTCGCCCTCCGACTCAGGGTCCTTGGCTCCGAACCTCTCGCGCTCTTCCACAGCAGGTCTCCTTTCGGATCGGGAAGGTCGACCACTAGACGGTGGAGCGGGGTCGTGTCTTCCGTCACGAATCTTCCAAATTGCAGACCGGATTGCAATGCTCGACCGGTGCGGGAGTCGCTGCGGGCCTTCGCCAGCGTCTTCGCCAACCGGCGGCTGCGACGGCTTCAACTCGCCTGGGCCGGGTCGAACGTCGGCGCCTGGGCCTATACCGTCGCGATCTCGGTCTACGCCTTCGGTGAGGATGGGCCCTTCGCGGTCGGGGCGCTCGGGCTCGTGCGCTGGAGCCTCGCGTCTGTCGTCGCGCCCCTGGCCGGGCTGCTCGGCGACCGCTACCCGCGCGTCCGCGTCATGGTCGCCTCCGATCTCTCCTGGGTAGCGCTGCTCGTGGCGATGGCCGGGCTCGTCGCGGCCGGGGGCCCGCCGCTGGCCGTATACGCGCTCGCGGTTGTCGCGTCGCTTGCTGCGACGCCGTTCCGGCCGGCGCAGGCCGCGCTCGTGCCGGAGCTCGCGCGAACGCCCGAGGAGCTGACGGCCTCGAACGTGACCGCGAGCTCGATCGAGGCGACCGGGGTCTTCGTGGGTCCTGCGCTCGGAGGGATCCTCGTCGCGGTTGCCGACGTCGAAGTCGCCTTGCTCGTCACGGCCGCGCTCTTTCTCTGGTCGGCCGTCTTCGTCCTGACGGTCGGCGAAGAGCCGCGGCCGCCCGTGCCCGGCGAGACCCGGGGGCTCGCGTCCGAGGCAGCAGCCGGGTTTCGTACGATTCTCTCTGAGCCGAGACTGCGGCTCCTCGTCGGCCTCTTCGCGGCGCAGACCTTCGTCGACGGCGCGCTCGGGGTGCTCGTCGTCGTGTTCGCGCTCGAAACGCTCGACCTCGGCGCGCAGGGCGTCGGCTTCCTGAACTCCGCGGCCGGGGTGGGCGGGATCGCCGGCGCCGTGCTCGCCGCGGCGCTCGTCGGCCGGGGCCGGCTTGCCGGCGACTTCGGGCTCGGGATCGTTCTCTGGGGCCTGCCGCTCGTCGTGATCGGGCTCTGGCCGGAGCCTGCGGTTGCGCTCGTCGCGCTCGCGCTGATCGGCGCCGGTAACACCATCGTCGACGTCGCAGGCGACACGTTGCTGCAGCGGGCGGTCTCCGACGACGTGCTTGCACGCGCGTTCGCCGCGCTCGACAGCCTCTTGCTCCTCACCGTGGGGCTCGGTGCAATTGCTGCGCCTGTGCTCGTCGAGACCACGAGCGCGCGCGCCGCGGCCGTCATCGTCGGCGCGCTCCTTCCGATTCTTGCTGCGCTGTCCTGGCGATCGTTGGCCGCGATCGACCGCGCGGCCGCGCCGCCGGCCGAGGTCGGGTTGCTGCGCTCGCTGCCGCTCTTCGCGCCGCTGCCGCCCGCGACCATCGAGTACCTCGCTCGACGGCTCGAGCGCCGATATGTCGCCGCAGGCGAGACCGTCATGCGCCGGGGCGAGCCGGGCGAAGCGTTCTACGTGATCGCGGACGGAACGATGGAGGTGTTGCTCGACGGCGATCGGCGCGAGCTGGGACCCGGCGAGTTCTTCGGCGAGATCGCGCTGCTCCGAGACGTTCCGCGCACCGCGACCGTCGTCGCGAAGACGAACGCCGAGCTGCTTGGGCTGTCGCGCGACGACTTCGTCAACGCCGTCACCGGTCACGCGGGCGCGTCGGCGGTCGCAGAGATGTTCGTGCGCGGACGGCTCTCGACGCTCTAGGCGCTTGCCGTGAGCAGGGCTTCACCCTGCTGCAGGTAGCGCGTCGCGCGGACCGAGCGGTAGAACGCGAGCGCACGTGCGAGTTGAGCGTCGGCCTCCGCGTGGCGGCCCTTCGCGCGCGAGCTGCTCGCCCGCGCGGAGGCGCGCGAAGGCCTCGTTGGACCGCGACTCGATGCGCTCGTAGACGGCGGCGGCGCCGATTCAGTCGCGGTCGACAATCGCCTCGGCGGCTTCGAGCCAGGGGGTGCGTCGGCCGCGTGAAATGGCTCAGCAACTCGCGCTCGACGCCGACCCGACTGGCCGCCCAGACGACGTGAGGCGGCCCTCCGAACGCGAAGACCCTGTCCTGTCGCGAGTGGCTCTCGAGCAGCTCGGCGAGGTGCGTCGCGGCTTCGTCGACGGCACCGGTCTCGACCAGGAGATACGAGTTCAGACCGAGTGAGGGATACAGCGACTGCGGGTCCTTCGCCCCCCGCCCGAGCGCGAGCATTGCGGACGCTTCTGCACGAGCGCCTGCGACGTCCTCGCGTGCGATGCCGATCAACACCAGGAGCGCCCGACAGCCACCCTCCATGTAATGGGTCGAGCCGGCGATCTCCGCGAGGAAGTCGTTCGCAAGGCGAAGGGCCTCGTCCCAGGCACCGCGCTCGTACGGCAGCCAGCACATTCCGCCTCGCGTCCAACGTGCATGGCCCGCGGCGCCGAACCGTTCGGCGACCCGAAGCGCATCGAGCTCGGCTTGGGCCTGGTCACGTAGCCGCCCGTCGCCGTGGAGTGCTGCGGTCAGGTTGTTGTAGCTCTTGTAGGCCTCGATTGAGTTGTTCGCCTCAGCTACCAAGATGCTCTCGCGAAGCTCCTCGTAGCCGTCGCTCTCCCCGAGCTCACGCCGGGCCATGCCCACCGGGTTCAGAGCGTTGGGCCCGGATCTCTTCGAGTCGCAGCGACTCGGCCATCGCCAGCACCGTGCGACCGCCGTCGAGCGCTCTCGCATAGTGGCCGGCAAGGTAGAGGTGCCGTGCCCGCACGGCGAGGGCCACCGCCTTCGCGCGTGAGGGAGGTGCGTCCGCGACGAGTTCCGAGGCTCGGTCGAGATGACCCCAGCGGCCCTCGTCGTCGCCGGCTTCCCACGCGAGTGTCGCGAGCATCGTCTCCGCCTCTGCCGCGGCCTCGCGTTCGCCGGCTGCGACGAGACCGGCAACCGCCTGCTCGAGGATCTCGGCACCGGCACCGCGGGCGCGGAAGTCGGCGTGGCCGAGCCGGACGAGGAGCTGCGGTCGTTCGGAGTCGTCGTCGGGCATCCGCTCGAGGGCGGCGCGATAGAACTCAGACGCGTGCGTGAACGCGTTCAATGCGAGCGCGCGATCACCGGCCTCTCGCAGCGCCTTGCTCGCGCGCACGACGAGTTCGTCGGTCGGAGCCAGCTCGAGTGCCGACACGTAGTGGTGCGCGATCAGTTCCGAGTGATCCTGCGGACGACCGAGGGCCTCGCTTCTCCGCGACCTGTTCGGGCGCGTCGTCCTCGAGGATCCCCGCCTGCGCCTTGACCATCTCGCTGAGCGCCCAGAAGCTCACGCCCTCGCCGTAGGGGAGCGAGCGGCCCTGGCGCCAGTAGCGGAGCCCGTCCGACCGCCGCTCGAGCTCGCGGAAGAGCTCGTAGACGAGGCGGCTCTTGCCGATTCCCGGGACGCCGACGAGCGTGACGAGGTGCGGCGAGCGCTCCGACTCCGCGCGTGCGAGCGAGTCGACGAGAAACGACTTCTCGCGCTCGCGTCCGACGAGGGGCGCGCCACCCTGCTGACGCACGTCGACCCCGAACCGCGAGCGCGCCTCGAGCGCTTCCCAGGCGCGCACCGGGTCTGCCTTTCCCTTTGCCTCGACCTCCTGCGGCGCGCCGAAGCTGATCACGTGCTTCGTCGCGTTGTACGTCGTCTCCCCGACGAGGATCCCGTTAACCGGGGCGGCACTCTGGAGGCGCGAGGCCGTGTTGAGCACGTCGCCGGTCGCTATCCCCTCGCCGCTCTCGGGTCGGGCGGCGAGCCGCACGATCGCCTCGCCGGTGTTGACCGCGATCCGGAGCTCGAGCTCGCCGGGCTCGCGGATCGCGTCGCGCACCGCGAGCGCGGCGCGCACCCGCGCGCTCCGGATCGTCCTCGTGGGCGACCGGCGCACCGAAGATCGCCATCACCGCGTCACCGATGAACTTCTCGACCGTGCCGCCGTAGCGCTCGAGCTCCTTGCGCAGCAGCTCCTGGTACGGGCCGAGGATGGCCTCAACGTCTTCCGGGTCGAGCTGCTCGGCTCGCGCGGTGAAGCCGACCAGGTCGGCGAACAGCACCGTGATCACCTTCCGCTCGCGGCGGGGCTCCGTCGCCATGCGCCGAGTGTACGACGGTTTTCGGGAAGATCCCGCTCCGCCCGGGCGTCTGAATCGTCAGAACCCGGAAGGAGTCGTTATGGAGTACCGGCTGATCAATCAGGAAGTCGCCCGGCTCCGGCACGCGGAACTGCTCCGCAACGCTTCGCGCCGCCCGCTGGTCGACGAAGACCCGAGCGAGCTCCCGGTCGTGGCCGAGGGTCTTCGGGCCCGCGTGCTTCGCGCCGTGCGGACCCCCTGGCACGGCCCGGCGCTGCGCTCCGGCGCGCGCTAGCTTGCGCAGGCGGACGGGTCGCCCGAGTCGAAGCCGCGCCTGAACGCAGAGACGCGCTGCTTGGACGACCCGTGCGTCCACGTCTCGGGGTCGACGCGGCCCTGGGTCTGCTTCTGGATCCGGTCGTCGCCCACCGCGGCGGCGGCGTTCAGTCCCTCCTCGAGGTCGCCCGGGACGAGGAGGTTCTCGTCCCGCGCGTGATTGCCCCACACGCCTGCGTAGCAGTCGGCTTGCAGCTCGATCCTGATCGAATCCTCGCGCGTCCGCGCGAGCACGCCGAGCAGGTTCTGCACGTGGTGTCCGAACTCGTGCGCGATCACGTACGCCTCCGCGAAGTCGCCCGCGGCACCGAAGCGCGACTTGAGCTCACGGAAGAAGCCGAGGTCGAGGTAGACCTTTCGGTCGCTTGGGCAGTAGAACGGCCCGGTCGCGGCGGACGCGGTGCCGCAGCCGGAGACCGTCGCCTGCTCGAAGAGCACGAGCTTCGTGGGCTCGTACGTGCGGCCGGACTCCCGGAAGAGCTGCGCCCACGTCTTCTGCACGTCGTCGACGACGAACGCGACGAACTGCGCCTGGTCGTCGCTCGAGGGAGCGGGCGAGCCGCCGCCGTTGCCGCCGCCGCCGCCGGGGAGGTTCCCGCCGCTGAGCAACAGTGCGAGCACGAGCACGAGCAGGCCGATCCCGCCGCCGCCAAGGCCGATCGGAATCCCGCCGCGCATGCCGCGCCGATCCTCGATCTGCCCGGCACCAACTCCGCGTCGCCACTTCACGGCGCCGAGTGTTCCCGCAAGCCCTGTCCTCGAACCTCACACGGCGTTAACAGTGCCTGGCACCGTTACCTCACAGTGCCAGGCACTGTTTGGGAAGCGTCACGGATGCTCCACAAGGGTCAGGCTTCAAGGGCGCGGAGCTCGCGCTCGTAGCGGGCGAGCTTCTCGCGTTCGGCCTCGACCACCTCCGGCGCGGCGTTCGCGACGAAGCGCTCGTTGGCGAGCATCTTCCTCGAGCGCTCGACTTCCTTGTGCAGGCGCTCGATCTCGAGCTCCGCGTTGCCGTTTGCCTTCACGCGCTCGGGCCGCACGACGGCGTCGAAGATCACACGCTCCTCTGCCGTCATCTGCACGAGCACCTGCGAGCGGCGAAAGATGGCGGCTGCGTCCTGCACGCGCTGCAGCGAGTCCACGTCGTCCACCCAGCGGTCGTCGGGGTCCGGCCACGGCGCGGCGATCAGGCGCGTCGCCCGTGAGGGCAGATTCGTCCAGATCTCCTCCGTCACGTGCGGCATCACCGGGTGCAGGAGCTTCAAGAGCCGCTCGAGCGAGCCGAGCGCCGTCGCAAGCGTGTCGAAGTCGCCTTCTCGCAGCTGCGGCTTGATCGCTTCGAGGTACCAGTCGCAGAAGTCGTCGAACGTGAGCCGGTACAGCGCCTGCGTCATCGCCGCGAAGCGAAACGACTCGTAGTGCTCGTCGATCTCGGCGCGGGCGGCGTCGATGCGCGCGAGAATCCAACGCTCGGCGGACGTCGACGGCCGGATGCCCGGCTCGACCCCGTGCCCCTCGCACGAGGCGAGTAAGAGCCGCGACGCGTTCCAGAGCTTGTTCGCGAGCTTGCGCCCCTCCTGTACGAAGCCGTAGTTGAAGCGGACGTCCTGTGTCGAGGACATCTTCAGCAGCCCGTACCGCAGCGCGTCGGCGCCGTACTGCGCGACCACGTCGAGCGGGTCGATCCCCGTGCCGAGCGACTTGGACATCCGCCGCCCGTCCGGCGCGAGCACCGTCGCGTGGATGACCACGTCGGTGAACGGCACCTCCTCGAGCAGCTCGAGCCCGGAGAAGATCATCCGGTTCTCCCAGAGCCGGATGATCTCGCGCGCCGTCGTCTGCAGGTCGCCGGGGTAGAACGCCTCGAGATCCGGAGTGGGGTCAGGCCAGCCGAGCGTCGCGAACGGCCAGAGCGCCGACGAGAACCAGGTGTCGAGCACGTCCGTGCTGCGCGTCAGTTCCGTCGAGCCGCAGCGCTCGCACGCCGTCGGCGTCTCGCCGGCCGTCGCGGTGTAGTGGCCGTTCTCGCACTCCCAGAGCGGGAACTGGTGCCCCCACCAGAGCTGGCGCGAGATGCACCAGTCAGGCGCCTCCTCGAGCGAGCGGATGGCGAACTCGTGCTGCGACTCGGGGTGGTAGACGACGAGCCGCGCGCGCAGCGCCTCGATCGCCGGCTTCTTCAGCTCGTCCATCCGGCACCACCACTGCGGCGAGATCAGCGGCTCGATCCGGCTCTCGCAGCGCTCGCAGATCGCGATCGCGTGCCGGTACGGCTCCTGCTTCTCGAGCAGCCCCCGCTGGCGGCACCACTCGAGGATGTGCTCGCCCGCTTCCTCCTGCGTCATCCCGGCGAGCGGACCTGCGTGCGCGTTCATCCGGCCGTCGGGCCCGATCAGCATCGGCTCGGGCAGCGAATGGTCGCGGCCGATCTCGAAGTCCGTCGCATCGTGTCCCGGAGTGATCTTGAGCGCGCCGGAGCCGAACTCGATCTCGACGCGCTCGTCGGTGATCACGAGCACCGGCCGCTCGATGAACGGCACGATCACCTCGCGCCCGACCGCGTCCTTGTAGCGCTCGTCGTCCGGGTTCACCGCGACTGCGACGTCCGCGAGGATGGTCGCTGGCCGAACGGTCGCGATGGTGATCCCGCCGTCCCCGTCCACGAACGGATACGTGATGTACGAGAGCGTGTCGTCGACCTCCTTGTGGTCGAGCTCGAGGTCGGAGAGCGCGGTCTGGTGGTACGGACACCAGTTGATGATCCGGTTCGCGCGGTAGATCCAGCCCTTGTCGTAGAGGTGCTTGAAGTACGCGTAGACCGCACGCGTGTAGCCCGGGTCCATCGTGAAGCGCTCGCGCCGGTAGTCGAGCGACGCACCCATGCGCCGGAATTGGAACATGATCTTGCCGCCGTACTCGCGCAGCCACTCCCAGACGCGCGCCTCGAACGCCTCGCGGCCGAGCGCTTGGCGCGTCGTCCCTTCGACGTTCTCGAGGTACTTCTCGACCGCCGCCTGCGTCGAGATACCCGCGTGGTCGTACCCGGGCTGGAAGAGCGTGTTGTAGCCCTGCATCCGCTTGCGGCGGATCGCCGAATCTCCGAGCGCGAGCTGGAGCGCGTGGCCGAGGTGCAGCTCACCGGTGACGTTCGGCGGCGGGTGCGCGTCGACGAACCTGGTCCGCGACGGGTCGGGGTCGGCGTTGTAGAGGCCTTCCTCCTCCCAGGTGCGCTGCCAGCGCTCTTCGACGCCGTCGGGGCGGTAGAGCGTGTCCATACCGGTGAGGTCAGGCAGCGACTATGCGGCGAACTCTAGCCGAGACTACGGCTCGAACGTCTGCTCCAGAACGGGGTAGCCGGTCGGGCGAACGAGCTCGAGGCGGACGGGAGCGGCCGGCCCGCGCCACGCGAGCTCGCCCGACCAGGTGCTCCCGGGCACCAGCGGGGGAAGCTCGACTGCGCCCTGCGCCGAACCCGTGCTCCAGCGCAGCGTGTAGCCCCGGAGCGTGTAGCCCGGCAGGTCGGCACGCGTGCGCAGCTCCACGCGTGCTCCTCCGGGGACGAACGCGAACGAGGAGACCCGGGCGGGCGCGTACTCGGCGCGGATCCGGGCCCACGAGCCGCGCCGCTGCCGCTCTGCATCGACGACGCCCATGACGAAGCCCGACCGCGTGCGGTAGTCCTGGTACGTCCAGAAGATCGCGCCCACCACGAAGGGGCGCTCGCGGAAGACGTCCAGCTGATCCGTGATCAGCGCGCGCCGCTGCGCGTCGGCCGCCTCCGAGCCGGACGCCACGGTGTCGGGGACGACGTAGTACGACGCGCTGTCGAGCGTGGACGTCGCCTGCCCCACGAGTTCCTGCCAGCGCGGCTCGAACCCGAACTCGGAGACGATCACGGGTTTCTCCGGAAAGGCGGCGTGCACGCGGTCGAGCGCGGCGCCGAGCTCCTGCTTCGGCCCCGCCCACGTCCCGAAGTACTGGTTCATGAGAACGAAGTCCGCGAAGCGCGTCGCGTCGCTCCCGGGCGAGCCGTTGAGGCGGTTCGACGCGAACCCGACCGGACGAGAGGAGTCGAGTGCCTTCACCGCCGCGATCGCCTTACGGACGAAGTCGTAGCCCTGCGGAGTGTCCGACTCGATCTCGTTCGCGACGCTCCAGGCGATCACGGACGGGTGGTTGAGCTCGCTCTCGACCAGCTCGCGCAACTGAGCCCGTTCGAGCGCCTGGAGCCGAGGGTCTCCGAGCTGGTCGGCATCGAGCTGCCACGCGGGGACCTCCGGGATGAGCAGGATGCCGTGCCGGTCGGCGTAGTCGAGGACGGCATCCGACTGCGGGTAGTGCACCGGGCGCGTGAGGACCTCGTTCAGGCGCTTGAGGTCGTCGTAGTCGGAGTCGACGACCTCGGCCGGTTCGGCGAGCCCGTGCGCGGGCGAGTCCGCGTGCCGCGTCAGACCGACCAGGCGCACGGCTTCACCGTTCAGGAGGAGCCGGGCGTCGCGCAGCTCGACGGAGCGCACGCCGAAGCTCGTGCTCAGGCGGTCGAACAAGCGCCCGTCCTCTGTCACGGAACTCGTCAGCTCGTACAGCTCCGGATGGTCGAAATGCCACAGCCGCGGCGCGTCGAGCGTTAGCCGAAGGCGAGCGGTGCCGGTGCTGCCGTTCTCGACCGCGAGCGGAGTCGAGGCGGCCACGCCTTCCACGCTCGCCGTCACGACCCCGTCGAACCGCCTCCCCGTCGCGTTTCGCACTCGGACGAGTGCCTCGACGATCGCGGTGGACGCTCGGTCCTCACGGGTCAGGACCGGCGTGGCGACGATCCGTGCGTGAGCGATGTAGACGCGACTCGTGAGCTCGACGGACACGTCGCGGACGATGCCGCCGTAGTTCCACCAGTCGAACGACCAGTCGGGCGTCAGCTGCGCGGGGATCCGATCGCGTCTGCGACGGTTGTCGACCCGTACGAGCACGACGTTGGGCCGGCCCGGCCGCGCCACGTTCGTCACGTCGAGCTCGAACGGCGTGTAACCGCCCTCGTGGCGGCCGACGGCGACGCCGTTCACCCAAACTCGGGCCTCGTAGAAGACCGCGCCGAAGCGCAGCGCCACTCGTGCACCCGCCCCGCGGGGGAGTTCGAACGTGCGGCGGTACCACGCGATCCCTTCGTAGTCGCGGTACGCGGGCATCACGTTCCACGTGTGCGGAACGTCGACCCGTGTCCACTCGCTGCGGCCGTCGACTCGGAAGCTCCAGGCGCCGTCGAGCGAGAGCGACGTGCGTTCGACAGCCTTGGGCGCCGCAGCCGGTGCAGCCGCGCCCGCGAGCGTGAGGAGGAGCGCAGCGACGATCGCCCGCACCTACCGCTCCACGGCGGCGCCGGCCAGCGGGACGGCGAGCCCGGCGGCGCCGCGCTCGGACGTCTGCGCCGCGAAGCCCGTTCGCTCGAGCAGCTCGAGGCCGAGGCGGGCGCGCCGCACGCGCTCACGGCTGAGCGCCACGGTGACCGCGTCGAGATGTGTGCCCGACGGATACACGTCGGGCGCGTTGCGCAGCCCGAACTTCAGGTAGACCGGCGAGGCGACGCGGATCAGCTCGGGGATCTCGTGCAGGCGCACGAAGCCGCCGAGCGTGTCGGGCGATTCGACGTAGACGTCGAGCGGGAGGTCGACGGTCGCGCGGATCGCGGCGATCTGCGCGAGCGAGAGATCGGTCGGGAGGTTGATCGTGCTTGCGCCGAGCTCCGCGACGACGCGCGCGGTCGCAGGGTTCGCGACGGGGAGCATCACGGAGACCTTCGCCTGCATCTCGCGCGGTAGCTCGCCGGCCTCGCGCATCGCCGAGAACACCGAGAGGACACCGAGATCGGCAACGAGCACGCTGCGGAAGCCGTGAGCCGCCGCTCGACGAGCGTCGTCGAGTACCTGCACGACCTGCTCCTGTCCGCGCGCCGCGGGGGCGAGGACCGCGCCGGCCTGCGAGCGCGCCATCGCCGAGACGTCCCAGCCGGCGTTCGGCCGGGCGAAGAGGCTGACCTCGACGCGCTCGGCCGCCGCGAGCGCCGCCGTCGCGTCGAGCTCCGCATCCGTCAGCAGGAAGACGCCGCTGCCTTGCGAGACGCGGTGAACGGCGACGTCGAGCGCGGCCGCCTCCTCGAGCACGGCGGCAAGGCAGCGCGGCCCTTCGGTACTCGGGATCTCGACGCGGTACTGGGCCCCGTCGGGGAACCGCTTCTCCGAGGTCGGCAGAGTGTGCAGGTCGCCGGGCGGGAGGCCCATCGAGCTGAGGAACTCGCGCGTCACGCGGGATCCATGTAGACCGTCTTCCACTCGGTGAAGAAGTCCCGGGCGACCTTGCCCTGCTCGCGCGAGCCGCTGGAGCTCTCCTTCATGCCGCCGAACGGCACGTGGAACTCCAGTCCGGCCGTCTCCTGGTTCACCTTCACGACCCCCGCGCGGATCTCGCGCGTGAACCGCAGCGCCGTCCCGAGGTCGCGCGTGAAGAGCGCGGCCGTGAGTCCGAAGGGCGTGTCGTTGGCGAGTGCGACCGCCTCGTCGTAGCCGTCGGCCGGAAGAAATGCCGCAACAGGGCCGAAGATCTCGTCGCGGACGACTGCGCTTTCCCCGTTCAATCCAGAGAGCACGGTCGGTTGCACGAAATAGCCACCGCCCAGACCGTCCGCGCGTCCGCCGCCTGCATGCACGGTCGCGTGCTCGCGATGCGCGACGTCGAGGTAGCCGAGAACCGACTCGAGCTGGGCGTCCGAGACGAGCGGTCCGACCTTCGTCTGCTCGTCGAGCGGATCGCCGACCTTCCACGTTCGCGCGAGCTCCGCGACCCGCGCAGCGAGCTCGTCGTGCACGGAGCGCTCGACGATCACGCGGCTCGTCGCCGTGCACTTCTGCCCGGCGGACAGGAAGGCGCCGCGCGCGACCTGCTCCGCGGCCAGCTCGAGGTCGGCGTTCGCGAGGACGATCGCCGGGTTCTTTCCGCCGAGTTCCAGCTGCGCCTTCTTTCCGTGCTGGAGCGCCTCGAGCTGGACGTTCCGGCCGACCTCGTTCGAGCCCGTGAACGTGACCGCGGAGACTTCGGGATGGGTGACGAGCACCGAACCGACGACCGACCCGCGGCCGAGCACGACATTGAGCACACCGGGCGGCAGACCCGACTCCGCGAGCGCGTCGAAGAGGTGCAGCGAGGTCAGAGGGACGAGCTCCGCCGGCTTCCACACGACGGCGTTGCCGAACGCGAGCGCAGGCGCGATCTTCCACGCTGGGATCGCAAGCGGGAAGTTCCACGGGGTGATCGCGACGACGACGCCGACGGGCTCGCGGCGGCTGTACAGAAGCGTGGCCGGTCCTGCGCTCGGGTAGACGTCGCCCTCCGGCTCGAAGGTCTGGCCCGCGTAGTAGTGGAGGATCGCCGCGGCGCGACGTGTCTCGCCGACGGCTTCGGCGAGCGTCTTGCCCTCCTCGCGGGCGAACTCGCGTCCGATCTCGCCGGCGTCGCGCTCCAGCCTGTCGCCTGCGCGCCGCAAGACGTCACCGCGCTCCGACGGCGACGCCGCCCGCCACCCGCTGAACGCCGCGCGCGCGGCCTCGGCCGCTTCGGCTGCGATCGAAGCGTCCGCGAGCAGCGTCTCGGCGAGCACCTCGGACGGGCGCGCCGGATTGACGTCGCGCGCGCGCTCCGACCCGGCTCGAGCCTGCCCAGCGACGACGGACGAGAGCTCTCTCATGGCCCGCCCCGCGAGAAGAGGAACGGCCGAGCGCGCGAGGGAACGACCACGGCGACTTCGAGCCGCTCGCGCAGGACGGCGTCGACGAGCGCCCCGGGATGACCCGGGTTCGCTTCGAACATATCGAAGTGGATCGGAACGACGACCTCCGCGCCGGCCGCCTCCGCCACGTGCGCGGCCTCGCGCGGGTCCATGTTCCCGACGATCCCCTGCGCTTCGCGCTCCGCGTCACGGCCGTTGATCGGCAGGAGGGCGATGTCGACCTCGAGCTCGCGGAGCCGCTCCTCGAGGCCCTCGAATGGGATCGTGTCGCCCGCGTGGTAGACGCGCACTTCGCCGAGGTCGAAGACGTAGCCGAGGTAGCGATAGAGGCCGTCGGAGAGCTCGCGCCCGAACGTGTACGCGTCGCTCACCTCGATCCCGTGACAGGCCGGAACGGGATGGATCGTCAGTCCGTCGAGCTCGATCGCGCGCTCTGGTTGCGCACCGACGACGCGGCTCGCGTCGATTCCGAGCGCGATTGTCGCGTCGGCGAGCGGCTCCGGCACGACGATCACGGCATCGGGCGACGCTTCTGCGAGCTCCGGGAGTGCCTCCGCGTCGAAGTGATCCCAGTGCTCGTGCGTGCAGAGGATCGCGTTCAGGCCGCCGACCTGTCGCGGCGCGAACGGCGGCGGCACGAGCCGGTCAGGGTGCGGGCTCAGGAACGGATCGACGAGCACGTTCGCGTGCGAGCCGCGCAGCGCGACGGTCGCCTGCCCGAGCCACCAGAGCCCCGCCTCGCCCGTGCGCGGAGCGAGCTTCACGCCGGTCCGGGTCATGCTGACCCGTTCGGCAAGAGCTGGACCTTGAGCGCGCCGGCGGAGCGGTCGCCGAGCAATGCGAACGCCTCCCCGTGCCGCTCCAGCGGCAGGCGATGCGTGACGAGCCGCGCCGGATCGAGCTGCCCCTGCGCGAAGAGCTCGACCACCCAGCGCCACGCCGCGCGCGACGCGCCGAAAATCCCCTGCACGCGCAGGTTGCCGAGCGAGATCAGGTCGGCAGTCAGCGCGGGCTCGTCGATTCCCGAGATCCCCTCGAGGACGACCGTCCCGCCGCGCCGGGCGAGCCGAAGCGCCAGTTGCGCACCTTCGGGTCGGTTCGCCGCCTCGAAGACCAGATCGAATTGGCTCAGCGGGACGTCGCCGGCGACGTCGATCGTCTGGTCGGCCCCGAGCTCGCGCCCGAGGGCGAGACGCGCCGGACGCGTGCCGACCAGCGTGAGACGCGCCGGGGAGGTCAGGCGCAGAAGCGCGACCGCGAGCAGCCCGAGCGTGCCGGAGCCGACGACCGCGACCGACAGACCGGGGCGAAGGTCGGCCTCGAGCAGCCCGCCGGCGACGCACGCTGCCGGTTCGAGCAACGCGGCGGCCTCGAGGTCCGTCCCCGCCGGAAGCACGTGGACGAGCGAGGCCGGAACGCAGAGGAACTCCGCGCAGGCGCCCGAATGCGTGAACCCGGTCTCCGCGTATTCCGCCTCGCAGAGGTTCGTGAGCCCCTCGCGGCAGCGCGCGCACTCGCCGCACGCGCGGAAGCCCTCTGCGACGACCGGCGCGCCGCGCTCGATCCCGGTCACGCCCGCGCCGAGCGCTTCGACGGTCCCCGCCCACTCATGTCCCGGAATGATCGGGTAGCGGACGTACGGCGCGGGTCGCCGGCCCTCGAGGATCTCGACGTCCGAGCCGCAGATCCCGTTCGCCGCGACGCGAACGAGCGCCTCGCCGGCACCCGGCTCCGGTCGCGCGACGTCGGCGACGGCCGCGCTGAGCGGACGCTCGATCACGAGCGCCTTCACCGCGCGAGCTCCGCCTGGCGATACTGCCAGTCCTCGCGGAAGAGGTCGAAGTGGATCTCGCGCTGCGGATACTCGCGCACGACGTCCTCGTCGAGAACGACACCGAGGCCGGGCCCGGACGGCAGGTCGAAATACCCGTCGACGACCTCCGGGTTGCCGGGCGCCGCGGCCTTCACGTACGCCTCCGTGAAGTCGTTGAAGTGCTCGAGCACCTTGAAGTTCGGGATCGCTGCGCCGAGGTGGAGCGACGCCGCGGTGGAAACGGGGCCGCCGACGTTGTGCGGCGCCACCAGCACGTAGTACGCCTCCGCCCACGCGGCGAGCTTGCGCGTTTCCGAGATACCTCCGCACATGGTCGGGTCGGGCTGGACGACGTCGGCCGCCTGCAGCTCGAGCAGCTCCCGGAACTCGTGCCGCAAGTGGATGCGCTCACCCGACGCCACCGGGACGTTGACCTGCTCGGCGACCTTCTTCAGCGCCCGCAGGTTCTCGGGCGGAACGGGCTCCTCGATCCAGCCCGGATCGAACGGCGCAAGCGCATTCGCCACGCGCACGGCGGTCGAGGGCGTGAAGCGGCCGTGCATCTCGATGAACAGATCCGCGTCCGGCCCGATCGCGTCGCGAACGGCCTCGACTAGGCCGACCGAGTCCGCCAGCTGAGCGCGTGAGAGCTCGTATGACCCGGCGCCGAAGGGGTCGAGCTTGAGCCCGGCGTAGCCCTTCTCGATCACGCGCCGCGCCGCCTCGTGGAACTGCTCCGGCGTGCGCTCGACCGTGTACCAGCCGTTGGCGTATGCCTTGATCCGGCCACGCACCGGACCGCCGAGCAGGCGGTAGACCGGCTGCTCGAGCGCCTTGCCGACGATGTCCCAGCACGCGATCTCCACGGCCGCGATTCCGGACATCTCGATCTGCCCGGGACGGCCGTAGTCGCCGTGCCACATCCGCTGCACGAGCGCTTCGATCGCGAACGGGTCGGCGCCGATCACGTGGTTCGGCGCGGCCTCCGCGAGGTAGCCGAGCAGCGCCTCGGTGTGGTTGATCATGCGCACCTCGCCGACACCGTCGATCCCCTCGTCGGTCGAGACGACGACGAAGGTCAGGTTCCGCCAGGCGGTGCCGAGGACGAGCGGGCGGACGCCGGTGATCCTCACGCCCGCACCACCTCGGGCGCGAGCACCGCGAGGTCGTGGCCCGGGATCGTGACCGTCCCTTCGATGCGGTCGCCGGAGAGGAGATCGCGCCGCGGCTCGTCGAGGCGGATTTCCCGCGAACGCGAGCCGTGGTTGAACAGGAACAGGAGCTCACGCTCCTCGCCGATGCAGCGCACGGCCTCGACGCCTGGAGGCAGCTCGAGCAGCGAGACGCCGCTGCGGGCGCAGAGGTCCGCGTAGAGGCTCGCGAGCGTCACCGTGTCCGCGCAGCCCGCGAGGTACGTGGTCCCGCCGTGCGCGGTGACTGCCGGCGCACCGGTGAAGGGCCCGTCGGCGAACCGTGCAACCACGTCGGCCTCGTCGACCTCGAGCTCCTCGATCCAGCCGTGCAGCGCACCGCCGGCGCGCGCGCCGTCGGTTCCGCCGAAGCGCGCCTCGGCGCCCTCGTCGAGGCAGGCGTAGTCGACGACGTGCACGCCCGCGAGCTCGTCGAGCCACGCGGGCAGCGGTCGCTCCGGCACCGCGCCAAAGCGGTCCCGGACGCCCGTGCGCGGAGCCAGCACGAGCTCGCCGCCCGCAGCGACGAACGCCTTCAGCCGCTCCGCGATCGTCTCGTCGACGACGCGCAGGTTCGACGCGACCATGATCCGGTAGCGCGAGAGATCAGCCTGCGGCGAGACCACGTCGACGTCCACTCCGAGACTCTTCAGCGCAGCGTAGTGCGTGTGCACGGAGTCCTCGTAGGCGAGCGAAGCGTGCGTCGGCTGCACCTGCGCGGCGAAGCGCGAGTCGTAGTCGTGGAGAATCGCGACCGCGGCCGCAGGCGCGAGGCCGAAGAGCGTCTCCGCGAGCGGCTCGAGCTCGCGCGAGAGCGCCGCGACCTGCGCGTAGCGCGAACGGGTCTCGCCGTCCGCGTCCACGATCCCGTGCCAGTGCTGCTCGGTCCCGAAGCGGGCCGTCCGCCAGCGGAAGAATACGAGCGCCTCCGCGCCGTGCGCGATCGCCTGGAAAGCCCAGACGCGCAGCTCCTCGCGCGCGGGCGTCAGCAGCTGCTCCCAGCCGAGCGGCCCGACTTGCTGCTCCATCACCCAGACGCTGCGCTCCTTCAAGCCTCGCATCGCGTCGGCGCTGAGAGCGGGCGTCGCCCACCGCCGCTTCGGGTCGAGGACCGGATAGTTGTCCCACGAGACGAAGTCGAGCTCGCGCGCGAGCTCGTGGTAGTCGATCTCGGGGAAGCCGAAGCCCATCAGGTTCGTCGTCACGAACTGCCGCTCGTCGCAGTGGAGCCTGAGGATCCCGGCCTGCAGCGCCTGGTAGGCCACGTAGCTGTCGGAGACGAAGCGCCGGTAGTCGAGCGCGAGACCGGGATTCGGCGCGCGCGGCGCGATGTCCGGCAGCGGGATCTGCGACCACGCGTCGTACGTCTGGCTCCAGAACGCCGTGCCCCACGCGTCGTTCAGCGCGTCGAGCGAGCCGTACCGCTCGCGCAGCCAGTCCTGGAAAACCGCGGCGCACGTGTCGCAAAGGCAGCGCCCGCCGAGCTCGTTGTCGATCTGCCAGCCGAGCACGCGCGAATCGCGGCCGAACCGTTCGGCGAGCACGGTGACGATCGACTCCGTCGCGGCGTGGAACGCGGGCTGGTTCGGGCAGTAGTGGCGGCGGTGCCCGAACCGCACGCGCCCCTCGGGGCGCACCGGCAGGATCTCCGGGTGCTCATCGACGAGCCACGCGGGCGGCGCTGCCGTGGGCGTGCCGAGCACGACGTCGAGACCGCGCTCGGCGAGGATCCCGATCGCCTCGTCGAGCCATTCGAGGTCGAACTCTCTGCGCGACGGCTCGAGCGAAGCCCAAGCGAACTCCCCCAGGCGGACGATCGAGAGGCCGGCGTCGGCCATCAGCGAGGCGTCGAGTTCCCAGCGCCCGCGCGGCCACTGCTCGGGGTAGTACGCGACGCCGAGCCGGACGCGGCTCATGCCTTCACCGCGCCGCTCATGATCCCGGCGAAGAGCCGCCGCTGGAGCACCAAGAAGACGACGAGCAGCGGCAGCACGCTGATCACCGAGCCGGCCATCAGGAGGTCGAACGCCGTGCGTCCCGGAGGCCCCTCGAGCGAGTTCAGCATCACCGGAATCGTCTGCTTGTGGTCCGAGCGCAGGACGGCGAGCGGCCAGAGAAAGTCATTCCAGCTCGCCATGAAGAAGATGATCCCGAGGCTCGCGAGGCCCGGGACCGCGAGCGGCACGACGACCTTCCAGAAGATCTTGAACTCGGAGGCGCCGTCCACGCGCGCTGCGTCCAGCAGGTCGTCGGGGATCGACATCATGTACTGCCGCATGAAGAAAATCCCGAACGCGTTCGCCGCACCCGGGACGATCAGCGGCCAGAACGTGTCGATCCAGTGGAAGGTGTTCCGCATCATGATGAAGAGCGGAACGATCACGACCGCGAACGGGATCGCGAGCGTACCGAGCACGAACACGAACAGCAGGCGCCGGCCGGGGAAGTCGAACTTCGCGAAGGCGTAGCCGCCGAGCGAGCAGAAAAAGACCGCGAGCGTCGTGGCCGCACTCGCGACGAAGAAGCTGTTGCCGATCTTTCGCAGCGCGCCGAACTTCTCGAACAGCGTCGTGTAGTTGTCGAGCGTCCAGTGCTGCGGCAGGAACGTATCTCCCGCGAAGATCTCGCTGAAAGGCTTCAGCGACGAGCTGAGCATCCAGACGAAGGGGAAGACCATGAACACGGAGACCCCCGCAAGCAGCACGTACGCGGCGAGCTTGGGGAGGAGGCGATTCGATCCGACCGGCATCAGAGGCCCCGCGCCGGCGCGGTATCACGGCGGCTGATGAGCAGGAACTGGACGACCGTGACGACGACGATGATCGCAAAGTAGGCGTAGCTCATCGCGGCCGCGTAGCCGTACTGGAGGTACTCGAAGGTCGCGTTGAAGATGTCCATCACGGGCGTCTGGGTCGCACGCACGGGTCCGCCGCGCGTTAGCACGAACGGCTCCGCGAACATCGAGAACGTGCCGATGATCGACAGCGTCACTGCGAAGACGATCTGCGGGCGCAGGAGCGGCAGCGTGATCCTGCGGAAGACCTGCACGGCGTTCGCGCCGTCGACGCGGGCGGCGTCCGTCACCTCCTGCGGGATCGTCTGCAATCCCGCGAGCATGATCAGCATGTTGTAGCCCAGCCAGGCCCAGATCATCAGCAGCCCGAGCGTCAGGCGCGCCCACCAGGGGCTGTCGAGCCAGGCGACGGACGGAGCGCCGACGGCGCCGAGCGCCCGGTTCGTGAACCCACTGTCGGTGTCGAAGATGAGCCGGAACGTGTAGCCGGCCGCGACCATCGACGTGATGTGCGGCAGGAAGATCAGCGCCCGCCAGAGTCCCTGCAGCCGGAGGTAGCCCGCGTTCAACACGACCGCGAGCACGACCGCGAGGAACGTCATCAGCGGGACGTAGAGGAAGAAGATGATCGCCGAGTTCTTCATCGATCCCCAGAAGAGCTCGTCGCCGCGCAGGAAGCGGTAGTTCTCCGCCCCGACATACAGCTTCGGGCCGAGCCCCGACCACTCGTGGAAGCTGAGGAAGAGCGAGAAGAAGATCGGGTAGACGAGGAAGAGGCCGAAGAGCACGAAGAACGGCGAGATGAAGAGGTACGGCCAGGCGTAGCGCCGTCCGCGCGTGGCCCAGCGAACGCGGCTCGCGCCCCGGGGTCTCGCGGCCTCTCTCGGTTGGGTCGTCGTCGCCATTCGCGGTCACCGACGCCTCGGACGCGCAGGAACTGGGCGAAAGTATCCCGCGCGCCCGAGTGAGCGTCAGCTTCTACGGGCGGTGCGTCCTCTGCCGGATCGCGCGTGCCGCGTTCGAGAGCGCCTGCTTGGCGCTCTGCCGGCCGAGCGCGTACTTCTGAATCTCCGTCTGCATCAGCGAGTTCATCTGCTGGTAGTCGGAGCTGTAGACGCCCGCCTTGGGGATCTTCTTGGAGATGTCGACGAACAGCTGACGCACCTTCTGGCCGCCGAAGTACGGGTCGCCCTCCTTGAACAGCGGCGTCCGGTACGCGGACTGCAACCCGGGGAAGAGATCCGTCTTCGCGTAGATCTGAATCTGCACGTCCGCGCGGCCGAGGTGGTACTGGATGTAGTTCCAGGCGGCCGACTTGTTGTTGCTCTGCTGGAAGATCGCGAGTGCGGAGCCGCCGTCGTTCGCGGCGCGCGAGCCGCCGGGCTTCCAGGCCGGCAGCCGGAAGACGCCCCACTTGCCGTTCGCCTTCGGTGCGATGAAGCTCTTGAAGAACGTCCCCATCCACACCGCTTCGGGAATCGTCGCGACCTCGCCTTCCTCGAACGCCTTGTACCAGGGGTTGGTCCACCACTCCTGGTTCAGCGCCAGTCCCTGCTTCCAGAACTTGCCCATGTACTCAAGCGTCCTCTGGATCCGCGCGTCCTTGTCGAGGATGACGGCGCCCTTGCCGTTCACGTAGCCGAGGCCCTGCTGCCAGAGCAGGATCTCGAACAGGCGCGCGTCGTTGCGCGCAGTCGGCTGCGGCCACATCGGAACGCCCGTCGTGCGCTTGATCTTCAGCGCCGCCTGGTAGTACTGCGCCCAGGTGTTGATCTTGTTCGGGTTGACGCCCGCGCGCCGGAAGACGTCACGCCGGTAGAACACGGCGACGGGGCCGCCGTCCCACGGCATCGCGTAGATGCGGCCGTTGCGGGTCGCCTCCTTCCAGCGGTACGCGGAGATCAGTTTGCGGTACGGCTTCACGCGGCTCGTCACGTCCGCGAGCGCGCCGAGCTTGACGAACTGGGCGAGATGCGAATCCTCGACGAGCGAGACGTCGGGCGCGCCCGAGCCCGCGGAGATGGTGAGCTGGATCTGCCGGTACGTCTCGCTCGGCGAGCGGACGACGTACTTCAGCTCGATGTCCGGATGCTTACTCTTGAATCCCTCGTCAACGAGCTTGAGCCCGTCGATCGCGACGCCCCAGCCCCAGATCGTGAGCGTCGTGTCCTTCGTCGCGTTCGGGCCTGCGGCCGTCCGCATCGCGGGGCTCCCGCCGACGGAGACCAGGAGCGCCAGGGCGGCGACCAGGCCGACCACGAACAGTCGTCGTGTGGCGCGGTGCTTCGACATCGATCCTCCTGCCTTCGAATGTGACCGGTAACATTAGGTTGCTGGCTCTTGCCTGTCAAGGTTTGAGTCGCAATTATGTGACCGATCACTATGAAGAGGCCCACGATCCGCGACGTTGCCGCCCTGGCCGGGGTCTCCCACCAGACGGTCTCCCGCGTCCTCAACGACCAGGAGAACGTGATCCGGCCGACGCGCGAGCGCGTCCTGGCGGCGATCCGCGAGCTCGGCTACGTCCCCAACCCGAGCGCCCGCAGCCTCTCCTCGAACCGCCTGCACACGCTCGGCGTGGTGACGACTGACATCTCCGACTACGCCTTCAGCCAGGCGATCGCCGGCGCCGAGGCCGAGGCGCGCCGGCGCGGCCTCTTCCTGATCATCGGGAGCGTCGAGGAGGAGGCGCAGGGCGACGAGCGCGCCTACCTGCGCCTGATGCTCGAGCGCCGCGTGGAGGGGCTGATCGTCGCCGGACCGACGCACCTCGAGAGTGACTGGCTCCTGCACCCCCTCGCGCATCGGCTGCCGATCGTGGCGATCACCTCCGAGCTCGTCGTCCCGGAGGTGAGCGTGGTCGACGTCGACAATCAGCGCGGCGGGCGCGAGGCGACGCTCCACGTCATCGAGCACGGGCATCGCGCGGTGGCGACGATCACGGGACCGCTCGAGTGGCGCTCCGCGCGCGAACGACTCGACGGGTACCGCGACGCGCTCCGAACGGAGGACATCGCCGAGGTGCCGGGACTCGTCGAGCACTGCCCGGACTGGACCGTGGAAAGCGGCCGCGAGGCGGCGCGCCGCTTGCTCGACTCCGGCCGGCCCTTTACCGCGCTCTTCGCGCAGAACGACCTCTTCGCGCTCGGCGCGATCAGCGAGCTCCGCTCACGCGGCCTCGACGTGCCCCGCGACGTCTCCGTGGTCGGCTACGACGACATCCCGGTCGCCCGCTATCTCGATCCGCCCCTGACGACGATGAGCCAGCCGATCCGCGACGTGGGCGCCCTCGCCGTGCGCCTCGTCGTCGAGCAGCTCAGTGCAGACGGCGGCGCGTCGCACGGGGAGCGGGGCAGGCACCTGCTGCGCGCGCCGCTCGTCGCGCGGGGGACGGTCGCGCGTGTCTAGCCGATGCCCTTCGCGCGCAGCTCCTGGCGTGCGCGATCGCTCTTCTCGAGCTCGAGCCCCATGCCGCGGAGCACCTCGGGCGTCTTGCTGAACTGGACGTCGCGGTAGTCGACGACCTGGACGTGGTTGCCCCACGGGTCGCGGAAGTCGAGCGAGGGCGGACCGGAGACCTGGACGCCTGCCTCTTCGAGCGCGCGGCGCACCGCTTCCTTGTCGTCGACGACCAGGCCGAAGTGCCGGCTCTGGTCCGGCGGCTGCGTCCGGCCCTGACCGAACGCAAGGAACTGGTCGCCCATGTCGACGAACGCCATCCCGCGCGACCGCCCGCGGAAGCTGAGCTCGAAGAAGCGGCCGTACCACTCGAGCGCCTCCTCGACGTCGCCGACCTCGAGCGCGACGTGGTTGATCCCGACGAGCTTCGCCACCGCTACGAGCACCCGACGAACGTCGTGAAGGACTTCGTCTCGGGGTCCTTCCAGACGTAGAGGCAGAACGCTTTCGTCCGGTCCTTGTACTCCCACGCCTCCTGCCCCTCCAGCGTCGACTTGAGCAGGTCGGCGTCGTCCAGCTCGTCCTTCGTCGGCAGCAGCTGGGTGTACGGCCGGCCCTGGGGATCGAAAGGCGAGACGCTCAGCACGCTGTTCCGGAGCCCGTCGCTCGCCAGGATCTTCTTGGCGTCATCCTCGGTGTAGCCGCCCCACTTCTCGCCTCCGCCGCAACCGGCGAGCACGAGCAGGAGGAGGAGAACGGTGAGCCGCTTCATTCGGAGGGTAAGACGAGGCCGCGGGCCCCTATGTTGCCGAATCGAGTTCGGGTCAGGGCGCAGCGGTCTCGACCGAGGTCTCGCGCTGTTCGGCGATCAGCTCCCGGTACCAGTGGAAGCTCTCCTTCGGTATCCGCTCCAGCGTCGGGTAGTCCACGTAGACGAGGCCGAAGCGCTTCCAGTAGGCCCACGCCCACTCGAAGTTGTCGAGTAGCGACCAGACGAAGTAGCCCTTCAGCGGCACGCCGGCGATGCGTGTCCGTCCGACCGCGCCGATGTAGGCCTCGAGGTACGCCTGGCGCTCGGTGTCGCGGATGCGGCCGTCGTGGCCCCGGACGTCAGGGTACGCGGCGCCGTTCTCGGTCACGTAGATCGCTTTGGGCTCGTAGTCCGCGCTCAGGCGCACGAGCATGTCGTGCAGCCCTTCGGGCGCGACTTCCCAGTCCATGTCGGTGTACTGCGCGGTCGGGTTCCGGACGAAGATCGGCCGCCCGCCGTCCGGATCGGCTCGCACGACCGAGCGCGTGTAGTTGTTCACGCCCACGAAGTCGATCGGCGCGGCGATCGTCGGCAGGTCGTCCTCGACGCCGTCGGGCACGTTGTCGCCGAAGAACTGGAGCATGTCCTCGGGGTACGAGCCGCGGAACACGGGGTCGAGGAACCAGCGATTGTTGAACCCGTCGACCTGATGCGCCGCCTCGGCGTCCGCCGGATCCGAAGACGCCGGGTAGACATGGTCGAGGTTGAGCGTGATCCCGACCTGCGCGCCGGGCGATTCCCGCCGGAGCGCCTCGACTGCGAGCCCGTGCGAGAGCAGCAGGTGGTGCGCCGTCGCGAGCGCGTCCGCCTCCGACTTGCGGCCGGGCGCGTGGTGTCCCCAGCCGTAGCCGACCCAGGCGTGCACCCACGGTTCGTTGTGCGTGATCCAGAAGCGCACGCGGTCGCCGAGCCTGCGCGCCACGACGTCTGCGTAGTCGACGAACGCTTCCGCGGTGGCCCGCACGGGCCAGCCTCCGCGGTCCTCGAGCGCCTGCGGCGTGTCCCAGTGGAAGAGCGTCACGAACGGCGTGATCTCGTTCGCGAGTAGCTCGTCGACAACGCGGTCGTAGAAGTCGAGCCCCTGTTCGTTCACCCGCCCGCGCCCCTCGGGCAGCACGCGCGGCCATGCGATCGAGAACCGGAACGCGTCGAGACCCAGCTCGCGCATGAGCGCGACGTCTTCCGGATACCGGTGGTAGAAGTCGCACGCGACCGAGCCGTCGTCGCCGTTGCGGACTTTTCCAGGTGTGGCACAAAAGCGGTCCCAGACGCTCTCGCCGCGGCCGTCCTCCCGCGCCGCGCCCTCGATCTGGTACGAGGCCGTCGCCGCGCCCCAGACGAAGTCGGAACCGAAGTTAGTGGAGATGTTCGACACGGTCTTCCTCTCGGTCGATGGTTGCCGGTGCGGTGACGTGACAGCGGGCGCTGTGGTGCAGCCGCGCCGCCACGAGCGTTGGTGGAACGGACGAGCAGACGTCGATCGCGAGCGGGCAGCGGTCGACGAAGCGGCAGCCACTCAGGAGGTCGACGGCGCGACGACGCGGACGAGCCTCGAGGCGCTTCCCCGCCAGCCCGATCTCGGGATCGGGGACCGCCGAGAGGAGGAGCCGCGTGTACGGGTGCAACGGCTCCTGGAGGACCGACTCGGTCGGGCCCTGCTCGACGATCTGCCCGGCGTACATGACGAGCATCTCGTCGGCGACGTAGCGCGCGCTCGCGATGTCGTGCGTGACGTACAGGAACGCGATGTCGAGCTCCTCCTTCAGCTTCACCATCAGGTTCAGGATTCCGATCCGGATCGAGACGTCGAGCATGGAGATCGGCTCGTCGGCGAGGAGCACGGTGGGCTCGACGGCGAGCGCGCGGGCGATCGCCACGCGCTGGCGCTGGCCGCCCGAGAGCTGGTGCGGGTACTTCGCCGCGAACTCTTCCGGCGGAACGAGCCCCACCGTGCGGAGCAGCTCGTGCACGTGGGCGCGGACGTGCTGGCGCTGCGCGAGGCGATGGATTAGGAGGGGCCGCATGATGTGATGCTCGACCGTCTTGACGGGGTTGAGCGAGCCGAAGGGATCCTGGAAGATCATCTGCACCCGCGAGCGGTAGCGGAGGAGCTCCGGGCGTCGAGCGTGTCCTGTCGCGTCGCGGCCGTCGAAGATGATCTCGCCCGCGGTCGGGTCGTAGAGCCGGGCGAGCAGCTGCGCGACCGTGCTCTTGCCGCTTCCGCTCTCGCCCACGAGTGCGGTGATCCGGCCGGGCCGCAGCGTGAACGAGACGTCGTCGACGGCGTGGATGCGCGCGCTCTTCGACCAGAAATGCGCGCGCGGGCCCGCGAAGTGCTTCGTCAGCTTGCGCACCTCGAGCGTCGCGTTCATGCCTGCGCCTCCACGAGGTGGCACGCCACGAGGTGTCCCGGGGCGACTTCCCGAAGCTCCGGCTTTACGGTCGTCTGCCGCTCGTAGAGCGCCTCGCCGGGGATGCAGTGCGGGCAGCGCGGATGGAAGCGGCAGCCCGCAGGCGGGCGCGCGAGGTCGGGCGGCGATCCCGGAATGCCGGTCATGCGCTCGAGCGGGCCGGTCAGCGGTGGGAAGGAGCTCATCAGCCCGACCGTGTAGGGATGACGCGCGCTGCGAAACAGCGCCTCGGCGGGCGCGACCTCGACGAGCTCGCCGGCGTACATGATCGCTATGCGGTTCGCGAACTCGAGCAGCAGCGACAGGTCGTGCGTGATGAACAGCACCGCGAAACCGAGCTCGCGCTGCAGCTCCTGGACCTGCTGCAGGATCTCGCGCTGCACGACCACGTCGAGAGCGGTCGTCGGCTCGTCCATGACGACGAGCTCGGGCCGAAGCGCGAGCGCCATCGCGATGATCACGCGCTGCCGCATGCCTCCGGAGAGCTCGTGCGGGTACGCGCGTACGCGACTGCGCTCGATGCCGACGACCTCGAGCAGGTCGGCCGCGCGCTCGAGCGCGTCGCGCTTCCGCACCGGCTCGTGCGCGCGCATCATGTCGACGAACTGGTCACCGACGCGCAGCACGGGATTGAGCGCGTTCATCGCGCTCTGGAAGACGAGCGAGACGTTCCGCCAGCGGAACCGGCGAAGCTCCGCGTCGCTCAGCATCGCCAGGTCGCGCCCGCCGAAGAGGATGCTGCCCTCGGTCAATTGCGCCGGATAGCGGAGGATCTGCATCAGCGCGTGGGCGACGGTGCTCTTGCCGCAACCCGACTCGCCGGCGAGCCCGACGATCTCGCCCGGAGCGATCGAGAGGTTGACGTGGTCGACGGCGCGGACCTGCCGCTCGGAGCCGACGTAGTCGACGACGAGCTCTCGCAGCTCGACGAGTGTGCTCTGCTCCTGCGTCACGGTCACGGGCAGAGTCTCCACCACAAGCGTCACGCCGAGCCTTTCGGCAGGCGGCGCCGCGGCGGCCGCTGCCGCAGGCGCGGGTTCGAGAGCTCGTCGATGCCGTAGTTGATGAACACCAGGGCGGCCACGGTGATCGCGAGCGCGAGGCCCGGGAAGAAGAAGTGCCACCACTCGCCCTGGAGCACCGCCGAGTTGTTCTGCGCCCAGTACATCGTCACGCCCCAGGTCGTCTTGTTCACGTCGCCGAAGCCGAGGAACTCGAGACCCGCCTCGAAGAGGATCGACAGGTAGAAGACGAAGAGGAAGCCCGCCGCAATCCGGCTGATCATGTTCGGCATCACCTCGCCGAAGACCGTCCGGAGCGTCGACTCCCCCGCGACCTTCGCCGCGCGCACGAAGTCGCGGTTCCGCAGCGAGAGCGCCTGGCTGCGGAGAACGCGGGCCTCGAGCGCCCACGTCGTCGAGCCGAGGATGAGGATCATCACCATCGGACCTCGGGAGGGTACGAACGTCTGCAGGACGATCAGCAGCGGCAATACGGGAATGACGAGGAAGACGTTGGTGAAGAGGTTGATCACGTCGTCGATCCAGCCTCCGCTGTAGGCGGCGAGCAGGCCGAAGAACACCGCGAGGAAGGTCGAGATCACGGCCGCGGACGCGCCGATCGCGAGCGAGGTTCGCGCGCCCCAGATCACCTGGGCGAACACGTCGTAGCCCTGATCGGTCGTCCCGAACGGGAAGTGGCTGGACGGCGGCTGTCCCGGCAGACCGACGATCTCGGACGGGCTGTTGCGTGCGATCAGCGGCGCGAAGAGCGCCGAGAGCACGACGACGGTGAGCAGGATCAGCCCGAACATCGACTGCCGGTTGCTGAGCAGCAGGCGCGTCCAGTTGGGGACGCCGACGCGGCGTCGCGGTGTCGCGAGCTCGGCCAGCGTCGACATCAGGAGGACCGGACCCGCGGATCGAGGATGACGTAGAGGACATCCATGATCAGGTTCGCGACGAGCACGCAGAGCGCGAAGACGAGCAGCAGCGCCTGCGTGAGCGGATAGTCCGATCCGAGCGCAGACTGCTGCAGCGTCAAACCGACGCCGGGATAGCTGAACACGTACTCGATGAAGATCAGGCCGCCGACGGCCGAGCCGAACAGCGTGGCGAAGCCCGTCAGCGGGGGCAGGATCGCGTTGCGGCCGGCGTACATCGTCATCACGCGCGAGTCGCGCAGGCCCTTCGCGTGCCCCATCGCCACGTAGTCCTCCGCGACCGTGTTCACCATCACGTTCCGCATGCTGAGCAGCCACCCGCCGGCGTAGACGAAGATGATCACGAGCAGCGGCAGCTGCGCGTGTCGAAAGGCGTCGGTCAGGAATGCCCACGTGAACGCGGGTTGGATCTCGCTGCTGTACGCGTGCTGCACGGGGAACCACCCCGCCTTCAGCCCGAGGAAGTAGACCGCGACGAGCGCGGTGAAGAAAGCGGGGAACGCGGCCAGCGAGATCAGCGTCGGCGTGAGCACGTTGTCGACGATCCCGCCACGCCGCCACGCCGCGATCATCCCGAGGCCCACTCCGAGCAGGAACGCGAGGATGAACCCGGTCCCGACGAGGAAGATCGAGTACGGGAGCGTGTTCGCGATCACCTCGCTGACGGGCGCGGGGAAGTTGGACGTCGAGACGCCGAAGTTGCCCGTGAGCACGTGCGCGAGGTAGGTGGGATACGCCCGGATCAGCGACTCGTCGTCACCGCCGAGCACGGCCCGCAGGTTCTCGACCATGTGCGGGTTCGCCTGCAGTTGGGCCGGCGGCAGCCGCGAGACGAGGCCGTCGAGCGGAGAGCCGGGAGCGAGCCGCGGCAGCAGGAAGTTCAGCGTCAGCGCCCCCCAGAGGGCGACTGCGTAGAACATCAGGCGACGGAGGAGAAAGCGCATGGGAGTCGAGAGTACGCCGGGCGGGCGGCTCGCGCGAGCCGCCCGCCCGGCCTCTGGAGGAGAGGCCTGCTAGCCCGCTGACTCGCCCGGGCAGATGCGCGTGAGCGTCACCATGTTGTCCGGGAAGTTGTTGAAGATCGGCTGTGCGTAGTAGTTCTTCGGCGTCGGGAAGCAGTGGAAGTACTTCGTGCTGTACGTCGACCACTGCGGCCCGATGAAGAGCGGGATCATCGGGAACTTCTGCAGCCAGAGCGCCTGCATCTGCGCCGCGATCTTCTTCTGGCCCGACAGGTCCAGCGTGTTCTTCCACTTGTCGAGCAGCTTCGTCGCGGTCGCGTCCCAGAAGTGCGCGTAGTTCCCGGTGGTGACGCCGTCCTCGCCCGGCGGTACGTACGCGTTCCGGGAGAGGTGCGAGAAGAAGAACCCGTACGGAGACGCGGCCGAGGCGGTCTGCCAGAGCAGCGTCACGTACTTCGTGCTCGTCGCGAACGGGAACCACTCGCCCCAGCCCGGCTCGAGCTTCACGCTGGCGTCGATGCCGACGTCCTGCAGGTTCTTCGCGATGATCTGCAGCGAGGCGACCCAGTCGGACCAGCCCGCGATCACGTGGATCTGGAAGCCGACGCGGTTTCCGCGCGGGTCGTAGAGGTCGCCGCTCTTATAGGTGAAGCCGGCGTTGGTGAAGACCTTCTTCGCGGCCGTCGGGTTGTAGTTCGCGAGCTGCTTGGCCGCAGCCTGTACTGACTTCGAGGGCTTCCACGTCGGGAACATCCCGTGGATGCCGATCGCGTCGGTGGGCGGCGCGTAGCCGTACTCGCCGAGCTTCGAGACTTTGTTCCGGTCGATCGCGCGGCTGACCGCCTTGCGGAACTGGACCATGCTGTACGGGTACTTCGACGTGTCGAAGAAGAGACCGATCGGGTACGCCGTCGTCGAATAGAAGGCGTGGAAATGACGCCGGTCGTGTGCGATGTACGCCCGCTCGACGTTCGGCACGAAGTTGTGCGTCCAGTCGGCCTGTCCGTTCACGATCTGGACGAGGGCAGCGTCGTTCGAGGCTGCGCGGATGTATTCGAGGCACTGGATCCTGGGCGCGCCCTTCTTCCAGTAGTTCGGGTTCTTGCTGAGCACATAGTCCTGCGTGTTAAAGCGGGTGACACGCGTGAAGGGACCGGAGCCGACCGGGTTCGTGTTCAGGAACTTGTTGATGTCGGCGATCTTCGAGAAGACGTGCTTCGGGACGACGAACTGTCCGTTCAGCGTCGCGCCGATGAACTGCGAGTCGCGCGTCTTCAGCCGGATCACGACCGTCCTCGAGCCCTTGGTGCGTACCGAGGCGATGTTCGTCCCCGGGCGGGTGAAGCCGACGATGTCCATCGTCGGGTCCTGCTTGCCCGCCGTGAGGCTGTACTGGACGTCTGCCGCGGTCAGCGGCCTTCCGTCCGACCATTTGACGTTCGGCCGGATCGCGAGCGTGAGGGTCTTGCCGTCGCGACTCCAGGAGAGCTCCTGCGCGAGCCAGCGGTACTGCTTCCCGCCGCCGGCCGGCGTCGTGATCACGAGCGGCTCGTACATGCCGCCGCGCACGAACGACGAGCTCGGGATGCCCTGGATGTACGGGTTGAAGTTGCGAACGAACGCCGGATCGCCTGAGCCGGTCGCGACGAGGCACCTGTGGGCGGCGGCGGCGGTCGAGGTCGGCGCGATGTTCCCTCCTGCAGAGGTCGCGGCTGACGCGGACTGGAGTGCGAGTGCCGCGAGGCCGAGCATCGAGACGAGGAGCGCCGCGCGGATCGAGCGGGGTGAACTGCGCATGAGCCTTCCTTTCTCCCCGCCACCGCGGGCGGGTTTCCGTCCCTCCCGGGATCTGTTCCGGAAACGATTACAGGCCTTTCAGGCTAAGTCAAGGCCTTTATGGACGTCTTACGCGGAATTTCAAGAGGATTTGCGGAAACGTTGCCGGTTTCATGCTTCAATGCGTCCCATGGCCGCACCGGAACGAGATGGGAGGGGGCGCGCGAAGGCGACGATCCGCGACATCGCGAGTCTTGCGGGCGTCTCGATCGCGACCGTCTCCCGTGTCCTCAACGACCGGCCGGACGTCGCGCCCGAGACCCGGGAAGCCGTCCTTCAGGTCGTCCGCGAGCACGGGTTCAGCCTCAACCGCGGCGCCCGAGGACTCTCAGCGGGCCGCACGGGGATTGTCGGGGTCACGCTCCCGTTCGTCCACGCGGCGTATTTCGCGTTCATCCTCTCGGGCATCACGGAGGCGCTCTACGAGCAGGACATGCGCGCGGTCCTCTGCCCGACCCTCCACGAGCACGACCGCGAGGTCACGCTGCTGGAGCGCCTGATGCGCGGCACGACGGACGGCGCAGTGCTCATGCTTCCGCAGGAGTCGGCGGAGGAGCTGCGCGCGCTCCAGAGCCACGGCTACCCGTTCGTCGTCGTCGATTCGCGCCACCCGCTCCCGGACGACGTTCCTTGCGTGACTGCCGCGCACACGGCCGGGGCGAAGCGCGCGACCGGGCACCTCCTCGGGCTGGGGCACAAGCGGATCGGCGTCGTCACCGGGCCGCAGGGATGGTCGGCGACCGAGGAGCGGCTAGCCGGCTATCACGCGGCGCTCGGCGCGGCAGGCGTGCTGCGCGAGCCCGAGCTCGAAGTCGAGGGCGACTGGCTGATCTCCGGCGGTTTCGACGGGGCGGAGCAGCTCCTCGATCTTCCGAAGCCGCCGACGGCGATCTTCGCGTTCAACGACAACATGGCCGTCGGCGTCCTGCAGGCGGCGCGCACGCGCGGCTTCCGCGTGCCGGAAGACCTGTCGCTCGTCGGCTTCGACGACTCCGAGCAGGCGTCGATCGTCACGCCCCCGCTGACGACGGTTCGTCAGCCGCTCGCCGAGATGGGGCGCATGGCGACGAGCCTGCTCACGCGCCTGCTCGAGCGCCAGCGCGTCGAAGCGCTGCGCGTTCAGCTTGCCACGAAGCTCGTCGTGCGCGAGTCGACCGCGCCGCCGGCGCGGTAATCAGCAATCGCTCGTCCGAAAGCGCGCTCGGATCTACCCGCCCGGGCGCGCGTCGGGCATGTCTCAACGCGCTGGGCCCGTCCCCACGTGTGGGGACAGGCACCGTCGCGAAACTGTGACGCGCTCTCCACAACTCAGCTCTCCGAGCACGATCGCGCAGCGCGCCACGGGGACAGACCCCGCAGTACGCGCAGCCTCATCACAGTGCGGCTTCTCGAAATCCGTTCGCTCGAACAGTCCATACTCCTCCTGAAACAAGAGGAAGGGGGAGAAGCATGGCAAGACGTTGGATCGTCGCTGCGGGCGGAGCGTGCTTCCTTGTCGCTGCGGCGCTCGCCGGTGCGACGCCGAACGGGAGCGATACGCTCGTCACCGTCGGCAGCCCGCCGAGCCCGTTCCCGCAGAACAAGCAGAACGAACCGGCCGCGGTCGTCAACCCCGCGGTGCCGAACATCGCCGCCGCCGGGGTGAACGACGAGATCGACCTCGAGGCCTGCAACAACCGCCGCGATGTCGACTGCCCGTTCACAACGGGAGTCGGGATCTCCGGTGTCTACTTCTCGGACGACGGCGGCTCGACGTGGATGCAGCCGACGTACACCGGCTGGACGGCGAGAGACTGCCTGGGCCTCGTGGGTACATCGACGGCCCCGGCCGACAACTGCGACCCGCACATTGGTCCGATCGGCACGCTGCCTCGGTACGTCGAGAAAGGACTCGTTGCGGACGGCGACCCGGCAGTCGGATTCGGCCCGCGTATGGGCGCCAACGGGAAGTTCTCCTGGGCGAACGGCTGGCGGCTCTACTACGCCAACCTGGCGTCGAACTTCGCGGCCGACCGTTCGGAGCAGACGTTCAGGGGCTTCGAGGCGATCGCCGTCTCGCGGCTCGACAGCGACAACTACACGCGGGCGAAGGCGGGTGACAACACCGCGTGGAAAGCCCCGGTGATCGTGACCAAACAGAACGCGGCGCTCTTCTCCGACCACGAGATGGTCGCCGTCGACGACGCGTCGTCGAGTCCGTTCTTCGGCAACGTGTACGTCTGCAGCGCGGCGTTCCGGAGCCAGGAGATCGGCGGCTTCCCGGAGCCGATCG
>WNGA01001251.1_pt1 | contig 55897 bp, 65 predicted proteins | sample 5400061 | NCBI WGS metagenome assembly WNGA01 (sample SAMN13153366, study PRJNA577476) | soil metagenome | isolation source: 100 cm soil or saprolite under grassland replicate 2 | place: USA:California | collected 2016-06-15
TCACTTCTCAGTCGAGCGCTGACAGCCTGTTGCGCAGAGAGTTCGACCGTGAGGATCGCATTCAACGATTCGACTGCTGTCGCATCGGCTCCGAAGGAGGTACCAGCTGGCAAGAGTTCACCGATTGTTTCCACGAAATGAAGGTCGAGCCGAATAGGGCTGCCTTCGCGGCCCCGCGTGACGGTGGCGGCGTATCCACCCACCTCCTCCAGGGACCCCTTCCAAGCGCTGTCGCCCGAGCCGACGAGGCCGTCGCGAAGCCATTTCAGAGCCCCAACCACCGTCGATTTCCCCGCTCCGTTTGGCCCAAGCAACAGATATACCCCAGCGGCACCCAATTCCACCGCGGTATCTTCTAGCCGCCTGAAGTTCTGGAATTTAAGCCGTTCGACATGCGCCACGCTTCAGGATGGTAGGACCAGGTAGCGCACCGTGAGGGCCCTCATCATTCGTCGCAACTTCGCTCGACGACATGCTGACTGTCGGATGGCTGGCCCAGATCGGCGCGCTGTCAGTGGGGCGAGGTCCGCGCTGAACTGGTCGGGGTACTGTCCCGCGCGGCGAAGTGCAACACATAGGTTTGAGGGCCATGGTCGGCGACAGCGGATGCGATGCCCCGAGCAGATCAGTGTTAGTTGCACCAGACGATCCTGTATGCCCTGGTGGAGCCCGACCTAAACGTACGGACTGGGGTGCCTGTCGTTTGCGCCGCAGGCACGCAGCAACGAGAATGGATGTTCTGCCGACGTTAGGTGAAAGGCGTTGTGGAATTAGACGAATCCCTGGTGAATTTGGCTAATAAGTACAGCAGCAACGCGTTGGTTCGCGGCCTTGTGCAGCTCGTTCCGTGGGGCCCAGTTGCCGATGCTGCAATTTCGGCGCTGGCTGCGAAGCAGAATCAGATTCGTCTCGATCGGGCTCGAACATTCTATGACGAACTGGCCGCTAGTAGCTCACTCCTAACACCGGAGGTAGTCGAATCAGAGCCGTTCCTGCACAACCACTTAGCGACCGTGCGCGCGGTTCTCAATACGCGCCGTCATGAGAAGATCCGATGGTTCGCACGCCTTCTTCTCGGTACGGCTGGCGACCGGCCTGGCGTGGGCGCCGACGAGTATGAGGACTACCTCGGGATGCTGGATGACCTGTCGTACCGCGAGCTTTGCTTGCTTGCGACGCTTGGCGAGTTCGAGGAGGCAAACCCCCGGCGCGACGGCGAGAACATCCTTCAAAGAGCGATTCGCATCTGGCCCGACTTTCGGACGAAGGCGTGCAGTCGCTGCATGATTCCGTCGGAGGAGTTCGATGGCGCAATGGGCCGACTTAACCGAACAGGCGCTTATTTAACCTACGGCGGAACGGCATTTGACTACGAGGGCAATCGAGGTTACCTGACGCCCGCCTACTACCGATTAGCAAAGCTCGTTCGGCTGCGCGAGGACATAGCCACGTAGGCGACTAGTGACGCACTTTGCTCGCCTTCGAGATTTCTTGAGCCGGCACTGATTGGCACCACGGAAAGGGGCCTGCGGCCCCTCGCGCGTCAACCCGCCTGCGGCGGGTCCTCCACTTCGCTCGTGCCTCGCTCCGTTGCGGCCCTGCGGGTGACGCGCTCACCCCGCTCGCCCCGCGGGGGTGTGGATGTTTTGGCAAGCAAAACATCCTTTTTCAACTGGGAGTACGGCAACGGCGATGGCGTGGAAAACAAAGGAGGCGCGAAATGCGTATCAGCGCGCGTATCGGCTCGCTCGGGGGATCAAGCCGCGCGTGCCATATGTGCCCAAATCATGTCGGGTGTGCGGAGCACCTGTTCCCCAGAGCAACCGGCGCTACTGCTCGGCAGACTGCTACACCGCAGATACGGCTGAGCGGCAGCTACGAGGCTGGCTTGCTGGCGAATTCAACCCGCCGCACGCTGGTGAGGGGCGTATCCCCGACTGGATCAAGCGCTGGTGGTTCGCCGCCTACGGCGAGCAGTGCGTGCTGTGCGGATGGGCGGAACGCCGCCAGGCTGACGGGCGGATACCACTCACCTGGGACCACATCGATGGGGACTGCTCGAACAATCGTCGGCCGAATCTCAGGGTGCTGTGCCCCAACTGCCACGCCCTGACGGACACCTACGGCAGTCTGAACAAGGTGAGCCGCCGCAAACGCTGGGGCCGCTAACAGGGGTCCAGAGGCAACTTGGGCGATCCCGGTGCGATTCGAACGCACGGCCTCTACCTCCGCAGGGTAGCGCTCTATCCACTGAGCTACGGGATCAGTCGCTATTCAGTTGCTAAACAACCCCCGCCGCATCAGGGAAGCGCTCTATCCACTGAGCTACGGGATCTGATGGCGAGTGCAGCGAGAGTATACCGCCAGGAAACACACCACCGCGCCACTGCCGCGAGGCTGCCAGAATCCTGCCACGGCACTGCCACCGCGGGTGGTAAAGTTGAAACTTCACTGCGCACGAAGGAAGCATGCCAATGACGTCGTCCGTGGAACAGTGGGTTGATGAAGTCTCCCGCACCACCCATCCCAACCAGGTGGTGTGGTGCGATGGCAGCGACGCCGAAAACGAGCGCCTCATTGGCGAGATGCTTGCCGACGGCACCCTCAGCCGACTGAACCACGACACGCTGCCCAATTGCTACGTCCACCGCTCCAATCCGCAGGACGTCGCGCGCACAGAACACCTCACCTTCATCTGCTCCGAAGACCAGCAGGACGCCGGGCCCACCAACAACTGGATGCCCCCCGCCGAGGCAAAACAGAAGGTCTGGCCACTCTTCAAGGACGCGATGAAGGGCCGCACCATGTACGTCGTGCCGTACATCATGGGCCCGATCGCCTCGCCGTATGCCAAGATCGGCGTCGAGATCACCGACAGCCCGTACGTGGTCGCCAACATGCGCATCATGACCCGCATGGGTCAGGTCGCGCTGGACCGCCTGAATAAGGGCGCCTCCGACTGGGTGCCTGGCCTTCATTCCCTGGGCGACCTGAGCCCCGATCGAAGGTTCATCGTCCACTTCCCTGAGTCGAGGACTATCTGGTCAGTAGGCTCGGGCTATGGCGGCAACGCGCTGCTGGGCAAGAAGTGCTTCTCGCTCAGGATCGCGAGCAACATGGGCAAGCAGCAGGGCTGGCTCGCCGAGCACATGCTGATCCTCGGCCTTGAGTCACCTGACGGAGACGTCACCTACATCGCGGGCGCGTTCCCGAGCGCCTGCGGCAAGACCAACCTGGCCATGCTCAAGAGCCCGATCGAGTCGGACGGCTGGAAAGTCTGGACCGTCGGCGAGGACATCGCCTGGATCAATATCGGCTCCGATGGGCGCTTCTGGGCGATCAACCCCGAGAGCGGCTACTTCGGCGTCGCGCCGGGCACCAACCGCAAGACCAACCCGAACGCGATGGACGCGGTGAGCCGCAATTCGATCTTCACCAACGTCGCGGTCACCGACGATGGCAACGTGTGGTGGGAAGGCATCGACGGCCCAGTCCCTGATCACCTCACCGACTGGCAGGGTCGGCCCTGGACACCGCAATCGGGCACCAAGGCGGCGCATCCCAACTCCCGCTTCACCACCCCGGCCACCCAGAACCCGGTCATCTCCGAGCACTGGGAAGACCCGCAAGGCGTGCCAATCAGCGCCATCCTGTTCGGTGGGCGGCGGGCGCGGACCATCCCGCTGGTCTACCAGGCGTTCGACTGGGAGCACGGTGTCTTCGTCGGCGCCACCATGGCATCCGAGACCACCGCGGCCGCGACGGGCGCCGTCGGCGTCGTCAGGCGTGACCCGATGGCCATGCTGCCCTTCTGCGGCTACAACATGGGCGACTACTGGGCGCACTGGCTGGAGATGGGCCGCCGCGCCTCCAAGCCCCCGGCGGTGTTCCAGATAAACTGGTTCCGCACCGACGATCAGGGTCACTACATCTGGCCCGGCTTCGGCGAGAACATGCGCGTGCTGCGCTGGGTGCGGGAGCAGGTACTCGGCTCGCGCAATGGCCGCGTTTCCACCGCGCGTGAAACGCAAGTCGGCATGGTGCCAACGCCTGAGGCGATCGGCGCCAAAGACCTCGGCCTCTCGGCCAAGGATGCCGAGACCCTGTTCGCGATCGATCGCGACGATTGGCTGCGTGAGGCCGAGGACCAGGGCGAGTTTCTGGCCAAGTTCGGCAACCGTTTACCGCCCCAAATTCGCAAACAGCACCAGGCACTGCAGAGCCGCTTGACACCCGTCGCCGTCTAAGCCGTCTAAGCTGTTCCTTGTGAAAGTCGCAGTTGTAGGCGGGGCGGGCCGAGTCGGCGCCACGACGCTGTTCCAGCTGCTCCTCAACGGCGTCGCCGATGAGCTCGCCGTGGTCGACGTGGTGACCGAGCGCGCCGAGGGCGAGATGCTCGACCTGTTGCACGGGACGCACCTGTCGCATCGAGTGACCTTCAGCGGGCCCGGGTACGAGGCGTGCGACGGCGCCGACTTCGTCATCATCACCGCCGGTATCCCGCGGCGGGAGGGCGAAACGCGCCTCGACCTGCTGAAGAAGAACGTCGACAACCTCAAGGAAAGCGTGCTGCCGACCCTGTCCAAGCACGCGGGCGACGCGTTCATCATCATGGTCGCCAACCCCGCCGACGTGTTGACCTACCAGGCCGCGGTGCACGGCGCATTTCCCTCCGAACGGGTAATCGGCACGGGGACGCTGCTGGATTCCACTCGTCTTCGGTCGCTGCTTGCAGACCGACTCGGGGTCGATCCCCGGCAGGTCTTCGCATACATGCTGGGCGAGCACGGAGACAGCCAGTACCCGTACTTGAGCGGCGCCAGCGTGGCGGGCATCCCGTTGAAAGAGTTCCCCGGCTACTCGAAGGAGATGGTCGACGAGGTGGTCAACGCGACCCGCTTCGGCGGCGCCGAGGTCATCAAGCGCAAGGGCGGCACGTTCTACGCGGTCGCGCCGATGATCGTGGAGTTGGTTAAGGCGATCAAGGACGACAGCCACCAGGTGCTGCCCGTGTCGACTCGACTCAACGGCGAGTTTCTGGATATGCGCGACGTTGCCCTTTCTCTCCCCTGCGTCATTGGCCGAAAGGGCCGGCTAAAGATCGTCCCGCCACCGCTGGCTGACGACGAGAAGCAAGGCCTGCTGAACTCGTACAAAGTCCTGCGCGAAGCGCTGCAGTCAGTCGGCCTTTAGCACGACCGTCGAGCGGCCCGCGGGCGGTATGCTGGACCGCCATGTCACGCTCGCACCGGGCCCCGGGTGCGACGACCAGCCGTCGCGCATTCATCCGTGTCGCCGGGCTGCTGGGTCTCGGCACGAGTCTCCTGTCCGCGTGCGGTCCAGGAGCGCCGGCCGCCCCGACGGCAGCGCCCGCACCAGCTACGGCAGCGCCCGCTTCGGCGACGGCACCGCCCGCTGCCGCGGCGCCGACGATCGCGCCCGCGGCGAAGCCCACCCAGGCACCGGCAGCCGCCCCGACGACCGCGCCCGCGGCTGCTGCAAAACCAGCCACTGGTGAGGCGACCCTGGTGCTCGGCGTCGATGCCGAGTCACTCGACCCGATGGTCACCACCAACGCCTTCTCGCGCAGCATGATGAAGGCGATGTTCGACACATTGATCGTGTTGGACCCGCAGCTGGCGCCGCTACCCGCCCTGGCCACATCCTGGGAGACACCCAGCGACGCGACGTGGCGCTTCAAACTGCGTCAGGGCGTCAAGTTCCACGACGGCTCACCGTTCAATGCCGAAGTGGCCAAATACAGCCTCGACCGCTTCGTCGATCCCGCTACCAAGAACCCCGAAGCGGCCGTTCTGAAGCCGATCACCAGTGTCAAAGCCGTCGACGAGTCGACGCTCGAGCTGACTACCGACGGCCCGTTCGCCGCCACGCTCACGGCTATCCAGAACGCATTCATGATGTCGCCAACGGCCGTGCAGGCGGCTGGCGATCAGATAGCCAGGAAGCCAGTCGGCACGGGTCAGTACCGATTCGTGGACTGGGTACCCGGCGAACGGCTGGTGATGGAAGCCAATCCCGACTACTGGGGTACCAAGGCCAAGATTCAGCGTCTGACCTGGAAACCGGTCACCGAGGCATCGACGCGGATCGTTGCCCTGCGAACTGGTCAGGCCGATCTGATCGCCAACATCCCGCCGCAGCTCGCGGATCAGGTCTCCGGGCCAGATATGAAGCTCGAGCGCGTGCCCGGAATCCTGATCACCATCATGTTCAACTTCGCGATGAAGCCGTTCGACGACCCCAAGGTGCGGCAGGCGCTGAACCACGCGGTCAACGTCGACGAGATCATCCAGTTCGTCCTCGGCGGGGCCGCTACGCGTCTGGCATCGGCGACCAAACCAGGCATGCTGGGTCACGATCCCGACCTCAAGCCATATCCCTACGATCCTGCCAAAGCCAAGCAACTGCTCGCTGAAGCGGGCTTTCCAAATGGCTTCGAGGCGACACTGGACGCGCCGAATGGCCGCTACCTCAACGACAAAGCCGTAGCGGAAGCCATCGTCGGGCAGCTCAACAAAGTTGGTCTGAACATCACGCTCAATCTGCCCGATTACAACGCGCTGGTACAGAAGATCGTCGGCCATACGAGTCAGTTCTATTTGATCGGCTCTGTCGAACCGGCCACCGAGATCGCCTTTCCGCGCGCGTTCAAGAGCGGCGGAGCGTTCTTCCAGGGCTACACCAACGACGAAGTCACCGGACTCATCGATCGGGCCAATCGGACGCTGGATCGACCGCAGCGCGAGCAGCTTTTCAAACAGGCCAACCGACAGATTCAGCAGGATGCGCCGTGGCTCTTCCTGTACGCGCAGCAGGACACTTACGGGCTGCGTTCGCGCTTGCAGGGGTTCGAGGCACGACCCGACCCGTACATCATCGTGCGCGACTGGTCGCTGTCCTCGTAGATGGCCATTCTGCTCACCAATTGCTCCGTCGTCGACGGTGTCTCAGATCGTCCGCGGCTCGATACGTCGGTGGTGGTCGACGGCGGCGTCATTCGCGGAGTCGGCACGCGCACAGAGCTCGCGGACGCCGAGGAGGAGATCGATCTTCGCGGCGCGTACGTACTGGCCGGTCTGGCCAACATGCACGTCCATTTCGGCCTCATCCTGCCGGGCACCGAAGGCGACCGCATGGCCAACGAGAGTGAGTCGGCGCTGGCGCTGCGCATGTCTCAGAATGCGCGCGAGACCCTGCACGCCGGTGTGACCACCGTGCGCCTGGTCGGCGAACGAAAACACGCCGACTTCGCGCTCAAGGCCTCCATCGCGCGTGGCGAGACGGCCGGGCCGCGCATCTTCAGCGCTGGCATGGCGGTGATCGCCACGGGCGGGCACGGCCACACCCGCGCGGGCACGATCGAAGCCGATGGACCCGACGAGTTTCGCAAAGTCGTCCGCATGCAGCTCAAAGCCGGCGCTGACCTGATCAAAATGTGCATCTCGGGTGGTATCGCCGGCGAGCACGAGGCCATCCGCGATGCGCAGCTGTCGAAGGACGAGATGCGCGCGGTGATGGAGACCGCGCACGGCTCGGGCAAGAAGGTGACCGCTCATGCTGGTCCATCGGGCGCCATTCGCGACGCGATCGAGTGCGGCCTGGACTGCGTCGAGCACGGCTACTTCCTCGATCCCACCACGGTCCAGCTGATGGTCGAACGGCAGGTGTGGTACGTGCCGACCATCGTGGTCAGTCGCTGCGAAGACTTCTTCCACAAGATCGGTGCGCCCGAATGGATGATTCGTAAGGCGCTGCAGGCAGGCGAGCAGCACTTCGCGGCGCTGCAATGCGCGATCCGTTCGGGCGTGTCGATTGCCCTGGGCACCGACATGATGCCGGCCGAGCCATACGAAGGCACCACGGCGACGGTGCGCGAGCTCGAGTTCTACGTCGAAGCAGGCATGACGCCGCTACAAGCCGTGCGCACGGCGACGGTTCGGCCCGCGGAGTGGCTCGGAGTGGCCGATCGGCAGGGCACGGTCGAGGTGGGCAAAGTGGCCGACCTGATCGCCGTCGACGGCAACCCGAGCGAGAGCATCTCCAACTTGCGCCGATTGCGCTTTGTGATGCAGGCGGGCCAGGTCGTGCGCCATGATCCGCCGCGCGCCTGACACGCTCTTCTACAACGGCAACATCGTGACCATGGCGGCCGCCCAGCCACGAGCGGCGGCATTGGCGGTGGCCGACGGTCAGATCCTGGCTGTAGGCGACAATGCCGACGTCCGCGCGCTGGCAGGCCCCACCACCGAGCAGATCGACCTCGAAGGCCGTACTGTCTTGCCCGGCTTCATCGACTCGCACGCGCACGTGTCGCATGTCGGGCACGAGCTGCAGAAGGTCGACCTGTCGCGCAGTCGATCCGTTGCCGATGTACTGGCCGCCGTTGCCGCGCGTGCCGCGATCACGCCCAGCGGCGAGTGGATCGAGGCCTCGGGCATGTGGCACGAGACTGCCCTAGCCGAACGGCGGTTTCCCACTCGCCGTGAGCTGGATTCGGTGGCGCCGGACCACCCCGTGTACCTGCCGCGTGGTACGCGCTTCTTTGCCGTCGCCAATTCGCACGCCTTGCGGCTGGCGGGCATCGATGAGCGCACACCCGAGCCCGACGGCGGACACTTCGAACGCGACCCTGTCTCGGGCGAGCTCACCGGCCTGCTCGTGCAGCCGCCCGCGTTCGGCCTGCTCAAGCGCCTGTTGCCCGTGCCCGGAGCAGACGCCAAGCGGCATGCCATCCAGAACGGGCAGCGACTGTTCAGTCGCGCGGGTGTGACAAGCGTGATCGACCCCGCGCTCACCCCCGACGCGATACGTGCCTACCAAGAGCTGTGGTCAGAGGGCGTGCTCACGGTGCGCACCAACATGACCACCATCCTCGACATGAACGTGCCGCTCAGCCTGAGTCAAGACGAGCTGTTGCGGAAGCTGGAGGCGCTTGGCCCGTATAGCGGCCTCGGCGACAACATGCTGCGGCTCGGCCAGCTCAAGCTGTTCGTGGACGGCTTCGTCGAAACCGCCTGGCTGTCTTCCGGCTACGCCAATGACCCTGCGTTTCGGGGTGTGCAAGCCGTGCCGCGCGAGACGCTCGAGGCGGTGCTTCGGCTGGCCAGTCGCAACCACTGGCAGGTCGGCGTGCACTGCGTCGGCGATGCCGCGGTCGACCTCGCGCTGGACGCGTTCGAAGCCGCGGATCGCGAGCACTCGATTCGCGACCGCCGCTGGTCGCTCATGCACGCCGTCTTCGCCAGTCCCGCGGCGATGGCGCGGGCTCGCGCTCTGGGCGTGGTGATTTCGGCTCAGCAATTGCTCGTGTACGCGTTCGCCGCGGCGATGCTCACCTGCTGGGGTGAGGAGCGCATGCAGCACGCGAGCCCGCACCGCGAATGGCTGAATCAGGGGCTAGTAGTCGCCGCTGGTAGCGACGTGGTGCCGTTCGAGCCGCTGCTTGGTCTCCAGAGCCTGGTGACCCGTGAGACCCTGGCCTCGGGCGTGATTGGCCCCGATGAACGCGTCACGCGCAGCGAAGCCCTGTACATGTACACGCTCGCGGGCGCTTACCTGACGTTCGAAGATCACCTCAAGGGCTCCCTCGAAGTCGCAAAGCTGGCCGATCTGGTCATCCTCGACGCCGATCCGCTCACGTGCCCCGAGGCTGACATCCAGGACACGCCCGTGGTGGCAACGATCGTCGGCGGCGTCGTCACGTATAGCGACGGCCAGTTGTTCGCGGCGGCGTGAGCGCATACCTGGTTCGCCGCCTGCTACAAGCCATCCTTGTCCTGCTCGCGGTCAGCTTGCTGGCGTTCGCGCTGATTTATCTGTCGGGCGACCCGGTGCGGGCGCTGGTGCCGATCGATGCCCGCCCCGAGGACGTCGAGAACATCCGCCGCGGGTTTGGCCTTGACCAGCCAATTTATGTGCAGTACGTCACCTTCCTCGAGCACGCGCTGCAGGGCGATCTCGGTCAGTCGTTCAAGTACCGCACCAATGCCCTCGAGCTGGTGCTGCAGCGCTTACCGCAGACGCTGCTACTGGCCAGCACCAGCATTCTGCTGGCGGTGTGCGTGGCAATCCCGCTCGGGGTCCTGTCGGCGACGCGCCGCGGCGGTGTCGTCGACGTCATCGGTACCGCGTTCTCATTGCTCAGCATTTCGACGCCAGCGTTCTGGCTCGGGCTGATTGGCATCCTCGTCTTCGCCGACGCCCTGCGAGTGCTGCCCGCGTCTGGCGCGGGGACGCCACAGCACCTCGTGCTGCCAGCCATCACCCTTTCGGCGTACAGCATCGGCCTCATGACCCGCCTGGTGCGGGCGACGATGATCGACATCTTGCGTCAGAACTACATCGTCGTTGCCCGCGCGAAGGGGCTCAGCTGGGTGGCGGTCAATTATCGTCACGCGCTGCGCAATGGCCTCATTCCGACGGTGACCGTGCTTGGTCTGCAATTCGGGACGCTGCTGGGCGGGTCGGTCGTAGTCGAGTCGGTCTTCGCCTGGCCTGGCCTGGGCTTCCTGCTGGTGCAATCGATCAACAGTCGCGACCTGCCATTGGTGCGGGCGATCGTGCTGGTCATCTCGCTGTTCTTCGTCGTCATCAACCTGGTGGTCGACGTGCTCTACAGCGCGCTCGACCCGCGCATTCGCCATGCGTAGCGCTCGCTTCTTCCGCAGCCGCGCCGGGGTGAGCGGGCTGCTCATTGTGCTGTTCGTCTGCGCTATCGCTGTGTTGGCGCCGCTGCTCGCACCGCACGACTATGCCGACCAGCAGCTGCCCAAGGTGCTCCTGCCGCCCTTCTGGCAGCTACGCGCCGACCCGAGCTATCCGCTCGGGACCGACCACCTCGGGCGCGACCTGCTCAGCCGGATTGTGTTCGGCGCGCGCACCAGCCTGCTGGTCGGCGGTGGCGGCGTGCTGATCGCTGGCTCGCTCGGGGTGACTTTGGGCCTGCTGGCGGGCTACTTCGGCGGACTGGTCGACGATGGCATCATGCGCCTGGTCGACGTGCAGCTGTCATTTCCGCCGATCTTCCTGGTCATCGCGATCATGGCCGTGATCGGCCAATCCCTGTTGAACGTGGTGCTGGTGCTCGGCCTGGTGACGTGGGTGCAATTCGCGCGAGTGGTGCGGGGAACCACGCTGTCGGTCAAGAACAAGGACTTCGTCGAAGGAGCGCGCGCCTGCGGCGCGGGGCACGTGCGCATCCTGCTCCGACACATCCTGCCCAACATCCTGCCGCCGGTGGTGGTCATCGCCACGGTCAACGTGAGCACGCTGATCCTCGCCGAAGCCGCGCTCAGCTTTCTGGGCCTGGGCGTTCAGCCGCCCACACCCGCCTGGGGCACGATGCTCGCCGAAGGCCGCGAGGTGTTCCGCATTGCGTGGTGGACGGCGGTGTTCCCAGGCCTGGCCATCCTCATCACAGTCCTGGGCATCAACCTCCTCGGCGACGGCCTCGACGCAGGCTGGTGAGGCGAACTACAACGAAACCCAGTTGGAGAACAGGCGTTCTATGTGATTATTGGCTTCAGGCCGATGCGCGTGCAATCAACCTGCGTGGGCTGTGGAGCGCCCCGCAAACGGAATGCTGCGAAGTACTGCAGCCTGCGGTGCCAACAAACCACACAGTATCGCGCTTACGTCGCGCGCTGGTTACGGGGCGAGATGCCCGGTGGCACCGTAGCTGGCGTGTCCGACCACGTGAGGCGATACCTGATTGAACGAGGTGGCGAGCGCTGCTCTCGCTGCGGCTGGGCGGAGCGTCACCCCCTCACCGGCAAGGTGCCTCTCGAAATCGATCACATCAATGGTGAGTGGGCAGATCACAGTCCAGCCAACGTTCGGCTAGTCTGCGCGAACTGCCACGCGCTGACGCCGAACTACCGAGCCTTGAACAAGGGCAAAGGTCGACCCTGGACAATGGTGCGACGACAGCCTCAATAACAGAGCCGGCGGTGAGAATCGAACTCACGTCTACCGCTTACAAGGCGGTTGCAGAAACCACTTTGCTACGCCGGCTGGTAGCGGTGAGTTTATCGGATGGACAGGGCGGCGGCGGGAGACTTGACTGCCCGCTCGGCCAGCTCGGCGGCGTCGAAATTGGCCAGCCGCAGCGCCATGTCGACCGCTTCCGCGGCAAGCTCGGCGGCTCGCGCGATTTCTTCGTCTCGGGCACGACCCGCCAGCCAGGTGGTGCGGGCGGCGTGCATCGCGGCGCGAGCCGCGTTTGCGGCCATCAACTGCTCGTGGTCCTCGCGGCTCGACTCGGACTCCAGCCGGTCGGCCATCACTCGAGCGGCGACACCCGAGTTGTCCATCCCGGCGAGCCAGCTCTCGACCCACTGTGAGAACTCTTCGGCGAGCTCACCAGACGTGAACGCTGCTTGGGCGCACATCGCGGCGAAGCGCGCGTAATCCTGCGCCGTCATCGGCGCCACACTGACCTGCCGCACGGTCTCGACCTGCTCACGGCTGACCACGCCCTCACCCGGCTCGAGCTCGCGGTCGACGTTGGCTTCCCACACGCGCGGCAGACGAAACCGCTCACGCAGCGGGTTCATCAGCGCCGCCAGTTTGGGCGAGGCGTAGCAGCGAATCCCGACGTCGTCGTTCGAGTGCGACACCCCGACGCCCCACGCGAAGCCATCCGCGCCAACGTTCAGATGGTCGGTCAGCACGTACGCGCGGCGCGGCTCTTCATGAGCCGCGGCTACCGGCAGCGTGGCGGCCAGCATTTGCGGATGGAGCAGCTGCCAGACGCGCTCCGGCGCCGCCAGGTCCTTGAGCCGGTGTGTCCCGAGGTCGCTCAAGGTGGCGCCGCTCGGCAGACCATTCTGAACCAACTGCGCGGTCACCCCTGAGATCAACACCTGGCCGCCCTTGGCCAGCGCTCGCAGTCGCGCGCAGCGGTTGACGGTCGGACCGTAGTAGTCACCGTCGCGCAGCTCGACATGCCCCGTGTGGATCGCCATGCGGACGCGAATCGGGGTCGACGTCGGCCACTTCTCCATCGCCAATGCGATTTGCACGATGAGCGCCGCGTTCAGCGCGTCGCGTACACGGAGAAAAACCGCGAACACGCTGTCGCCTTCACCCTTGCTCTTGACCACGTGCCCCTGTTGGCGGCGGACGCAGGCGCTGACGATCGCATCGTGCCGCGCCAGTGCCAGGCGCATGGCATCGGGCTCGCGCTCCCACAGCCGAGTACTGCCCTCGATGTCAGTGAGCAGGAAGGTAATGACCCCGGTTGGCAGGGTCTGCGGCGCATCCACGTCTTAGTAGTCGACCAGAATGCCTGCAAACTGAAGTTGTGGCACGCCACCTGCGCACGATTGCCGGCTGACGTGAGCCAATCGTTATCATCCCCGCCCCGACCGATAGAGGGCGCTGTGCCACCCACGGAAGCCATAACGTAGAATTCCCCAGCCCAAAAGGCGCCCAGGTGGGGTGGCCGAGCGGTTAATGGCAACGGTCTGTAAAACCGTCGTCCGAAAGGACTACACAGGTTCGAATCCTGTCCCCACCACGAGCCGCTAGTTGTCAGCGGCCCTCCAGCCGGCGATCTGGGCGCGCGAGTGGAAGCCAAGCTTAGCGTGGGACGCCCAGCAGCTCCGCAGGGCCCGCTGCGTCAGCCCCAACGAGCGGCGCCGGGCGACCAGCCCAGCCGGTCGAACCGGCTCGGCGTCCTGGGTCAGGCGGCGAGCACCTACCGCCACGCCTCCTACCGCCCCAACGAGCGATGTGCTGCCAGCTATAGCGGGCCTCAGTCCCGCCACAGTCCGCGAAAGCAAGAGCCGCCCCCGTCGTATGCGCTGCCGCTAAGCCCTTACATGAAACTTCCGTGCCAGCTAGTGGTCGGGCGGTCGCATTGGCGTCGGCGGTCCGCCCGGCTCGACGAGCGTGCGCATGCGCAGGGTGTATAGATCGTCGCGCTTGACGGTGTCGGCCTCGCGCGCGATCGCCTCCCAATCGTCGTCGACCCGCAGGTAACGGCCCGACAGGCCATCACCGCGGCCCGAGGCGAGGAACACGCACAGGTCGGCCACCAGCGACACCGGGTTGGCGAGTGACGGATCCTTCTTCATCTCTCTGATGCGCGCGACGAAGTCGGGCAGGTACTTCTGGGCATCGGCCCGTTGCAGCGGTGCGTCGGCAAACGCAGTGTCGACGAACCCGGGGTGCAAAGCGAACGCTCTAATGCCGGCAGTGGCGCCCTCGGCACCAAGCGCTTCGACAAAGCGCAGCTGCGCCGCCTTGGCGATCTGATACGCCGACAGGTTGGCTCCACCGCGCTCGGCCGCGCGACTCGAGATCAGAATGATGCGTCCGCCGCCGCGATCGACCATGCCCTGGTACACGGCTCGGGTACACAGAAATGCGCCGTGCACGTGCACTTCCTGCGTACGCCACCATTCCTCGGGGTCGGCGTCCCAGATCGGGGCGTACGGACCGGTGATCCCGGCGTTGCTCACCAACACGCTGACTGGTCCGAAGCGGCGCTCGGTCTCAGTGACCGCCCGCTCCACGTCGGCTTTGCGCGTGACATCACCGGCTACGCCGATCGCCTGCCCGCCGGAGCTCAGGATCGCATCGGCAGTCTGGTCGATCTGATCCTTCGAACGGGCCAGCAGCGTCACGCGTGCGCCGGCCCTGGCGCACGCCTCGGCGATGGCGCGGCCGATGCCGCGACCAGCGCCGGTCACCAGTGCAACTTCGCCTTCGAGTGGTCCTGTCAGGGGTCCTGCTCCTCCTGCTGAGAGGCTCGTATTGTACGGAGGCGAGGCGGAGGCCTACGGCTGCCGCAAGTCGCGCTGGCCGCGCGAGCGCGACACAGACGCGAAGTACGCCTCTTTGCCGGCCGCGGCTTGATACCCGTGCTGCTGAAGGTCGTTCTCCGCGCTGGTCAGATCGGCCAGCGCCTGCTGCAGGACCGGATCGCTGCCGGCGTACTCGGCGATGCGACCGGCCACACGGCGCAGCACGGTGCGGGCGCCGGCGACGTCGCCCTTGCGGCTCTGCGCGATAGCCGCGCTGCGCGCGCGATCGGCATGGTGCTGTCCGACCACCTGCATCACCGCGGGATCGCCGATTTCAGCTGCACGCGCCTCGCGATCGGCTGGCTCGAACGCGATCTCGCGCCACGGTCCGTGGTGTTCGGCGCCGTCCGCGGCCACCCACCTGAGTTGCGCCCGGACCAGGTGCACCGCGCCCGGCGCCAACGGCGCGAATCCCAGGCGAACGACGACGTGCCGCTCCTCGTCGCTCAGCAGGTCGCCCAGCGCGATCGACCATTCTGTTGCCGACTTCTGGTGTGGCCAGTACGGACTGACGATTTCGGCGCCCACGCCCGGAGTGCTCGAGATCTCCAGGCGCACATTCGACGCCGCCACCATCAGCAGCTCGCCGAGCTCACCCAGGAACGTGCGCGCGATCTCCTCGGGCGTGCGCAGGTTGTGGAATTGCCCACCACCCGCAACGGCCATCGGTCCGAGGAGGCTCTCGTCGTAGTCATCGCCGATACCGAACGTGCTGGTGCCGACGCCGGCGTGTTCGCGCACCCCGGCTGCCTCCGACGCGATCTGCTCGACATCGGTCAGCCCGACATTTGCCAGCCCATCGGTCAGCAGGAAGCAGCGCGCGAGCTCTGCGCCCGCGATCTCGGGCGCGATCGCCCGGCAACCGGTCAACCAGCCGGTGTGCAGGGCCGTGTTCCCACGCGCCTGGACGGCGTTCAGCTCTGCCCGCAGCCGGGCCTTGACCTCGCGCGTAGCGGGCGCACCAGTCTGCAGGACGTCGACGCGATCGTCGAAGATGACCGCCGCGACGCGGTCGTGCTGATCCAGGCGCTCCAGCACCGCGAGCGCGGCGCGGCGCGCCGTTTCGATCTTGGCGCCATACATCGATCCACTGCGGTCGAGCACCAGCCCGATCGCGACCGATCGGCGCTCAGAGCGCTTGGGCGGCAGTCCGACGTGGACGCGGAAGTCGATGTGGCGATGACTGTCCCGCCCGATGAGGCGGCGTTCGGCGCGCATCTCGAGCGTGACCGCAGGCGAGCCTTCCGCGCTGGCAGAAGTGCCGTTATGAGGATCTGATGGACGCGTCATGCGTTGTGCCTCCGCTGTTGAACGCCGCGTCTTGTTCGGATCCACGGCTGGACGATTCGCGGCTGGTCTGGAGCAGCCGCTCGATCAGGTGCGCGTGCAGCTGTGCGGCGTCCGCGCGGGCATGGAGCTCGAGGCCTGGAGCAAGCTCCCAGCGGCGCCAGCTCTCGGAGTCTTTGCGCTCCTGCTGGGGCTCGGAAGGCTCCTTCTGGCGTCGCGCGCGGCCGTAGCCCGCCGCGGCGGCACCCGCCACGAACTCAGCGCGGCGCATCAGGGACGAGATGTAGGCGCGCGGCGAGGGTGCCTGGCTGGCTCGCTCGAGGGCTGCGCCGCGGCGCTCCTCGGCCCGCAGCAGCGACTCGACTTCGCTCGGCGAGAGGTCGGCCAGCCGAGCCTTCTGCTCCGCCAGTGGCACGTGCTGGTCGGCCAGCCGCCGAATGAGGCGCAGCTTGGCCAGATGCTCCTCGTCGTACGCTGCCGCGCGGCCGCGCGCGCCTGGCCCGGGCAGCAGCCCCTGGGCGATGTAGTAGCGCACGGTGCGCACCGAAACGCCCGCCTGGCGGGCCAGCTCTTCGATTGTCAGGCGTTCCGTGCCACCCATGCCGCAGGTATTATATAGACAGTTACACTGTCACTGTCAATAGCCGTTTTGGGCAAGCCTGCCGAGATTGGGCAGCAACCGATAAAATAGTCCAGTCAACGGGCCCAAGTAGCTCAGTGGTAGAGCACACCCTTGGTAAGGGTGAGGTCGTGAGTTCGATCCTCACCTTGGGCTCCGAGGTGGTGGAGCACAGCAATGGCTAAGAAAGCTGACAGGGTGTTGATTACGCTGGCGTGTGCCGATTGTAAAGAGCGTAACTACCACACCGAGAAGAACAAGCGGAACGACGCCGACCGGTTGGCGCTGCAGAAGTTCTGCCCGCGCTGCCGCAAGCACACAGAGCACCGCGAGACCAAATAGCATTCTTAAAGCTTTTCAAATTCCATAGGGGCGTAGCTCAGCTGGTAGAGCACTCGTCTCCAAAACGAGTTGTCGTGGGTTCGAGTCCCTCCGCCCCTGCCGGGTCGCGATAATTCGGCTGAGTAGAACGGCTGTTCTGTTATCGTCCACGCCATGGGCGAGGAGCTGAGCTTCGGGGGATTTCCGCGAGGACTGGTGGAGTTCTTGCGCGAGCTGCGCGCGCGCACAATGAGCGGGTGAGGATGAGCCGCGCCTCGGGGTACTTCATGCGCCTGACACCCGAGGATTTGCTGCTCGGCGCGGGCATGCGATGGCTGGCACACGCTTTACCGGCGTAGTCGTCGCGCCCACCGCGCTGGTCGTGGTGGCGCGGCTGGTCGTGGCGGTGCTCCTGTACCTCACGGTGCTGTCGGTGCTGGCGGGCGGTCTGTACCTGGCTGGGCTGCTGCTCGTGGGCAGCGGCGCCTGGGCTTTCTCCATGCTCGGCCTGGCGGTCGCAACGGGCGGCGCGTTCGCCTCGGTGCTGCTCGTGTGGCGGCTGGTCGATCGGCGTATGCTGGCCAGCCTCGGGCTGCGCTCCGAGCGAGCGGTCCTGAAGTGGCTGCGCGGCGCCGCCGTCGGCGCGCTGATGATGAGCGCGGTCGTCTTCGGCTGGTTCTTGCTGATCGGCGGCGCCAGCTGGACCGCAAACCCCGATCCGGGTCGCGCCGCCGGGGCGGTGGCGCTGGGCTTCATCGGCTTCTTCGTGCAGGGGCCCGCCGAAGAAGTGCTGTTCCGCGGCTACGTGCTGGAGAACATCCGCGGCAAGTGGGGCATGACGTGGGGGATCGGCATCTCCGCGATCGCCTTCAGTCTGCTGCATACGCCCAACCCCGGATTCGGGGCGCTGCCATTCATCAACCTGGTGCTTTTCGGCGTCGCGACCGCGCTGTGGAAGCTGCGCATCGACGGCGGTCAGTTGTGGGGCGCGTTCGCCATCCACAGCATCTGGAACTGGCTACAGCAGGTCGTGTTCGGTCTGCCGAATAGCGGCGAAGCCTCTCCGCCACAGGACACGCTGTTCAGCATCGTGCCAAATACAAGCGCCGCCCCATGGCTGTGGGGCGGCGGCTTCGGGCCCGAAGGCACCCTGGGCGCCACGATCGTGCTGCTAGCAGTGGTCGCGGCGACGTTGCGTGTCAGGCCGCGCGGCGTCTAGCCGGCGGCGACTTCCGTTGCCGCGGGCTGCGGATGGAACTCTTCGCTGCGCAGCCGAGCCGCGATGCGGCGCGCGAAGAGCAGGCCATCAATGGCGCGCTGGTCAGACGAGAGCATCTCGTGCGGCGCGCAGGTCGAGAGTCGAACACCTTCCGCGGTGACCACGCACGAGCAGTTGCGGCTGAGTGCCTGCAGCAGCTCGAGTGCTTCGGTCTGGGATCCGTGCCATAGCACGCTGGTTGCCATCTGAATACCTCTTGGAATGCGGCCCTTTCGTTCCCGTCCTGGGCGCTTCGTAGGATGTATAAACGCAACCCGCGTGCCACGGGCCGAACAAGATGTATCTCAAACGCATTGCAAGCTTGGCCGGTGCCCTGTGGTATAGTGAACCGACTGTCGCCAGGAGGCGGCTGTTGCCGGAATAGATTCCGGTGGTCGTCAACCCCGCACCGCAATGCGGGGCCATAGACGCAATCGAACACCATTTTCTGGGGTTGGCTTAACACCCGAAACTGCTCAGCATCGGCTGATGCCGACTGTTGAGTGGGGCCGCCTTGGGGTGGTGTTTTCTGTTGCCCTCTGTCGGGCCCGCGGCCCTCATACCACGCGCCCGCGTGTCGGGAGGTCTATGCGTTGCACACACAGTCGCCCCACATTCCAAACGCGATCTGGGCCTCCGCCGGTGCGGCGGAGGGCGATACAGAACTAAACGCGTTCGATAACGCCCTGCTCGCGGCCCAGGTCGGCAACCTCAACCTGATCCGTATCAGCAGTGTGCTGCCCCAGGACGCTGCGCTCCTGGAAGCACCACCCCAGATCACGCCCGGAGCCCTGGTACCGACGGTGTACGCCGTCCAGGTATCCGCCCAACCCGGCGATGTCGTTGCCGCCGCGGTCGGCATCGGTGTCGGCGAAGGCTCCCACGGCATGATTTACGAGTCGCATGGCACCTCACGCCACGAGGTCGAAGCGACCGTACGCCAGATGATCGACGAAGGCTTCGCCCGACGCGGGCTGCGCCTCAAGGAGGTCATCGTTCGCTCGATCGAGCACAAGGTCGAACGGATTGGCTGCGCCGTCGCGGCCGTCGTCCTGTGGTGGAGGTGAAGCGATGAAAGCAATTGGTCGCCACATCATCCTCGAGATGTGGGGGTGCCAGAACCTTGACTCCGTGGAGACCGCGGAAGAGGCCCTGCGCGACATGGTTCAGGCGCTCGACGTTAATCTGCTCGACCTGCGCGTCTACCCCTTTAGCCCGGTAGGCGTGACCGGCATCGCCATCGTCTCCGAGAGTCACCTGGTCATCCACACCTGGCCGGAACACGGCTATGCCGCCGTTGACATCTTCACCTGCGGCGACCCGCGCGATCCACAGGCCGCGGTTGAGGTGCTTCATCGGCTGTACGATCCCGACCGCGTGGGTGTGATGGAGATCAATCGCGGCCAGCTCGACATACCACAGCACCCCGTGAGCAGCCCGACGGGCATCCAACGACCACGGGTGCGACGGTCGCGCGCGCCGGCGCTGTCGGCCTAGGCCGACGGCGGGGCTGCACCCCCCTTGGACGATGCATCCCGGACGGCGCAGCCGGGAGCGGATTGGTTCGCCGAGCCGCCATTCGGCGGCATGCAGCAGCGCTACCGTGTGCTGTCGCGGCTGCACGAGCAAACGACGCTGTTCCAGACGCTGGAGGTCCTTGAGCTGGAAGGTCCCGGCCGCGCGTTGATTCTCGCCGGCACCTTGCAAACGAGTCTGAACGACGAGTTCACCTACCACGAGCCGCTGGTGCACATACCGCTGTTCGCGCATCCCAACCCGCATCGGGTGCTGATCATCGGCGGTGGCGACGGGGGCGCGCTGCGTCACGTGCTGCTGCACCCGAGCGTCGACCGGGCGCTCGAAGTGGAGATCGACCAGGCAGTGGTCGAGGCATCACTGCGCTACCTGCCGGAGATCAGCGACGGCGCCTATTCCAACCCGCGTGCGGAGCTCAAAGTGCTGGACGGCGCCCGCTTCGTAGCCGAGACACAGGAGCGCTTCGACGTGATCCTGGTCGATTCGACCGATCCCGTCGGGCCGGCGGCCGCGCTCATCGGCGATCAGTTCCTGCGCGATGCCCAGCGAGCGCTCGCGCCTGGCGGGCTGATGGCGATGCAGAGCGGTGGACCGATTGCCCAGCCGCGCGAATTGCTCACCACGGTCCGCGCGTTCAAACGCACTTTCTCGATCGTGCGGTCGTACGTGAGCTGCGTGCCAATCTATCCTGGCGTGCTGTGGAGCTGGGTCATCGGCTCGGACGAGGTCGATCCGGCCAGCATCGACGAAGTCACCACCAACCTGCGGCTCGAAGCCCTGCGGGGACACCTGCGCGTGTACAACACCGCGATGCACCGCGCAGCCTTTGGTCTGCCGACGTTCATGCAGGCGATGCTGCAGCAGCTGAGCGAGCGTGAGCACCCTCCAACCGTTGCCGACCTTCGCGCCGCCGGTCACCCGCTTCCTGGCGTCGTCGCTTGAAGTAGCTGCCCCACGGGCAGCGATCTTCGGCGCGCCGCTCGATCTCACCGAGAGCTTTCGGAGTGGTGCCCACGCCGGGCCGAGCGCGGTGCGCTACGTCTCAGACGTGCTGGAGAGCTACAGCCCGGTTCTCGAGCGCGACCTGGAAGACACGCCGCTCGCGGATCTCGGCGATGTCGCGCTCGCTGGCCTCAGCATGGCCGAGGCGCTGGCGCGGATTGCCGAGGCGATGGCGTACGCCGTCAGCGCAGCAGGTCTCGCGGTGATGATCGGCGGCGAGCACACTGCCTCGCTGGGCGGCTTCCGCGGGTTGCGCAACGTGCATTCGGACGGGCTGATGCTGCAGGTCGACGCCCACCTCGACATGCGCGCAGACTACGAAGGCGAGCGCTTCAGCCACGCTACCTGGCTGCACCGCGCGGGCGACGAATTTGGCTTCGAGAACATCCACCAGGTCGGCCTGCGCTCGGGCGAAAGAGCCGAGTGGCAGTTCGCGCGTGGGCGCAACGCGTTGGTGTCGCGCGAGCTGTCTGTCCCGCACGCGGTCCTCGAGAGCATCGGGCAGCGACCGGTCTACGTGTCGATCGATATCGACGTGCTCGACCCCGCGCACGCGCCGGGCACCGGCTGCCCCGAGCCAGGCGGCTACACCTTCCGTGAGCTAGCCGACTTCCTGTACAGCCTGGGCGACCTGAACGTGCGTGCGCTGGACGTCATGGAGGTCGCGCCGCAGGTCGACGCCGCCAACCTCACGGCCGCCGCCGCGGCCAAGCTGATCCGCGAGGCGATCCTGCTGTTCGCGGGCGCTCGAAACAGCTAGCCGCCGGCTGCGGCGCCCACGAGCTTCTGGACCGCCAGCGCCAGCGCTCGGCTCAGTTGCGGGTCGCGATCGTTCTCGAGATCTTCGTCAGTCATGTCGACGATGACGTCGGGTGTGACGCCGACTCCATCCAGCTGATTGCCACCCGGCGACTCGAAGCGCTGTTCGGTGACCTGTAGCTGCGACTCGTCGGGCAGCTGGAGCTGCGTCGCCACGCCAACGTTGCCGGCGGTCTTGGTGCCGACCAGCGTTGCCAGCTTCGCTTCCTGGAGCGCTGCCGCCAGGATCTCGGCGCCCGACGCGGTCTCGTGGTCGACCAGGACGATGAGCGTCATGCCGCTGGTCAGATTGGCTGACTGGGTCTCGAGCGGAGTGTGGGCGCGCTGTCGATCGACCTGGTAGCCAATCACGGTGTGCGCCGGGTCGACCAGACCAGCGGCTACGCCCAGGACCGAGCGCAGGGCGCCACCAGCGTTGCCGCGTAGATCGAGCACCCACGCGCGCAGCCCGCGCCGCGGACCCTGATCGAGCATGCCGAGGACCATTTGCGCCACGCTGTCGTCGGTGAAGCCGCGGATCTTCAGGTAGCCGATCGGCGCGTTTGGCGCCTGGCCGACGATGACCTGCTCGACCTGGACCTGAGCGCGGCGCATCCCGAACTCGAGCGGCTGTGGCGAGCTGAGTCGCTTGACCTGGACTTTCACGTCGGTCCCGCGCGGGCCGCGAATCAGCGCCGCAATGTCGCCGACGGTCTTGGTCGACACGTCGTTGCCATCGACCCCCATGATGCGATCGCCGCGCTTGAGGCCGCTGCCCGCGGCAGGGCTGTTGGGAAAGATCTCCGCGATCATCGGCAGCTGGTCGGGCCGCGGTTTCGAGAGCACGACGCCAATACCAACGAAGCTCGTCTCCTGAACGCGCTTGGCCTCGTCCGGGGTGAAGAACAGCGTGTGGCCATCGTTCAGGCTGGCGGTCATAGCGCGCATCACCAGCCAGTCCGGGTGAGCCTGCTGCGCCCAGTCGGGCATCTTGGCGACAACGGCGTCGTACGCGTCGCCGAATGCCTGCCAGTCCTTGTCGGCGTTGCCGGTGGGCGCGGGCACGAGCTGAACGGGCATCGTCATCATCGGCAACGCGGCCTGGTCGCGCAGCGCGTTCCGCAGACTGTCTGTGGCGGCGCCAATCAGCAGTCCCGGATCGATCTGATCGACGTATCGGTCGAGCAGTGCGCGATAACCGACGTACAGGTCGGTCGACGACAGGCCCCCACCGCGCAGGCGGGTCGGGGCCACGGGCACCGGGGTACCGCTGTCCGAGGTCGCGCCGGGCGTTGCCCGAGGCGCTGGTGGCGGGGTGAGGATCCGATTGCCGCCGCCGCCCCCGCCACCCAGGCCCACCGCCGAGCAGCCCACCATATTGAGCAGCAGCAACAGCGCAGCCAGGTTGGGCAGGTAACGACTGAGGCGGGGCACGTTCAGCGTTCGACCAGAGCAGAATGATAATGCCTGGTGGTCCGGGTAGCGCGTTACCATCAGCGCGGTGAAGATCAGGGCGGTCACGGTCGGGCTGGACCTGCCCGCTCCCACGATCGATCACCAACCGTTCGCCGACGCGGCCCGCTTTCTGAAACAAGCACGCTCGACCTTTGGTGCCGCGGGCCTGGACGTTCAGACGACCCGTGTTGCTGGCCCGGACCTCGGTCCCGCCCTGGCGTCGCTCGGCGAACGCGGTCTTGCCGCATGGGCGAAGGAGACTGAGGCCGCGGCACGTGATGCGGAGATCGAGTACCTCTCGTTTGGACGACTGCCGAGCAGCGCGCACACCGTCGTCGCGGAGCAGGTGGCGCCGATCCTCGCGGCGGGCGAGATCAGCTTCTTCTCGGCGGACCTGATCGACGGCAAGGTCGCCAGCGTAGCCATGGCCGCCGCGTGCGCGCGGGCCGTCAAGGATCTGGCGCGCTCGACCCCGAGCGGATTCGGCAATCTGCGCTTCGCGGCCACCGCGAACTGCCCGCCCAACATCCCGTTCCTCCCCGCCGCCTACCACTGCGGAGGCCAGCCGCGGTTCGCGGTCGCCGTCCAGGCCGCCGACGTCGTGGTCGATGCGCTGTCCGGTGAAGGCGGACTATCCGAGATCGAAGATCGTCTCGTGGAGCGCCTGGAGCAGGCTGCTGGCCCGATCGAGCACATCGCCAACGAGCTGGCGAGTCAGTTCGGCTATCCGTTCGTCGGCATCGACCTGTCGCCCGCGCCATTTCCGACCGATGACGTTTCCATTGGCGGCGCTATCGAAGCGGCTGGCGTCGAGCGATTCGGCGCGCCCGGCACGCTGTACATCGCCGCCATGATTACGCGCGCGATTCGTCGCACGCGCCTTCAGCGCAGTGGCTTCTCAGGGCTGATGTTGCCCGTGCTCGAGGACTCCGTCCTGGCACGCCGCGCCGCCGAGCGGCCAAGCAGCCTGCACGAGCTGCTTCTGTACTCCGCGGTGTGTGGGACCGGGCTGGACACGATCCCGCTGCCGCAAGACATTTCGGAGGCCGAATTGGCAGGCGTTTACCTGGATGTCGCCGCGCTTTCGGTGGCGTTGGGTAAACCGTTGACCGCGAGGCTGCTGCCCATCCCTGATGCCCACGTGGGCGAGATGACCACGTTCACGTTCGACTACTTCTCGAACACGCGCGTGCCGCCCGCCGCCGGCGCGGGCGCCAGTGGTGTGTTGGAGCGCGGCCAGTGAAGCTGCTCACCACGCTGCTCGTCGCCGCCCTGGTGGCGCTGATGGTGTACGCCGCTCGCCGCCGCATCTTGCTCGCGCTGCGGGTGGGCGCGATCACCTACGTCGTGGTGCTGTTCGGCCGGTTGCTGGTGTCGGGTGATGTGCTGGCCGATCGCTGGGACGACCTGGTGTGGCCGGTGTTCGGCATGCTGATCGCCTGGGCGGTGTTGTGGCTGATCAGTACCCAGTACCAGCAGCGCAAGCGGCGCAGGTAGGGTCAGCCGACCGCGACGTCAGGCATGAGCTCGGTCAGCTCGTCGATCGTCTCGACGAAGAGCGCCTGACCGTCACAGATCGCCTCTGACTTGTGGAAGCGATAGCCGTTGGCCAACAGCTGGCAGGCGCGCGCGGACGCGGTCACGGCGGTGAGCAGATCGTCGTGGGTGCGGCCGAGCGAGCGCGGTGGATGCAGCCGCTGCGCGCGCTTCTTGAGACGCATGAGCTCCCAGCGGTTGACCGCGGAGGTATTGGCGAGCCGCACGTAATCAGGCTCGATCTCACGCTGCGCAACCCACGCGTCGAAAATCTCGCGCACGCGCTCACCTATGGCTTGGACGTGCGCGCGATAGACGCGGGTGGTGTGTTGCTGATCGAGTGATTGCGGGCGAAGCAGCTGTAAGAACGTACCCAGCGCCAAAAGGCTTGTCAGACTCCCAATGCTGATCGTACATGCCCCGGCGGGCCTAGCCGTCGCTCGACGGCTTCCCGAATGAGCTGATCGTGAGCGGCGTACGCGCGGAGAAGACCAAAGTTGCCGGCGAGCATCATGTCGCCGTGTGGTACCGCCAGGTACGGCTGCCTGCCGCTCTCAACGAGCAGCGCCCGTCGCGGCCCGGTGACCGCGAGCAGATCAGGGGGCGGTGCTTCGGATCGCAACACGAGTGCGCCATGGCCCTTGTCGTTGAAGACCTGGTCGTTGCTGATCGAGCCGCTGCCTAGCTGGTCGACATAATCCCCAAGTCGGGACGCTGTCAGCTCGCCCGTGTGGTGCTCGAACAGTGCTGCCGCCTCGCCGTCGAGCAGATGGAACGCCAGGCAGTGGAAGTTGCCTACGTTCGCCACGATCGGACTCTCCGCTTCCGCGACTCGCGGATCCTCCAGCGCCCCGAGGACCGCCGCCGGCGCGGTGTCCATCAGGAGCAGCGGCAGATCCGACGGCGACGTTGCGGCAACCGCCTGCAGTCTGGTCATCGCCTCCGGCACCTCGCCACTCTTGAACGCAAACCCGGCCAGGCCCAGCCCCGTGGCGAGTCGTTCCCTCAGGTAGTTGAACCTGAAGACGCGATCGCTGAAGCCAGGCGGCGCCGCGCCATGGTCGAACACCGCGACCGCCAGCGCCGTGAGCTTCACCCTGACGCCGAAGTCGGCGAACGTTTGCAACACGTGACCGAGCGCCAGATCGCGCATGAAGACCAGCAGCGCGCCTGCATCCGCCAGATGTATCGCCTCATCGTCGGAGATGACGCTGATGCCCATCTCGGCGACCGCATCGAGATCGTCGTCAAACGTCCGCGCCGCCTCAGGCGTGGCAAACGCCGCCAGGCCTGCTCGCACGTGATCCATAGTCGCCCAATGGCACGGTCCGCCGCCCATGGTCACCCCGCGCAGGACCAGCCGCTTGCGCTGGGCAGTCGCCGTGCGGATGCGGTCGGCCGCCACTACCGTCGGCGACGGCAGCACGAGCTTGAAGCAATTCTCGAGCTCGCGCTCAGCGTCGAACAGCAGGATGTCCTGCGTGCCCGTACCGACGTCGACAGTCAGAATCTGCATCGCTCTTCCGGCAGGAGCGTAACAGCCGCTACCCTAGCGATTGTGCTGGTCGCGCTGTTCATGCTCGTGGCGGCGGTCGCGGCGTGGACGAGCCTCGGCTGGCTCATCCTGAATATCTCGCCCGCGCGACCGTTCGCTCAGGTGGGCGCGTACGTGTTCGCCTTCACCGCTATCACGTCGAGTGGCGCGCTCATCGCCTGGCTGGCCCTGCGGCCCAGGCTTGAAGAGGGCCGGCTGCGCTCCCCCGCTGGCTTCCTGGCGCATTCGATGCTGCTGGCAATCATCGCCCTGTTCGCGCTGTGGCTGCAGTCGCTGCGGGTACTCACTCCTGTGGTGGCGGTCCTGCTGGTCGGGCTGTACACATTCCTGGAGCTGGCGGTGCTGTTCGGAACGCGCGGCTCGGTCGAGCTGCCCCTGCGCCGGCCTGAATGAGCCGCGGCGCGAATCCCTTCGACTCGATCCCACGCCTGTACGACTGGGAGCACGACCCGTATGTCGCCGACATCGCGGTGCACGTGGCGCTGGCGCGCCGCTTCGGCGGCCCAGTCCTCGAGCTCGCGTGCGGCACCGGCCGCCTGCTTGCGCCCCTCGCTCAGGCTGGCCTCGAGGTCACGGGCGTCGACAACTCCCAGGAGATGCTTGACCACGCACGCGTGCGCCTCGATCGGCTGGGACTCCACGCAGACCTGCACGAGCAGCCGATGCAGAGACTGCAGCTGCCAGGCACGTACCGCACGATTGTCCTCGGCCTGGACAGCTTCGGCCTGTTGCTCAAGCGCAAGGACCAGCTCGGTGCGCTCCGCAGCGCCCGCGCTCTCGTGAGCCACGATGGCCGACTGGTGCTCGATCTGGCCAACGGCAACCTGCGCGGCGCCAACGAGCCGGCTGAAGAGCTGCTCCACGACATCACCGCGCCCGATCCTGAGACGGGTCGGCCGATCACCAAGTTCGTGCTGCGCCGGCCCGATGTCGCCGATCAGGTCGACGATCTGCTGTGCTTCTACGATGAGCAGGACGAGCGCGGTTTTCTCCGGCGCACAACGGTCGAGCTGCGCCTCAGGTGGTTCACCCGCAACGAGCTCGAGCTACTCCTCGAAGCTTCCGCGTGGTCCGTGGATGAGCTGTACGGCAACTACGATTTGGAGCCCTACGGCCCCGCTAGCGATCGGCTCATCGTGATCGCGCGGCCAGCGTAAGCACCGATGTACCTGAAGTCCGTGCAACTGCGCCGCGAGTCGGTGCCCTCGTTCGAGGCGTACCCGTTCTGCATCCCGGCGATCCGAGCCCTACACACGCTGAACCTCGATCCGGCCGTGACGTTCTTCGTCGGCGAGAATGGCAGCGGCAAGTCGACGCTGGTCGAGGCGATCGCCGTCGCCGCCGGGTTCAACGCCGAAGGCGGTAGCAAGAACTTCAACTTCGCCACGCGGCGCACCGAGTCGGAGCTGCACCAGCACATCCAATTGGTGCGCGGCATGAAGCGCGAGCGCGATGGCTACTTTGCCCGTGCCGAAAGCCTCTACAACGTCGCCAGCACTATCGAAGACCTCGACAGCGAGCCCGGCGGCGGCCGGCTTATTGACAGCTACGGAGGCCGTTCGCTGCATGCGCAGTCGCACGGCGAAGCCTTCCTCGCGCTGGCGATGAATCGCTTCTTCGGCAATGGCGTCTACATCCTGGACGAGCCGGAGGCGGCGCTGTCGCCGACTCGCCAGCTGTCGCTGCTGGTGATCATCGACCAGCTGGTGCGCGAACGCTCCTCACAACTGATCGTCGCCACCCACTCGCCGATCCTGCTGGCCTACCCAACTGCTCGGATTTACCTGCTCGGCGCCTCGAGCGGGCAGATCGAGAGCATTCGCTACGAGGACACCGAGCACTACCAGGTCACGCGCGACTTTCTCACGGATCGCCACGCGTTCCTGCGCGAGCTGCTGGCGCGCGAGCTCGACTAGACGAGGCGGGCGCGGATCGCGGCGCTGGCGTAGTCCATCGCGGTCACCACGGCCACGATCATCCACAGCACCGTCGCCGACTGGTTGTACTGCAGCAGCTGGATGTACTGAATCAGCAGATAGCCGATCCCGCCACCGCCGACGAGGCCAAGCACCGTCGACATGCGCACGTTGTGGTCCCACCAGAAAATCGTGACTGCCAGGAACTCGGGAATCACCTGCGGGATCACGCTGAACAGCACCGTCTGCACGCGATTGGCGCCCGTGGCCGTAATTGCTTCGACGGGACCAGGCTCGATGCTCTCGATCGCCTCCGAGTACAGCTTGCCCAACGAGCCGATCGAATGGACCACGATGGCCAGCACGCCCGCGAACGAGCCGATGCCGACGATCACCACCATGATCAATCCAACGATCAGCACTTCGATCGACCGGGTGATCGTGAAGAAGGTCCGCGTGGCCGAGTAAATGATCAGACCAACGGGTGATGCGCCCATCAGGTTGCGTGCGCCGAGGAAGCTGAACGGCACGCTGAACAGCACACCGAAGACGGTGCCCATCAGCGCCAGCAAGATCGTCTCGCCCATTCGCGCGAGCCCAGTGACGAGCGTGTCGCTGATGTGCAGTCCGCCGCTCGGCGCATTGACGAGCATCTGCAGCGTGTAGTCGCCCGCCGGCGCGGTGTTAGCGCTGGGCCACTCGATCTCCACGTCGAAGCCACCGCGGTTGTCAGTCGGGATGCGCGATAGCAGGATGGTTCGTCCCGTGCCCGTATCCAGCCGCAGCTGCGCGTCCGCGTTGGGCTCGAAGCCGCTGCCTACCAGTTCGACAGAGTCGCCAGCCTTGGCCGCGGCCGGCAGGACGCGCAGCCGCTGACCAGTTGGCGTCGTAGCCACCGCCTCGCCGGTGCCCGTGACCCCGACCGTGTACGGCGTCCGCATCTCGGTCTGGGTGATGTCGCGGGCCACGACATCTGGCTGAACCAACGCTGTGAGAATCCGGCCTGCGTTCTGCGCGTTGGCCAGCTTCGCGAGATCGATATCCGTGACTCGCCAACCGCCCACCAGGACGACGATCGAGACCCCCAGCAGCACCAGCCGCGCGAATTGCCGTGCTGGCGAATCTCTATGGGCGAGGATGGCCCGCGCCGAGCGGCCCGTGACGTCGTCGACCGAACGCGGCAGGCGCGACGCTGGAGCGGGGGTGCCGACGCTGGTGCTCACTAGCGGATCTCCACTTCGACTGCCTCTTCGCCGTAGATGTCCTTGAAGCGCTGCTCATCGATCTCTGACGGCAAGCCGTCGAACATCAGCTTGCCGCCTTTGAGCGCGATCACCCGTGTTCCGTACGTCCGCGCCAGGCTGAGGAAGTGCAGGCTGCAGATCACCGTCATGCCTTCGCGATTGATCTGCTGAAGGTACTTGAGAACAGAATGCGATGTCGCGGGGTCGAGGCTAGCCACCGGCTCATCGGCCAGCATGATGCGCGGCTCCTGCATCAGCGCTCGCGCGATCCCGACGCGCTGCTGCTGCCCACCCGACAGCCGATCCGCCCGCTGGTGCACCCGCTCGCGCAGACCAACTCGATCGATATTGATCAGTGCGCGGCGGTAATCGTCCTCGCCGAAGTGGTTCAGCACGCTTTGCCACGGCGAGACATAGCCGAGCCGCCCGGTCAGCACGTTGGTTAGCACGCTCGAGCGGCGCACCAGATTGAACTGCTGAAAGATCATGCCGATGCTGCGGCGGATCTTGCGCAGGTCGGCCGCGCTCGCCGAGGTGATGTCGACGTTGTCGAGCATGATGCGACCGGACGTCGGCTCGATGAGGCGATTGATGCACCTCAGGAGCGTGCTCTTGCCCGAGCCTGAGAGCCCGATGAGCACCAGGAACTCACCGTCTGGGACGGTCAGGCTGACGTCGTCCAGCCCGCGGACGTTGCCGGGATAGTCCTTAACCAGGTGCTCTATGACGAGCATGCGATCAGGCCTTGCAGCTTAGGCGGTGTGGGCCGCGCTGCCAAGCACCTGGGCGTTATGTTTTCGGCTTGGGCGGTGCGACCTGCTCTTCGAGATCGAGATTGAGCGCCTTGGCAGCGCTGCGGATCGTGTCGTAGTCCTTGTCGTCGGCGACCGCCAGGCCGTCGATGTTGTACAGATCGCGCAGCACCCGCTTACCGTCGGCGGTGCTCTGCACGTACAGCAGGCCGTCGCGGATGAGCTTGACCAGGTTGTCGTCGAGGCCCTTGCGCACCGACACCGTGTCATTGGGAATCGGGTCGGTCTGCGCGATCGGCTTGATCGCGGTCATGACGTCGGGCAGGGTGCTGGTCACCAGCGTGCGGGCATCGGTCGGCGGGCCGGTGTCGATGCTGTTGCCGAACGAGGCGCCGCCATCGACCTGCTTGTTGTAGACGGCGATGATCACCTTGTCGTGGCCGCCCGCGAACAGCGTGTCCGAGAAGTAGGTCTTGTAATCGATGCCCATGCCTGCCAGCAGCGCGTTCGGGAATAGGAATCCCGATGCCGAGGCGGGCTCGACAAAAGCGAACTTCTTACCCTTCAAGCCTTCGATGTTGTTGATGCCCGAATCGGCGCGCACGATGATCTGCGAGCGGTACGTCTTGCTGCCCTGGCGCAGCGAGGCCAGCATGACCTGGCTCTGGTTCTTGTCGTGGGCGAGCACGTACGCAAACGGAGCGAGCCAGCCGACGTCGATCTGCGCTGAGCCCATCGCCTCGATGACTGCCGTATACGACGTCGGTACGGAAACCTTGAAGTTCAGATTCGTGGCGTCAGTCAGGAGCTTGGCCAGCGGCTCACCCGATGCCAGCACCTTGGTCGAGTCCGCGGACGGGACAAACGCCATCGCTACCGGGTTGCTCGTCGAGCCCTTCTGGTCGCCAGTCGGAGCTGGACCAGCCTGCGGCTTCGGCAGCGGCGTCGCCTGCGCCGCGGCCGGGCTCGGCGACGCGGCAGCCCCTGGTGATGGCGAAGCTGCTGGCTTGGCAGAGGCCGACGGTGATGCCGCCACCGCGGCTGACGGCGATGCCGCTACCGCTGCCGTGGTGGGCTTGGCCGGCGCGGTCGTGGCCGCGGGCGCTGTCGTCGGCGACGCGGCTGGGGCAGCCGGCTGGCAAGCCGCCAGGGCGGGCAACAGCAGGGCAGTGGCGGAAATGACCGCGAACGCCCGAGCGACTCGGAGGTGCATATTCGTCACGGCTCCTTGCGGGAGGCTGTCAGAGGCTCCCGCTATGATACAGGCACACCCCGAGCGCATCTGGAACCGTTGACCTTCCTCGAACGCCTCCACGCCGCGGCAGATGCGAACCAATCGTGGCTGTGTGTCGGCCTCGATCCTTTACCGACCCAGCCGCTCGACCCGCGGTTCCTGCAGGGCATCGTCGAGGCCACGCGCGACCTGGTGTGCTGCTACAAGCCGAACCTCGCCTTCTACGAGGCGCACGGGCTGGCTGGCCAGCAGGTCTTGCGCGAGCTGCTCCGCGCGATGCCGCGCGATGTCCCGGTGCTGATCGATGCCAAGCGCGGCGACACCCCGCACACGATGCGCGCGTATGCCCAGGCCATCTTCGAGGACCTGGGGGCGGACGCTGTCACCGTCAGTCCCTACCTCGGCGCCGATGCGCTCGCGCCGTTCCTCGAGTACCGCGACCGCGGTGTGTTCGTGCTGTGCAAAACGTCGAACCCGGGCGCTGGGGAGATCCAGGACCTCGCCGTCGACGGTGAGCCGCTGTTCGTTCACGTCGCTCGCCGCGCACTACAGTGGGATCGCCACGGCACCGTCGGCCTCGTCGTTGGCGCTACCTATCCCAGCGACGTCGCGGCGGTGCGCCGTATCGCTCCCGCGGTGCCTATCCTGCTCCCCGGCGTGGGCGCGCAAGAGGGCGATCTCTCGGCCGCCGTCCGAGCGGGCGTTGACGCGAATGGTCAGCGTGTGATCGTCAATGCCAGCCGCACGATCGCCTACGCCAGCACAGGCTCCGACTGGCAGGCAGCGGCCCGTGCTGAGGCGCAACGCTTGCAATTGGCGATCAACAGTGCCCGCGTGGAGGCGCTCGTCGCCCCGCGCTGAGCCAACCGCAACAATGAGCACTGCCCGTTTCGTCGAAGTGCACGTTGGGGACGTGGTCCGTTTGAGAAAGCCGCACCCCTGCGGCGGCAGCGATTGGTCCGTGGTGCGACTCGGGGCCGATATCGGCTTGCGCTGCGCCACCTGCGAACACCGCGTCCTGTTGCCGCGCAGCCAGTTCGAGCGAAGACTCAAGACCTTTCTCAGCCGCGCCATCCCGCCCGATCCTTCGGCCGAGCCCGCGTAGCGTCATGCCACCCGAGAGTGCGCCGACCGACGCGCCAGCGCCCGCCGCCTCGATCAACGGACGACGAGAGCTGCCGCTGCCGCAGCGCGTCGGGCCGCTCGACCTCTCGATCTGGCGCAATCGCGACTTTCTGTTGCTGTGGCTGGCGCAGGCCATCAGCCAGACGGCCCAGAACGCGATCTGGTACGGCATCGTCGTCCTGGTCCAGCACCGCAGCAACTCCAGCACGCAGCTGAGCGTCGCGGTGCTGACGCTGATCATCCCATCGGTCGTGTTCGGGGTCCTGGCCGGTGTGTACGTCGACCGCTGGGACAAGCGCTCTGTGCTGATCGCGACCAACCTGATCCGCGGCGGCATCGCCTTCGCTTACGGCGCCTTCGGCCTGTTCCCGCAGTTGACGCTGGGCTTGTTGTTCCTGGTCAATTTCGTCTTTTCCACCGTCGGCCAATTCTTCGCGCCCGCCGAGACGGCGATGATCCCCGCTGTCGTCTCGCGTGGGCGGCTGCTGCAAGCCAATAGCCTGTTTCATCTCACGTTCACGGCGTCGCAGCTCGTTGGCCTGGTCGTGCTCGGGCCGTTGCTGGCCAAGGTTGGCGGTACCGATGGTCTGTTCGTGAGCATGGCCGCGGCGATCGTGCTGTGCGGCGCCCTGGTGTGGCCGCTACCCAGTCGACGTGGTGGGCACGACCCGGGCGTCCCTGCGTCTGAAGAGGAAGCCGTTCGCGGCGTATGGCGCGACGTTCAGGACATCGGTCACTTCGTCCTGCGCGATCGGGTGATCGCGCTGGCGATGGTGCAGTGGACGATCGGCGCCATTCTGGGCCTGGTCGTGGCCACCCTGGTCCCTGGGTTCGCCGAGCGCCTCCTGCATGTGACCGCCGAGGACGCGGTGTTCGTGATGGCGCCCGCGGGCATCGGGATGGTGGCCGGCACCGCGCTGCTCAATCGCTGGGGTGATCGCCTTGACAAGCACTTCCTGACCAATGTCGGGCTGTTCACTATCGCGGCGTGCCTGGGTCTGATCGGCGGCGTGGCCTTCATCACGGCGTGGCTGACCAGCGGCAACCCGCCGCTGATGGACCTACCGCCGCTGGGCGAAGTTTCGGTCCTGGTGCCGGCCGTGATGGCCCTGGCGCTGATCGCCGGGCTCGGCTTCGTCGCGATCATGGTGCCCGCGCAGACGTACCTGCAGGAGCGCGCGCCGGTCGACTTGCGCGGTCGCGTCTTCGCGGTCCAGCTCATGCTCAGCAACTTCGCCTCGATCGTGCCATTGCTGCTGCTCGGCGGCCTGGCCGACGTGATCGGGGTCGACAAGACGCTGGTCTTGATCGGGCTGCTGATCGCGATCGCGGGCTTGATCAGCGTGCGCATTGCGCCAGGCAGCGCGCGGTTCGGCGCGCCGCAAGCCGTGTCCGGGCGTTGATCGGGTGCTGGCTGGTGTGGGTATACTCTGCGGCTGCGTAGCCGCGCCGCGCGCTCGTGCTGGAACCGGTAGACAGGCATGGTTGAGGGCCATGTGCCCGTTAGGGCGTGAGAGTTCGAGTCTCTCCGAGCGCACCCCCTTGACAAAAAGGGGCGAATAGCTCAGTTGGTTAGAGCGCCTCGCTTACACCGAGGAGGCCACAGGTTCGAGTCCTGTTTCGCCCACTCCTCCACCTCGCGAGGCCGCTCCCGCCTCCGTTGACAAGCCGAGGTAGCTCAGTGGTAGAGCACACGACTGAAAATCGCTGACCCTCTTTGGTAGATTCATAAAGCCGATACGCCGAGGTAGCTCAGTGGTAGAGCATTCGACTGAAAATCGAAGTGTCGGTGGTTCAATTCCACTCCTCGGCACCCACGGCTCGCGGAGTGTTCACTGGCAACGTCCGGCCCGCTCAGCGCGGGTCCGCCCCTGCAGCCCCGGCCCAACCTGAAGTTGCCCCGCGCCGAGGGTGGTGCGCACGTGACGTGATCGCCTGGGCGGAAGTTCGCATGGTCCTTAGCCGCAATAAACCCATGGCTCGCCAAAATACAAGTTACAACAGAACATGCGTGCTAATGGAGACCAGAAGGCGTGTCCCGGCTGCACTACCGTGAGATCCGCACAGGAGTTCTCGAGGAGCAGTTCCACGGTCTCGACGACGCCGACGTCATGACGAGTCCTCGGGTACTCGCGCAGCCTGGCCGGGTCGTTTGGGACGTGAAGGGTCAGAGCGGCGAGATCGAGGAGAGCGTCAGGATCGAGCAAGGTGTCCCACCGGTGGCTGTGGTCGAGGCAGGCGGTCGGACGTGGGAGGTCTCGTCGCTCGCCTCAGGCGGACGCTTTCATGCCAGCACCGTGATAGACGGCGTGCAAGTTTCGATCTCCGCGCGCGATCGCGTCGCGTTCGACCGCATTGCGCCTGGTCTCCGACAGCTCGAGTAGCGGCTCGACCAGGCACCCAACGAGAACTGCGGCCACAGCGTAAGTGTCGACTGTCGGCTCATACAGGACGAGCTTCCGCGATGTGCGGTGTCAGGTTTCCGGGCGTTTGCACGCGCTACCTGCCCAGACCAATGAAGCGTTTGCACTAGCCCAGTTGCCCACCGCCGACATGGGCGGCATGGCCGTGCGCTGTACGCTGGCGCGGTGGCTGAGGTTGATCTGGCGGCCGCTGCAAAAATGACTGAGGCGGCCTTCGCGTTCGGGCGAGAGAAGGGGTGGCGACTGTCGGTGGCAGTGCTTGATGCTGGCGGGCACGTCGTGCAGGTCAGTCGAATGGATGGCTGCAACTTCTTGTCGCCAGATATCGCGCGCGGCAAGGCATACGGCGCTGTTGCCTGGAAAGTGCCATCCGCGGAGCTATCGAACCGGTTCAGCGGGAATCCCGCAGCGGCCTCGGGCATGGTCGCGATCAGCGGCCAGCGCATCGTGCCCGTGCAGGGCGCACTGCCGATCTTCGATGGCGCCCGCTGCGTGGGAGCCATCGGCGTAAGCGGCGCGCGGTCAAACGAAGACGAAGACGCTGCGCGGGCGGCCATCCAGGCCGCGGGGTTCTCCGAACAGGCGGCCTAGCGGAGGGGCCGCCGTTCAGACGGCCGGCCATCGGAGGCATGGGCTGTGCTCAAGGGGTGGGCATGCCTGAAGTGAGTCTGGGGCTTGCGCTGGAGCGGTTTACGTTGGTCGCTCGGGGCGAGATCTATGGCGTCGTGGATGTTGTCCAGGATGAGACGGCCAGTCTGGTGCTGAGCGCGTTGCCCGATTTTCCGATCGAGCTCAGTGCTGACATGGCGCGGCGGATTGTCGCCGCGTGGCAGCAGCGGCAGGTGCTGGAGGGGCAGGAGTACGAGGTCCAGGAGGAGCGACGACAGCTCTGACCTGATACACGGGCGGCCCTGGTTTACCGCGACCTGGAGGGCTAACAATAGGTCGCGATGGCCACGACAACCGGTTTGGACGCGTTTGCGCCGGCGCATGCGATGGTCGAGGCGCTGCGTGCTCGGCAGGTCTCTTCGCGCGAGCTCGTCGACCTGTACCTCGAGCGGATCGAGCGCTACAACGGCGCGCTGAACGCCATCGTCGTGCCTGCCGCTGATCCGCGCGGCGCCGCGCAAGCCGCGGACGCGGCCCTGCACAGCGGCGACGACCGGGCAATCCTCGGACTGCCGGTCACACTCAAAGAGTCGATGAACGTGCCCGGCCTGCCGACAACCGTCGGCATGCTCGACTTCAAAGACTTCAAAGCACCAGACATGGGCGCGATTCCGAGCAAGGTGCTCGGCCAGGGCGCGGTGCTGCTGGGCAAGACCAACGTGCCGCCGATGCTCTCGGACTGGCAGTCGAACAATCCAATCTACGGGCGCACCGTCAATCCGTGGAATCCCGAGCGGTCGCCTGGCGGCAGCACCGGCGGTGGCGCGGCGGCAGTCGCTGCTGGCCTGAGCCCGCTCGAGTTCGGCAGCGACATCGGTGGCTCCATCCGGGTGCCCGCCGCCTTCTGCGGCATCTTCGGCCACAAGCCGAGCGAAACGGCTGTGCCGCGCAGCGGTCAGTTTCCGCGGCCGTCGCTGCCCAATGCAGCAGGAGTTATGGGCGTGCAGGGCCCGCTGGCGCGCACCGCCGAGGACCTCGAGCTGGCGATGCGCGTGATCGCCGGTCCCGAGATCGGTGAGGACGTCGCCTGGCGGCTGCAGCTCCCGCCGCCGCGCGCGCAGACGTTGCCTGGAGTGCGTGTCGCGATCATGCCGCGCATCGATTGGCTGCCGGTCAGCGGCGAGATTCTGGCTGCGCTGGACACACTCGCGAGCCGCCTCGCCCGAGCAGGAGCGACCGTGAAAGTCACGGCGCCAGAGGCTCTTGGCGACATGCGCGAGCATCACGGCCTGTATGTGTCGATGCTGAACGCGTTCATGTCGGCGCGCATGCCACCTGAGGAGCGGGCGCGACTCGCCAGCGAGATCCAAGCTCACCCGGAGACGCCGTGGGCGGCGGCCAAGGCCGCGGCAAGCCAGGCAAGTATCGGCGACTGGCTGATGTGGCACGCGCGGCGCGAGGAATACCGGGCTGCCTATCGCACCTTCTTCGGCGACTGGGACATCCTGCTCGCGCCGATCACGCTGCGCACGGCGTTCCCACACATGGACGTGCCAATGTCACCCACCGTCGAAGGTCCAGTAACGATGCTGGACATCGACGGTACGGAGCATCCGTATCAGGATCAACTGGTCTACCCCGGGCTGGCGACGTTCAGCGGGCAGCCAGCGACCGCGTTTCCCGTGGGCCTGGGGCGGGATGGCCTGCCGCTGAGCCTGCAGGCGATTGGGCCGTACCTGGAGGATCTGACGCCCATTCGGTTCGCGGCGCTCGCCTCGGCGGAGATGGGCGGGGTCGTGCGGCCGCCGGGCTACGACAACTAGCGGCGCATCGTTTGCACTAGGCGGCGCGAGGGAGGGCGGCGTCGGCCATGCCGGCTTGCATCGTGTCTGACAACAGCGAATAGACGGCGGCCCAGGCGGACTCGACTTCGGGCGTGAAGGCGGGGCCAAGGCCCTGGGCCAGGGTCCACAGCAGGGCACTTCCGACCGTGTCGAAGTGTTCGGGCTTCACGCCGTAGGCGGCGTGGCGGCGGCCCAACGCGTGTATCGATGGCGCAATGCCGTCCAGGTAGCGCAGGCTGCCGATGACGACGCTCAACGTCTGCATCAGCTTGCGCCGCTGGTCAGCGATGTCGGTGGGGAAAAGCGGGCGCACAGATGGGTCGAGCTCGAACAGGCGTGTGTAGAACAGCTCCGAGGCGGTGTCGGCGATCGGTGCCACTAGCTGAAAGCTGTCCTGGACCAGGGTAATTTGATTGGGCGTCACAGTGCGGCCAGCATGCCGCTTGACAACCGGTGAGGCATCGGCCAGGCGATGGGTTGACGGCCTGGTCAGGTGGCCAGGCGAAGCGGCGGCCTCAACAGGATTACGGCCCGAAGATCACCAGAAGGCGCGGGGCCCGTCATCGTCGTAGCCGCACTGGGCGCACGGCTCGAAGTAGTGCACGGCGGGCGGCATGGCAATGGCCATCCTCAAGGAAAGATCGGAGCCGATGTTCTTGATGTGGTGGACCGTGCCGCGTGGCACCCACACGAGGTCGTCTTTGACCGCCTGGATCAAGGTGCCGCCGGTCAGCTCCCACTGGAGCGTGCCCGCCACGATGAACCACCACTCGTCGAAGTCCTTGTGCCAGTGCGGGCGGTTGCCGCCACCGGGGGCACTGGCAATCAGCGTGACCAGGTTGCGCTCGTCCTGAATCAAGCGCACCGACCACGGCGGTGGGCCCTTCTGCGCGACCACTTCGCCGATGCGCGTGTGCAGTTTGTTCGGCCACGACGCATTCACGACCCGCGGAGGAATCGGGCCGCGCACGACGTCGGTGATATTGAGCTCGGTGGCTGGTTCAGCCGGTGTGGACATGACCGACACCTTACCGAGACCTGGCCCGCGGCGGTCAGGCTGCCAAGCGGTCGACGAGCCAGGACACAGCCCAGACCGCGACGCTGTCCAGGGTCGTCGTGAGCGTGACGGGTTTGGCGTAGAAGCCAGCTTCGGCGGCGCCTTCGGGCGGAGCGGCTTCAGCCGGAGCGGTGAGGATGGTGTTTTCGGTTTCGCCCATCACGAACCACGTCTTCAAGCCGAAGTCGAGCATCGTTCGGGCAGGGGCGCCCGTCACCAGGTGGAGCAGGTACTGGATCGGGGCGATCACCACAAACCAGGCGATCACGGCGATGATCAGCCACAGCGACCAGACAGCCGTCAGCAAGCCGTCGAGAATGGGGACGGAGTTGGTGAACGACCGAGTAGTGGGACGGACGATGCTCGAAAGCGTGAGCGACAGTCCCGCGCACAGCACGAAATACCCGCGCATGAATTGCACGGGGTGGGCGGCAATCAAGTCGGTGTGCTTGTCCAGGCCGCCCCAGACGAGCGACACGAAGGCGAAGCCGAGGAAAACGGCCGAGGCGTTCTTCAGATACCACTGGAAGTAGTCGAGGTTGGCGAACGCGCGGAACGCGACGACGTTCAACCAGATGAGCGCGCCGAAGAGCACCAGGCTGACGAGCGCGGACAGGAAGTAGCGCCGGGTTCGGCGAGGCGCCGCGGGTCCCTGGGCGGCGGGGTCAGCGGCCATCGGAGGCAACGACGCGTCGGAACTCGGCGATCGACTCGGGCGGCACACTCAGCGCTTCGCTCACGGCGCGGATCACTTTGAACGTGGTCCGCTCGGTACGGCCAGCTTCGGTCCGCTCGGTACGGCCAGCTTCGAGCATGTAAATCGTGCTCAGCGCGACGCCGGCCTTATGCGCCAGCGCGCGCTGACTCAGCAATTTGCTCTTGCGGACAGAGGCGAGCGAGGCGATGGGCGGGTCCTGCACCGGGCAGTCGGAGTCTACGGCAACCACACGCGCTTGTCCGGTTTATGTATTGGTTTTGTCCGGGTATTGTGCTACACTCGTGACGACGTGACGGTGACGATAAACGCGGACGATCCGCGCACCATCCGCGCCATCGAAATTGCCGCCGAGGCCGACTTCTGGCTTACGGGGCGTGATCGCAACGGCGAGGACGTGTTCGGCGTGCCGTCACAGCACGAGCCTGGGCGGTACTACATCGTGAGTCATGCAGCCTGTGACTGCCCGGACTTCAAACAACGAGCCGACGCGCCCTGCAAGCACATCCTGGCGGTGCGGCTGCACACGGAGCTCGCGCGCGCTGAGCGGCGCCAGAGTCAGACTCGCGGTCGCTTGACGCTCATCTCCTGAGCCGACAGCACATCCACGCAGCGCAGCACGGAGCACCGCGCCACCCGCCTGGGAGCGCGCCAGCCAGGTCAGCGGCGAAGGACGCGCTCCAGGATTCTGAACGGCAGGAGGACAATCGCCAGGAGCAGGCGCAGCGAGCCGGTAATCACCGCCCAGCCCAGGATCAGTAGCGCGGCGACCAGGAAGCCCAGCGGTCCAGCCAGCACCGACGCCAGGATGAGGACGAGGAGAATGATCACGCAGCCCATCGCACGATCAGACGCGTGCGGCGGCCGGCTTGTTGCGGTTGGCCCGGTCGGCCAGCAGGGAATCCACTCGGCGAGCCTTGGCGGCAATACGATCGAGGCGCCGAGCCACCACGCGCTCGGCCCACTCGTTGGCAAGGGCGCTCTGCGCGCGATGGGTCAGGACTTCTGCTCGCTCGGGGTCACGGTCGCGCAGCGCATAGCCGACCTCGTTGGCGACGGCGGCGAATTCGAGGCGGTACTCGGAGCGCAGCTCGCTCGTGAACGGGTCCCAGAGACCTCGCTGCAACGACCCGCGGTACAGCCGGATCGCCATCTCCAGCGCCGGTTGTCGCTTGGTGCCATCGGCACGGTCGAGCAGGGCTTGCCACAGCTGGACGTCAACCAGCACCTGCAGATCGGTGTCGAAGCGCACCAGGTTGTCGTTGGAGCGGATCAGACGCTCGCCAGCCCAGGTGCGAGCGGCGTGAAGTGTCTTCGATACGCGATGGAACGCGTCCGGGTCAAAGCCCCCTGGCCCTGGCAGCAGAAGCGCGCCAAGCTCCGCAAATGACAAGCCCTCGGGGTGGTGGGCAAGCACCGTCAGCAGTTGCGTCACATCGGGCCGAGGCGCGGCATCGAGACGGCGGCCGAAGGCCTCGACTTGCAGCGCGCCGAACAGGCGGATCTCGTAATCTGCCACGACCGGCGCGGCAGCAGGAAACGCGACAAGCTGCAGCGCCTCCGCCAACGACGGCGCAGCCGCGAGCGTTGCCGCTCCACCCAGGGCAATTACCCGCAGAAAGTGACGGCGGGCCAGCACAACACCGACCTCACGAGGCTAGCACTCCGCGCGGCGCACCCCAATACCAGCCGGGATGAACCGCTATGCTCAGCCCCGATGCAGTCGGTGCTGGTGCTGGGCGGCTCGGGGCTGGTCGGCTCGCGGCTGCTCCAGCTCTGGCAAGGCAGATTCGAGCTACGAGCGCCAACACACGCTGAGCTCAACGTGCTCGATGTGGATGCACTCGCCGCTGTCCTGAAGCAGACGCAGCCGAACACGGTCGTCAATCTGGCGGCGTGGGCGGATGTCGATGGCGCCGAAGCACAGCGCGACGACGTGCATGGCCTCGCCTACCGGCTCAACGCCACGCATCCGGGCGCACTCGCGCAGTTGTGCGGGGACGAGCGCATCCATCTCTTGCACGTGTCGACCGACTACGTGTTCGACGGCACGAACGACCGGCGGGCCTATCGGGAGGACGATCCGACCAACCCGCTTGGCTGGTATGCGCGGACGAAAGCGGTCGGTGAACAGCTCATCGGCAACACCGGCGCGGAGGCGTGCATCGCCAGGATCGAGATGCCGTTCACCGCGCAGGCACACGCCAAGCTGGACTTCGCGCGGATGTGCCTGACGCGGCTACGGGGCGGGCAGACGATCGCGGGCGTGACCGACCAGCGCATCACGCCGGTTTTTCTCGACGATGCCGCCGAAGCCGTGCGGCGGCTCATCGAGCTGCGCGTGACGGGCACGGTTCATGTCGCGTCGACGAGCTGGACCACGCCGTACGACTTCGCACGAGCCATCGCCTCGCGGCTGGGCCTGGACGAAGGACTGATACAGCCGCAGGTGTTCGAGCGTTTTGCGAGCACGCGGACGGCGCTCAGGCCGCGGCACTGCTGGCTCGACGTGGCCAGGGCGAGCAGCCTGCTCGGCAGCGGCGTGCTGCGCACCGTCGACGAGCAGCTGGACAGGTGGTCGGCGCAGGCGCGCGATACGCGACTCGCGAGTGGGTTGGTACGCTGAGCGGCAATGGAGCCGATGGACTTCTTCGAGCGGTATCCGTGGCTGCTCGTACCCGTCATCATCATCACTATGGAGATCTGGCAAGTGGTCAAGTCACTTGTACGCCGAGGATTGAACCGACAAGAAACCGAAACAATTCAGGAGCGGTAGCCGGCACGGCGTCTGCGTTCTGTCGTATGGCAATGGATGCTCAACTCCTGATCGCGCTCGTGGCGGCGATCGTGCTGGCGGTGCTAGCGCGTAGCGCCCGCGAGCCTGTGCGAGCGGAGCTGCCAGTGCGCATCGACGACGACCTCCGCCGCTAGCGCGGCATGGCTATCGAGGTCGGCGCGAGCGCGAGCTGGCAACGCCGCGTCGATGCTGACATGACTGCCGATCGGTGGGGTAACCCGGGCGTGCTGGTGCTGGCCACGCCGCACCTCGTCGGACTGTTCGAGGCCACTTCTGTCCGCGCGATTCAGGCGTTTCTCGAGCCAGGCCAGTCGAGCGTTGGCACCCATGTGGACATTCGGCACCTGAAGGCAACGCCAGTCGGCGACACCGTGACGCTCTCCGCCGAGGTAACGGCCATTGAGGGCCGCCGCGTCACATTCAAAGTACGAGCTGAGGACAGCCAGGGCGTCGCGGGCGAGGGGACGCACGAGCGCATGCTGGTCGATCTTGACCGCTTCATGCAGCGTGTGGCGAGTCGTCCCCTAGAATCCCGGTAAGTAAACGAGAGGTTGGATCAACTCAGAGCCCCGTGAAGGTTGCTGCCGAAGAGCTGCCAGCGCGCCAGATGTCGCTGGCCATCGAGGTCGAGCAAGAACGCCTGGATCGTGCCATGGACGAGGCGCTGAGCCGCCTGGCCGGCCGCGTCGATGTGCCCGGCTTCCGCCGTGGGCGGGCACCGCGACCGATGCTCGTGCGGATGCTCGGCCGCGAACGCATCGTCGAAGAAGCACTCGAACACCTCGTGCCAGACGTCGTCAACGAGGCCATCGAGCAGGAGAAGGTCGAGCCCTACACCCGCCCGCGGGTGGAGTCGATCGAGCTCGACCCGCTGCGCGTGAAGGCGGTGGTCGGACTCGCCCCCAAAGTGGAGCTCGGCAACTACAAGGGTGAGCTGCGCATCCCGCCCGAGGAGCCGAACGTCGGCGAAACGGAGATCGAGGCGGTCATTCAGCGCTTGCGCAACTCATACGCGCAGCTGGTGCCGGTCGAGCGGGAAGCGCGCGTGGGCGACCAGATCGGCATGGATTTGCGTGGCGTTGTCGAAGGGCAGGACTCACCGCTGGTCGACAGCAAGGACGCGCCCTACAACGTCGACCCCGAGGGTTCGCAACCCGCGCCCGGATTTGTCGACCAGATCGTGGGCATGCAGGCCGACGAGGAGAAGACATTCACGCTCGGGCTGCCCGACGACTACGTCGATCCGGCGCTCGCTGGCAAGCAGGCTGAGTTCACGGCTCGAATTCACTGGGTCAAGGAGCGGCAGCTGCCGGAGCTGGACGACGAGTTTGCCAAACAGGTGGGCGAATACGCCGACCTCGCCGCGCTGCGAAGCGCGATCGAGACGCAGCTGCGGCAAAGCGAAGAGGAGCGGGTGCGTGAGAAGCTGCAAGATGCAGCGATGACGAAACTCGTGGAGATGTCGTCGATCGAGTTCCCCCCGCAGCTGGTCGAGCACCAGACGCAGCACATGCTCGAAAGCTTCAGTCGCAACATGGAGCAGCAGGGCTTGCAGCTGTCGCAGTATCTGCGGCTGGTTGGCAAGGAGCAGGATGCGTTCGAGGACGAGGTGCGCGCGGAGGCGGAGACGCGGATTCGCCGTTCGCTCGCGCTCGACGCGTTCGCTGACGCGGAGAACATCGACTCCGAGGCCGCGGGTGACGGGGAGGATCAGGCGGTGACGCGCGAGCGTAGAGCGCTGGCGCGCCTGATCGAGCTGGCGACCGGCGATGGCAAACCTTCGCGCAAGCCGCGCTCAAAATCTGCCGAAAAGACTACACAAACGACACAAACGTCCGATACTGAAGGACAGGCTGTCGAGGCCGAGGAGAAGCGAGGCACTGCATGAGACGCCCCATTACCGAGTACCGCTCAGCCCGGATCCCGTCGCACGACGAGCTCGTACACCGCGCAACCTCGTATGCCGTGCCCATGGTGGTGGAGCAGACCAGCCGCGGCGAGCGCGCCTACGACATCTTCTCGTTGCTGCTGAAGAACCGCATCGTGTTCCTCGGCACGCCGATCGACGATACCGTGGCGAATCTGATCGTGGCGCAGCTGCTGTACCTCGCCCAGGAAGACCCCGACCGGGAGATTCAGATGTACATCAACAGCCCCGGTGGTCAGGTCGATGCGGGGCTGGCGATCTACGACACGATGCACCTGATCCAGCCGCAAGTGGCGACCACCTGTGTCGGCATGGCAGCCAGCATGGGCGCGGTGTTATTGGGTGGTGGAGCTAAGGGCAAGCGCGCGGCGCTGCCGAATGCACGCATCTTGATCCACCAGGCCTCGGCTGGTGTGCAGGGCACCGCCGCTGACATCGAGGTCCACGCGCGGGAAATTTTGCGGCTAAACGCGCGGTTGAAGGAATTGATGGCTGCCGACACGGGGCAGGAGCTCGAGCGCATCTCGCGTGACATCAACCGCGACTACTGGATGAGCGCTGCGGAAGCCCGGGACTACGGCGTCATCGATATGATTCATGGGCAGACCGAAGCGACCCACGCGGCCGATCGGGCTGAGGCGGCAGTCAACGTTTCAACGGATGGGGCCGCGGTGGCTACCACCGACGGTAAAGGGCGCTAGCGCGGGTGGCTCAACCACAAACATACGTTCAGCGGTACCGCGGCTAAAGCAGGGAGGGGCAAAACACCGGCATGGCGACAACACGCGGCACTCGCGGTCAGTACCACTGTTCATTCTGTGGCAAGAGCCAGGACCAGGTCCGGCGACTCATTGCTGGACCTGGCGCGGTCTACATCTGCGACGAATGCGTGGATCTGTGCCGTGAGATCATCGACGAAGAGTCGGCGCCGCCCGCTGCCGCCAAGCCACGTCTGCCGCTTGCCAAGCTCCCCACACCGGCCAAGATCTACGAGCACCTGAACTCGTACGTCGTCGGTCAGGACCGCGCCAAGAAGGTGCTGTCCGTCGCCGTCTACAACCACTACAAGCGCGTGTCTTCGGGCATGCAAGTGGACGACGTCGAGCTGCAGAAGTCGAACATCCTGCTGGTCGGGCCAACCGGCTGCGGCAAGACCCTCCTGGCGCAGACACTGGCCAAGGTCCTCGACGTGCCCTTCTGTATCGCCGACGCCACGGCGCTGACCGAAGCCGGCTACGTCGGCGAGGATGTCGAGAACATCCTGCTGCGCCTCATCCAGGCCGCGGACTTCGATATCTCGCGCGCCGAGCGCGGCATCATCTACATCGACGAGATCGACAAGATCGCCCGCAAGGGCGACAACCCGTCGATTACCCGCGACGTCTCGGGCGAAGGCGTCCAGCAAGCGCTGCTGAAGCTTATCGAGGGCACCGTCGCCAACGTGCCTCCGCAGGGCGGCCGCAAGCACCCGCACCAGGACTTCATCCAGATCAACACCGCCAACATCCTGTTCATCTGTGGCGGCGCCTTTGAGGGCCTCGAAAACATCGTCGGCAAGCGCGTCGGCGCCAAGCGGACCTTGGGCTTCGCCTCCGAACGTTCTACGGAGCAAGACCACGCGGATCTGCTGCGTCAGCTTACGTCTGACGACCTGTTGAAGTACGGCTTGATCCCCGAGTTCGTCGGGCGGCTACCCGTCGTGGTCAGCGTCGATCCGCTGTCGAAGGATGATCTCATGCGCATCCTCACGGAGCCGCGCAACGCGATCTCCAAGCAGTACGCCAAGCTGCTCTCGCTGGACAAAGTGGAGCTGGTCTTCACCCGCGATGCGCTCGAGGCAGCCGCGGAGCGGGCGCTGCAGCTCAAGACTGGCGCGCGCGGTCTGCGGACCATCATCGAGGAAGTGCTACTCGAGGTGATGTACGAGATCCCGTCGCGAGCCGACGTGCGCAAGTGCATCATCGGCCGCGAGACCATCGCGCACGGTCAGGCGCCACTGCTGGTGACCACGCGCTCGGGTGGCGCGCTGTCAGAGCTGGACGAAGCTACCGACTTTCGCGATTCGGCCTAGCCGTTAGCCGTCTCACGAGCGGGCGGTAGGCCAGCCATGGCACCGCCGCCGCGGCCAGGCCAATCGTGCCGGCCAGGATGATGCGCGTGTCGGGCTCGCCCGCCATGACCCACGGCACGGCCAATCCGAAGGCCACCGCGAACCAGATGACCAGGCTGACCGCGCCCAGGATCAGCTGCGCGCGGTCGCGAGCCTCAGCGATAGTCCTCACGGACGGGATGAAAACTGTCGACGGCGATGGTGTCGGTGACGCCAGTTGCGCCGTGGACGACGCCGCCGGGCACGGAGTAGCCGTCGCCTGGCCCGAGCTCGCGCACTTCGTCGCCGATGCGGAACAGCATCTGACCGGAGACCACGTGGCCGACTTGCTCGTGCGGATGCGTGTGCCCGGGCACCTCGGCGCCGGCGGCGATACGGAACTGCACGATCATGATGTCGCCGCCACAGCTCAGGACACGGCGGTGCACGCCGGGCACGGCTTCAACTTCGGGCCAATCGGCGCCCGAGTGGTACGCGCCCTCAGCTTTGGAAAGGGTCATGCAAACCTCGCAAGGATGACGCCGAGCTCGTACAGGAAATAGATCGGCATGCTAACGATGGTCTGATTGATCGGATCAGGTGTGGGGGTAATGATCGCGCCGATCACGAACGCCATCACGAAAGCGTACTTGCGGAAACTGGCCAGCCGCTGTGGAGATACCACACCCAGCTTGGTGAGGAAGTACATCACGATCGGTAACTCGAAGGTGATGCCAACCCAGAACATGAATGTGACGACGAAGTCGAGATACCGTTCGGCTGCCCACTGCTGGCTGAAAATGTCAGTCTGGAAATTGCCAAGGAAGGCAATCGCGAACGGCAGCATCAACAAGTAGCAGAAGAAGACGCCGATCGCGAACGACAACGACACGCCTGGGACGGCGATGAACAGATACTTCTTTTCTCTCTCGTACAAAGCGGGGGTGACGAATGACAGGACCTGGAAGACGATGACCGGCATCGCGACGGCAACGCCGATGATCAACGACACCTCTAAGTAGGTGAAAAACGCCTCGCCTGGGCCCAGAGCCAGGAGCTTGCCGCCCGGCGCCTTGTCGCTCAGCAGTTTGATGGTGAAGTGCGTGAGCGAGTCGAACCCGGGAATGGGCAAGATCGAGACGAGCAGCCCGACGACGACACTGATGGTGCTCACGACGAGGCGATGCCGCAGCTCGTCGAGATGCTCCAGCATCGTCATCTCGCGATCGCCTGGCGCGTGGTCGACGATCTCGGGGACTGTTGCCGAAGGATCTACGCCAGATTCTGTGAGGGTCATCGGGGCCGCCAGTGGCTAGAGAGCCGGAAGTGTAGTCGCTCAGGCCCCGCCGTGTTCGTGTAAATAGTCCATCGCGTCCTGGACCGTGCGGATCTTTTCCGCGTCTTCGTCGCTGATTTTGACGTTGAACTCCTCTTCGAGCGACATGATCAGCTCGACCAGGTCGAGCGAGTCGGCGTTCAGATCATCGATGAAGTTCGCCTCTGGCGTGACCTCTTCTTCGCCGACGCTGAGCTGCTCGGCGATGATTTTCTTCAGGCGGTCCTCAGCGCTCGTGGCCATCGGTGTGTCTGGAGCCCCTTTCTTCGTCAACCGGCTGATGGTGTAGTTCCTGCTTCATCCTGAGCGTAGCGAATAGATCTACCGTAGATCCTTCGGCTCCGCCTCAGGATGAGGCATGCCGATGCGCGGCGGCTGTGGGGATGTTGCTGGCGACGAGTCGCCGCTCGCATTAGCCTCGACGGCTCGTCCGAGTACGCCATTGACGAACTTGGCCGAAGTCTCGCTGCCAAAAAGTTTGGCAAGCTCAACCGCTTCGTTGATCGCGGTCCTGAGAGGCACTGTAGCATTGCCGTACAAGGATTCATAGAGGCCGATCCGCAGGACATTGCGATCGACCGCTGACATCTGGGCCAGTGGCCACAGCGGCGCCCGCTGTTGAATGACGCGATCGATCGGTGCGCGGTTGGCCAGGACACCTTTAACCAGCTCCTGCGCGTAGTGTGTGGCGCTGGTCAGGACGTGTTGCTCGTCAGGTTCCGAGGCGTACTCGTCGAACGTGCACGCCTGACGCTCGAGCACCTGCGCGGGCGGATGGTGACCCTGATCCATCTCGTAGAGCGCCTGGAACGCGAAGGCGCGGCCGAGTCGACGATCGAGAAATGGGCCGGGCGGAAAGACCCGCCGCAGTTGCTCGAGCAGCTCGTCGGACGCCTGCTCGAGCATCAGGGCACGGGCTCCCCGGCTTGGAGCGCGACCCAGCCACCGGTTTGCCTATCTGTCCGGCTTCTTGGCCGCGCTCCAAGGGCAGTCCGTTGAACGGAGTTCGGCCCCGGTACACGAAAGGCTAATTGCATGTGGGCCGAACTCCTATGGATTGCTCGGCCAGCTGGCGCTCCACGAATTCAACGTCGATATCTCCGGCTAAGAAACGTGGGTCGGATAGTACCAGCGCCAGATAATCGAGATTGGTTTTGACACCCTGGATCTCGGTTTCTTCCACGGCGCGGCGCATGCGCGCGATCGCTTCGGGCCGGTCACGACCCCAGGCGATGATCTTGCCGAGCAGCGAGTCGTAGTACGGCGGCGTCGTGTAGCCGTTGTAGACATGCGTGTCCACGCGCACCCACGGACCACCCGGGAAATGGGCCGTATGGATGTGGCCGGCATCGGGGGCGAAGTTCTTGCTGGCATCTTCGGCGGTGACACGGCACTCGATCGCACTGCCGCGCCAGCTCACCTCCTCTTGCTTGAGAGGCAGGTCCTCGCCGGCCGCGAGCGCGATCTGCAGCTTCACAAGGTCGACCCCCGTGACCAGCTCGGTCACGGGATGCTCTACCTGCAGCCGCGTGTTCACCTCCAGGAAGTAGAAGCGCTGCTGCTGATCGAGGAGGAACTCGACGGTGCCGACGTTCTGATAGCCAGCGGAGGCGACGCCCGCGCACGCCACTTTGCCCATGTGTGCTCTGGTTTCGGCGCTCAGCGCTGGCGAGGGGCTCTCTTCGATCATCTTCTGGTGGCGGCGCTGGATGCTGCACTCGCGCTCGCCGAGGTGGATCACGTTGCCGCGCTTGTCTGCAGCGACCTGCACTTCCACGTGCCTTCCGCGCTCGATCAGCTTTTCCAGGTACAGACCGCCGTTGGCGAAGTGCGTCTGCGCCTCGACCTGGGCGATAGGAAAGCTCCTGGTGAGCTCGTCGAGGTCGTTGGCGACACGCATGCCTCGGCCACCGCCGCCTGCCACCGCTTTCAACATCAGGGGGAAACCCAATTCGCGGGCGGCTTGTTGCGCCGCTTCGAGGTTCAGGAGCGGGTCGTCGGTGCCTGGGATGATGGGCACGCCTGCCGCGTGCATGACATTGCGGGCGCTGACCTTGTCGCTGAAGGTGGTAATCGCTTCTGGCGTCGGCCCGATGAACGTGATCCCGACCTCGGCGCAGACTTCCGCCAGATAGGCGTTCTCCGCCAGAAACCCGTAGCCGGGATGGATGGCGTCGGCGTGCATGATGTGTGCTGCGCTGACCACGTTGGCGATATTCAGATAGCTCTTATCGCTCGCCGCTGGCCCAATGCACACCGACTCATTCGCCAGCAACACGCCCAGCGAATCCCGATCCGCCTCCGAATGGGCAATAACGGTCGGGATCCCGAGCTCCTTGCAAGCTCGAATGATGCGCACCGCGATCTCGCCGCGGTTGGCGACGAGCACTTTACGAAACATCTGAGGGGTGGGGAGTGGGGGGTGAGGGGTGAGGGAGTCGATCGGCCAATGCCGTTCTCAACGCATTGAGCTGGCGGCTCAGCGAGTCAGCTTCTGCGGACAACTGCGCCGCGTTGGACGATTCGATGTAGCCCAGATCGGCGGCAATTTCAATCTGCGTCAGCAGTTCTGCGATGGAGCCGTGAGCGATCACGACATGATGCAGGTACTCGCGAGTGTAAGCACGCGCGTGGCCCTCGGCGATGTTCGACGGAACCGAGACTGCCGCGCGGCGCATCTGGCTAGTCAGTCCGAATACCTCAGCCCTTGGAAACGTAGCGGTTGCTTGATAAACGGCTCGGACCAACGCCATACCTGCTCGCCACACGCGCAGGTCCCGATAGCTCTCGATCACACTGCCCCCGCTCCCCGCTCCCCGCTCCCCGCTCCCCGCTCCCCGCTCCCCACTCCCCACTCCCCACTCCTCACCCCATCACAAGGCCGCCGTCTACGTTCAGCACCTGGCCGGTGATGTAGGCAGTGGGTTCGCTGGCCAGGAACGCGACGGCTTCCGCGATTTCTTCGGGGGTGCCCTTGCGGGCGATGGGGATCATCGACAGCAGGGAGTCGATGGCAGCCTGCGGGACGCCGGCCCAGATGTCGGTGTCGATCACGCCCGCGGCGACGGCGTTGCACGTGATATTGCGGCTGGCTACTTCACGGGCGACGGAGCGGGTGAGGCCGATCAGGCCGGCTTTGGAGGCGCTGTAGTTGGCCTGGCCGGCATTGCCCATCACACCCGAGATCGACGTGATGTTGACGATGCGGCCATATCTCGCGCGCAGCATCGGCCGAACCACGCCTTTGGTCATGAGGAACGCCGACTTCAAGTTCGTGTCGATGACCGTGGAAAAATCGTCTTCGGACATCCGCATCAGCAGCTGATCGCGTGTGATGCCCGCGTTGTTGATCAGGATGTCGATCTTGTCGAAGGCGCTCAGCGCGGCGGCGAGCAACGATGGCGGCGCCGACTTCCTCGGCAGCCGAAGCGTTCGAGTTGTAGTTCACGACCACGCTGGCGCCTTCCGAGGCGAGTTTGAGAGCGATGGCGCGGCCGATGCCGCGCGAGGCGCCTGTGACGATCGCTGTTCGCCCTTCGAAGCGGTTCATACCAGCGCCCGAGCGGCGTCGAGATCGGCGAGCGAGCCGAAGGACGCCACCCGCGCCTCCGGCAAGGTGCGTTTCACGAGCCCAGCCAGCACCTGCCCGGGGCCGACCTCCAGGAAGCGATCGCAGCCGAGCGCCACCAGCCGCTGCAGCGACTCGATCCAGCGCACTGACGAGTACACCTGCACGGCCAGCTCCTCGCGCAGAGCCTCGGGCACCGCGGCAACGTCCGCCGAAGCGTTCACCACCACCGGGACGCGCGGGAGACGGAAGTCAGCGGAGTCCAGCGCGGCCCGCAGTGTCGAAGCAGCGGGCCGCATGTACACGGAATGAAACGGCCCACCGACGTTCAAGGGCAGCACGCGGCGGGCGCCAGCTGCCTTCGCCAGATCAGACAGGCGATCGAGCGCATCGCGAGCGCCCGAGACGATCAGCTGCCCAGGTGAGTTCAGGTTGGCGACTTCCACGCAGCTGCCGTCGCGAGACGCCTCAGCGCACGCGCTCCGCAGCGGCGACTCATCGAGCCCGATCACCGCGGCCATGGTGCCATCGACCAACTGACAAGCGGCGAGCATCGCCTGCGCTCGCACGTTGACCAGCTCCAGCGCGGTGCGCGAGTCGAACACCGAAGCAGCCACGTAGGCGGCGTACTCGCCAACACTGTGACCAGCTACCGCGGCGAATGAAAGCTCCGGGACGTGCGACCGCAGGGCGTCGAGCGCAGCCAGCGAAACGGCGACCACGGCGGGCTGCGCAACATCAGTTTCGGTCAGCCGCTCCAGCGGTCCGTTCAACGCGAGATCGCTGATGGGCAGGCCAGTGATCTCATCGGCGAGGGCCAACAGATCGCGTTGCAGATCGGCGCCCATGCCAACCGCCTGCGACGCCTGCCCGGGAAAGAGCAGTGCCAGGCTCACTGCGTTTGGGGAGCGGGGAGTGGGGAGCGGGGAGCGGGGGCACGCTCTCCCTCACTCCTCATTCCTCACTCCTCACTCCTCACTCGGGCTTCTGTTTGGCCTTCGCTTCCAGGCGAAGCACGTCCAGCCCGTTATAGGTGCCGCAATTGGGACACACCGTGTGGGTCGGCTTGCGCTGCCGACACTGCGGACAATTCATCAGCTGCCGCGGCACGATGTGATCGTGGCTGCGGCGCTGGCCACGCCGTGAGGAGCTGATCTTCTTCTTCGGTAGTCCGACCATCTATCTTTCCTCTTCATCTTTCAGCAGCGTCGCCAGCTGCGCGAACGGACTGGCGGGATCGATCGGCGTATCGTCTTGAGTATGCCCGCGGTGCGAGCGATCGAGCCGCTGGCCGCAGGTGGCGCACAGGCCTGGGCACGCAGCCTCACATAGCGGCTGTATTGGTAGGTTAGTAAGGATATTCTGCCGCAGCAGCTCGTCGAGGTCGATTTCGTGATGCTCATCAATGCGCGGCTGCTCGTCGACGTGCGGCAGCTCCACGGGATAGCCCGTGCGCAGATCGACGCTTGGCAAGAACTCCTCGTCGAAGGCGCCCTTGATCTGGACTCGCACGTCGTCCAGACAGCGCGCACATTCCAGCGTCACTGGCGCGACGTGGTTGCTGTGGACGAGGATGCCCTCGCTCGTGCGCATCAGCCGCGCGTGGCCGCGGATCGGTCCGTGCAGGTGCAGCTCGTCGGAGATGGCAGCCACGCGATCCGAGAAGTCGAACTCACGGACCGTGCCAGGCGCCTCCTGCAAAAGCTGGGCAACGTTCACCGACACCACGGGATCGCTTCATGATGGCACGTGCACGCCGCGCGCTTCGAGCTCTTGTAGCCCTCGTTCGACACTCTGCGTTACCTGGTTGACCTGCTCGCGTAGCTTCTCGAGGACGCGCTGCGCGTAGGCATCGGTCTCACGGCGCATGCGCTCGGCCTCTTCCATCGCGCGTTCTTCGATGTCCCCCGCGCGTGACTCGGCCGCACGCACCAGGTGATGCTCTGCCAGGCGGTCGGCGACATGGGCATCCGCCTCGCGCAGGAGTCGGTCGGCCTCGGCCCGCGCATCCGTCAGCACCTGCTCGCGCTCCTGATTCACGCGGCGCGCAGCCTTGATTTCATCAGGAATTGACACGCGGATCTGGTCCAGGATGTCCAGGATTTCCTGCTCATCGACGAGCGTGCGGGACGTCAACGGGAGATGCGAACCGGCGCCCAGAACCTCCTCGAGCTGATCGAGCAGGTCCAGGATGTCCACGCAGTGACGTTACCATCCGTCCCGCTCAGTACTGCTCAGTCTCTGACCACCGGAGCGCGGGATAATCCCGCTCACTCCATGATCACCGGAGCGCTGGATGAAGCGTACAGGCTGATGCGAGTGCGGCCGTGCTTGCGGGTGCTTGCCAGCGGCAGCTCGCCGATCGCCGCGGGTGCTTCGTCGGTTGCGGGCTGCTCGAGCACGACAACGCTGTGGGGCAGCAACACGCCCTCTTTCTCGAGCGCCGCCACTGCTACGCGCAGCTCGGCCGCGTCTGCGTACGGCGGGTCGGCGAGCACCAGATCGAATGGGCCGCGGGCACGTGCGAGCATGTGCACCACCGGACCGATGAGCACCAGTGCCTGATCGGTGAAGCCTGTCGACCGGAGGTTGGCCTCGATGATCCGGGCGGCGTCGCGGTTGTGCTCGATCAGCGTTGCGTGCTGCGCCCCGCGACTCAGCGCTTCGATACCCAGCGCGCCCGAGCCAGCGAACAGGTCGAGCACGCGCGGCCATGCCAGCGCAGCCGCCAGCGCGCCTTCGTCGTCAGGCTCGAAGCCGCGTTTGTACGCCAGCGCTTCGAGGATCGCGAAAATCGAGCCCTTGGTCAGGTCCGCGGTGGGTCGCGTAGCGGCGGTGGCGCGCAGCGGACGCCCCCGCGCGGAGCCGGCGATCACCCGCATCCGATCAACTCGGATCCGAGGCGCGAGCAAGGAACTCTTCGAGGTGGCCGCGCAGCGAAGCGTGCTCAGGAGCGGAGAGCTCGGGATCGCGTTCCAGGATGCCGATAGCGGCACTGCGCGCGGCTTCGATCATCGGCGCGTCGTCGAGTCGGGCGACCTTCAATTCGGGTAGGCCGCTCTGGCGGACGCCGAAGAAGTCGCCTGGTCCACGCAGTCGCAAGTCGTGGTCGGCCAGTGCGAGTCCGTCGGCGGTGTCGACGACGGCCTGCAGCCGCTCGTTCGCGCTCGGGTCGGGCAGCTCGCTCAGCAGAATGCACACCGATGGCCGCTCACCTCGGCCGATGCGACCGCGGAACTGGTGTAGTTGGGCCAACCCGAAGCGTTCGGCGCCCTCGATAAGCATGACGGTGGCGTTCGGAATGTCGACGCCGACCTCGACCACCGCGGTCGACACCAGCACGTCGAACTCGCGATCGCGGAATGCGCGCATCGTGGCGTCCTTGTCCGCGGCTTTCATGCGGCCATGCAGCAGTGCGAGCCGCACGGACTTCAGCTCACCCCCGCGCAGCCGTTCATATTCCTCGGTCGCTGCCCTGGCCTCCAGCGCTTCGGACTCCTCGACCAGCGGACAGATCACAAACGCCTGCTCTCCCTGAGCCACCGCGCGGCGGATGCGCTCGTAGGCGAGGCCACGGTCATCGGCATCCAGCAGTACCGTCTTGGGGAATTGTCGCCCGGGCGGCATCTGGTCGATGTTCGACAGGTCGAGATCGCCGTACAGGCTGAGCGCGAGCGTGCGCGGGATGGGCGTAGCGGTCATCACCAGCAGGTGCGGCACCACATCGCTTGCGCGTCTGCGGAGGGTGACGCGTTGCTTGACGCCGAAGCGATGCTGTTCGTCGACGATCACCAGGCCGAGGCGGGCAAACTCGAGCTTGTCCTGGATGAGTGCTTGCGTCCCGACGAGCACGTCGACCTCGCCCGCGGCGGTGGCGGCGTAGGCGCGCGTGCGCTCTTTGCCCTTGATGCTGCCGGTCAGCAAGACAACGTTCGGGCGGCGGCCGAGAGCTTGCTCGAGCTGGGCGCCGGCGGCGTCGTACAGGCGCGAGAGGGTGCTGTAGTGCTGCTCGGCGAGGATCTCAGTGGGTGCCATCAGCGCGCCCTGGTAGCCATGGGCGATGGTGTTGAGCAGCGCCAGCGCCGCGACCGCTGTCTTGCCGCTGCCCACTTCGCCCTGTAGCAGGCGCGTCATCGGTTGCGAAAGCGCCAGGTCGCGCAGGATCTCGTCGGTCACCCGCTGTTGAGCCGAGGTCAGCGTAAACGGCAGTCCCTGCTCGAGCGCCTGCAAGACGGCGTCGTTGCGCGGAAGCGGCGCCGCCTGATCGTGCTGCGCGTGCAGTCGGCGCTGGACCACGACCAGCTGAATGGTCAGCAGCTCCTCGAACGCAAAACGGCGGCGCGCTTCCACGACTTCCTCAGGCGTGGTGGGGAAGTGCATGCGCCGCAAGGCGTCACCGATTGGCAACAGCTGGTGCTGCTCGCGCACCTTCTCAGGCAGCGGATCGGCGATCTTGCCCGCGAAATGCCCCACGGCCCAATGGATGCGCGACCGCAGCTCTCGATCGGTCAGGCCCGCGGTCAGGGGATGGACGGGGACCATCGCACGGGTGTGCAGGACTGGACCGTCAGCGCGTTCGTAGTCGGGGCTATCGAAAATGACCTGGCGGCCTTGCATCATGAGCTTGCCGCTCAGCGCGATCTGCTGCCCGGGGTTGACGCCGATCCGCGCGACGCCGTGGCGAAGCCAGATCGCGTGGGCTGTGCCGGTGGGGTCTCTCACATAGGCGTGCAGCTTCTTCAGCCCGCGGCGGAGATCTTCGACCTCCAGGCGCGCGAGCGTGCCCTCGACGGAGGCCTCCTGCTGGAAGAACAGCTGGTCGATCGGGACTGGCGGCGGGTAGGTGATGTGGCGCAGCGGAAAGTGGAACAGCAGGTCGCGGATGGTGCGCAGGCCGAGGCGCCGGTAGAGGCGTGCGCGGACGGGGCCGATGTTGTGCAGCGACTCGATCGGTGTTTGCAGCGACATGCCGGGGGCGGGCGAAGGCAGCCAGGTCCATGGCCGATCTGACTTCGCCGTTTTCGCGGTTGCGGACGCCACGGCAGCGGCGCGTGCTGCTGGGG
>WNGA01000558.1_pt1 | contig 55891 bp, 45 predicted proteins | sample 5400061 | NCBI WGS metagenome assembly WNGA01 (sample SAMN13153366, study PRJNA577476) | soil metagenome | isolation source: 100 cm soil or saprolite under grassland replicate 2 | place: USA:California | collected 2016-06-15
CGCGCGATGAAGTCCGCGATATGGGCGACGTCGTCAAATGGATCGTCGCGCAGGCTTGGTCGAACGGCAAAGTCGTTACCATTGGCACGTCGTACACGGCGAACACCGCCGAACTGACATCCGTCAGTAATCATCCTGCAGTCAAGGCCGTCATCCCGCGCTTCAGCGATTTCGACATCTACAAGCAACTGATCATGCCCGGCGGATTGTTTAACGACTTCATGGCCCGTGAATGGGGAAATATGGTCGCCGCAATGGACCGCAACGTAAAACGTGGTAATCCGCCGATCGGCGTGCGCCCAGTGGATGACGACAAAGACCTCAAGCTGCTCGAAGCCGCCGTGCGTGACCATCAGCAAAATCCCAGCGTTTACGAAGCGAGCAAGGCGATCACATTTCGTGACGACAGGCCGAAAGGCTGGGACGCCTCGATAGACGACCTCAGCGCATTCAGCTTCCGCAAAGAGTTCGAACGGTCGAAAGTTCCGATCTATGGCTGGGCGAGTTGGCTCGACGCCGGAACGGCCGAGGGCGCGCTCGCGCGATTTATGACTTTCAACAATCCGCAGCGCCTGGTAATTGGCCCCTGGAGCCACGGCGGCGGATACCATGCCAGCCCGTTTCTGCCCCCGGACACGCCGACCGATCCGAGCCGGGAAGCGCAGACGAAAGAAGCGATGTGCTTCTTCGACCTATATTTGAAGGGCAATGCGAACGCGCCGGGTAGAAAGGAGTTGATCTACTATACGCTAGGCGAAGAGAAGTGGAAGACTACCGGGGTCTGGCCGCTGCCCGAAGCGAAGATGCGGCGATGGTATTTCGCGGCGGACAACGGTCTGTCGCCGACCGCCCCGACAGCGCAAAGTGGCGAGGACAAATACACTTTGGATTTTGATGCGACAACGGGGACGAAGAATCGCTGGTACACGCAAATGGGCGGCGGCGATGTCATCTACCCGGATCGAGGCGAAGCCGACAAACGTTTGCTGACTTACACCAGCGCGCCGTTGGAAGCCGACACTGAGATTACAGGCCATCCGGTCGTGACGATGCAAGCGGCTTCGACGGCCACTGACGGCGCGTTCATCGTTTACCTGGAGGATGTAGATGAGAATGGCCGAGTGACTTATATTACCGAAGGAATGCTGCGGGCGATTCACTACAAGATCTCCAATGGACCGCAATCTTACAAACTGCCGATCCCTTATCATTCGTTCAAGCGCAAAGACGCTCAGCCCCTAGTGGTCGGGCAGACCGCAGAAATCACATTCGGTCTCTATCCGACTTCGGTCTTGATCAAAAAAGGCCATCGCATACGCATCGCGATCGCCGGGGCGGACAAAGATACGTTCGTGCGGTTGCCTGCGGAAGGAACGCCCGTCATTACTATGGCTCGCAACAAACGCCATGCGTCATTCATTGATTTGCCGGTTGTGAATAGAAAATAGACTGTGGAGCGCGACTATCTTGTCTCTCCCCAGATCTCAACGAATCGCTCGACGGACCACCCCACGAGGTCAGAGACCTGTCCATCGCCGACCTCGACGATGCGATCGGTTCCGTCCGCCCGACGCGCCACGTCCACACTGAAGAACGGGCTTGGAATCGCGCTCGCGCAGAATACGACTGGTTCCGGGATGGCCGCGCCCGGCTCGGCGGCATACGGCGTTCGGTTCAGGACGAAGTATCGCCGCTCGGACCCGGCGATAAAATCCTCGACGCGCCGGATGCTAAGACCGCCCTCGATAAAACCTAGATACTTCTCCATTTCCGAAACCACTGTCTCGATCTGCTCAGGGTCTTCAATGATTGAACCGACAGATGTCTTCAGCGACTTGACGTGGTCTTTTATGAAAAACTTCTCCCAGCCGAGTCGCCGCAATTCAGACGCCAAATCAGCGCCGGTATCGAGGAAGACAGTCTCGGGAGTATAGTCTTTAGCGACGGCATACCAGTTTGGCAGATGGTGCGTCATGACGTACTCCCCGGGCGAAGTGGAGCAATAGCCGCCATCCCGCTCAACTGACGCGACGAGGTTGACGTATTCCCCGTGAGTGAGCATCCAGCCGCGATAGACCACGCGCGCGCCAGACTCGAACGGCGGCCGGATTCGGGATGGGCCCGAATCCAACGCTTCGGTGTCTATCAAATGTACGTTGTGTCCGGCGGCCGCCATCGCCTCTGCTTCTTGGCGGAACAACTCATCGGGCATCCGAGGTTCGAGAACACTTTGCGGATATAGAAGAGAAATCATAACTATCAATTATTTCAGTTATTGATGCATATACAAGTTGGGCGCCCGCCGATTAGTTGTCGCGGCCTTCAGGGGAAAACGCTCCCAACCGTTTTGCCGTGCGGACGGTCTCCGCAAGAAAGAAATTATTGAAGACATTCGGCCACACCCTCTCAAATTCAGCCAGGTCTGCGTCTGGATTCGTCTTTTTAAAGTTCGCCTCCGCGATGGATTTCCAATACGCGATGATCGAATCGACCAAGGCGATGAGATCGGCGACGCTGCGTGATGGTTTAGGCTTCTTCATTGCCACGTCCTCCTTGAGACATGGCAATGCCACCCGCTTTTCTTTTTGGCTGCGGCGTCAGGACCAGTCGAAGCTCATCTGCTGGGACGGCCCTGTTGTCGCGGCAGTATTTTTAACGGTGCCACGGTTGGCTGCCTTCGCCTTTGAAACCCGAGCGCCATCTTTATTAATAGATGTCGCAATGGAGTGATCCGTCGCCGGTTCGCATTCCGCATCGCCCCCTGAATCGGTGAGAAAAACGCCGTCATCTTTCTGCGCAAATCGAGTACCGGAGTCGGTGGCGAACTGCTCTTCCTCGCAACGGACCGTCGGCGTTTCAGAAGAAGAAGGCGGCGTCTCATCCGAGGAAGCGGTTTCTTCTTGCGCTGTAGCGCCAGGGTCTTCCGCCAGGCTGAGGATCTGATGAAAGCCGACGCCAGGCTCAATCGGCTGCAAGGCATCTTCGGCAAGATTCGACAATTCGGGAGACGCCTCGATTTCGGCGCCGGATTCTATGAGCGATTGATTGATGGCGCCGAGTCGGAGTTTCAATTCCTGGTACCTTCCCGCCGGTTCCCAGCCTTTACCGAGTTCTATTGTGATCTGCTTCCAGCGATGCTCAAGTTCTCGTTGCGTCGCGAGCGATTTCTCCAGCCTGCTCTCCAGCCCGCGCAGTTGGGCGTCCATAGATTGAATAGCGCCTGTGTCGCTTTCGCCGAGATTGACGCCGTAGATCATCTCGCCCTCGCCGGCGCGCAGAAAGAGATCGACCTCGGAAAAGAGCGAGCTGAGCGCGTCGAGTTGTCTACCAGATGCGCGCGCGACGATTTCGAATCCGCGATAACGGCCGATGACCCTGGTTATTGCGCCTCTGGATCGTGATTCCCGATCGACGGCGAAGCAAAGCTGACGCAGATGCGCGCCGGCCCGCCCGCGATCGGTAAAAGTGATGATCTCTTCAGACGCGCCGCTTCTTCGCAACTCGATCGTGAATTCATCGTGATGATTCTGATCTCGCGTCGCGATGGCTTTTTGATGGCTGACGACTTCGCGCGCGACCGACTCCAGATGCGCAGGCAATGATTCCATCTGACATCGCAGACGCTGCCGGCTTGCGATCCACGCGCTGTAGAGCCGTTCGAGCTTCGTCAGTTCAACTTCAACGGCGACTTTTTCGAGGATCTGTGGATTACCGCTGGCGATGGCCTTGATCTGCGCGGCGGTCATTACCAATTGGTCAACGTCTTCGGCGGTGCGGGCCGTCACTTCGCCGGCCATGATCTGGCTGATGAATCGCGCCTTGCTCTCGATCGTTTGCCATTGATAGGCGTCAAACGATCCTTCGGTGACGTAGTTGCAGATGTAAACTTCTGGAAAGATATTACCCTGTCGGACAATCCTGCCTTCGCGTTGCTCCAACTCTGCTGGTTTCCATACCACAGAGAGGTTATGCGCTGCGATCAATCGTTCTTGAAAATTCGCGCCACACCCCGCGCGGTCGGTGGTGGCGATCAACACACGGATTCGACCGGCGTTGATCTCTCTGAACGCTTGCAACTTACTGGCCGCCGTTGGGAAATCATGTATGAAAGCGATCTCCTCTTCCGGAATCCCGCGGGCTATGAGCGCGCGTTTGATCTCGGCGTAGAAGCCCAGGCGTTCCGCAGTCTCTTCGGCGGTTTCCGGGATCGGTTCGGCGGCGTCCAGCGGATCGTTCATCGTGTATTCCCGTGGAAAGAAAAACTGGAAGCGCCGGGCCGGCGGCGCAGCCCGGCGCTTCCAGTCTTGCAATGGCTATACGAATATGGCGCATTACGAGAGCGGGCGACAATTGATCAGGTCACAGAACACGACCTGCGCGCCGCGATCTTTTTGCGAGAGCCGGTAAAACTCCAAAACTTTGTCGGCGAGCGCGTCTATCTTGGAATACGGGGGGCGCGGCGCATTCGGCTCCACAAGGCGAATGTCTAGCGCGGCCTTTCTGCCTTCGGTCGTAATGCGCAACATGTTGTCCACGTCCGGCGAAACGCGCCGGCTCTTGATCGCATCGACGCGAACCGCCAGTTTTTTGATGAACTGTTTGATCTCGGGACTCGCGGGAATGGTGATGACCTGCGGCGCGCCGCCCGCGATCCGTGGCCGAGGTAGATTGATCTGATCGGCGTTCTTCACGTCCAACACCTGCCGCCAGAGCGCGGCAAGTTCCGGCAAATTCGTGAACTTATTAAAACGTGTCGCGATTCTAAACCCGCTGGCGTCCGGCTTCATCTCCAACCCCTGGCTGGTTTCGGCGAAGAGTTGTACCCAGGCGTCGAAATGCGAGATGCTCATATTTTCGAGCATTTCGAGCTGTAGGAATTTCATCATCACATAGACCTCGGCCAGCGTGTTGCTCACCGGCGTCGCCGTCGCGAAGACCACTCGCCCGCCGTTGTCGAGCAGCGACCTGACTTTGATGAATGCGTCGAAGGCGCGCTGCGAATCGGCTGTCGGCAACCCGGCGACGTTCCTCATTTTTGTCGGGCAGTAGAGGTTCTTATAGAGGTGACATTCGTCGACTATGAGTAGATCCACGCCCATCTCTTCCCAGGTGATCGTATGCTTGGAGTCGCGCAGGATGGCGCTCTCGCAATCCTTCAACTTTACTTCGAGTTTCTTGATGGAGCGCTCTATTTCCTTGATGGTCCTTCGATGATCGTTGCGCTCGTCCTTCGGAATGTTCTCCAGATATTCCCGTAGCGCGTCGATCTCGCGCTGGATATAACGCGCAATGGTTTCCTGCGCGACAGGAAGCATTTTGAAAGCTGTGTGGGGCAAAATTATGAGGTCCCAGTTTCCGGTCGCGACTCGCGAGAGCAATTCGCCGCGCTGCGACGCGCTCAACTCCTCTTTCGACGGCGCGAGCGCATTGATGTCCGGGTAGAGCCTCCGCGCCTCGGCCTCCCACTGCGCAGGCAGATGATTCGGAACGACGGCCATCGCTTTATGACAGAGCCCCAATCGTTTCAATTCCATCGCCGCCGCAACCATCAGGAAAGTTTTTCCGGATCCTACGCAATGACCGAGGAGCGTCGCCCTGCTTTGCAATATTCGTGCGACACCATCAAGCTGGTGAGACCGAAGCGTGATGCTCGAATTCATTCCTGGCAGTTGCAGATGGCTTCCGTCATAGCGCCGTTCGCGCAGGCAGTTGTACCGCTCGTTATAAACGGCGCAGAGTTCACGCGCCCTCTCTGTGTTATTCCATAGCCATGAAACGAATTTGAGCTTGATCTCGGCCAGTTTCGCCTGCGCAGCGACCGTCTCGGTGTCATTGAGGACGCGCCGCTTCCCCCCAGGCTCGTCAATCTCGTCGTAGATCATGGGCTGGTGGAGATCCAAGGCGTCCTCGACGAGGTCGATTGCATTCATTCGAACAGTGCCCCAGGTCTGCGTGGCCTCGATCGAATTGCGCGCCCAGAAGTTGGCGCCTTCGATCTTCCAGACGCCCAGGTGTTCGATGTATTTCACACCGCCGTCGAACTGCGGGACGATCTCGCGAATGAAGTCACGAACAACATCCGGCGGAATCCAACCCGATCCGAGCCGCGCGGCGATCTCTTCCGGGCCGAGCGGAGTTGGCTGTACGGCTTTGAGCGCGTCGACGTTCTCTTGAAAGCGAGGATCGAACGCCGCCGCTGCCTGCGCCTCCTTTAGTTTCGCGACCACGTTGCCGGAGAGATATTCATCAGCGGTTACCCAACTGCCAGAGGGCGTCTCAAAAATCAGCCCGCGCAGCGCATTGGCCGCATCTCCTCGCGTTTGCCCGGTCAGCGCGGCGATGCGGTCTAGATCTACACGGCCGCATTCGTTCAGGCAGAAGAACAACGCGTCTTTGGGCGAGGAGATGTGAGAGAAGTCTTTGTGCGGGCGAATCGTCCGCGAATGGAAGATCGCCGCGCGCTTCCCGGCCCCCTTGCCGGTCGGCTCTTCCAACGCTTTCAGGAACGGAACGATTGGAGAGCGTCGGTCGAGGTCTTTCAGGTTCTGCTTTGCGTTGATCGGACCATACCGCGCGGTGAACCGAGAATAGAGGTCGTTCAGTTCGCGCTGCGGACAAGTGAGTTTTTCATCTCCGGCGTCGAGAAGTTGAAGTCTGATGACCTGTTTGGCCGCTGAGTAGATGTCGAGCAGAAGCGAGGCTCGATGGCGTGAGATCCCGGAGAGGCGGTCGAGATTCACTGCGCTTGCCTTATCTTTCTCAAGCGCATCTTCCATCAACGATGGCGTCAACATCGACGGTTGACTCGGCGCCGCCGTTATCGCCTGATAGGGCAACTGCGAAATCGACGAATCCCTCAAAACGCTGGCGAGATGGCGGCCATCCGGCTTCAGCGTAAACTCGCAATCGCTGTACATCCCGCGCGAACATCCCGGAACGCCCAGCATCAGATCAGGCCGTTCAATATAGAACCGGTTGACCGGAACCCGATAATCCAACTCGTTCGGAAAGACGTCCGTCTCAAGCCAGCAGGTCTTTTCTTCAACGCCGCCAGATTTAAACTTCTTTCGCAGGATCAACATGTCGGTCACGACCTCGGTCCCGGCGTTCTTGCGAAAGGCGCTCTCAGGCAAGCGCGCCGCGGCGAGCAAATCCGCGCGTTCGGCGATATGGCGGCGCACGCGTGAATCCACTTTATCGAGCGTATAGCGTGAGGTGATGAACGCGATGATTCCGCCCGGCTTCACCAGCATCAGGCTGCGTGCAAAGTAGTAGTCGTGAATGGCGGCCTTGAGATAGCGCTCTTTGATCCGGGGATCGTGAACGGCGTATGACCCAAACGGCGTATTACTCAGGACAAGATCGAAGTAATCGTTCGGCATCGTGGACTCTTCGAAGCCCTGATTGAAAACCTTCGCGTTCGGATAGAGGTATTGCAGGATGCGCGCGGTGATCGAATCGAGTTCGACGGCCACGCGCTCTGCTTTGGCCACGATCTCCGCCGGCATCACGCCGAAGAAATGGCCGATGCCCGCGGCGGGTTCGAGAACGCGAAGAGAGTCGAGAGCGCCGATCCCCAGATAATTAAGAGCTTCAATAATCGCGCCAATAATCGGAAGCGCAGTGTAGTGAGCGTTGAGCGCGCTCCCTGCGATCTTCCTGCGCTCTTCAATCGTCAGTATCCCTTCAATCTCTGGATGGATAGGCGCTTGCGGATAAGCGCCGTAAGGAAAAAGCCGGTTGAGAACTTCACCGTCGCCCCAGCCAGAATAACGCGCGAGCTTCCGCTGTTCATCAGGCGCCAGAGCTCCATTCGCCCGGCCTTCCGCCTCCAATGATTTGAGCAACTTGATTGCGGTTATGTTGTGGTTGAAACGTGCGGCCGGGCCGCCGAGATCGGCGAGATCGCCGGTGGACGCGAAACGAAAGTCAACGTAAGCGGTCATCGGAAATCATCTCCTGACGTGTGTTGGCGAACGGCGGGCGGACGAATTAAACCGTCGCCGCTCAACAACGCTGCTAACCGCTTATGCTTTTGTTTTGTCGGGAAATGGCCCGATGTGGGATTTTCGCCCTCTAGCTAACATCGCGAGGCTTTGGAAGCATACGACTGGCCAGGGGATAGATGTACCCTCACGCGTGGCATTATTCAATAATTTTCTGGCAGGTTTATGGAATAGGATCAATATTTTGGATAAAAAGACGAATTCCACGATCTCAAGCCGCAGATCCTGAGCATCTAATCGCCTTGCGCTTGACATCGTCTCTCACCGAATATAACCTTCCCATAGATATTCTATGAAAGATAGCCTATGAAAGATAATCTATGAAAGGCAATCTATGGGAAGAGATAAACGCCAAGATAAAGCCGAATTGCTGCCAGGGACTCTTGAGATGTTGATCCTTAAATCCCTGGATCGAAGCGCCGAGCCGATGCACGGGTATGGGATCTACCTCTATCTGAAGCAGATCTCTCAGGATGTGATTCAAGTTGAAGAAGGTTCGCTGTACCCGGCGCTGCAACGTCTGGCGCTCAAGGGGTGGGTGAAAGCGGAATGGGGGCAGTCTGAGAACAACCGCCGCGCCAGGTTCTATAAACTAACGCCCGCTGGGCGGAAGCAGCTCAAGCAGGAGTTCGCCGACTTCGAGCGTGTTCTGGAAGCGATTATGCGCGTGATGCAATCAACTTGAGGTGATCAATCGTGGTGAATCAACTCATTCAACTTTGTCGCCGGATACTCTTCTATTTCAGGCGGGATCGATTCGATCAGGAAATGGAAGAAGAGATGAAGTTCCATCTGGAGAAGAAGGCGGAAGCCAATCTGACCGCAGGCATGTCGCCGGATGAAGCGCATTATACCGCCCGGCGGCGATTCGGTAATCAGACATTGCTCATTGAAAAGAGCCGGGAGATCTGGGCATTCAGGTCGCTTGAAACGTTCTGGCAGGACTTTCGCTACAGCTTGCGGATGCTGCGCAAAAGCCCGATCTTTTTTCTGACCGCAGTTCTAACGCTCGCGGCCGGAATCGGAGCGAATACGGCCATCTTCACGCTGCTGCATGGACTGTTCCTGCGCGAATTGCCTGTGCTGCGGCCGGCCGAACTCGCGCGAATTAATCTGATCGGCCCTATTCCGGGATCGGAAAGCGCTGAACGGGGAATTCCCTGGCGGATGTATCAACAACTTCGCCTCCAACAGCAATCTTTCACAGATCTCTCCGCCTGGGCCTTCGCCGGCGTCAATATCCGCGACGGCGAGGGCGTTCTTCGGATGTATAGAGTCACTCTTCCGACCGGAAATGCATTTGAAGTTCTCGGAGTGAAACCATATCTAGGCAGATTGCTTACTCCTTCGGACGATGTTCGAGGAGGGCCGTCGATGGGCTGGCCCGCTGTATTAAGCTATGGGTTTTGGTATGAGCGTTTTGGAGGCGATCCGCAGATTATCGGGAAGCGACTCGAGGTTTCAAATACTATCGCTACCATTGTGGGTGTGACGCCGCCTGAATTTCAAGGCGTCTTGCCGGGAGAAAGCACAAAGATCTATTTACCGCTCCAATTTTTGACGGTTTTGATTGGAAAGCACAATCTGGATTCGCCAGCCGTGAGTGTTTTCTGTCGACCGATCGGCCGCCTCAAACCGGGAATCAGTCTCGCACAGGCGAATGCGGAGATGGCTATCTACCAGCCGGCGCTCATCCGAGAGTTCCTTTCCCCAGATCAGGTCTATCCGTCTTTCATTGAGAAGACGAGGCTGACGGTAAGCTCCGCAAGCGACGGGCTCGGATCTTTTCTTGTAAAAAAGTATTTGCAACCTCTATTACTCATGCAGTGCCTGGTCGCCGTCGTGCTTCTTCTTTGCTGCGTGAATGTAGGCGGCCTCATGATGTCAACTGTCTATTCCCGGCGGCATGAATTCGCCGTCAGGATGGCTATGGGGGCGAGAAGATGGCGCCTGACCAGGCAGTACCTGACCGAAAGTTTTGTGATCGCCATTATGGGCGCGACGCTTGGGGCCGCGGCGGCATGGTATGGAAACAGATTGCTCCTCGCATTTTTCATCGATCCAAACGACCAGGAGGGCCTCTTTGTAAAGCCTGACAAAATTGTATTCCTGATCACATCGCTCTCTGCCGTGTTAACAACTCTTCTCTTTGGCGCGGCGCCTGCATGGCATGCGGGACGTTCCGATCCCGGAACCCTGCTGAAATCCAGAACCGCGTTGGGAGGAAGAAAACGGCTCTTGGGCCGCGCGTTTGTGCCGATTCAGGTCGCGCTCTCAGTGGCGTTGGTCGCTTCGGCCGGCCTACTATCACAAAGCCTTATCCGCATCCGGAGTGAGCAGGTTGGTTTTGACATCGGTCACATCACTATCACGTGTCCCCAATTTCATAACCTGCCGCAGAAAGGCGACGCGCTGCTTGATCTCTATCAAAGAATGGTGGACCGCCTAGAACAATTACCCGGCATTCAATCGGCAGCAGCCACGTGGTATACGCCAATGACTAACTCGATGGCCACCGCGACCTTTCGAGCGATGATCGGCGGCGCGGATTCTCCGGAAGACTCGCGCCTGGCGTGGAATGACGTCGGGCCGGGATACTTCAGGACCATGCGGATCGGGATCCTCGCCGGACGGGAGTTCGAGCGTAATGAGCGAGATCGCAGCGTTTGCGTCTTGAACGAGTCGGCCGCGAGCCATCTGTTTCATCAACAGGCGGCGATCGGACAGTACGTCAGGAGCAACGACCCGCAACGATTTCCGAAAGGGGCAGCCTGCCGAGTCATCGGTGTCGCGCAAGATGCGAAGTACGCCAGCGCGCGTGAAAAGGCGCCTCGGACAATCTATTTCCCTTTGAACAAAGAGATCGGCGGAAATTTCGTCTTTCTGATGCGCTCAGATTCAGAGGCCACGGCCACCGCAGCCTACCGCAGAGCTTTAGCTGAAATCGCGCCGATGACCCCGCTGTTGCGGTTCGCAACTCTACAGCAGCAGATGGATGACTCGCTCGGCCAACAGAGGCTGATCACATTGATGAGCCAATTGTTCGGCGGGCTGGCGCTCTTTCTAAGCGCTCTCGGTTTGTATGGTCTCCTCTCTTCAAGCGTCGCCCAACGAACCAGCGAGATCGGCATCCGCATCGCTCTAGGCGCGCAGCGCAGAGCGGTCTTGAGGATGATTCTTTATGAGGCGCTGCGCCTTCTCGCAGCTGGCGTTCTCCTCGGCTCGATCGCTCTCTTGCTTACAGTGCGCTTGATTCAGGGGCTGTTGTACGGCATTTCGCCGTTCGATCCGGTAATACTTTTTGCGACTGTAGGCCTGCTGGGATGCGTCATTTTGGTCGCCGCATTCATCCCTGCCCTTCGCGCCGCCGCTGTCGATCCAATCCAGGCCTTACGGTTGGAATGAATCTTAAAAATGAATGCTGAAGTAAAGGGGAAGTCATCAAGGGGGGAGAATGATGCGATATTGTTCCTTATTTCTTATTTTCCTGACCATGTTCGCTAGCGCGGCGGTAAAGGCGCAGACTTCGCGCGCGTCCACGGCCGCCTCCTACATTGAGCGTGGAAACGATTGGCTGGCCAAAGGCGACCTGGATTGGGCGATCGCAGACTATGACCTTGCCATTGCAACTTATCCAGGCATGGCCATAGCCTACCTTCGCCGAGGCGCCGCGCGGGGAGTCAAAGGCGACCTTGACGGGGCGATTGCAGATTACACGAAAGCGCTCGAAATCAGCCCCCGCATGGTTGAGGCATACAACAATCGTGGTTCTATCCGCTTCGTTCAAGGCGATATTGCGAGAGCGCTGGATGACCTAAACGTCGCTGTCGATCTCGCGCCAGACCACGCTGCGGCTTATCAGAACCGCGGCGTCGTCCGGCAGCACAAAGGCGATCTTGAGGGCGCTATGGAAGACTTCAATCGAGCCATTGATCTCGACTCGCAATATGCAGAAGCCTACAACTGCCGCGGAACTGTCTGGAGCGAGAAGGGAGATTTAGATCGCGCCATCACAGACTTCAGTCGATCGATCGAACTTAATCCGCAGTACTATGGAGCCTTCGCTAATCGCGGTCTGGCGCTACTGCGGATTGGCAGAGAGAACGAGGCGCAGAAAGACTTCAACCGATGTCTGAAGCTCAAGCCGAATCTACAGCCCTATCTTGAGAGACAAATCAAGGAAGTGAAGCGAGAACTCAGGGGAAGGTGGCTGCGGCTGCAAGGGGAATAGCAAGACAAGTAGGCTTCGCTCAAATCTCGGGTTTTGCCCCTCGGAAATGCGATGACAGTTTTGATTTCGTCTTCCCTAATCAATCCTGGTAGGCGGCGCTGAGGAGTGTGTCAAGCAGCCGCTTGCGTCCCAGGGAGAACTGTTGCGGCCAGGCGAGGAACCGTCTGGTCGCGGCGTCAGGAAATTAGAAAATATAACTACAGGTACTCTGAGACTATCGTTTCAAGATCGAAGGGCGTTATCCCTTTTTCAAGCGAGAAGACCGTGTCCGCGTCTTCTTCCTCTTCAACCAATTTGCCTCTGGCGTCGGCATGGATCAGAAACAGGCTGTACAGGTCCGGCTTGACGATCTCGGTGATGGATTTTCCGATCAGTGTCATCTGCGACATGTTCCCCTCAACGTTGTTGACGTGGCGCGGATTCCGTTTCAGACCGATGTCTGCCCAGACGACTTTGCGTTCACTGAGGTCCAGGATCACCGGGATGCAGATTGTCGTCTCGCTCGCCACGTCTACTCTGTCCTGAACGGTCTTCGGCTCGAAGACTTCGCCAGAATTCGGATGTTCGCGCATCATCCAGCCTGCGCGGCACTCCGGCAGGTCTGAAAATCTTTGCCTCGTGAAAGAGTTGACGCTCATCACGACGTATCTGCCGCCGTATGAGAGGACTGAAGGGATGTCGATGTCGATGAACTCGCACGCGCCATCCGGGGCGGAGGTGATGTCTCCGCTGTGGCAGGCCCGGTACTTCGCCGATCTCAGGTTGGTGTAAGAGATATGCTCCTTGTAGCGCCAGCCCGCGTCGTAGAGAACGGCTGACAGGTCGATGTTGACCCGACCTGTGTGTTTGCCGCCCGCCTCGCCCTCTTTCCACCACAGGAAAAATCGGATCGTGTCACCCTTATCAGGAAAGGCGATCCTCGACCCGCGAACCAGTGTCCGCAGAGAGCGGCTCGCCGAGCGTTGTGAAAACGGGACCAGGTAATCTTTCAACCTTTCGTTAACGAAGACCTTGCCGAGCGGCGGCAATCTGGAGAATCTGTCGGCGAGCACTCCCTCACAGATTTTCACCACCGCTTCGCAAAGCTCCTGCGGAATTGCCGGGAGGTTGTAATCGATCGCCGCAACCTTCGCCAGGTTTCCTTTGAGTTGAAAGTTGGAAACGATACGTTATTTCGCAGGACATCGAAGCTGTTCGCCGCCTTCGGGAAACGGTCTCTGTATTCGCCGGGATGTAGCCTTTCGCCGAGTCTGATCCAGCGGCCCTTCCACCGGAGCATGTCCTCAGTGGAGTTGTCGCAGTTCTCCAGGAGTTCGAGCAGGGCTCTTCTTTCTCTCCTCGTGAAGCTGCGGAACTTCGCGCTCTCAGCCAGGGAGACGTCGCCGCCGCTCATCGCCACAGCCAGCCTGAGCACATCGGTCGCGGTCTTGATGTGCTTCTTAAGCGCCGGGCTATCAGGGATCAAGGCGCCGACGAAGGCCAAGACTTCCTTATTCGGGATTGACTCAGGAAGGGCTGTCTTGTAGTTCTGGAAATACCACTTCAATTCCTCTCGATCGGTTTCAGAGATCGAAGTCTTCGAGGAGATCACGCCCGAAAAAATCCGATGGAGGTCGTCCTCCGTCCCCGACTCGATGACCGTCAGCCTGACTCCGTCTTTCAGCGATTCACGAGACTGCTTCTCGTAGTCGGGCAGCCATATGAACTCACCGCGCCACTTGCCGACAACGTCGGCGACCCAGGCTGTCAGGTAGTGAAGTACGGCGTTGATGTAGAGTTCCGCGGCGGTAGCTTCCATGACCTGGCGCGGAAAGTTGGGATACATGGGCTTGTAGTCCCACGCACCGCGCGCCTCTTTCAAGATTGCGACCAGTTCTTCGTAAAATCGCGCGGCGTCACCCGGACTGAGAGTAGTGAGCGCCTCGAGGACATTTTTGGATAGGGTATAACCGAGGCTCTCCAGATTCTTGTTGATCGTGGCGGTGTAAGAGAGTGGAAGATTGCCATCGCCGCGTGGGACGATGACTTTATTCCTGCGCCTGAGAAGAATGCTGTTACGGGTAATCATGGAAGGAAAGCGGCGGCGCAAGCCGGTTCGGAGCCTCAGAGTGAAGCGCCGCCATAACTTCCGCATTTGAACTGACCTGGTAAGCGCACGACCTAGATTTCCAGGATGAAGAAGGAAGGGCATGCATAGCCAGGCCGGCCTAAGATATTTAATGGCGTTCAGTTTGTAAAGCTGATTCCTCTCATGTTGACAATCGACAAAGCATCCAATAATCTCTGACTTGTCGATTGTCGAGGGGGCATATGAAAAAGACACAAACCGATTTGTTGCAGGGAACGCTCGACCTGCTGATTCTCAAAACGCTTCAGTCCGGGCCGACTCACGGCTGGGATATCGCGCAGCGCATTCAACAAGTTTCACAGGACGTGTTGCGAGTGGGCCAGGGTTCGTTATATCCGGCGCTGCACCGGCTGGAGGCGCAAGGCTGGATTGCTTCCGAATGGGGGGCGTCGGAGAACAACCGGAAGGCGAAATATTACAAGCTGACTGCGGCCGGGCGGAAACAATTGACGGCCGAGACCGAGACGTGGAGACGGTTCACCGGGGCGGTAGAGCTGATTCTGAAAACGTCCTGAGCGAAAGGATATGGTCATGCTCAACAAGCTGAGACTGCGAATACGGGCGCTCTTCTTCAAGTCCAGATTGGAAGAGGAATTGGATGAGGAAGTGCGCTTCCATCTGGAAAGAGAAATTGAGGAGAACATCGCTCGCGGGATGAGTCCGGAAGAGGCGCGTATGGCGGCGCTGCGCAGCTTCGGCGGCGTCGAGCGGGTCAAGGAGGAGAGCCGGGATGAACGTGGCGTCCGATTCCTGAAAGAAGTATGGCAGGACCTGCGCTACGGCGGGCGAATGTTGTGGAAAAATCCCGGCTTCACACTTGTGGCGGTAATCACGCTGGCGCTCGGCATCGGCGCGAACACGGCGATCTTCAGCGTGGTCAACGCGGTGTTGCTGCGCCCGATGCCTTACCCGCACGCCGAGCGCATGGTTTACGTGCTCGAAGGGGATTTGTCAGACCCGAAGTTCGAAGGTTCGTACTCGCCGCAGAACTTCACCGACATATGGAGCCGGAATCGGAGCTTCGATTCGTATTCCGCCTTGAGTTTTGCGAGCTTCACGCTGACTGGCGACCAGCAGCCGGAGGCGCTCAATGGCGTGTTGGCTTCGGCCGATTTCGGGCGCGTGGTCGGGACGGCGCCGGCTTTAGGTCGTTTCTTTACCACCGAAGAAGATGCTGCGGGCAAAGATCACGTCGCGCTGATTGGTGATGGATTGTGGAGGCGGCGCTTCGGCGCGGACCCGCAAATCGTGGGGCGGAATGTTCAACTCAACGGCGAGCCATACACGATCATCGGAGTCATGCCGCCCAACTTCAACTTCCCGAGTCCCAATTATGAAGTCTGGGCGCCGCTGGCGCTCGATTCCTCGAAATACGCGCGAGGGCATGGATTTTTGCAAGGCGTGGCGCGACTCAAACCTGACGTAACAGTCGAGCAGGCGCGGGCGGACATGCAAAATATCGCGGAGCAAATCAAAAAAGAGATTCCGTGGTTCAGACGGGATTTCACAATGAAAGTGGAGACAATGCGCGAGCATAAATTCGGCGATCTCGAGCGTCCCTTGATGATCCTGCTAGTCGCGGTGGCGCTGGTGTTGCTCGTCGCCTGCGTCAACGTGGCGAATCTGATGTTGGGGCGCGCGACCGCCAGATGGAAAGAGATGGCGCTGCGCAGCGCGCTCGGCGCCTCGCGATGGAGCCTGATTCGCCTGCTGCTCGTGGAGAGCGCGCTGCTGGCCGCGGTTGGCGGCGCGTTGGGATTGTTGTTGGCGAGTTATGGCGTTGACGCGCTCGTGAAGATCAATCCGGCGGCGATTCCTACCTACGGGAAGATCACTATTGACGTCTCTGTCATCGCCTTTACGTTTTCGATCTCGCTCCTTGCGGTCGCGCTCTTCGGACTGGCGCCGGCGTGGCAAGCGACGAAGACTGATCTGAGCCGGGCGCTGCGCGAAAACAGCCGCTCGGCCACGGGCGCGCGGCGTTTGAATCTGATGCGCGGCGCGCTGGTCGTGGCCGAAATCTCATTGTCGCTGGTGTTGTTGGTAAGCGCGGGATTGCTGCTCGAAAGCCTCTGGAAACTGCTGAACATCAATCCCGGCTTCAGAGCGGAAAATGTCGTGGCCTGCAGGATCGATCTGCCGATCGCCAAATATCCCGAAGATAGGCGGCAGGCCGAATTCTTTCGCCGCCTGCTCGAACAGGCGCGCGCCATTCCCGGCGTCGAGTCCGCCGGACTCGTAACCAGCCTGCCGTTCAGCGGCTCGCGCGGCACAAGCTCATTCAGTATTGATGGTCGCTCGACTCAGCAAGGAAACGAGCCGAGCGCCGATAGACATCAGGTGGCGCCAGGCTATTTCGCGGCCATGGGAATTCCGCTGCTCGCCGGACGCGACTTCACAGACGCCGATGACATGGAGCATCCTGGCGTGGCGATCATCAATGAAACCGCCGCCAAACACTTCTGGCCCAATGAAAACCCGCTCGGCAAGCGCATCACGACCGGCTTTGGGCGGGAGGTCAAATTTTTCGGTAAAGAGGTCTCGCGCGAAATTATCGGCATTGTCGGCAATGTCAAACACGAGGAGTTGAAAGACGACTTCCAACCCGAACTGTACGTCCCCACGTGGCATCTGCCCGCGCCCAACATGTATCTCATCGTCCGAGGCAAGGCGCCGGCGGAGACCTTGACAGGCAGCGTCCGCCGCGCCGTGCAGTCGATAGACCCGGAGCAGCCGATTCGCAGCGCGTATTTGCTGGAAAGGGCGATTGCCAAAACAGTCGCGCCGCAGCGCCTGGTGGCGGCCCTGTTGTCGCTCTTCGCAGGACTGGCGATGACGCTGGCGATGATCGGAATCTACGGCGTGATGTCCTACTCGGTCGCGCAGCGCACGCAGGAAATCGGCGTCCGAATGGCGCTCGGCGCGCAATCGCGAGATGTGCTGAAGCTTATCTTGCGGCAGGGAATGACGCTGGCGCTCATCGGCGTCGGCGCCGGGCTGTTGGTCTCCGCCGCTTTGACGCGGTTGATGAAGGGCCTGCTTTACGGCGTCGGCCCGAATGATCCGCTGACGTTTGTGGGGATCGCAGCGCTGCTGATGGTTGTCACGTTGCTGGCTGCGCTCGTTCCGGCGCGGCGCGCGATGAAGGTTGATCCGATGGTCGCTTTGCGCTTTGAGTAGTCGCCCGATGTTTGTTGGCGTATGGCGTTGATGCCATTGCCCTTCTCGGCTTGTAATTTTCAGGAATCTTCGGTAACGTTCGCCTACCTTCCGTTTGCCACTTCCTCCTCATCCGGCGAATGGAATTTCAGGTCAATAATCACTGACGATCTCAAACTCGTCACGCTCAGGGTATACGGTTCAAGTGGGTTCGCGGGCAGGTGTAGTTCGATAACGTGGGAGGTTATGGAATGCGAACTCTACCGATCAGCTCTGCGCTGAGCGCAGTGCGCGAATCATTGTCTGCGTCGCGGATGGGCGCCATTTGCGGCGGCCAGGCATGGTCGTTGGGAGTGCGCATGGCCGCCATGTTGGCCTGCGAAAATAAAAAATCCCTCTATTTGTGCGGCGATAATCGCTTCGACCCATACGCCGTCGCCAGATTCGCCAGATCACAACAGAAAAGCCCGGAAGAGGCTTTAGGACGTATCCTCGTCGCCAGAGCGTTTACAGCCTACCAGCTCGATGAACTGATTCATCGCCTCGATCCCTCAAAAACCCCCGAGGACGCTTTCGAGGTCGTCATCGTCTCCGGCGTCTGCACTGCCTTCTTCGATGAAGACCTCTCACAGACCGACGCGGCGCGATTGTTCTATCGCTCGCTGTGGCGGTTGCGTGATCTATCGCAAGAAGGACTGACCTTGCTGCTTACGCAAAGCGAGACGCCGAAACACACTCATCGCGCTCACTTCCTGACCGATCTCGTCCGCGCCTCGAGCGTGGTGATCCGGTTGGAAGGCAAGCGCTCTTTCACGCTCGAACATCGCAGCGGCCGTTTGCTGATCGCGGAATAAAGAGCGTCGTCCGTCAAAGACTCGACAAACGTCCGTGCCCCGGTAACCTGAGTTGTCCTTGCATCTCAAACACAGGAGGTGGTCATGGGGAGAACTGTCCTCCCATTCAGTATGGTTTTGGCCGAACAGCAAAAGCGTCTGGGGCATTTCAGGCGCACGCTGCGCAAACAGGATCAGGAGCTTTTTGATGAACTGTTTGAGCGCGCGCGCCTGCACGTTCAGGCCGCCGTGCAAGCGGCCAATCCCGAACCGATGGAATCGATCTTCATCTCTGTCCTGATCGAAATGCTCAGAGCGGAAAAACGCCTGCAAGCCCGCGTGGACGAGTTGGAAAAAGAGTTGCGGGTGAAGGATGCGAAACAGTGAGCCAGGGCGTCCCAACAATACGCAAACCGCAATCCGCAGTCCGCTATCGAATCGAGGGCTGGTTGTTCGACGTTGACGAACTCGGCCCGGCGGTCACCTTATGGGTTTATGGCGATGACGGCCGATTGCATCGTCTGACCGAAGAGTTCCACCCGCCGGTCTACGCCCACGGCGAGAGGGCGAAACTAAAACAGTTGGCGGCGGATTTGATCAAGCAGGATTTGATCGTTGGCGTTCAATGGGCACAGAGACGCGAGTTTTGGAGCGGCGAAGAGATCGAAGTCCTTCAGCTCAACGTCGCCGACACCTCGTACACGCTGAAGCTGCGTGAAATAGCCTCGAAGCTCGACCGCGAGATCAGTTTTTACGATCTCGATATTCCGGCGTCGCAGCATTACCTCTACCTGAGAAAACTGTTTCCACTCTGCCGCCTTGAAGCCGGCCTTGATATGTACGGTAACGTGGTCGAGATCGCCGCGAAGAATTCAGCGTGGGATCTTGATCATCCGACGCCGCCGCTGCGAGTGATGCGGATGCGCTGCGAACGGATGCGTCCGCTCAATCCGTCAAGCCGCATCATCATCGCCACTGACAACGAAGAGACATCGCTTTACCCCGCCGATGGCGCAAAAGCGATCAACACGTTCAACGACCTGCTCAGGCGATACGATCCCGATCTGATCTTAAGCGAGCGCGGTGATTCCGTGTTGTTCCCCGCGCTGCTGAAGATCGCCAAGAGCGAAAAGCTGCATTTGCTGCTTGACCGTGATCGTGTGATTACCCAACGAAAGATCGAGACCGAAGGCCGTACCTATTTCAGTTACGGCAATATCGTCTACAAACCGCCGAGCTACCCGCTCTTCGGCCGCTGGCACATTGACCGCGAAAATTCCTTCGCGCATCACGAAACCGGAATGGAGGGCTTGCTTGAACAGGCGCGGCTCAGTCGCGTACCACTGCAGCGAATGGGGCGCCGCTCGGCAGGGCTCGCGATGACATCTCTACAAATGGATCGCGCCATCAACGACGGCATTCTCATCCCCTGGCGCAAGAACGAGCCGGAAAGGCCGAAGACCGCATTGCAATTGCTTACTGTGGACAAAGGCGGGCTGACGTATCAACCGGTGATCGGCGAGTATGAAGACATCGCCGAAATAGACTTTGCGAGTATGTACCCGACATTGATGGTCACGCGCAACATCTCGCCGGAAACCGTTCTCTGTTCGTGTTGCCAAAACGAAGCCGTCCCGGAAGCCGGATACAACATATGCGAGAAACGCCGCGGCCTGATCCCGCTTGCGCTTGAACCCTTGATAGAACGTCGCAAAATTTATAAGCGATTGATGAAGAAAGTTGATGAACGGACGCGCGAGATCTACGGCGCCAGGCGCGCGGCGATCAAATGGATGTTAGTCACGTGTTTTGGGTACATGGGTTATAGGGGCGCGCGGTTCGGCCTCATAGAAGCTCACGAGAGTGTGACAGCTTGGGGCCGAGAGACGCTGCTACGCGCGAAAGAGATCGCCGAAGACGCCGGTTTCGAGATGCTGCATGCGCTGACCGACAGCCTGTGGATCAGGAAGGATGGCGCAACAGGAGAAGAGCTATCGAGGCTCTGCGAAACGATCACGCGCGAAACCAGAATCGAGATGAGTCTCGAAGGCGTCTATCGCTGGCTGGTCTTTCTGCCGTCGAAGATCAAATCCACGCGCCCTGTGGCGGCGAGATTTTATGGAGTGTTCGCCGACGGCGCCATGAAGATTCGCGGCCTGGCCTGCCGGCGACACGACACGCCGCAATTCATCAAAGAGGCGCAGGAAGAGATGCTCGGCGTGTTATCGAAGGCTCAAAACATCGATGAGCTGCGCCATCGCCGGCAGGATGCGTGCCGAATCTACGAAGCGCGCCTCGCCGAGATCGAAAGCGGGCGGGTCGATCCGCGTTTGCTGATCATCGAGCAGGTCTTGAGCCGCGAGGTCGAAGAATACGACGTCGAGACGCGCGCCGCACTCGCCGCCCGTGAACTGATCGGCGATGGCGTCAATGTGCATCCCGGCGAAAAGATCGGCTATGTGATCACGAACGCAAAGGCAAAGAACAAAGCCGAACGAGTCAGCACATCCAACCGCAATGGCCTGGTTCAATATGATCGTCAGGAGTATGCCGCCCGGCTCAAAGTCGCCGCTAAGGAGGTCGGCGTCATCTACGATGATGATTTGTCCGATGAGCGAGGCGCCGCCGCTAACCGCCTGCCGCTGTTTCCAGATTAACCTCCATTTCAGATAGGCGCGCCATCGCGATCTGCCGAAACCGTGGGTTGAGGCGGTCGAGCCATCGCTGGACGCTGATGGATGTGATCGAAAGATTGCGAACCGCGGCGTCGTCAATACCTTTGACCCGGGCGTCCCACGAGGCGATGCGAGTCGTCGCGAGCGTCCTTTCACGCCGCATCCGCCTGGCGACGAGCGAGGCCAGATGAAAGCAGACCTTCTCATTTGAATAATGGTACGGCCAAAGACGTTTGAAGTCGATGTCGGCATGGCGCGTCGCTGACAGCCGCGCTATTTTCTGACCGGAGAAGCGCGTCAATCTCTACGGATCGAGATAACGGTCATCTTTATTTATCCCGGCCCCTTCGAAAACCTTCGCTCCGCTCGATGCGTCGCTCTGCCAGAAATAAGGATTGATCTTCCGCTTGATCTCTCTGGCGATCTCTGGCCAGCAGTCGGTCCGGACGATCTGCCGGGCGAGGTCAGTCATTCCATTCTGGATGATGTGCTCGACCACATCCTTAATAGTGCGTGGCTCGTAAACAGTCCTTCGATTGCCGTAGGCGTCATAGCCCCACGCGAAGCAGGAGTCCGGACAGGCCAGGTCTACCAACACGGGCGACTGCGAGCCCGTAAAGCCGCAACAAACGAAGTCGCCGCTCTTCACGCCGAGTTCTCGATTGGTCTTTGCTTTGCGCATCTGTCCTTGCCTCCTCGCCTAGCTACCTCTGAAGGCTTTACCGCTACGAATCCCTTTCAAAATCGCGCCCATCGGGCCATAGGTTCCGGCCCTGATTTTGCCGGGATAATAAATCTGACGAAAGGCGCCAAACATCAAATTATCCTTCGACAATCTGACTGACTTTGTGGCGCCGTCATCGAAGAGCACCCACGCGTAAGGCTTTCCGAGATGCCGATTTCCATACAGGACGATGCCGCGCTGGTTATCGACCTTGACCACGACAAGCCCCTGCGCGAGTTGGCGTCTCAGCCAGGGATAGATGTCGTAATTCGGGTTGGAGCGCTGGCCGAGTATTCTCTGGATATAGTGATCGATCTTTCCGTCGGTAAGATACTCCTGCATCATTTTGCTTCTTACTCCCAGTGTTTATGTAAGCCGCTTACCGGGTAAGTCCCACCCTGCGCTGTAAACAGGCTCTTCTCCTCTGTAGCCGATTATTTTCAGGGCTGACTTTCTGATGAACTCTTCTGCCAGAATGAAGGCGGCGTAGGCGCAATGATCAGCATCGCCGAAACGAATCAGCGAAGGTAAGCCATAACCGCCGAGCGCAAACCCCGTGCGTGCGGCATGGCGATAAACATCGAGTTCCGCTTCGAACAAGACAGTCTTATCCGAGCGGTCATAAACCCTCACGCCCGCCATTGCATCGTCATATGTTATGTACGTCCCGATTGCGCCTCCCTTCTGCTCGAATAGAATACGCCAGCCGCCGGCCGGGGCATCGTAAATGCGCACACTAAACCCATCGCCATTTTGGACAATTTCGTGTTCAACCACAGCGACAACCCTCCTTAAAGCCTCATTCCTCCCGCTTCTGCGAGCGGCTTTCGCGAGGGGAGAGGTATTGAAGAAATCTCGTCATCGGGAGTGCGGTTTCATCCGGCGCTCTGTCGATCACCGAGAAGCCCGTCGCTTCCTTCAGGCGATAGTCTTCGACCGCCTCGATAACTGTCCTGGCTATCACTGGAGGTGTGCCGTATCGCTTGCAGGCTTCGACGTGCCTGTTGACGAGCATGAGGACGTGGTCGATAACAGGCTTGTCCAGCTCTTGAGTCTTGAAACACCTCTCGATGATTTTGTTTATTTGATCGACAGTAATGACCGGCATCCTTCCTCCTCGCGCTGGTTGAAACACTTTGATCCAAACCGACTGCGTGCGAAGCGCCGGGTTGTGCGCACAATGCCGACCGCCTTGTTTTTGAGAGAAAAAGAAATGGGCAAGGAGAGAGTACGAATTGTAGGCCAAACTCAACGATCCGGGATCGAGGAGGCGGATATTGAACCAGCCGGAATTCGGCATATACTTATCCGCACTGCGTGGATATACCCTAATGGCTGAGGACGCGCAGCGGCGCGGGGCGCGCCGTCAGGGGGGCGGAAACAAACCCCGACGCCTCAAAGGTCGCCTAATCCGCGCCGCGAAGCGCGACTATAAGCGAGTCCAGGTCGAGATCGCGTTGGTCAGGCGCGCCATCAAGTAGGCTCGCAATGTCCTCACGTCCAACTTGACGCAAGCATTTAGCGAGTTCTTCCATGTCATTCGGATCTTCGATATTTTTGATCGTGCGGTAAAGACACTGCTGTACCTCCGGGCCGCCGAAACGATCAAGAAGGTATGCTAAACCTTCCAGACACAGAGATTTGGTGTTGAAATAAGACGAGGCGTCAAAGGTCTCGGCAAAAAAGTGAGGCCATGAGTAAAGATCTGGGTGGTGCCAATCTTGATCCTTTGTGAGCCTGGTCGCATTGCTAAACCTCTCGACAATACGAAATAACGCACCCGGTTTGGCTTTTTCGATCAGCGCCGCGATGTTGCGATCTATACACACTAGTATGGCCGCTTCGTGATCGTGAGCGTCGACAAGACGATCTAGTGCGCGTTCCAACGCCGCCAGCCGATCAAGAACATTATCTGCGCTACTCTTCAAGAGCTGATTAATCGCGTTTTCCAATTCACGGCCTATGTTAATGTGATATGCGGCTACGCCCCGCTCATTGTCACCAAGCTCTCTGCCATAAAAGAGGCGGTCAAAAGGGAGGCTATTAAGTGCTTCAAGAACTTCGGCGACTGTTTGATGGCGGTCATCTGGATGTTCTCGAACCATCTTTTCGACGATATGTCTGAATGTAGCGGGCACAAGCTCCAGATTCTCCTTACTCGGCAACCAACGTCCTGTGCAGGCTTCGAGGAACGTTATCCCCAGAGAATATATGTCGGACTGGGGTGATTTTATCCGCGGATTCCTCATTCTCTCAGGGGCGATGTAATGCGCCGTGCCCAGGACAGCGCCGCTTGCCGTGAGACCTGACGCGTTACCCGCAAGCGCGGCTAAACCAAAATCGGCGATCTTTAATACCGTGCGCTGCTCAGGATCGAGAAAGGCGAGAATGTTTGACGGTTTGAGATCACGGTGAATAATAGGTGGATTCAAATCATGCAATGCTTGCACACCTGAACAGATTTGACTGAAGTATTTGACCCGGTCCAGGTCAGAGTAGAACAAATAGCCGGCTATCTGGCCGAAGTGACCCTCACTAGCAAAGTCAGATTCATACCAGTAATATCCGTCGGTTTCCCCAGCGCCGAGAACCTTTAATACATTCTTGTGGTCGATGCGTTGAAGGATGTCAACTTCGCTCCTGAATCTCTTTTGCAACTCTGAATCGAGCGCGTCAAGGATTTTCACCGCCGTCACAGTTTCGGCGCGTGTGCATTTGTAGACCCTCCCGTGCGCGCTATGATCAATGAACTCGACGTTATCGTATTTTGCCTGCAAGAACTTCGGGACCTCATCCATAGAGCAGGATTACCTCCTATGAGCTGTCAGTTTCAGGCCTGCGCGCCAGGCTACGGCTTCCTTTCGGCCAGCAGCGCGGAGAGCGTCGAGAGCAGCAAAACAGCGTCGTCGCGCGACCACTCGTCCGCCCCGGTATGCGCGCCGCGGTGGGCGGCCTGGTATAAGTGCCAGCGCAAATTGTCGAACCGTTGCTTCTTCGTTCGAGCTTCCCTCTCTTGCAGCGTCGGCGCGTGCCATCCAGGTCCCATGTCTTCCTTCTCAATCTTTTGCCACCTTTCGAGCGCCAGCCGAACTCCCATTATGCAGTTTTTCCAACCGGTCGAGCCGCCTTGCTCGAAAGCGTCCCTGGCGTTGCGTAAACCTTCCCACACTCCATCCCAGTCGGGAGAGCGATGCCCAGGCAAAGGAACCTCCACCAGCACGTTTTCAGCGACGCCCAATTCCCTGAGCATGGTCACCCAAATCTCTTTCGGATAGGTGAGCGTGACGACACCAGTATTGGGGCGAAATCGGTGCGGCTCAGTACGCAGCATGTGATATGACTCTGGCTTTGAATACAGATAGCAGAGCTCTCCTTCGAATTGAATGACAAACTGAACGCTGCCGCCGTCGCGCAGTTTCTCGTAAAAGGCGTGATCTGCGAAAGAGCCGAGCCAAGTCATGTGAGCGCCTGTGCTGGAGGATCCTCCGGGCTGCTGCTCATCCCCGTAGCCGCCTGAAAACGAAGAATTCCAGAGCATGCGACCGACCTCTATCTGCCGGTTAGGCGGACCGGCGAATATGGTCCCTCTAAAATCACTTACCATAGGGATCGGATGCCTCCTGCTAACTAGGTTGAGAGAGATTGTGATCGGAAGCTGTAAATAGAACCCATTCGCCCTATGAAAGACTTGGAGGCGAACGGGATTCTCGTCAAAGATGACCGAGCCGATCACGCTCCCGCGACCATTGTTTATCTCGATTGTTTGCGCCATGGAAACACCCTTCTGATTTTTGGATTGTGGATCTCTTTCGGCTTTGAGCATCAGGCTAATTGCCGCCCGAAAACGGGCCCTTGCAAATATTGCGCGCGCGCGGCGTCCGTTGGCAAGCGCCGATCGCATCGCCGCCGAAAACGGATTCAACTCATGGGGTTGCGGGTTAACCGCTCCCGAAGGGGTTCCCATGACACGACGCCTCCATGCCGATCCGGAGCGTCGGCCTTTACGCTTACGAAGACGTAGTTGTTCATCCGCCCGGAGAGTTGTGAGAGATGGCGCGGGCGGCGTCGCGTTCTGCGGCGAGTACGACAGATCATCCACGTCGTCCGAAAAACTCTGTGATGTCAAAGTGGATCGTCCTAGTTTCTCCGGTTGGAAAATTGATGTCTATCACATCAAACCTTCTGCCCTCACTATCGGGTGTAGTGAGCCGTTGAGTCCCAGGCCGCCAGTTTCGGCCATAGGTGTAATACAAGTACCAATACTCAGTGTTAACCCCAAGCTCTTTGTCATTCGCATGGATGATCACTGCATTTTCCCGCGAGTATCCGGGGCCGCCACTATAAGTTGTTATCTCCTGTTTCGGCTTTTGATATTCACCAGCGGGGTTAAATATTTGCCCAAACTCTTTTGCATATCCCGATTTGCCATTTGCAATCCAAGCCCTGAGCAACTTGTCAAAATTGTGTCGGCTGAATGGGCTGAATGGGGGCTCCTCCTGCATAGTCAAAAAGTCATCCTTCCTGATCGCCATGAGGGTGTTTTGCATCCCCAGATAGATTGTCTTTGTAATTCTCTCTGGATCATCCTTTTGTAGCAAAGACGCTATAAAGTCAAGGAGGTACTGTTCTCCTTTCGTTTCATTAAGGCCAATGTCATTCCATCTGCCATCAGCTACAAAAGTGGTAACGAGTGAGGCTATTTCTTGGTGGTTGAGGTTGAATCTGGGTGTCACGTATGCTCCTTTCTACCCCGGGTAATGATGGCGCCAGGCATCCGTATCCTCGAATTGCTTGAACAGATCGCCGGCCACAGCCTCGATCTCCGTGCGCAGTTCTAATTCGGACAGCCATTTTTCAGGGATCGCCATAACGCCCAGCATCAAACCAAGCAGGTTGCCAGTGATCGCTCCGGTGCTGTCGCTGTCGCCGCTATGGTTGACCGCCAGCAGCACTCCGCGAGCGAAGTCGTCCTGCGCCGACAGCGCGCAGTAGAGCGAAATGGCCAGAGCCTCTTCTCCCACCCAGCCGCCGCCCAATCGTTCGATTACTTCAGGCGATGTTTTCAGGCCGCCGCCACGCCACATCGCCACGGCTTGACGCACAGCCTCCGCGCACTCCTCATGCTCGTCGTTTTCCGACCTCACTAAAATCCGCAGCGCCAGTTCGATGGCTTCAGGCAATGAGCGCCCCGACATCAAATGGTGAATGATCGCCGCGAAACAACCGGCGGAGTAATAGCCAGAAGGGTGGCCGTGCGTGATGGCCGCTGCTTCGCAGCCGAGGCTGAAGGCCTGCTCTTCGTCTTCGGCCACCAGGCCAACCGGCGCCACGCGCATCACGCCGCCGCAGCCTTTGCTGTCGTTCAACGGACGCTGCATCACGCCCATCTCCTCGCCGCGCAGCGCCGACAGACAGGTATTGCCCGGCGCGCGGCGACTGTGCAACCCCTTCACTCCGATCAACCAGCCGCCCATCTCGTCTTGCGAAAAATGCGCCCGGCTCCGCTCGCCTTGCGTGCGCAGCCAGCGGATATAAGCGCGATGAATTACGGACGCATGATTGCAAATGCCTTTATGTCGCCGCATCGCTATGGCGCGCAACAGCCCTTCCGCAGTGAATAGCGTCATCTGCGTGTCGTCGGTGATGGCCCCGCGCCGGCCATAAGCGGCGGCGTAGTCTGTGATCCCCGCCGATCCGTATTTGTTGCGGATCAAGTGGATGCCGTGGAACACGACCGGCGCGCCCAGCGCATCGCCCACCGCGCCGCCCAGGAGGCAGCCGGTGAAATGCTCCAGTGTTCGCCGGCTGCCCAGGTTACCGCGTCTGGGCAGCGAATGCGATTTGGATACATGTGTGTTTGGATGGTTTTTCATTTCTACCTCGCACTGCCGATCGAATTGCAGTAAAGGATAGGGCGCATGCTGTGAAGCTTGCGCCCTCCTCGATCATTTGAAGAGATCTTTCTTCATTTTGTTGACGATGCGATCCGCGACCCTACGCTGACCGCCCCGTTTTAGGCTGCCCCACCAGAGTGACCGGTCTCCAGCTTCTCCGGCCCAGACCGTCGTCTTGTCCTTCACGCTGATCAATTGCACACTTCCTTCGTTCTTGTCCTTCCCTCCAAAGACGGTGTGATACCACTTGTCATCGCCTTTAATCGAAGCCCCGGTAAGGATAAAGTCTGCATCCTTTTCCTCCGTCACGACGACAACGGGCAGTTTCTTTTTCACAATCTCCGCGGCGATGAACGGATGGAGATCGCCTTCCATAGGCGCGATGTACAACTTTGCGCCTTCAGGAACTTTTTTAGTTTCGTCTTGGGCGCAGACCTGATTGACGGCGAGGGTGAGGAACGCGAGGAGGATAAACAAACAATGTTTCATGGAGAGTCCTTTCTATAGGGGATGAAGGTGATTCATTGCCCCTTGATTATGGGGTTAGTAATCCATACTGAGGATGACGTCCTGAGACATTCATCGCTATCACTATGGCGTTTTCATTCATCAGACGGCGGCCAGGACTGGAGGAGGCGGCGCTGAAGCCGCCTCAACCATTGGGCTTTCAACCATCTGGCTTTCATATGAAATCAGTGGCGACGACGTTTCGTATTGCAGGCGATAAAACACTTCGCGCGCGCACTTCACATCTTGCAAGCAATATTGCGCGATCTCTTCATGTCGCCCTTGTTGATAGAGATCGTAGATCCCCAAACCATCCACGCCGGATTCTTTTGGGGACGGTATACCCAGAGCCTGAGTCAGCTCATGAAGCGAAATTCGCTGACGCCATTTCGTCCATTCCCACATCGTGTCGAATACTGGTTGTGACTGATAACGCCGGAACGACAGATTTACGCTGGGCCTCACCCCATGAATACAGGACCGCTTGTAAAGAAAGGGCAGATCGAAATCGAGCAGGTTATGACCGATGAACAGGTCCTGCCCCTCGCGAAATCCAGCGACCAGACGCCAGAATGACCTCAGGGTGCGCGCTTCATCCATGTGGAATCGCCGGGTCTCGCGGCAACGCCCTAGCGCGCCGCAATGCCTGACGACGCCGTCCTCTTCAATCACAAGTCCGACGCATAACAGACGCCCCCACTCGCCCCGTAAAGCGAGGTCTCGGAATCGTTTCTCGACCTCCACATCAATTTCTGCCTCACTGGGCCCAAGTTCGCCTGGCCCCTGCTCCGTGTATATCTCCCGCGCCAGCTTTTCTCGAAAGGATTCGACTGGCGGCAGAGTCTCGATGTCCAGAAAGATTCTTTTCCTCACGGTGTTCCTCCTATACGTTTTAGTCGCATCAGCGACGGTTGAGTTTGCGGACCGATCCCAACCGTCGCTGCGGCGACTGATGGCTGAGGGCAGGCGTGTGTTCATTGTCCGGCTTTGAAAATCCGCGCCAGGCTCACAAGGTCGCTGCGGCGCCCGAGAAGACGGCCGCCGCATTTGTTTCTCAAAGGCCATAGGTCTGTCCCACTACCGACTGCTCCGATTCGGCTCTATGCGTGTCGGAGCGAAATGAGCAATATCAAGCTGCGTGCCATTCCCGAAGAGGGCGTATTTGCCTCTCTTTTCGTGTTTTTTTCTTTTTGAACGGCGCTTATGAATAAACATCCTTGTGCAGACACAAATCTGTTTGTAGATTGAGGGCATGAAAATCTTACTGGCCTGGATTGGTAGAACGGACCTCAATGCGGCGGCGGGCCATTCTGAAGCCGGTTCCGGCCCGATCTGCGCGGCCGTCGCCGAAACCAGATATGACCGGGTTATCCTTCTAAACAATTATCCCGCGAAGGAAGGCGGCCGCTACGCCAAATGGCTGCGGCAGCGGACCGAAAGCGCAATCGAGCATCATAACGCCTCCCTGACCTCGCCGACCGATTTTGGCGAAATCTATAAAGCGGCCGTGCAAACGGTTGAACAGGCTCGAACGAAATCGGGCGCCGAGGTCAGGCTGACTTTCCATCTCAGTCCGGGCACTCCAGCTATGGCCGCCGTCTGGATCATTCTCTCCAAGACGCGTTACTCGGCGGAACTGATCGAGTCATCGAAGGAAGGGGGAGTTCGAACGGTCTCCATTCCGTTCGACATTTCCGCCGAGTTCATCCCCGACTTGTTGCGCCGGCCAGACGAGGAGCTTGAGAGGCTGTCGTCCGGCGCCGCGCCGGAATCCGCTGGATTCACAGACATCATTCATCGCAGCGAGCCGATGAAACGGGAGCTGGCGAAGGCGCGGAGCGTCGCCGTGCGTAATGTGCCGGTGTTAATCGAAGGGGAATCGGGGACCGGCAAAGAGCTTCTTGCCAAAGCCATTCATCAATCCAGTCCCAGGCATGACAAGCCGTTCATCGCCGTCAATTGCGGCGCTATCCCGGCGGAACTGGTTGAGTCCGAGTTGTTCGGGCATGAGAAAGGCGCTTTCACGGGCGCTTATCAGAAAAGAACCGGACATTTCGTCAACGCTCATGGAGGCACGATCTTCCTGGATGAGATCGGAGAACTTCCGCGCGCCGCCCAGGTCAAACTTCTGCGCGTGATTCAGGAGCGCGAAGTCACCCCGCTAGGATCTTCCGGCAAGCCGCAAAAAATAGACGTGCGCGTCATCAGCGCAACCAATCGCAGCCTGATTCGGGAAGTCGCTCTGGGAAACTTTCGCGAAGACCTCTTCTACCGTCTGGCCGTCTTCGTCCTCCGCCTGCCGCCATTACGAGACCGGGAAGGCGACCTCGGACTATTAATTGATAGCCTCTTGGATACGCTCAATAAGCAGTCCGAAATAGAATTAGGACTGAAACAAAAAAAACTTTCTCCTGGCGCAAGGAATCTTTTGTTGAACCATCACTGGCCGGGGAATGTTAGGGAGTTGCAGAACACACTGCTTCGGGTTGCCATTCTCTCTTCAGGAGATAGAATCAAGGAGGAGGACGTTCGCTCGGCGATCCTTCCGGCAATCGCCCAGGAGCGAGACAACGTCTTGACTCGGCCACTCGGAAACGGCTTTGACTTGCAGGATTTGCTCGCGCAGGTGGCGCGTCATTACCTGGACAGATCTTTGGCTGAAGCAAACGGCAACAAGACCGAAGCGGCCAAACTTGTAGGATTGCCCAGCTATCAGACTTTGACCAATTGGTTGAAGAGATATGGCGTCGCCGAATGTAAATGACGTATGCGGCATTCGGCATCGAAGAGTTGTGTCCTTGCGTCAATGCGGCGCATCTGGTTTCCTACATATACGTGAGCCTTCGGCGCGCCGGCGGGACCATAAGCGCCAGCGCGCCGAAGGTTCACTTTTGACCTGAGCGAGGCGAACTCCTTTAAGCTGCGTTTGAAAACAAAAGCTGAAGGTCAGCGCATGCCCTTCCGGATGATTGAAATTGCTGCTGTCTGATGGGAATTGCCTCCCGTGTCGAAACCTTCTTCCTAGCCGCCCGAACAATGGAAGGACAGGAATTATAGGGGCATCATTTTCTTCTCCTTCTTGCGGGTCTCTCGTCTTTAGACCTCTTAAACTTCATTCCGGTAAGGGTTTCTCTATCAAAGTTGAAAAGGGGATGGCCCTCGAATGTCGACCACTTTGGGATAAGATCATCAAGAAACTCCATAACCTCGTTTGAGCCGGTTCGGCCGCTTGGCACAGCAAGGATCGGCAAACCTTGGTATTGAGGATTTACTTGCATGTAATGAGCCGTATGAACGATCAAAACAGCAGTAACGTGAGGAAATCTTATTTGCTGAGAGGCAGTCCGTTTGTTCATACATTTTCTTACCCTATAAACGATGACGTCAGGTGTCAACACATCGATAAGATCGTTGAGAATAATCAGAAGGCCGTTTGCATTTGGCAGGTCGAAGATTTCTTTGGTTTCCCGGATCTGTCTATGGGCTTTTTCAAAGGCCCTCTCGATCGAATCCGTTACTGCATCAACGATTTCTGCATTGATTTTGTCTTTATCAGGCAAATATGCCAGTATCTGCTCAAGGCTATGTTCCCCATAGAAAATCGGCGAATCTGGGGTATTCATATAAGGTTCGAGGACCTTTTCAATCTTTGAAGAAGAATCAGCTTGAAGAGATTTACGTTCGCAAATGATCTCTCTGTTGTTGAAAAAGTAATCGGCAATATCTTTTCCTTTTAGTTTTTCTTTCTGAGAGTACGTAAGAATAAGATCGTCGATAGATTCAGCCCCTTCTAGATTTCTCGCAAACACATCAAAGCGGCCATCCAGATTTTTGTCAGATGCGGAGAATATCTCATATACCCTTTTAAGGCGTTGAATTTCCCCCTGCTCGGTAATCTCAACATAGCGCTTAGAATCTTCAGTCAAAAAGTCCCCCCTAGCTTGAACGAGCATTCCGCTCTGCTGAGATTCTATAAGGACCATTGTCGCTCTATTGTTGTTTACCCGCTCACAGTAGTAAGAGAAATGAAGTTTTGGGTTGTAGTAAAATTTTCCGGCCCGCAGTTGAGTGTCAAAGCCTCCCTCTATCTTTGAAGGGTCAGATGATGGGTTTCTTTTAGCAAGCTCTTCCTTCAGGGTCGGATCCGCAAGATAAGGGCTATTTTCAAATTCAGCTTTGGCCCAATCGCATACTGGTATCAATCGATATGTAAAAGAAAACTCTGTGACAGGCATCTTGGACGTGCGCACGTTCGGATGCACGGCGGCAGTGCCTTTTGGGAAAGGAATTCTGAATATCTGAGGCTTTCCGGTTGCTAAACGGGATACTTGGACTCGCGCTCCTTCGACCAGCTTTTCAGGAGTGGTATCAATACCAGGGCCTTCAAACTTGGTCTCTTGCATGCCTAATTTCAGTAACCCAGTCTCTTCCGGCAACTGCACTTCGAAATTCCCTGCCTCTACCCGAAATCTGAATTGATAAATATTGAGCACCACCTGGAAGATTTCAGCGAGGACATCCAACGAGGATTCCTCCATTGTTTTCGATGATAAAAGCCATATAGAATGTTCGCCGGCAACGCTCAGGCTTTCTTCAGAGAATTCGGTTTGAGATACGAAAATGGCGATATGAGCGTTGGCATGTTGTGACTTTCCGACAAAATGATCCATCTGCGCTTTTGAGATGGATGCTGAAGAGTTCACACAGTCCACTACGATCAAAATATTACAGTCGCCATATGAACGAAGGACGGCTGCATCGAAGGGAACCCCGTTGATGGCTTGCCCCCACAATACCTTAGCGCCTCTTTGCTCGACCATACGTATAGCCTGGGCTAGTTTTTCAAAAGGCTTCCACTTTGTATCCATAAGTTACAATAGTAGAGGGTATTTGGCACCCAAAGGAAATGGAAAAATTGAGGCCTCTGCCTTTCCTCCATTGGTACTTCTCCGGGTGGTCTCACAGAGATACAAGACGCCTCAACCTTGCAGCGCCATAACTATTTAACATCGATGTGATATCCCATAATAATCCCTTGGCGTCTTCCGCCCCATGACCGAACTTAAAATGGCGCAGTGTCTGAAGCGGCAGGTGGTTGAATTTTGTATATGTCCACCTTCGTTTCCATGCATTTGCGCATGATGAGGTCGAAGTTGCCGATTTCGAAATAGTTGTTGGGTTTCTGGTAAAAATCCAGTCCCCGCCCGATTTTGATCACCCAGCCATTATCGAGCCGAATCTCACGGTCGTGCAGGTTCGGGTTGAGCTGAACATCCAGCGTCACATCCATTTCCAGAAGGCTTTGTTTCAACTCTTCCAGTCTCCCTACGACGAACGCCACGTCCGTGTCCGCCTCGAATTTGGTTATCAGGTTGATCTGCTTGATCGTGCCGGCCTTGAGGAAAAGCTCGCATAGGCGGGTGAAGTTTTGAATCTGATGAGTCAGGCGAATGTAGGTGTCTTCGACCGTGACAGTCTTCACCCCCCGCAAATACGGGCCGATGATGGACTCGTAGCTGTATCCCGTGGCGCCGTATGTGATGGTGAAATGCTGCTCCTTCAACGGCGGCTCCGCAACTTCTGACGCCGTGCGCTCCTCCTTGATAACGGCGTCATTGGCCGGCGCGATGTCAGGGCCGGCTGCTCCCGCGCCCGGCTTTATCTCCGCTCCAACATCTTGCGCGCTATACTCTCTTCTCCGGTACTTGCGCTCCGGCGATTGCGTGGCCGGCGCACCCTTCGACTCCGGGCAGTAAACGATGACCTCTTCGCCGTCAGTCCTGAGATATGACAGATTGATCATGGCGAATTCGTCGTCGGGCTTGCGCTTGTTCATCTGCTCTTTGACGCGACGGCGGCATTCGACGGCGTAGGCAACATACTCCTCGAACTCTTCATCCGTGGGACTGCCTTCCGGATGCAATATCTTCAGCAACGCGCAGACCGTCTTTTTGATCGCTTTCTCGTCGCGGCCTTCGACGGATTTACCCAGGCGAATCCGCCTGGTCACTTCCTCGTAGCGGTTGGAATGCGCAAACTGATAGTGAAAAGCTTCCGCCAGATAGTCCGTGATAAGCCCAAAGTTATTCGTCAAAAACTCGCTGCTGTTCTTGGGCATCTCCCATCCGGGCAGGTAGCAGGCGAAGCGATCCATCACGGCCAGATCGAATTCGCGCGGCAACGGCTGGAACAGGTCATAGACGGTCGAATTGACGATCTGATCGATTGAAAGATCAATATTGCCCACAAACGCAAGGCTGGCGTCCGCGATGACTTCAACTCCGCGCGAGAAACGCCCGTTGGCCATGTAATCCTTCATGATTTGAATTGTATCCGGGTCCCGCACCTTGATGCCGGCCACCTCGTCGAACGCGACCGTGTCCCAGAAGCCGACCAAACCGACCTTGCCGCGCGCATTGTTGTAAAACAGCGTCGCCTTGGTCGCCTGCCCGCCACTGACCAATGTCGAGTATGGAGAAAATTCGCTGAAGAAATAGGATTTGCCGGTCCCGCGCGGCCCCAGCTCGATGAAATTGAAGTTTGATTCGACCAGTGGAGCCAGCCGCGCAATGAAGTGAAGTTTGACCCGATGGGAAAACTTGCCCGGCTCCAATCCGACCGATCGCATTATCACGTTCAACCACTCGTCGCGCGTAAATGCGCTGCGCCCGCCGACGTAATGGTCAAAATCGAAGCGACTGAGCTGGATGGGCCGCAGGTCTTCAATGTAGAAGGCGTAATCATCGTCCTCGACTTCATTGTGGACGACGGTGACCTCGGCCCAGATGCCGCCTTCCAGCAAACGGTCGGTGTCCTTATAAAACTTGTGGCCGATAGCGATGCGCTGTGAGTTGAAATTCTCCAGAGCCGCCCAGTGTCGCTTCTCCTTCTCTACGTAACGGACGTGCACTTTGTCTATGAAGCGGTGCTTGCCCTTGGTCGCGACTTTCGATTGGGCGGCGTTGGATTCGTCCGGGCGCACATAGTTTTCCTGCAGCGTGGCGAGCACCGCCTCCATGCCTGCTTCGATCTCGGCCTGCTCGTTGCTGGCGCAATACTTGGCCAGCAGAAATTCCAGCACGAAGGTCGGGACGTTCGTCCCCTTCTTGATGCGGTGGAGCAGGTCTTTGCGCACCACCTTGCCGTCGAAGACTTCGTTGAGCTTTTGATCCAATGCGTCCATAGTCTACTCCATGTAATCGGTCTCAAGGCTCAGACTGCTGTAAGCGGCCAGCGTCTTAGGATTGAGCGCCTTGACTGTAAACTTGCCTCGAAAATCCTCGTGCATTCGCAACACGACTTGCGCGGGTTTCTCCTGATTGGCTTTCAAGTTTACTGTCCCCGTAGCCGCGTTCACCTCGCCGCCGGGGCGTGGTTCGCCGACGACCTCTCCCTTCGCATCCTGAGCCTCGAGCAAAATTTCCAGCTCCGGCGCGAACAAATCGTCGCTGTAGACGATGACCTCGATCACCGGCAACCGGGTGGTGATCTTCTTCGCCCCGTGTTTGTAGTTCATCTCCACTTTGAACTTTTGTTTCTCCGCCGCCGCCGCTTCCAAACGCATCACCAGCACGGGGACGACCGCTTCGGCAAGCGACGCCCCGCCGTGAAAATAGAGATGCCCGGCGCGATACGGGGCGAAACTTCTGGGAACTGCGCAGCGCGAAAATACGCCGCGAATCCCCAAACGTTCGACGGCTATGACTGCGCTGTGGCTGTCGGCTTCGCCCTCACCAAGCAACAACCGGTCGTGCGCGTTGACGATCCAATTGCCTTGCGGTTTGACGCACACGTCGCCCGCCTCGGCGCTCGCGTTGAGAAAGAAACCGTGATCGGTGGCGATGACGGCTTCGTTGAATCCCATCCCGTGCAATTTGTGCAGAGCCGCGCGGATCATTTTCAGCGTACCGGGGATCAATCCCAAAGTCGATTCCGGGTTGCTCTCCAACTGGCTGTCTATCTCGACGCTGCGCAATACCAGGAGTTCCGTCGTCGCCGGCAGCTTGACCTTGCCGCGCACGAAATCGCTCAGCGTCATCTCGGTGAAGCGGTCGCCCAGCTTTTTGCGCAGAACCTCCATCCGCTGGGGTACTTCTGCAACCGGCGCGTCTCCTAGCTTAGGAACCAGTTTGTCATTGACCCAATCGAGAGTCAGATCCGATTTGGCGCCGGGCAACAAGCTAGCCATCCCGACTCGCGTGATCGTCGGCAGTTGCGCATAAGCGGCGTGCAATTCCACCGCGCCGTCCTCGGCCAGCAGTTTTTCCAACGCAACGCCCAATTCATATCGCAGCGCGTCCACCATCAAATAGGCGATCTTTCGGCCACGGTCCTTCAACCGCTCGCCGACAAAACGGTCGTAAACCTCTGCGTTCGCCAATCGCCCCGTCGGCGGCCAGCCGGAAGTCTCCAGGTGTTTGACGAAGGCCATCTGAACCTTTTCGGCCAATCGGCGGTAGGCCGCGCGCGCCTGACCGACCATTTCACTCATCAGCCCATGAGGGTCGTGCAGATCGCCCACTGCCTGTTCAAACTCGCGCTGCAAAGAATCCACTTCACGCAGATGGCCGATGTAAACATCTAACAGCGCCGCCTGGCTGCGCGAATGCTCAGGCAACTGGTTCTCACCCGCGTCGCAGGCTTCGATCAGGCTCAGCGCGGCGCGGATCAAATCCCACTGCGCCTGACTTTCGCCCTTGCTCAGCCAGACCGATTTCTTATATCGGGCCAGCATCTGGCGTGTTGTGTCCAGGTCGTCTTCCTTCAAGCCGTTTATGGCCCGGCGCAGGAAGGTGCGCTCTTCAAAGTAGAACGTGTCCTTTTCGCCCAGATCGTCAATGCCGCGGCAATGCTCGGCCAGATTGAGTTCCGCCGCGACCCGCTCGGCCTCCTCGATGTATTTCGCGCGGGTCCGCAGATCGCTGCGCAGACGCTCGCACAGATCGTCCACTTGCGCTCTCGCCGCCGTTTGCGCTCGCGGCACTCCGGACAGGGCGGCGGGCAATTCGACCGGCAGGTCGAAGACGAATTCGCTGAAGAGCAGAAAGCGCCACAGCTCTTCGGAAATAGGCCCCCAGGTCTTGCCTCTGGTCTTGAGTTCCAGTCCCAGCGTCGCCCGCAGCAGATCGCGCGCCTCCTGCGACCAACCCTCCTGCTCTTTCAACGCCTTGAGCTGGTCTTCGCTCGGCGCCAGCAAGGCCATCAGGATGTCGCGCGACGATTCGACCTTGAGCGTCGCCTGCAACTGCGGCCAGCTTGAGCCCGCGCCGATGGCGTCCACCATCTCGAACGACGGCGAGCGATTTTTATCGAAAAGGCTGCGAATATCCTCAGCGTAATCGGGCTTGGCGCGCAGGCAAATGTTCAGGTAATCGTCGCCGTCGCCGTCGGGAAAGATCGCGCCGCAGGCTTCGTAAAGCGCGAACGGGTCAACCTGCCGCTGCTCGTCCCTCTCAGGACGTCGCGCCGGGACGTAAACCAGCATCCACTCCGACGGGCTGTGCTGCTCGCCGAGTCTGCGCAGCGTGGCCAGCGCGGCCTCGCGGCTCTCGATGCTGCTTTCGCCGGCGTCAATCACGATTCGCTTGTCCGTCGCCAGCTCAAGGCAAAGCTCGCGGTAGCGCCGGTCGGGATCGTAAACGACAAGCGCGAGGGCCGATTTCAACCGAGGCAGCAGCAATTCGTTTTGGATAAATTCTCTGATCTTCATGAGTGTTATCGGTGATCTACATCAGAAGCTCGTTGTAAGCTGTTCAAGTCGTGACAACCACGCGGAGAAATGAGGACACTTGCTTCGAATCACATCCAGACCGATAAGTTCAGCCACCTGCGGTCCCACGACAGGTTTTGCGCCTTCATAATCCGGAAGCTGAGCAATGATGCGTTTGCTGGGAGCCGAGTGCTGCCCGTCGTTAATCAATTCAGGAGAGTCCTCACTATCAGCGATTGCTTGAAGAGCGGCGATTTCACCCGCGTGGTGATCATAGAAGTATTCAAACCAGGCTGGGTCAGCGAATAGGTACGCCTCAAATTCGTGTAACTGGATGTACGGGACGAATCGCGGGTCTCCAATATCCTGGGCGAAATGACGCTCCAGCAGTTCAACACGCTGATGGGGCAGATGGCGCAGGTTCTCGGCCTCATCCAACCCCGGAAACCTGGCGTGGATAGCGTATAGGTCGATCATAGTTGTGAAGAACACATCAGCGCCTTGCTCCTGAGCAAGTATGCGCATGATGTCGTTTTTCATCGGCAGATACCTCCGGCCACCGCCCCGATGTACCCTTCCCCTATCTCTGGCGTGAGCGATAAGCATGGAGTTTTGCATGAACACTCCATGTTGAGCCAGGTGCGGCTTCAACACGTTGTCGGCGAATGTCTGTTCGGTCTGCCCTTCAGCAAATAGATAAAGACGCGCCATCAATGCGGCCCCCCACCGATAACATTCTTTTCCCACACTTCGCCCAGGCTATATTCGTCGAGCCACGATTCTAATTCTCTCGAATTTAGTCTCTCGAATTGCGATTCCTTGCCTGCTCGATTCACCACAATCACATCTTCAGGATCGAAGTTGTTGAGGAAAGAACTGGATTGAGTGCTGATGAGAACCTGTGTGTGATGAGAAGCCTTGTCGAACATCGCGGAAACAACGTTGAGGGCGTACGGATGAAGGCCGATTTCCGGCTCATCTACTACGATGAGATCCGGCAGTTCATCTTCCGGCTGCAGGAGCAGTGTGATAAGACAGATGGCGCGCAAAGTTCCATCCGAAAATTGGTGTGGGCCGAACACCTGATCCGATCCCTTTTCTCGCCAGTTCAGAATGATGTCCGTCTTGTTGGGGCCTGATGGCTCAAGATCAAAATCATCGAAAAACGGGGCGATAAGACGGATGGTCGTGACAATGCGCTGGTAGGCCGAGTCGCCTTTCTTTTCGCGGAGTCGCAGTAGCAATGCGGCCAAGTTCCCGGCATCAGGCATCAACCAGCGATTGTCGCCAACATAGCAATACTGGCGCACGCGGGCAGTGGGCGATGTATCGTTAAAGTGGTACACCCGGCATCGATTAAGCATTTTCCGGGTTACCTTCGCGATCTTCTCTCCTTCAACTGCTTTTTCTTTGATTCGTGTCTCTTGATGTCCCGAACCTAATGGAAGAACCTGTGGAATTGTGGAGCCTGTTCGCAGAAAGCTCAACGATTCATCGGCAAAGACGAGCGTATCTCCCGCGGCATGGGACAAACGCAGAGAGTAGATGTTCAAGCCATCATTGACTTCGAACTCCAGCCGCCCCTCAATCTGCGACGTTACCTTGGGGCCGAAGTGCAAGAGGGATTGAGCGCGTCCCGATGTGCCAATAAACTGCTGCAGGCGTCCGGCCATCATCTCGTTAAGCATCTTGAAGAACGAGACGAGATTGCTCTTACCTGCCCCATTCGCCCCGATCAAGATGTTCATGGCGCGCAACTCAAGATCCATCTCCTTAATTGACTTGAAACCTTTAAGGGTCACTCTTCGCAACATAACTCTTCCTGCGGAAACTTTTATACTTCCCTCACCACTGCCGGTCGCTGCCGCTAGATCGTGATTTTAACATATCATTGCCCACCTCTTTGACGTGAGACAATAGCGAGCAGATCACACGGCGCAGTTAGACCAGTCCTGCGGCGACGCATCGCCGCCACTCGACTTCGTTGCTGATCTCTTCTTCAATGCTCAATCGCCTGCGCCACTCTTTGGTCGGATGCTGAACCCAGAAGAATTTGCGCAAGCCGTGCCGTTCGGCCAGAGCCATATCTTCGGCGCATCTGTTCACGACGCGATCCGGCCACAACGCCAGCGCCAGAGCCAGATCCTCGCGCTCGCCGCTTTCGATCTCCCGCCAGACTTCGGCGAACGATCTGGCGCGCCCGTCCAGAGCGGATTCAACCATCGGCGCAAGCTCGGCGCAGCCCCGCGCCACGATCTCTTTGATGAACGTCTCGCGGGCGGCCTTGGTCTTTTTGGTCGGCAGCTTCAATCCCAGCCGCTGCGCCAGGACCACCTCTTCCCAGCATTTTTCGGCCATGCGCTGCGGATAGAGCAGCAGCGCCAATTCGCGGTCGTCATAGCCGCCGGAGGCGAGGCGATTGCCAACATCGGCGGCGCTCAACTGACCATCGGCGGCGCCGGCCAACTCGCAGAGCAATTGTTTGGCGCGTTCTCCGGCCTCGGAACGCCGCCGCCGCTTCTGTTCTTCAATCTCCTGTTTGGGCGACTGCAGCGCGCGCCAACGTCCATAGTCTTCCACCCAGAAGAGGTCTTCCACGCTGTGCGCAATCGCCAGACTGCGATCTTCGGCGCATTTGGGGACGACGCGCTGCGGCCAGATGGTCATCGCCAGATGCGCCCAATCGTATTCGCCCTTTTCCAACGACTGCCGGGTATCTTTCAAGGTCTTCTGCCATTTCGGCAGGCGGAAGAGTTTCCAGAGCGGCGCGGCGGTGACCTGCACGCCGTCGTTCAAATTTGGACGCCACGGCAATTTGGCCAATCGCAACAATTCGTCGCGGAACTCTTGCAGTTCCTGCTCGAAATCCTGCAAACGCTCGAACTCCTTCTCTTCGTCGCGCGTGCGCCCGGAGCCTTTGCCGCGCAACTGGTTGACCGTTTCGCTCACCTGGCGCAGTTTCGGCTCGACGAAATTGTTGACGCAGGTGTAGAGCGTCTGATCGTTCAGCCGGCAGTAGTAGAGCCAGAGCGTGTATTCTCCCGACCGCGTAGACAGCGGCCAGTATATCGGTGCCTGGCGGCGGCTCTTGGAGTAGCGTTGGAGGTGGTCGGCGAAGAACCCCGCTGGTTTGCCGAAGTAATCGCGCAGCGTTTTGACGCCGAGAATTTCACAGGCTTCCTGTTCGATGGCGTCGGCGCGGTCTTGCCAAATGACCTGCAAGGCTTCACGAACTCGCCGCTCGATGTCTTCTGCGTGGCCTTTGTCGTCCACCAGAATGCTGGGCCAGGAGATGCGCAACGTATAGCTCGACGGAACATCGGCCGGTGCGGCGGGAAGCCCTTGCTCGTTTTGCAGCATGCCGGGCGGGCAGACGGGCAGCGGCGCGAAAGGATCAGGCAATTCGGGCGCTGGCCTTTCGCCAGTGGCAAAGCGAATGTCCCATCGGCCAACAAATAAGCCAATCGCCCAGGACACAAATTCATTTAAATGAACCGATGATGAAGAACGATCTACATACATCATTCTCTCAATTGTGCGTTTTTGCCTAGCACCTAACAAGAGGCTGTTCCCCATTTCGTAAAGTTGATGTACAAGAGCCTCTATTTCTGAGGCACATTTGCACAATTTTGTGATAATGCTAGATTCCTCAACACGCAACGCATCCTGCGCTGCGCTTAAACCCGTTATTGGCTGTTGATAGAGGAACGCTGGCAATGTGAAATGAACGCAGGTTTCATCAGCTTTTAGTCGCAACGCATAGTTGAATGCCTCAAGTGTTAGCAGGGCTAGACGCGACTGGCTATTATCATCTATCTTAGGAAAAGGTGACCTTTGCACAACTCCGGGATGATATGAATAGGCTGAAACTTGGAGATCGATAATTTCCTGAAAGAGCGATGTACTTAGGATACCTAAAATAGGAAGTAACTGTTTCTCTTGAGCGGGGAACGCTGATGGTCCCTTGGTATCGAAGATACAGTTTGACGGTAGTGCGCGCGGACAAAACCCGAGCTGAGATCGTTGTATCCAGGTAATCCCAGGTTTTCCGTAAAATTCGGTCGCTTGAATCTTACGACTAACGCTTCCTACTTCATTTGCTACATATGTTTTAAGTTCCAAGCCGTTCTTTTTCCACAAAACCCGTTGATCAATATCGCCGTAAAAAGGCCAAGTATCCCCTCCTTTAGCTAATGGGGCCCAATCAGCCTCAAGACCACCCAGAAGGGTCCCACTTGCTGGAACTTCCCACCAACAACGGAGAAACCGGAAATTGTCTAAAGTAGCTAGGCCTGTTCGTGCGGCACCAGTATTAGGCTCAAATGGAGAAAATTCATGAAAAGGCGAAAGTAGTTCCTGAGTAATCCAGTAACAGAGTGGCGATAATGGAATTTTCAAGAAATCGCCAACATCTCTTACATAAACCTGCTCGTTAATCTTGTCGCTCTCTACATTTTTAATACATTCTGTTTGTGCTAGCTCTTTCTCTTTGACATCTATGAGATTAAGAAATATTCCCGGAGCCTGCAGGTATTGTGGAAAAACGCTAGCTGTGGTCTCAACAAATGCATCTAGCACCCCATTGCCATAGTCTGCCGTGATATATGGAGCAAACTTCGCTCGTAGGAGCATCTCTCGCCACTGAGAAGAACCCGGCATCATAAACAAGGAGCGTGTAAAGATTGATCCGACAAAACCAGAGCAAAGTCGCTGAAGAGCCCGCCAGATAAATGATGCCGCCAGATCATGTTTACTATTTGGGTATCCAGATTCCAAAATCGAGAGGCAAGAATCTATAGACGCACCGAACGGCGGATTCATCAGCACAACATCGTACCGCTTACGGCAAACATCGATAAATGCAAACCCACGTTCTGCATCATCAGCAAACAACCGCCGCTGATACCCGCCGCCATTCTCGACCTGTTCGGCGTACTCGCGCAGCGCCTTGTAGATGTCTTCTTCGGCGCGCGTCCAAAAGGTTTCGTCAGTAATCTCCGCTACTTCGAAATCGAATGGCTGTTGTTCGTGTTTATATAGATCATCAAAGAGAATGTCTTTTCCCCTTCTCTCAATCTCGGCTTGCCTTTGCTCTTTCGCTTCCGCCACTGCTCCGACCACTTCCTCTTCTATCTTAAGCAGCGAGCCAGCCTCGCCCGCCAGCTTCATCGCCTTGAAAACACGGCGCATGAGTTGCGCAACCAGCCGCAGCTCAGGCGTCGCCGACAGATGCCGCTCGATGAATTCGTTGAGCAGGGCTTCTTCGCCCGGCATCGGCTCGGCGCAGACGATGTTGGAGCGCCGAATCCGCGGTCGGCCGGCGGCTTTGACGCCTTGCTGCTGCCACGCGCGCTGAGCGCGCAGCCAGATGCTCAAGCCCGCGATCTGGACTGCGCGGGGGTCGATGTCTATGCCGTGCAGGTTGTGTTCGATGATCAGGCGCGGAATGTCGCGCAGAAACTCTTGTTTATCGGCGTATGATTCGCGCAGCGGCTTTAATTCGGAAGATCGTTCGATAAACGGCGCGACGCTCGGCGCTTCCAAATCCCATGCCTCTTCGTAGATCGATTCCAGCAGATCGAAGGCGTACAGCCCGAAATGCATCGAGCCGCAGGCCGGGTCGAGCACGCGGATTTCGCGCGGGTCTTTGAGCGGGCGATGCGGGATGAAGACCGGCTGTTTGAGCAATTCTTCCTGCGAGAGGTTTGAATCTTCCGTCCGGTCGCTACCGCTCTCTGCCTCCTCGCCCGGTCGCAGGAAGATTTCGGCCGGACGTCGTACCAGGTAGCGGCACTGCTCTTTCAGCCGCGTCTCGCCTCTGGTCATCTCGTACCAAATTCGGCCCAGTGTGTTGTCGGTCAGGAATTCGACGACGTAACGCGGCGTGAAGAACTGGTTGCGCACGGCCAGCTCGCGGCTGTTGCGCGGGGCCGCCGATTCATCGCGCATCTTTTTGCGTTCTTCTTTGGAATTGAAGTACTGATAAATCCACCCGATGGTCTCGTCTTCGGCCCAGAGGTGCGCGACCTCCGGGTCATTCATCAGCGCCAGGGTTTCGAGTAGCGCCGGTTCGCGCGGGAAGAGCCTCCCCGTAGGCGAAAAGCGATCAAACAGCACCCGCAGATCAAGCGCGAATTCGTCAAAAAGGCTGAACAGGTAAGAGCGGTAAGCGTCGCCCCGCTCGCCCAATCCCGTCCCCGCCAGCCGTGCGTAGAGCTGAAGGCCTTTCGAGTTGTAACCATTGGCCAGCGATTCGATCAGCAAGCCTCGCGCTTCGGCCATCCGCAGCGCCGCCAGCCGGTTGAGCACCGTGAAGGCATGCTCGCGTACAATGCGGTCGAGCAACGCGCGGAGGTCTTCAGACGGGCTTGTCTGGCGGTAATGGTCGAGCGTGTCGCGCAGAATTTTGGCCGTCTCGAGCCGGGCGTCGTCGAGGTTGGATAAACGCTCGATCGGCGTGACGGACGCCGATACAGGATCGAGCCCGTATTCGTTCTGCAATTGGCGCGTGAACTCTTCGGTGAGCGCCGCGCGCGCGTCGCTGACGAAGCGTTGCAGCCGATTGCGTGTTGTTTGATCAAAAGCCATAACTGAATGAAATCGTCCACGAAGCCACAGGAAGAGGCACGAAGTACGGCTCCAATTGCTCGATTTCTTCGTGTCCCTTCGTGTGGCTTCGTGGATGAAACTGAATGCTTAATCCTGGATCGTAAAATTCAATTCAATCTCGGCGCCCGGCGCCATCTGCTGTTTCAACTCCTGCAATTGCCGGATCAATTCGTCGAGTTGCGCTGCGGTCGTCAAACTAGACGGCAATGCGACCGATCTCTTCAATTTGACCGCGCCTTTTTCTGCTGCTTTGGCGCGCTCCTCTTCGATGCGTTGGAGCCGGCGCTCCTGCCCCTGGCGGCGAATGGAGTCCTTCAATTCGCCCAAGGCGTTGGTGATGTCGTAATCGCGCGAGAGCAATTGTTTGAAGCCGTTCAGATCGGACGAGGCGTCCAGCAGCAGGCGTTCAAGATCGCCCGTCAGACTGCCGCGTTCCTCCTGAGTCAGTTCCTCCCATTCCGGCAATCGCTGCAAATCTTCCGCGCCCTCTTTGAGTCGTTGTTTCTGCTGCTCTTTCAATTTGGCGCCGGCGTCGCGCACTCGCGCTTTCAGATGGGTCAGCAATGAATTGAAATCGGCGACGTGGCGGTAAAAATCGTCCTGCTGCAACCGCTTGCCTAGCGAAGTCAGTTCATCATCCAACTCGCGCCGCAGATCGCCCGGCACGCCGGAATCGGGCAGCGAGGCGATCTCGTGGCGATACGCCTGCAATTCGCGGACGGTCGTTTCCAACCCATTGGCCAGCGCCTGTCGCGCCGCGCCCGCCCATTTCAGATTGTCGTAGAGGGCGGAGACTTCGCTGCCCAAGCGCTGCGGGGCGTCCGAAGCGTCGGTGAAGAGCACGTCTTTGATCTCCTGATTGAGTGATCGGACGCGCTCGACGCCGGCGAGTTGCAAGGCGCTGAGCTTTTCGGCCAGCGGCGCGTAATCGTACTGAAAGCCGGGCAGGTGCTTGGCGGCGGCCTTGATGATCTCAGGTTCCAGCGGGATGATCATATCGCCGAGCAGATCGGTCAACCGCTCGGAGGCGCGGGCGAGCGTTTCGATTGAGGGTCGTTCGTCGCGCAAGGCCACGCCCACCGGGCTGAAACTCTTGTTGGTCTTCAACGCTTCTATCGCCTGCGGCCCCACTGCCGTGACCTCGCGCCCGGAGACCTTGAGCTTGATCTCGCCCGCGACGAGCATCGCGGCCAGGATGTAACGCAGAGTATCGGGCGACCATCCGAAAGGCGGTTCGCTGAAATAGTCCGACAGCCGTTTGCCTTCGACCGTGCCGTGTATGTTTATGTAATCGCGGATGCTGACGAGGGCTTTGTGATCCAGTTTGAAGCTGGCCTTGCCCGCAGCGACCTCGACCAGCCCCAGCGGGTCTAGCGCCGAAGTCAAAGCGGTCGGATTGCCCACCTTCAAAAACTTCTCGGCCAGCGCGGTTTCGACGCGCGCTGGCGCTTCGGCGTAGCGGTCGAAGACCCGTTCGGCTACCTGGCCGAGCATTTTCCTGGCCGCTTCGAGCAAATCCTGGTCGAGCGCCGTGACGGCGGTGTATTGCCCGCGGAAGACGAATGACCCCTGGCTCAGGGTCTGTTTTAGCTTGTGCTGCAACTGCTTGGTAAGTTTATCGGCGCGGTCCAGTTGGTTGTTGCAATAATCCTTGACCTCCTGGCTGGGTTCGCTGCGGTGTAATTCCACGATGTGCTGGCAGCGGTAAATCTCGCGCGCGAGTTCAATCGCTTCGGGATTTTCGCGAGCGATCAGAAAGATCATGTTCTGATTGGCGCGCGCGCGCGATTCGTCCACCAGGTTGTTGCGGTTCGTCTCGTAATCGCCGGAGGTCAGATTGACCACCAGTTGGATGGGATTTTGCTCGCCGGCCAGATTGTTCACGCGTTCGCTGTCGGAGCGAACTTTCAAACCGGCGGTGACGGTGAAATTGCCGCCCAGAGAGATTCTCGGCAGAGGGTCAACGGAGGATCGCAGCGCGTTGTTGAAGATGCGCTGCGCTTCGATCTCGCGCGGGGTAATCGCGCCGCGCTCCTGTTCGATGTCGCGCAGCTTCTCGCTCAGGAAATAGAGGCTGCCGTCTTTTTCGCTCAGAGGAACCAGCGGCTCGTTCAACATCGCCTCGACCGCTTTTCGCACGTCGTCGAGCCGCGACGGATGGTTGACCGAAGGCTGAGTGAGGGCTGCCAGGTTCTCCGCGTTCACTGGCAGGTTGCCCAGGATTTGCAGCACGGCGATGGACTTGGCGATTTCGGCGTGAAGCGGCGAGTTGCGATAAACGCGGAGGCAGGTCTCGACGGCCTGATGAATCGAAGAGAAAGAGCGGCGAATCTCTCTTTCCAGCGAGTCATACAACGTCACAGTCGTCGCCAGCCAGCCCACGGGCCGCTCGGCCGCGGGCGTCCGCTCGCCGCCGCTTTCGACCAGAATGTCCTGGATCACCTTGATGGCCGAACGCAGCCCGATGCCGCCCGTGCTCTTGGCCAACGCGCCGAGCAGATGGAGCAGGATGTCGAAATGCGCGGGCAGAAACGGATAGAGGTTGATGAAGGTCTTGCGGTCGAAGTCCGAATCGTAATACTTGGCCTCTTTCAGTTTGGCGTTGAAGCGCAGCGCCTGCCCGCTCGCGTCGAAGAGCTTGCCCAACTCCTCTTCTCCCACCGGAGATTTGCCTAACAAACGGCGGTAGCAAATCTCCTTGATGTCACTCGACTCTAACTCGATCTGGATCGGGAAGCGATCTTTCAGCTTGTAGAGCTTGCCGGAATTGAGCGCCGCGCGCGGGTCGTCTTCGGTCAGGGTTTGCTGCGCGGTGGCGACGAACCACACCTTGCCGCCGCCCAGCCGCTTGAGGTTCTCAGCCAGCCCCTGCGTGTTCAGAATGTTGTTGTCGCTGTTGGCAATGTATTGCCCCAACTCGTCAACGATGAAGATGACGTGACGTTTGCCATTCTTTTCGCGGATGATGGAGAGCATCTCCTCGACGCGCTGATTCTCCGACTGCAGGAAGTCTTCGGCGTTGGTGTTGAATGCGGTGGGCGTGAGGAAGAGTTGCGGGTACATCTCGTGGGCGACTTGCGGAATCAGGCTGTCCACCGCCAAGAGGTCATTCTGCAACTCTTTCCAGGTGATTCCCGGCAGCCTCTCTCCCAGGCGCTGCTCGAATTCGGCGAAGCGTCCGTCCTTTTTCAGCCTGCGTTCTAGCGCCGCGACTTTGCGGTTTTGGGAATATCCGGCCCATTGCAACACTTTGAAGTAGAGCACGGATGAGACTTCGGCCAGCGTAGCGCCGGCGAGCATTTCCCCGGCAAGATCGAGCAACACGACTTCGGCTGGAAATCGCCGCGCGACGGCGTCGAGCAAGGCCTTGGTCTGCGCCTTGTTCATGCGATCTTGCAGGCATTTGATGAACGGGACGCCGTCAATTTGGGTCCCATCATCGAAGGCGAGTCCCATGTATTTGGTGAACGAGCTTTTGCCCGAGCCATAAAAGCCGGAGACCCAGACGCCGATCTCGTTCCCGCCGCCGGATTCCATCGCCAATTGCATCCGGTCGAGCAATTTCATGAATTGCTCTTCGATGCTTTCGGTGACGATGTATTCGGCGATCTCCGCGCGCAGACGGCTCTCTTGAGCGGCGCTGTAGGTGATGACCTTCTCGATATTTCGATAAATGTCCTTGTTGGGATCAAAGAGCTGACGAATTGTGTTAGGCATAGCAGTTCAGGTCCGCGGCTTTGGTCAGCCGCCGATATGGACGGAACGGTAATCTCCGTCCTCTTTATAGAAGCCAAGAAATTTCAGTCCTGTCTTTCCGGTGCGCGTTCCGGGATAAAGAAACACGGTGGGCGCGTGGAATTTTCCTTGCAATTCGCTCTCCAGAGTGCGCGATCTGAGGTAAGGGTGCAGCGATTCGAGATCCGTGACGAGAATGAGCGCATTCTTCCTGCCCGCGAATTGTTCGAGGAAACGTTCCAATCGATTCAAAAGGTCGCGGTTGACGGTCAAAGCGTTTGCAAGCGACTTGTTCGTTCTGGCCCATTCCAGCGGAGAATTTCGATCAGCGGCGAGCCAAACATTTCGGAGAGGATAGTTCGTGAATATGTCGTTGACCTGTTCGGCTATTGAAAAGGTCTGAACATCCCATCCGTCATTCCGCAGGCTCGCGATCCAGGCAGGCGCCTGCCGCTTGACGTTGATAATTTCCTGTGGCGGAAAGACGAGGTAATAGATCGGTTCAAAGCTGGCGTAGCCGAGTTCCCGCCCGTCACGCACGCGCCGTCGCAGCTCGTCGAAGTTAGATTTCAGCGATGACATCACACACATCCTCCATACTCTCTCGCCTCCAACTGATTTTCACGACATCGCCCGCCGCCTGCACGATCAGCAATCCTTTGAGCGAAAGCCGCTTGATTTCATCAAGCGTATCGAAGCGATTCAAACCGAAGAGCGCCCAATCTTCGTGAGCCAGGACCGCGTTATCTCCCAGCCCGGCAAAGTGTAGGTCGTAAGAAATATAGGCCACGACCTTCGGCGCAATGCGGAATGGGAGAATACGGCGGCTGGTTTTCGCTCCGTTCTCCAACATCCCGTAATCGGCGCAGCAACCCGTCAAATAACCGGAGACGCGTTGAATGGTGTCTTCAGACCATCGCTTCTCCATACGTCCATGGTCAATGGCGCTTTCGACAAACTTCCGGGCGTCCTCGTTCGAGATCTCGGCGCGACCGCCGGAATATCGCTCCCAATAGACTTGGCGAATGAAATCGGCCAGGATCAGGTTTGCGCGACAGGTGTAGAGCAGCAATAGTTGTTGCAACTCGGACGCGCTGAGATGTGGGAGCAACCGTTTGAGTCGAATTGCAGGGGCGGCGTTGTCTACCAAATACCTCGGGGCGAAGCAATCCTTGATAATGTTCCGCAGTCTGCGAGCGGTGATCGTGGTAAAGCGTCCCGATTCCAAAGCCGCGCGCAGCAATTGCGGAGCAGCCATTCCCGGCTCCCAGAGTTCGAGCAGCGCTCTGGTCTCATCAATCAGCCCCAAGCCGGCCCCGAGCTTTGATGTATAGCGACCGTTCTCAGTCACGATCCCCCAGTACATAAGGGTAAGACCTTAGGCCTCGCTTGAAGGCGGCGCTGTAACAGCGGGCCATCTCTTTTATCGCTTTGTTGGTCAGCAGTTCCTTTGCCTTGCCCACGTTGATCGGGCCTTCAGCAGCCTCCTCGCGGTCGCCTTCGGCGAGAGCCGCCAATGCCGAGAGCGCGGTATCTTTAGTCGCCAACGTATCGAACAGGCTCTCAACTCCGGTCTGCTCTTCGACACGCCTGTGCAAATCGCGTTCCATCTCCTCCGGCAACCGGAAGAGATGAAAGACGCGGCCCAGCCCGATGTGCTCATCGTGCAGGCGGCGCGCCGCTTCCCTTACGCCGTGATACTGAGCCAGCTTGCTCGTCCTGGCGAAGACCGGATCGAGAAAGGAACGGCTCCGAGATTGCAAAAGGGTCGTCTGCCACCATCCGAACTGGTCCGCTTCTCCTAGATACCCGACCAACAGGCGCAGATGTAAATACTTGTCTACGATTTTTTCTTTCATAGGGGTCGAGCCAAAGAAGCCAAATCCTGGGCGTTGATGTCAGTAATTGGGAATGGCAGCGGTATTTTTGCCATAAGGGGCCGTTTTGTCAAAAACTTTCGCCAGATATTGGATTGTCAGCCGTTTATGGTGGCGCGCTTATGACTCAGATCAAGGTGCGCTTGAAGGACACGGACCAAGTTCGCTTAAATAATAGGGAATACAGCAGTTGGCACGATTTTTCGTTAGCCGGGTGCGGTGCCTCCTCTTAAGGCTACCATTGACAATAAAATTATGAACGCGTATTAGTAAATGCGGCCAAAACCCTTCAAATTGAGGATACGAGAGTAGTGAGCCTTAAGCGACCGCCATCTCAGAGGTTGCAAGTAGAGAGCATTCTGGCGATAAAAACAATCGTCAATGAGATGAACTGTGAGTATCGGACTCTCGACCCAGACAATGCAGGGATTGACGGAGAGATTGATCTAGTCGAGGGCGGAAACTTTGAAGGCAAGACTTTAAAGGTTCAGGTTAAAGCGGGCACAAGCTACGTCAGTTCTGAGAGGCAAGATTTGGTTCGAGTGAAGGTTGAGAAGAAGTATGCAGAATATTGGGCGAGTATGGATACGCCAGTTCTACTCCTTTTCTATCATCCTGGCAATAAAGCCGTCTATTGGAAAAGCGTTCAAGACTACTTAAAACTTGATCCCAATGCTCTTAAGAAGAGAAGTAAAAATGTCATCTTCCCATTTGATAAGGCGAGAGATCTCTTTACCACTGACTCGCTAGAGTCGCTTCGTCGTGTAGCTAGCCACAAGTTTAAATACGATAAAATCATATACGCAGAAGATAGCCAAGAGCTTATGTTATCCAATTGGTTTCCCGTCGTTAGTCTACCGCAAACCATTTACTCCGCTCCTACAGTCTACCGCATCGTTAAGGATATTGCCATTCAACTTGAGGATTACTATGCCTTTATTATCAAAGAAGAAAAAATCTATACTTTCAGCGACTTGAGGAACCCAGATTGTGAGCTAAGAGATTTCTGCGATTACTCAGATGATGTATTGGAGATACAACAAGCTTCCGAAATTGATAAGACATATTATGCAGAGCTTCTAAACAGACTTCTCATAGCTAATGCACTCTATAATGGATTACAGATTGTTGATGAACGTTTCACCTTCCCTCTGAAAGTTCTAGATAATCCTGAAACGACTAGATTCGAGTATATGCCTTTAAAAAGGGAAAAGGAAATTTCAAGGTTCAAAATCTACATAACAAAGACAGGCGATATTATTGAGTATAAGCATATGGCGGCTAGGCTTACATTTTTTCAGCTTGGTACAAAATGGTTTTTGCAGATCGAACCTGATTGGCACTTCAGCTATCAAGGCGGCACTCCTAAAACAAAACGAGAGATCGGTATCAGAATTACCAAAGAGAAGGCCGGGATGTTCAACGAGCATTATTTATATTTGCTTCACGCCTGGAAGCAATTTCTGTCCAACAGTTCTGAATCTATTGTTTTATTTTGTGACGACCTACCAGATTCACAAACTGCAGTAATAAGTGCGGAAAACGAGTCCTTTACTTCAAATTTTACGCTTTTCAATGACTATTTTGGGCCAAAGGTATGAAAGTCGAAAGATTATCTGAACCCTCATTGCGTTTCAAAGATAGAGCTGATACTTACTGTAAGTTTGGTCTGGGTGAGAGCGGCCCTTACGATGCAGCGAAGGAAAGCCACAAAGATAAAATTACACTCGGCATTATCGGGATGAGAGACCTTGTCGGGAAAACACAAGAATGGGTGGATTTGTGTAATGATTACGTCGAAAGCAAGCCACATAAAGATAAGGATGAAATCAACAAAGAGCTATTTCCGGACTTCCCAGGATGCAGTTATGCTTTCGAGACAAAGCTCGTTGTTGAAAAGAGGTTTGTACAAGAAATAAAAATCGGTGAATACGCTAGGCTCGACAGATCAAAAGACATTTCTTTTACGCAGGGGCTTCTCACTCTATTTGAAGAGAAGATTAAATTGATGCTTGAGCTTGCCGGTGATACTAAGCCGGATGTGATTCTTTGCGTTCTCAGTGAAGAGATGTATACGCTAGGCCATGCGGCAGGCAACTATCATCGGAAACTCAAGAAGAAAGTAATAGACCCAAACCAATTGAACCTTTTTAAGGATATTGACTTGTTTCCTGAAAAGCAGTTTGCTCCGGAAGAGGAAGAACCGTTTTACATTAACTTTCGCAGCCAAATAAAAAAGATTGCTATGAGTCGCAAAGTCGGCGTACCGATTCAAATTCTTAAACACTCCGCCATCGATCCATCCGACAAAACCACGCAAAACGCTGCCACGAAAGCCTGGAATTTCTGTACAGGTATCTATTACAAATCAGGTAAGCACCCTTGGATTCTGGATGAACTGGATTCGAGAACTTGCTATTTAGGTATCAGCTTTTATCACAAAAAGAGTCACTATCAGGATGATGTCTACACTTCTATGGCTCATATGTTCGCCAATGACTTTCAAGATATTATTCTGCGCGGACGAAAAGTAGACTTTGACGAGGCTCTTGGCGAGCCATTCCTCGATTATGACAAGTCCGCCAGCTTGCTCACTTCGGCTTTAGAAGTGTTCGATCAACACCGAGACTCGAAACCGAGAAGACTGGTTATTCATAAAACCTCTGGCTTTAGGGATGGAGAAATAAAAGGTTTTAGCGAATTGCTGGAACAGGAAGGGATAATGTATGACTTGGTAACTCTCAGAAAATCGCCTCTCAGGCTGATTAGATACGGCTCAATGCCTGTTCCTCGCGGCAGTATGTTTTCGTTTGATAACAGCCAATCGTTTCTCTATACGAAAGGCTATGTCCCAGAGTTAAAAACATATCCTGGCGTTCACGTACCGGCCCCATTTGAGGTGATCAAAGCTCGTGGGGACTCATCATATAAAGAGATTTGCCGAGAAATTCTGGCCTTGACAAAACTAAATTGGAATACTGCCGATTTCTGTAGCGGCCTTCCCATAACTATTGGGTTTTCGAGAAATGTTGGGCAAGTGCTAAAAGTATTTGATGACGGCGATGAGGAACCAGAGAAAAGTTATCGATTCTATATGTAGAATCTATCTGTAGATAATTTTACTTGACCAATCGCCGCTTCAGGTTACTGATAGGCCGCTCTCAGCCGCCCTGCGTGAGGCCTACAGTCAGAACCGGGAACTGCGCTTCGAGGATCTGTTGGGGCAAGCTCGTTCGATAAACCCGACCCCCAAATGGGTACGATATGAGTGTTGATGATTCCGCTGATCGAAAGCAATTTCATCGTATTTGACGCCGTAGCTGTAGCGAAACGGATTCTGCCGCCGATGGACAGCGAGGGAAAGATCAAAAGGAGATTTGTTTCTTATGGCGAGCGACGAACAACTCACTTTGTTCGATCTGATTGGCCGGAGTTGGGCTGACGATGAAGCGCAATCGGTCGTCTCTCACTATAACGGCTTGAAAGCGATAAAGTTGGACAGAGGCTGCATCTACGATTTCCATGACAGCGGCGTCAAATTCTTCGCAGGCAAAATCGGCGATGGGAACGAGATCAGTGAGATTTATATCTACGATGCTGAACACAGGATTTATGAACATCAGCGACTGGCGAAAATGCCCTGCGATTTGCGGATCGGGCAAACTCAAGAGCGAGCGAGCGCGTTGCTGGGCGAGCCTTACGATGCGCACATTGGCCACACTTACCCGCCACCCAGAATCCCTGGAGTAATCTGCGCGTTGCCGCGCCGTGAGGACGGATGGGACTGCTACCACTCCTCACAACTCACCGGGCGATTGAAGATTCATTCGCTGAAGCCTTTTCTTTTGACTATTGAGTATCCGTTGGGATGGAGCGGCTTAAAGCAGATTCGAGACGCGGAAGAGAGGATTTTATTGATCGTACCTGAACATCAGCGTGTGGGGAAAATGGTTCTGAGACTATGGGAGAGCGCATTGCCGAAGCGCTGCGGCCTTCGCTCTGTAGACGAGATTCTCGAACGCGACGCTCGGCGTAGGTCAATTATCGAAGGTTGGGAAGTGTGAGTCCGATTGACCCTCTGCAAATCAAGGTAGGAGGCAAGCCAATGCACAGGACAATATTCTTTTCAACTATGATCGTGGCGCTGATGCTGGCGCTCAACCTCCAAGCGCAAACGGCGCCAGAAGCCGAGGAACTGACCAAACTGCTCAAAGAGTTCCTGGCCGGAGCCTCGCGCAATGACGCCGCGACGCACGACCGATTCTGGGCCGAGGACCTGATCTACACCGGCTCCTCCGCGCGGCGGATCGGCAAGGCCGACATCATGCGCGACGTGCGATCGGCGCCGGCGCCGAAACCAGGAGATCCGAAGATTGCCTATAGCGCCCAGGACATTCGCATTCAGCAGTACGACGATGCAGCTATCGTCGCGTTCCGATTGGTCGGAACGACAGAGAAGGACAAAAAGATCGTGGCCACGAGCTATCTGAACACCGGAATATTTCTCAAGCGCAACGGCAAGTGGCAGGCCGTGAGTTGGCAGGCGACCAGAATGCCTCGTCCGGTTGAAGCGGCGGACGAGGTCAGAAAAGAAGTGGCCGCGGCTCAGACCGCCTTTCATCAAGCCCTGCTCGCAGCCGATCTCAAAACGCTGGAGGCGTTAGCGGACGAAAGCTTCATCTGGACGCATCGCGACGGAAGGCAGGCGACGAAGCGGCAATTGCTCGACGTGCTGGGATCAGGGCAATTGAAGTATTCGAAACTGGAGACCAGTAATGTGATGGTCGCCGTTTATGATGACAGCGCTGTTGTGCGCGGAACATCGCTTCGCCAACGGAGCGCGTTTCCTGGCTCGACCAGCGCCGGCGACGCCAGCCCTTTAACCGCTTTTTATACGATGACGTTTGTCAACAAAGGCGGCGACTGGAAGGCCGTGGCGATGCATACGAGCCGGCCTTAAACTCTCGGAAACCTCAAATGAGATCAAGCGCAAGTTGACCGAGGCGCCACAGATCAATGAGGCGTGCGCACACTCAATACAGGAGGTTAACTCCATGGAACAGTCAAAGATTCGATCTTGGTGGGCTCATCGCCAGGGCCTTGACGGCGCCCTCGCCGGCAAGTCGGCGCCGGAAGTTTTGCAACGCGCCGGCTGGGCAAGGTCGGTCGGCGGTTCTAACCCATACTTGACCCTGTTTTCGCGTGCGGGGGTGGATCGCGAAAATGTCGATGCCACCGTCGCAAAGCTGGAGATCCACGAACTTCCAAGCGCTCGCGGTTGCACATACGTGCTGCCCGCTTCAGATTTCGCGCTGGGGCTTACAGTCGGACAAGGGTTCGGCGGCGAGATGAAGGTAGCCGAAAAGCTCGGCGTGACTCAGAAAGAGATCGACAAGCTCTGCGACTCGATCATCGCGGCGCTGGAGAATGGTCCGCTCGACCCCGACGGATTACGAGAGGCCACAGGCAAAGCCGTGCGGAATCTCGGCCCCGAGGGGCAAAAGAAGGGACTGACCACGACGCTCCCGGTAGCTCTGGGAAAGTTGCAGTCGTCCGGGGTGATCAGGCGAATTCCTACCAACGGCCGCCTGGATCAGCAGCGGTACAAATACTCGCTTTGGCGATCGAATCCACTGCAAGATTTCAAACTGTCCGATGAGGAGGCCTACACGGAACTGGCCCGCCGCTTCTTCGCCTGGATCGGTCCGGCGACGATGGCCGAGTTTCAAAAGTTTTCCGGCCGTGGCATGAAGGCGTCAAAAGCTGCCATCGAGCCGTTGAAACTTGAACCTCTCGCGCCCGGA